>Ga0164242_10001296_pt1 | contig 29561 bp, 30 predicted proteins | sample OricomgcompostMG_FD_108783 | JGI IMG/M metagenome (GOLD analysis project Ga0164242, IMG submission 108783) | Miracle-Growth compost microbial communities from Emeryville, California, USA - Original compost - Miracle growth compost (MG) ...
CAGCACGCTGGCGTTGATCTCGACGCTGACGCCGCGGCTGGTCTGCGTCACCAGCACCTTGCCCTGGCTGACCAGCGGCGCCATCGCCTTCAGCAGATCGCGCGCGATGTTGGTCATCTGCGCTTTCTCGCGCTGGATCGCGGCATCGTGCGCCGTGTTGTGCGGCGGCGCGCGGCGCGGCGTCGGAATGGGCAGCGCCACGATCTGGCGCGTCGACTCGACCGGCTCCTTCTGCGCCTGCATCTGCTGCTTCAACCCGCTGAAAGCGATGCCCAGCGCGTTCGACAGCACGCGATACTTGCCCTCGTTGACGGACGAAACCGCATACATGACGACGAAGAAGGCAAACAGCAACGTGATGAAATCGGCGTAGGACACCAGCCATCGCTCGTGGTTTTCATGCTCCTCTTCGTGTTTCTTGCGCGCCATGTCTGTGGGGGGAAGGCCAAGGCCGTTCCGTCGCTATTCGAGGTAGATGTTCATGCGCTCTTCGATGAGCCGCGGATTCTCGCCGGCGGCGATGCCGGCGAAGGCATCGGCCAGCATTTCGTGCTTGAAGATGTCGCGCGCCAGAAAGGCCTTCAGCTTGCCCGCCACCGGCAGGAACACCAGGTTGGCGAAGCCGACGCCGTAGATGGTCGCCACGAAGGCGACCGCGATGCCGCCGCCCAGCCGCGCCGGATCGGACAGATTCTCCATCACGTGGATCAGGCCGAGCACGGCGCCGAGGATGCCGATGGTCGGCGCGTAGCCGCCAGCCGATTCCCATACCTTGATCGCCAGACGATGGCGCGCTTCGTAGGCATGGATTTCCAGGTCGAGCACCTCGCGTACCTTGGCTGGCTCGACGCCGTCGACGATCAGGCGCAGGCCATGCTGCATGAAGGGATCCGGCACGCCGTCGATCACGCGTTCGAGGCTCAGCAATCCCTCGCGCCGCGCGATCACGCTCCAGCTGGAAACGTCGTGCACCAGCGCGGAATAGTTGTCGGCCCGGGGAAAGAAGACCTGCAACGCCATGCCGACGCCGCGCAGAAAATTGCGCACGCCGCTCTGCAGGATGACGGCGCCCAGCGTGCCGACGATGACGATGACGAATGCAGCCGGCTGCACCAGCGACCCGATCTTGCCGCCCTCCAGCGCCTGTCCGAACAGCAGGCCGCCGAGCGCGAGCGCAATGCCGATCAGACTACCCCAGTCCACGCCTTCTCCCTGAGTTGGGCACGCATCCGGGCAATGGCCTGGCTGTGCAGTTGCGACACGCGCGATTCGGTCACGCCCATGATGGCGCCGATTTCCTTCAGGTTCAGTTCCTGTTCGTAGTACAGGCCCATCAGGATCTTTTCGCGTTCGGGCAGGCTTTCGATCGCATGGATGACCGCCGCGCGAAAGCCGCTGTTCATCAAGGACTGCAGCGGATCCGCCGACTCGTCGGTGCAATAGCGGTCGAGGAAATGCTCGTTGTCGTCACTGTCGTGGAAGTCCTCGTAGTAGACCAGTTGGTGGCCGCCGCCTTCGTTGAGCAGGTCCTGGTATTCCTCCAGCGACAGCTTGAGCTGCTTGGCGACTTCGCTTTCGTTGGGCGGCCGTCCCAGCTTCTGCTGCAGCGCGTTCATCGCCACCTCGATCTTGCGCATGTTCTGCCGGATGCTGCGCGGCATCCAGTCGCTGCTGCGCAATTCGTCCAGCATGGCGCCGCGTATGCGCTGCACCGCGTAGGTCTCGAATTGCGCGCCGTGGTTTTCCTCGTAGCGGTTGACGGCGTCGAGCAGGCCCATCATGCCCGCCTGGATCAGGTCGTCGACTTCGACGCTGGGCGGCAGCTTGGCTTTCATCTGGTGCGCAAGCTTTCGGACCAGCGGCGCATGCTCGCTGACCAGGTGGTCTTTGTCCGATTTGCCTGTCGCCGTGTACATCGACTACGCCCCCGCTTCGGCATACCGCGCCGGCATGCCGCTCTCGCCTCCCGCAATGCGCAGCGAGACCTGCTCCGCCAGCCGCCGGAATGCGACCGACGCCCCTGCACGCGGGAAGGCGTCGACCACCGAGCGACCCAAGCGCGCCGCGCGCCCGACGTGCTCGTCCGGCGGGATGAAGCCGATCGAATAGAGCGGCAGCGCCAGGTAGCGCCGGGCCGCCTGCGCCATGTTGCGATAGACGGTGGCCGCTTCCTGCTCGCCGGCGCCCGTCACCAGCACGCCGAACGAGCGCCGCCCGGAGACGGCGCTGAGACGCTTGATCAGCGCGTAGGCCGCCTTCACCGAATGGGCGTCGGGCGCGACCTGCACCACGACGTCGCCAGCGGCCATCGCGGCCAGCGGAAAGCCGTCGCGCGCGTCGAGCTCCGCGTCGACCAGCAGCACGTCGGCCTGCGCGGCCAGCACGTGAAAGGTGTTGGCCAGGCGCCGCATCTCGTCGGCGTCCGCCGCGGCCCATGCCGCGCTGCCGGCCAGCGACACCAGGCGGAAGCCCTGCCGCACCGCCAGCACCGCCTGGTTCAGCGCGCACTGCTGGCGCGCCACCTCCAGCAAGGTCGCGTGCGGCACCGCGCTGATGCAGCCGGCGACGCCGCGTTCCGGCGGACAGGCATCCAGCAACACGACGTTGCCGCCCCGCGCGAGGGAGGCGCCGAGATTGACGAGCATCGCGCTCTTCTCGGCAGGCGACGTCGCAGACAGAAAGGTGAAGACGCGCGGCGGCGGTCCCGCCAGCATGCGTCTCAGCCCTTCGGCCTGGTCACGTTCGAAACTAGCCAAGGATCACCTCACGCAGGCTTTTGTCATTCATCGCATGTACGGTATTCGCCATCACATGGGGAAGCTCCGCATCCTCGAACCGGAACGGCGCGGTTTCCCGTTTGAGCTTGAAGGCGCGGTCGACCAGGTATTGCGGATTGGCGACGTGCAGGTCTTCCGGCACCCGTTGCCCGTTGGCAATATAGTATAAGTTCAATTTCTGCCGGATGACTACATCCAGCGCGCTGCCGATGGTGGCCGCTTCGTCCAGCTTGGTCAAGATGCAACCCGCCAGGCCCTTGCCGACGTAGGAGCGCACGACTTCATTGAGCGTTTCGCCATTGGAAGTGGCGTTCAGGCAGAGCAGGCGCTTCACGCGGTTGCCGGCGGCGGCCAGCATGGCGATCTGCTCCGACACCATCTGGTCGCGCTGGCCCACGCCGACCGTGTCGATCAGCACCGTGTGCTTGCCTTTCAGCTCGTCGAGCGCGATGCGCAGGTCGGCCTCGTCCTTGACCGAGTGCACCATGACGCCGAGGATCTTGCCGTAGATGCGCAACTGCTCGTAGCCGCCGATACGGTAGCCGTCGGTGGTGATCAGCGCGAGCTTGCCTGGTCCGTGGCGCATCACGCAGCGCGCCGCCAGCTTCGCCGTGGTGGTGGTCTTGCCGACGCCGGTCGGGCCGACCAGCGCGTACACGCCGCCCCTTTCGAGTATCTCGTTTTCGTTGCCGATCGTCGAAAGATTGCGGGCGAGGATGGATTTCAGCCAGAACAGGCCGCTCTGGCTGCTGGCGTCCGCCGGCAGTTTTTCCGCGATGTGACGCGACAGGCTGGCGCTGAATCCGGCCGCCAGCATTTCGCGCAGGATGTCGGCCTTGACCGGGTTGCGCCGGTGCTGGCCGGCCCAGGCCAGCTCGGCCAATTGCATTTCCAGCATACCGCGCATCGAGCGGATCTCGTCCATCATGCGCTTGAGTTCGGCGCGGTTGGCGGCATCGGCCACCGGCGGCTGGGACGGTGAGGCCATGACGGGCGCAGCGGCAATCGGCGCGGCCAGCGCGGCGGGCGGCGCCGGCATGTCGGCCACGTTGCGCCGCGCGGTCAGCGCGGACAGCGTCTGCGGCGAGACGGCCGGCGCGTCCGTCACCGGCTCGGCCAGCGCCGCCATGTCTTCGGCGGCGAGCGCCAGAATCTCGACGCCACCGTCGGCATTGCGGTTCGACAGGATCACCGCATCCGGCCCCAGCGCCTCGCGCACCAGCAGCAGCGCTTCCTTCGATGTCGCAGCCGTGAATTTTCTGACGTTCATACCTGACCTCCAACCAAACTAGTTACCCTGATCGTTTTCGAATCCGGCACCTCGGCGTGCGAGAGCACCTTCAGCTGCGGCAGCGTGCGGCGCAGGAAGCGCGACAGCAGCGTGCGCAGTTGCGCCGGCACCAGCAGCACCGGCGTCAATCCCATTTGTTCCTGGTGGCGCGTGGCGGCCTGCGCCTGCGCGGCCAGCGTATCGGCCAGGCCCGGCTCGATGCCGGCGCCTTCCGGGCCGCTGGCCTGCAGGGCTTGCGTCAACAGGCGTTCGAGCCTGTTGTCCAGCGTCATGACGGACAGTTCCTCGTTGTTCGGGAACAGTTGCTGCACGATGGCGCGGCCGAGCGCGACGCGCACTTGCGCGGTCAGCTCGTTGACGTCCTGCGTGCGCGGCGCATATTCGGACAGCGTTTCGATGATGGTGTGCATGTCGCGGATGTGCACCCCTTCGGCCAGCAGATTCTGCAGTACCTTCTGCAGGCTGGACAGCGTCATCAGCTTGGGCACCAGGTCGTCGACCAGCTTGGGCGCTTCCTTGGTCAGGTGATCCAGCAGTTGCTGCACTTCCTGGCGGCCCAGCAGTTCGGCCGCGTGCGAGGTGATCAAATGGTTCAGATGCGTCGCCACCACCGTGCCGGCATCGACCACCGTGTAGCCCATGCCTTGCGCCTGCTCGCGCAGGCCGGCGTCGATCCAGGTGGCGGGCAGGCCGAAGGCCGGGTCGCTGGTGGTGGGGCCGGGCAGGTTGCCGGTCACCATGCCGGGATTGATCGCGAGGAACTGGCCGACCTGCGCCTCGCCGCTGCCGATCTGCACGCCCTTCAGCGTGATGCGGTAGGCGGAGGGCTTGAGTTCGAGGTTGTCGCGGATGTGGACCGGCGGCGACAGGAAGCCGACCTCCTGCGCGAATTTCTTGCGGATGCCCTTGATCCGGCGCAGCAGTTCGCCGTTCTGCGCCTTGTCCACCAGCGGGATCAGGCGGTAGCCGACTTCCAGGCCGAGCGTGTCGACCGGCATGATGTCCTGCCAGGTTGCCTCTTCCGTTTCCGGCGCGTGCGGCGACGCGGTGACTTCGGGCTGCACTTCCGGTGCCTTCAGCACGCGGCGCGCGATCAAATAGGCTGTGCCGCCGGTCAGTCCGGCCAGGAACAGGAAGGCCACGTGGGGCATGCCGGGAATCAGTCCCATGCCGCCGAGAATGGCGGCCGTGATGTACAGCACGTGCGGCCGCGCGAACAGTTGTCCGATCAGCTGGCCGCCGATGTCCTGCTCGCTGGCCACGCGCGACACGACGATGCCGGCGGCGGTGGAAATGATCAGCGACGGGATCTGCGCGACCAGGCCGTCGCCGATGGCCAGCAGCGTATAGTTTTGCAGCGCGGCGGAAAAGCTCATGTCGTGCTGGATCATGCCGACGATGAGGCCGCCGATCACGTTGACCAGCGTGACGATGATGCCGGCGATGGCGTCGCCGCGCACGTACTTGCTGGCGCCGTCCATCGCGCCGTAGAACTCGGCTTCCTGCGCCACCTGCGTGCGGCGCAGGCGTGCTTCCTGTTCGCCGATCATGCCGGCGTTCAGGTCGGCGTCGATCGACAGCTGCTTGCCAGGCATCGCGTCGAGGGCGAAGCGCGCGCCGACCTCGGCGATGCGGCCGGCGCCCTTGGTGACGACGGTGAAGTTGATGATGGTCAGGATGATGAAGACGACGATGCCGACCGTGTAGTTGCCGCCGATCAGGAAGTGGCCGAAGGCTTCGATCACCTTGCCCGCGGCGGCGGGGCCGCTGTGGCCGTGCGTGAGCACCACGCGCGTGGACGCCACGTTCAGCGACAGGCGCAACATGGTGCTGACCAGCAGCACGGTCGGAAACACCATGAAGTCCAGCGGCTTGACGGTGTACAGCGCGGTCAGCAGCACGATGATGGACAGCGCGATGTTGAAGCTGAAGAAAAGGTCGAGCACGAAGGCCGGCAGCGGCAGCACCATCATCGCCAGCATCATGATGATGATGAGCGGCGCGGCCACCGCGCGCGAATTCTGGCCCGTCATCCAGGCCGGCAGTTTCAGGCTGTTCATGGCTGGGCATCCGCCGGTTGGGCGGCTTCGTTAAAGGGGTCGAGCTCGGGCGGCACGTTCAGCCCGGTCGGTTTCTGCGGCCGCGTGCCGCCGCGGCGCATGTAGCTGCGCAGCTGGTAGACGTAGGCGAGCACTTCGGCCACCGCGATGTAAAGTCCTTCGGGGATTTCGTCGCCGATCTCGGTGTGCTTGTACAGCGCGCGCGCGAGCGGAGGCGCTTCCAGCAGGATGACCCGGTTTTCCTCGGCGATCTCGCGGATCCTGGCGGCCACCTCGTCGACGCCCTTGGCCACCACCTTCGGCGCGCGCATGCCGGTCTCGGCGTACTTGAGCGCGACGGCGAAGTGGGTCGGGTTGGTGACCACCACGTCGGCGGTCGGCACTTCGGCCATCATGCGGCGGCGCGCCATCTCGCGCTGCTGGCGCCGCACCTTGGCCTTGATTTCCGGGCTGCCTTCCTGTTCCTTGGATTCCTGCTTCAGCTCCTGGCGTGACATCATCAGCTTCTTCGCGTACTGCCACATCTGGTAGGGTGCGTCGAGCACGGCGATCACGACCAGGCCGCCGACGATGAACATGAAGCTGGCCAGCATCAGGTGGCCGAGATGCGCGACGCCGGACGTCAGCGGCTCGGCGCTCAGCGCCAGTACCGAATCGAGTTCGCTGCGAATCACGATCCAGGCGATCGAGCCGACCAGGACTGTCTTGGCGACGGCCTTCAACAATTCCACCAGGGCGCGCATGGATACCATGTTGCCGAGGCCCTTCAACGGATTCATGCGGGAAAAGTTCGGCTGCAGCGACTGCAGGCTGAACAGCCAGCCGCCGATCAGCGCCGGCGACAGCAGGATGACGGCGATCAGGATCACCGCCGCCGGCGCGAACGCCAGCAGCAGCTGGCCGATCGCCGCCGCCGTGTGCGCCAGCAGGTAATTCATGTCGAAAGCCGAAGTCCGGTCGAACGCCAGCCCGGAGGCCAGCATGCGGTCCAACTGGTCGATCAGGTGGCTGCCGATGAACCAGAACGTGGTGCCGGCGGCCAGCAGCAGGCTGCAGGTCGCCAGTTCGCGCGAGCGCGGGACGTCCCCCTCTTCGCGGGCCTGTTGCAGCCTGCGGGGCGACGCCGGTTCAGTCTTTTCGAGATCGCTTTCTTCAGCCAAGGCCGACTCCTGACGGGCCGCCGGCGCGCAATACGGCGCCATGCGGACCCATGGAGTGGATTATTGGCGACCAGCACGCAAGATGATCGGTCGAACAGGAAGGAAAAAACCCGCTTTTTGCGTGGGTCGCGCGGGAAGAAAAGGATGGCGGGGAAGCGCCCGCCGTTCAGAGACGGATGGCGTGCGCCCAGGCGAGCGCGGCCAGATGCGCCTCGTTGACCTGGCGCGGATTGAGAAACAGGGAATCGGCCAGTGCGGCGACGTCGCCGTTGTCGGGCTCCAGCGATTCGGCCAGCGCGAGGAAGGGACCGTACACGCCTTCCCGCGCCAGCAGGGCCTGCACGATCGGCTCGGACAGCTGGATTTTCCCCAGGATTTCTTCCATCGGCATGCCGAGCAGGCGGTCCAGCAGCGAGAACATGCCGACGACGAAGAGGTTTTCCGCCTCGTTGCGCGGCAGGATGCCCTGCCCGGCCAGTTCCGCGAAACGGCCGCGCACCACCGCCGTCTGCATCAGGATGGCGCCGTGCGGCTGCGTGCTGGCGGTCGCCAGCAGCAACGAGAGCCAGCGGTACAGCGGCGTGTAGCCGAGCATGGTGACGGCGTGCCGCAGCGACTGGATTTCCACGCCGAGGCCGAAACCGGCCGAATTGATGTAGCGGAACAGCTTGTACGACAGCGTCGCGTCGCGCTTGAGCACGTCCTCGAGTGTGCGCACGTCGACGTTCTTCCTGACCATTTCCATCAATTGCAGGATGGTCAACTGCGACGGATTGAGCCCCTTCGTCTCCTGGTCCGGCCGCGGCTGCAGGTACAGCCGGCCGACGAACGCGTCCATGCCGGCCGCGGCGCAGGCGTCGTATTGCGGCCAGTCGTCCACGTGGCGGGCGACGCGCCGCCTGCCCTGCGCGTCCTGGTGCCGCTGGAGATCCTCATACTTGCCTTCGATGTAGCTGACTGCGTCCAGCAGCGGACTGCCCGCCGGCACCGTATCGACGTCGCGCAGCGCGATGCCGTATCCCTTCTCGCGCAGGGTGGCCGCGCCGTTCAGCGTGTCGCCTTCCGCCAGGTCGGCCGCCGTCAGACGGAACACGACTTGCTGCGGCAGCGTCGCGACGAGGTCGGACGCGATCAGCGCCGGCGTGGCCTCGATGAACAGCCGGCTGCCGTTCTGCGCCCATCCCGAAGCCTCGCCGCCCAGCTGGGAACCGACGAAGGCGGCCAGTTCCAGCAGGTCGTCGTCGCCGGGCAGTTCGCCGGCACGGCTGCTCTGCCAAGCCAGCTCGTATCCGACCAGTTGGCGGGAAGCGTCAAGCACAGGTTCTCTAACGATGAAATTCATCAAATTCGGACTCGGAACAAGGAAAGCGGTATCGGCATGCGGGCCGGTTCAGAAACCCAGGCTTGCCAGCAAATCATCGACCTGGGCCTGGCCGGCCACCACGCCGGCGGCATCGGCATGAATCTGCGGGCCGTTCAGCAGGCCGGTGTCGGCTTCGCGCCGCACGTGCGCGGGCGCGTAATCGACCAGCAACTGCAGCAACTGCTGCTCCAGTCCCTGCGCCAGCTCGGTCACCTTCCTAATGACCTGGCCGGTGAGATCCTGGAAATCCTGCGCCATCATGATGTCCATCAATTGCCGCCGCGTCTCATCGGCGGCGCTCCGCGCCGTGTCGAGGGAAGCGATGGTGCGCTCCGCCATGGCACGGTACGCGGCCTCGGAAAAAGGCGCCTCGAGCTGCGCGCGCCAGGCAGCGGCGAGCTCGGCGGCGCCAGTCGCGATATCTTGCTGCAGCGGCCCCGCGATTTCGGTGGCGTTCAGCACCCGCTGCGCCGCCTGCTCGGTCATGCGCGCGACGTAATCGAGCCGGTCGCGCGCGTCGGGAATGTCGTGCGATGCGCGCTCCATGAGCTTTTCCACCCCGAGCCCGCCCAGGTTCTCGTGCAGCGTGCGCGCCATGTGGCCGACGCGCGACAGCATCTCTTCATTGGCGGCCGGGCTTGCGGGGTCGGCGGGGAAGTCGTCCGGCTGCGCGACGGATGTCAAGATCAGGCTCCCGTGCCGGTCAGTTTTTCGAAGATCTTGGACAGCTTCTCGTCCAGCGTGGCGGCGGTGAACGGCTTGACGACATAGCCGTTGGCGCCGGCCTGCGCGGCCGCAATGATGTTTTCCTTTTTCGCCTCGGCGGTGACCATCAGCACCGGCAGCTTCGCCAGCGCCGGATCGGCGCGGATGTTCTGCAGCATGGTCAGGCCGTCCATGTTCGGCATGTTCCAGTCGGAGACGACGAAATCGAACGATTCGCTGCGCAGCTTCTGCAGCGCCATGGCACCGTCTTCCGCTTCGTCCACGTTGGTATAGCCCAATTCCTTCAGCAGATTGCGGACGATCCGGCGCATGGTTGAAAAATCGTCAACAACAAGAAACTTCGTGTTCGGGTCTGCCATGAATTACTCCGTATTTCCTGAAATCAACTTGATCTTACCAGCAGATCAGCCATTCTCCGAAGAGCCACGGCGATTTTCTCCGCCGGTCCGTTGCATGCACGTTGCGTAATTATGCATCGCTGCATCCGGACCGCGGCATCCGGGCGGACCGCTACACTCGCAGCGAGCGGCCGGTGTTGGCGGCCAGATGAGCCAGCACCATGCCGGGCAGCGCGTTCAGCGCGCCGACCTCGTGCGCGGCGCCGACCGCGATCGCCTCGCGCGGCATGCCGAATACCACGCACGATGCTTCGTCCTGGGCGAAATTGTAGGAACCGGCATTCTTCATTTCCAGCATGCCGTGCGCGCCGTCCTTGCCCATGCCGGTCAGGATCACGCCGACCGCGTTCTTGCCGGCCGCCACCGCGGCCGAATGGAACAGCACGTCGACCGAGGGCCGATGACGGTTGACCGGCGGCCCCTGGTCCAGCTGCGTCATGTAGTTGGCACCGCTGCGCACCAGCTGCAGATGCGAATGTCCGGGAGCGATGTAGGCGTGACCGGGCAAGACGCGTTCGCCGCCTTCCGCCTCCTTCACGCCGATCTTGCACAGCCCATCCAGGCGCTGCGCGAAGGACTTGGTGAAGCCGGGCGGCATGTGCTGTGTAATCAGGATGCCGGGACAGTCGGACGGCATCTGCACGAGGAAGTCCTTGATGGCTTCGGTGCCGCCGGTGGAGGCGCCGATGATGATCAGCTTTTCGCTGCTGGTCAGCGGATTGCGGATCATCGGCAGCGCAGCGGCCGTCTGCCCGGCGCCGGCTACGGGAAGCTGACGCTGGCTGACCCGCGCCTTCGATGCCGCCCGGATCTTGTCCGCGATCATCTCGGCATATTCCATCATGCCGCTCTGGATCGCCATCCTCGGCTTGGTGACGAAATCGACCGCGCCCAGTTCGAGCGCGCGCAGCGTGATCTCCGAGCCCCGCTCGGTCAGCGACGACACCATCAGCACCGGCATCGGGCGCAGCCGCATCAGGCGCTCGAGGAAATCGAGGCCGTCCATGCGCGGCATTTCGACGTCCAGCGTCAGCACGTCGGGATTGGTCTGCTTGATCAGTTCGCGCGCGATGATGGGATCCGGCGCGACGCCGACCACTTCCATGTCCGGCTGGCTGCCGATGATCTCCTTCATCAGGCTGCGGATCAGCGCCGAATCATCCACGATCAGGACTTTGATTTTCATTTTTATCTCTTCGGATTGCGATGCGGATGCAGGAATGCGTCAGGAAAACAGTTCCACGTCGCCGCCCACCACGCCCGACTGCAGGCGGCTTGCATAATCCTGCTCGCGGTTGGCGAGCGTGTTGTTGTTCAGTTGCTTGAGCTTCTTGACCAGGACCTTGCCGCTGCGCGGAAAGAAGTACACCTTGCGCGGGTAGACGTCGTTCAGGTCTTCGGCGACGACGCGGATGTTTTCGGTCTTCAGGAAATTGCGGACGAACTGCGCGTTGCGTTCGCCGACGTTCATCGCGATGAAGCCGCGCAGCACGTTGCCGCCGCCGAACACCTTAGCTTCGAGATTCTCGCGCCTGGCGCCGGCCTTCAGCAGATCGTTGATCAGGATCTCCATCGCGTAGGTGCCGTAGCGCGCCGAGGCGGAAATCGGACTGTCCAGGTCGCCACTGTCGGGCAGCATGAAATGGTTCATGCCGCCCACGCCGCTGACGCGGTCGCGGATGCAGGCCGACACGCACGAGCCCAGCACGGTCACGATGATCATGTCCTTCGCGGTGTAGTAATACTCGCCCGGCAGGATCTTCGCCGCATCGCGGTCGAACGTGCGGTCGTAATAGAAATTGGTGGCGAAGTGCTCTTTGTACAGTTCGGTCATATTCAACCCTGTGCCCGGCGGCGCATGCCGCCGGCCTCGTGCTTGGCGTCCAGCTCGTATACCGTCTTCCCGCGCAGCCGGAATGCGTCGCACACGTACAGGAAATTCTCCGAATGTCCGGCAAACAGCAAGGCGTCCGGCTTCATCAGGGGCGCGAAGCGGTTCAGTATCCTGCCCTGCGTCGGCTTGTCGAAATAGATCATCACGTTGCGGCAGAAAATGGCGTCGAAGGGTCCGTGGACGTCCCAGCGGTCGGCCAGCAGGTTGACCTGCCGGAAGGTGATCAACTGCCGCAGCTCGGGCCGCACCCGCGCCATGCCCTGCTGCGCGCCCTTGCCGCGCAGGAAGAAGCGCCTGATCCGCTCCGGCGACATCTTGTCGAGACGGTCGATCGGGTAGATGCCGTTGGCGGCGGTGTTCAGGACGTTGGTATCGATATCGGTGGCAACGATCCGGACCGGCGGATTGAGCGTATTGAAGGCTTCGCAGGCGGTCATCGCGATCGAATACGGCTCTTCCCCGGTGGAGCTGGCCGAACACCAGATTTCGACGGGCGGCTGTGCCCGCGCGAGATGCTCGGCAAGGATCGGAAAATGATGCGCTTCGCGGAAGAACGACGTCAGGTTCGTCGTCAGCGCGTTGGTGAACGCTTCCCACTCGGCGGTATCGCCGCCGCGCTCGAGATGGTCCAGGTAGGTCGCGAACGAATCCAGCCCGGTCGCCCGCAGCCGGCGCGCCAGCCGGCTGTAGACCATTTCCTGCTTGCTCTCGGCAAGCGCGATGCCGGCACGCTGATGGATCAGCGCGCGCACGCGCTCAAAATCGCGCCGCGTGAATTCGAATTCCTTGGTGCCTTCCGGCCTGGCGGGTGAAGCTGCACTCATGCGCCGTTCTCCTGCGTGTCGTCCCGTCTTCTCTTTGTATGGAGAATTGCGTCTTGTCTTGTTATGTATGGCCGGCGGCAGGGTCAGGCGGCGATCTTTTCGATCAGGCCCATTTCCTCGCTGGACATGAGCTTGTCGATGTCGACCAGGATCAGCATGCGCTCTTCCATCGTGCCGAGGCCGGTCAGGTAATCGGAATTGAAGGCGGTGCCCATTTCCGGCGCCGGCTTGATCTGGTCGCGCGACAGCGTGATCACGTCGGAGACGCTGTCCACCACCATGCCCATCACGCGGCCGCCGATGTTCAGGATGATGACGACGGTGAACTGGTCGTAGGTGGGTTCGCCGAGATGGAACTTGATGCGCATGTCGACGATCGGCACGATGATGCCGCGCAGGTTGACCACGCCCTTGACGAATTCCGGCGCGTTGGCGATGCGCGTGACGGTCTCGTAGCCGCGGATTTCCTGCACCTTCAGGATATCGATCCCGTACTCTTCCTTGCCAAGTTTGAAAGCAAGGAATTCGTTGCCGGCTTCGCTGCCGGCGCTCCCGTTGGTCTGGTCAGCTTGGATCATGTCGATACCTCTTCAAAAAGTTATGGATTCGTTGTTCAACTGGCGGCTCGAACGGAGCAGCGCCGCGACGTCGATGATCAACGATACACCGCCGTCGCCGAGAATGGTAGCGCCCGAGATGCCGGCCACCTTGCGGTAGTTCGACTCGAGATTCTTGACGACGACCTGCTGCTGGCCGACGAGATCGTCGATGAAGAGCGCGGCCTTGCGGCCTTCGGACTCCAGGATGACGACCAGTCCGTCGGATGGCCTGGTGAAGCGGGGTTCGATGCCGAACACCTTGTACAGCGGGATCAGCGGCAGGTATTCGCCCCGCACCTTGAGCACCCTGCCCTGCCCGGTGATTTCCTTGACGTCGTCCGGCTTGGGCTGCAGCGATTCGACCACGTAGCCGAGCGGCAGGATGTAGATCTCGTCGCCCACCTTGACCGACATGCCGTCCAGGATGGCCAGCGTCAGCGGCAGCGAGATCGAGATCGTGGTGCCGAATCCCCGGCTCGACTTGATGTCGACCGCGCCGCCCATGGTGGTGATGTTGCGCTTGACCACGTCCATGCCGACGCCGCGGCCCGACACGTCGGTCACCGTTTCGGCGGTGGAGAAGCCCGGCGCGAAAATCAGTTGCCAGACGTCTTCGTCCGGCATGTCGTCCGATACCGCCATGTCCTGCTGGCGCGCCTTGGCGAGGATCCTTTCCCGGTTCAGGCCGCCGCCGTCGTCCGATACCTCGATGATGATGTTGCCGCCCTGGTGCTCCGCCGACAGGGACAGGCGGCCGGCCTCGGATTTGCCCGCCGCCTTGCGCGCCTCCGGCGGCTCGATGCCGTGGTCGATGCTGTTGCGCACCAGGTGCGTGAGCGGATCCACGATGCGCTCGATCAGCCCCTTGTCGAGCTCGGTCGCCGCGCCCTGTGTGACGAACTCGATGCGCTTGCCGAGCTTGTTCGCCAGATCGCGCACCATGCGCGGAAAGCGCGAGAACACGTAATCCATCGGCATCATGCGGATCGACATCACGGCTTCCTGCAGGTCGCGGGTATTGCGCGTCAGCTGGCTGACGCTGTTGAGCAGCCGCTCGTGCAGGATCGGATCGAGCGTATCCGTGCGCTGCTCGATCATGGCCTGCGTGATGACGAGCTCGCCGACCAGATTGATCAGCTGATCGACCTTTTCGATGCCCACGCGTATCGACGACGATTCGGCGCTGACGTGCGCCTTGTCGGCCTCGCGCTTCGCCGGCGCCTTGTGCTCCGGCGCAGCGGACCGGGCGGCGTGAGCGGCAGGCTCGTCCTCGTCATCCTGGTCGCTCTCCGGAGCCTGCGCGGCGGGCTCCTTCGGTACGAACGGCGGGAAGAAGCCGTAGCCCTGCGCGTTCTCCTTTTCCTTCGTCGCTGCCTCCTCCGCGATCCGGGAATGCATCGGCTCGAAGAATCCGTAGCCCTGCTGCTCTTCGGCCGCAGCCCGTTCGTCGATGGACTGGCGGCTGCCGTCGCCGGACGGAGCGGTCTGTTCCGAAATCTTCAGGTCCTTCGGATCCAGGATGAAGGAGCAGATCGCGAGAATGTCGTCCACGCCTTCGTGAGTGACCAGCGTGAAGGCGGCGCGCTGGTCGGCCAGCGTCTCGCGGCTGATGTCGCCCAGCAGGCCGAGTTCCGCGGCCAGCGCGTCGACGTCGCGTGCGGGGACCGGCGGCAGCTCGATGCGGAAGCGGCGGTCGCTACGCGCGGCGGGCTCGGCCGCGCCGACAGGCTGCGCAGGCGCTTTCGCGGGCGCGCCGCCCTGTCCCGCCATCGTTTCCAGCATCATGCGGATATTCGCGACCGCGTCGAGATCGACGTCGGTGTGCAGGCGATGGCCGTCGAGCTGCATCTTGAGGATGTCCTTCGCCGTCAGGAAGGCATCGACGTGTTCCGCCGTCAACGCCATTTCGCCCTTGCGTATGCGGTCGAGCAGGGTCTCGAGGACGTGCGTCACCTCCATCAGGTCGGTGATGCCGAAGGTGGCCGCGCCGCCCTTGATCGAATGCGCGGCGCGGAAGATAGCGTTCAGGCCCTCCGGGTCCGGCGCCACGACGTCCACGTCCAGCAGCAGCTTTTCCATCTCGGCCAGCAGCTCTTCAGTTTCGTCGAAGAACACCTGGAAGAACTGGCTCATGTCGATGGTCATCGTCCCTGCTCCATCTTTCCGCGCGCGTGCCCGTGGAGCGGCACTAGCCGATCACCTTTCTGACGACTTCCGTCAGCCGCTGCGGGTCGAACGGCTTGACCAGCCAGCCATTCGCGCCGGCGGCGCGGCCCTTGGCCTTCATCTCGTCGCTCGATTCGGTGGTGAGCATCAGGATGGGCACCTTCTGGTAGGTCGGCAGCGCGCGCAACGCACGGATCAGGGACAGGCCATCCATGCGCGGCATGTTCTGGTCGGTCAGCACCAGATCGAACACCTGCTCCTTTGCCTTGTCCAGTCCGTCCTGGCCGTCGACCGCCTCCGTCACCTGATAGCCTGCCGCGCGGAGGCTGAACACCACCATCTGCCGCAGGGAGCCCGAGTCGTCGACCGCCAATATTGTTTTTCCCATTTCTACTTTCACTCCATTTCCGTTTCAGGCTTGTACCCGCTGTGCGACATGCGCCGCGCGCTAGAACAATTCAATGTCGCCGCTTTCCATGTGTGTCTGACATACGGCCTTCCACAATTCCTTTTCCAGCACGGTGCTTTGCGCCCTCATCGTTTCCGTGATTTTATCCAGCAATACCTGCATGTGCGATGCATCCGTCTCGACAGGGATCATGTCGCCTTCCTCACCCACCAGCAGCAGCACGTCGCGCAGGCCGGCGATGCGCCGCATGGTCCGGCTGATCAACTGATTGGTCATGTCCTGGAACTGCAGGCCGGTTATGGCCGAATTGACATGCAAGCCGATCTGCCCGGACTGCGCGCGCAGCGCCTCGACCGCGTCGGCCGGGACCGCCGCGCATGCCAGGGCTTCTTCCACCATCTGCTGCTGGAGGACGATCGCGCCGTGGATGGCCATGAAACTCGCACCGAGCTTGGCGATCGCTTCCCTGAGCAGGATGTTGGTCTGTATCAGGTCGGTTTCCGCTTCCGCCAGATGCTGGCTGCCGTGCTCGGCCAATCCCGACAGCAAATCCTTGATCTGGCGTGCCGACGTCTTCTCTTCCATCATGGGAGCATCCGGTCAGGTTCGAAATTGCCGCGGCGTCATTTGGACGCGGTATCCGCAGGTGCCGGGCCCGGCGGCGCGGCGGCGATCTTCGCGGTCGTCGCTACCGGCGCGGAAGCGGGTAGCGTCGCTCCCGCTCCAGCCTCGACGGCTTGCCTGGCGCCTTGCTCGTCCGAGACGTCGGCCGATTGGTTTGCCTTCGTGATCGAGTCCTCCGTCTTCTTGTTCATCACGATGATGCTGATGCGGCGATTGATCGGATCATAGGGATTCTTGGTGTCGAACGGCACGGCCGAGGCCAGGCCCACCACGCGCAGGATCTTGGATTCGTCCAGGCCGCCGGCGATCAGTTCACGCCGGGAGGCATTGGCGCGGTCCGCCGACAGTTCCCAGTTGCTGTAGCTTTTCTCGCCGGTGGAATAAGGCGTCGCGTCGGTATGCCCGGACAGGCTGATCTTGTTGGGGATGCTGTTCAGCAGCGGTGCGAGCTGGCGCAGGATGACCTTGGTATAGGGTTCCAGCTCGGCCTTGGCGAGCGCGAACATCGGCCGGTTCTGCTCGTCGACGATCTGGATACGCAGGCCTTCCGTCGTGATGTCGATCAGCAGTTGGTTCTTGTATTGCTTCAGGGCGGGGTTGGTGTCGATCGCCTTTTCCACCTGCTCCTTGAGCTTCTGCAAGCGGACATTGTCCTCGTGCTCCAGTTCGGCGCGCGCCTGGTCCGGATTGAAATGCTTGGCCGGCGTCTCGTCCTGGCCCTTTCTTTGCTGGCCGGTGACGCGCGTCAGGTCCTTACCGCCGCCCTTGATGACGCTGGTCGCGTCGCCGCTGCCCGAACCGCCGCTCATTGCCACCCGCAGCGGCGTGGAGAAATAGTCCGCGATCCCCTGCAAATCGCCTTTCGTGGTGGAGCCGAGCAGCCACATCAGCAGGAAGAACGCCATCATGGCAGTCACGAAATCGGCGTAGGCGATCTTCCACGCGCCGCCGTGGCCGCCTCCGCCGCCCTTCTTGACGCGCTTGACTATGATGGGACGGAGCCCTTCTTCAGCCATGTCAGTCTCCGATTCCGCCTATGCCGCTTTTCCCGTATGGAGGCCGTAAGCCTGCTACTTGGTCTTGGATTGCTTGATGTGTTCTTCCAGCTCGGAGAACGACGGCCGCTCGGTCGAGAACAAAACCTTGCGCCCGAATTCGACGGCGAGCGCCGGCGCATAGCCGTTCAGGCTTGCTAGCAGAGTCACCTTGACGCACTGGAAGATCTTCGTCGACTCATGCAGCTTTTGTTCCAAGACGCCCGCCAGCGGCGAGACGAAACCGTAGGAGAGCAGGATGCCGAGGAAGGTACCGACCAGCGCATTGGCGATCAACACGCCGAGTTCGGCCGGCGGCAGCCCGACCGAGGCCATCGTGTGCACCACGCCCATCACGGCGGCGATGATACCGAATGCGGGGAAGCCTTCGCCCATCTTCGAGATGCAATGCACCGGAATCTCGCCTTCCGTGTGGTGCGTCTCGATCTCGTTGTCCATCAGGTTCTCGATCTGGAACGCGTCCATGTTGCCGGACACCATGAGCCGCAGATAGTCGGTCATGAACTCGATCAGATGATGGTTCTTGAGGACTGCCGGATACTTGGAGAAGACCGCGCTTTCCTCCGGCCTGTCGATGTCCCCTTCGATGGACATCAGGCCTTCCTTGCGGACCTTGCTGAGAATCTCGAACAGAAGGGTCATCAGCTCCATATACAAGGCCTTCGTATACTTGGAACCTTTGAGCACGCTCGGCAAGGCTTTCAACGTCGCCTTGATCGCCTTGCCACTGTTGCCGACGAAAAAGGCGCCGGCTGCGGCGCCAGCGATCATCAGCAGTTCGATCGGTTGAAACAGGGCCGCCAGATGGCCGCCTTCCAGTGCAAATCCCCCAAATACAGATCCAAGGACGACGAGATATCCAATGATGACTAGCAAGCGGCGCTCCGTTCCAGGGGGGTATGCCATTATTGCCGCAAGCGTTGCCCTTGCGCAACCGGCGGCATTCGCGTCTGTTGTTTATGGAAATCGCGGACGTCGAACCGCGTCCGGCATGCCTTGCTCAACGGCTCGGATAGCGGGAACTTGAATCGTTTTTCCCGGCATGGCGCCAGTTCACAATTGGAAGAGATGCAATTTGACCTTTCCCGGTCCGGAATAAAGTATGCGCTGCGGCTCCACGCCCGGAATAGCGAATTCATAACTCAGCAACACGCTGCCACGGCGCATCTCCTTGCTGGCCTTGCGCCACAACGCCGGCATGGCGGCCGGCGAAAGATAGGCAAACACCACGTCGAATTCCGCCAGGTCGAGATGGTGATAGTCGGCCCGAAGGAAGCGGGCGGAACTGCCCTGGACACGCGCGCGCAAGCGGCTCGCCAGCCACGGCATGGGCGCCAGTTCCACGCCCAGAAAATGCGCCTGCGGAGAATGCGCGGCCAGATGCAGAATCAAGCCGCCGAACCCGCTGCCGATATCTGCGAAGCGCAGACCCGTGCCGTCGTTCGGCAGCAGCTTCGCAACCGCTTCCCAGACCTGCCGGTTCGACGGAAAGAACGGGACTTGCGTACGGAAGGTCGTCCAGTAAAGCAGCAGGAGACAGACGAAAGCCAGCAGGAAGAAGGAGGAAGGCAAGTGCAGGCGCAGGCCAAGCACCAGGCCGAGCGGGAAAACGAATTGGATGCCCATCCACCACGGCGCCAGCCGGGCGCAGCGGGACAGCACCATGGCACAGCAGCCCTGCAGCAAGGCAGCCGCCACGGCGGGCAGCGGAAAATCAAGAAGGAACCTGCAGGCGGCAACGACCGACAGGACGAGAGCGAAGGAAACCGCCTGCAGCCCGGCCGCCCGCATCGCAGGCAGCCGCCACAGGCCGGCAAAGGCTGCCGGCGCACCGGCGCGGCCGATTTCTTGCACGCTAGGATTCTTTCAACGATCTGCCGGGGCAAATCAGGCGGCGAGCGCGGGGTCTCCCTTTGCGCGCTTCGTCTTTCCTGCCCGGGATGGCATGTGGCAAAGGCCGCAAGTATAGCCGGCATTCAGGTCCAGCTGGTGCACGACGAAATGGCCACCGCATGCGCTGCAGCAGGCGGTCGTCAGCATCTTGCTTTCAAAGAAGCGGACCAGGGTCCACGCGCGCGTCAGCGACAGCACCGGCTCTCCGTCCGGACCGGGCTCGACCTGTTCCAGATAGAGCTTGTAGGCCCGGATGATCGCCTGGATGCCGGCGATGCCGGCGTGTTCCGCCAGGTAGTGGTAGATGTTGATGAACAACGAGGAATGGATGTTCGGCTGCCAGGTAATGAACCAATCGGTGGAAAACGGCAGCATGCCCTTGGGGGGCGATACGCCGCGCAGCTCCTTGTACAGCTTCAGCAACCGCTCGCGGGACAGCGAAGTTTCGGCTTCCAGCAGTTGCAGCCTTGCTCCCAGGTTGATGAGTTCGATTGCCAGCTGAATTTCCCTGGACTCGGAAACAACGCTCTTCTTGGCCATTTCACACCCCCGCGCAACACGGATAAAGTCGTCGAATTCCGGTCAGGCGATCTGTTCCACCGCCTGCCCCGCCATCAGGATGGCGGCGTGCGACTGTGCGAGGGCGCGCTCCTTGTTATAGTTGGTCAGCATGCCGAGGATGGCGCCGTCGTCGAAACGGAACCGTGCCAACATCATGTTCGTTCCCGCCAGCTTCAGTATCTGGGCGTTGTTCATGCCCTCGATCAGATCAGCGATTTCGTTGCTGATCCCCAAGCGGAAAATTGCAGTGGCTTTGTCTGCGCGAATCATCTGCTGGGCAAGCATCAGGTAACCCAGATTCGCGTCCCGAATCTCTGCAATGATGTCGTTGGTCGTCATGATTTCCCCTCGGCGTGTTGTTCATTCGGGCCGCTTCGGCAACCCGCGATTGCATTCTGCTGGGGGATTTTTGAGGCAGGAATAAGAAAGACTCGGTATTTTGATACCGAGAATGCAACAACGAGCGCGTAGGTGTTTGTCTTACAAACACCTACGCGCTCATATTTTTCAATTGTCCGAGCAACAGCAAAGCCGCATGGATACTGGGTTTTGCCAGTGTTGATGCGACTCTGCATTTGCGCTTGGGGAAAGTGGATTTAACAAAATCCCAAGGATTTTCATCCCCTAGATTTCCCCAAAAAAATAATTCCATGCGGCAAAAACGCAACGTTTTCACCATCATCCAAACCGTTATCGGCGGGCTTTTTCGGAACTTTAGGGTTCGGCACAAATTTTTTTTGTTTTTTTTGCCTTCTGTTTTGGTTACGGCATACCCAGTGCCGAACTTTAGAGCGGACGCGGCGCTTCTGCAAAATAGTCCATTTGCCAAGCAGCCAAGAAGATGACGATCATACAACTTGACTGGTTTCCCTAACCGGCGTCGCCCCAACTGATAAATGCCCGTTCACCACGCAGATAACGGGCCAGCCATTGCAACAGGGCCAGGACATCGCCGAACGCCATCAGCCCCCTGCCCCGCTCCGCTTCGTCGAACAGCGGCGTACCGTCGAGCCGATGGTCGACGACGAGCCCGTCGAAGGACGCCGTCGGCATGTAGCCAGTGCCGATGTCAAAGGTATTCCTGTTCAGGACCGCATCCGTGACATGTCCCAGAAACTGCACTTCCGGCGTCCTGACGGAGGCCATGCCATACTCGCGGAAAAACACGCCCACCGCGAGCAACGCGTTGCCGAGCAGGACACGAATCAAATCATCCTGCCGCTCGCGGCTCTGCTCCGCAATCCGACAGGAAGCGTCAAAGTCGGGAGCCGCTTCGTCGGGCGCGTATTCGGCCACGATGTTGCCTCCCGACCCGGTTACGCCTGCTCGTCCCCTGCGCAGGCGCATCCATTCCGCGGCAGTGGTATCCAGTTCGGCATTACCCAGCTTCCCGGCCTGCAGGATCATGGCTGCCGATATCGGCAATGCCGCTAATTGCGCTTCGATCAGATCGATCGCCGTCAAGCGCGCCTTGTCTCCTTCCACCTTGGCCATCTGTCCCTCCATCCATCCGATACCACGACGCGGCATGCCGGCTTCCTGATGAATTGATATGCGTTTGACAAACGATTTTACGAAGGACGCAAGACGCGGGATGTGCGTTAGCGCACGGCGAATGACGGGCGGCGCGCCGGCGGAAAAACCATCAAATCCTCCAGCCATGACGTTCCCTGTCCTTGCCGCTGAAATTGCGCCGCGGTTCACCTTGCCCGTCCGGTTCGCCTCCCTGCATTTCGGGCGGCGGGAAAAGTCCGGCATGACACCTCCTCGCATGCCGTTGTCGCCGTTAGACCACAAGCCGGCGAACGTCACCATTTGGGAAAACAGGATCCACAGACTTATGTGCCGACAGCATGGTCGATCACCGAGTGTTCGGGGAACGTTTGAAGAACGGGCCTTGGGCGACAAAAGATCGGCGCCAGTGGAGGAAGGGCGGAATCAGGAAGCGCGAAAGCACCGCGGCCATTCGCGCGTATGCGTGGAACGACAGACGCGAGATCGGCGCACCTTTGTGTGCCTTCTGTGCGCAAGGGAGAGATCAATACGAGGAAACGAGCTTGGGCGAGACGGGCGCCTCACCGGCGTGTCCGCAAATCATTGCAGAAACAAAAAGCCCCTGATCCCTCAGGGGCTTGAAAAGAACTCTGGCGGAGACGGAGGGATTCGAACCCTCGATACAGGTTTAAGCCCGTATGCTTCCTTAGCAGGGAAGTGCCTTCGACCTCTCGGCCACGTCTCCACACTGTCTTGCGCGATGGCAGGCCGGACGCACAAGGTCCAGCATCATAACTTTTCACGCATGGCAGGTCAACCCGACAAGCGGGCCGATGCGATCAATTTCCCTTGTCGAGGTCGAAAGTCTTGTGCAACGCGCGCACGGCCAGTTCCATGTACTTCTCGTCGATCAGCACCGAGATCTTGATTTCCGACGTCGAGATCATCTGGATGTTGATGCCCTCTTCCGACAGCGTGCGGAACATCTGTGAAGCGATGCCGACGTGGCTGCGCATGCCGACGCCGACCACGGAGACCTTCGACACCTTGGTGTCGCCCTGGATGCTGGCCGCGCCGATATGCTCCCTGACGCTGGCGTTGAGCAGGTCGATCGCCTTGGCATAGTCGCCCCGTGCCACCGTGAACGTGAAATCGGTCTTACCCTCGACCGACTGGTTCTGGATGATCATGTCGACTTCGATGTTGGCGTCCGCCACCGGACCGAGAATCTGGTAGGCGATGCCGGGACGATCCGGCACGCCCAGTACGGTGATCTTCGCTTCGTCGCGATTGAACGCGATGCCGGTGATGGCGGCTTGTTCCATGTTGGTATCTTCCTCAAACGAAATCAGGGTGCCGGACTTGGCTTCTTCCTCCAACGGCATCGTCGGGTCGGTCAGCGACGACAGCACGCGCGTCGGCATGCGGTAGTTGCCGGCGAATTCGACGGAACGGATCTGCAGGACCTTCGATCCCAGCGACGCCATCTCGAGCATTTCCTCGAAGGTGACGGTATTCAGGCGCCGCGCCTCGCCGACCACGCGCGGATCGGTCGTGTAGACGCCGTCGACGTCGGTGTAGATCAGGCATTCCTGCGCCTTCAGCGCCGCCGCCACGGCGACCGCCGACGTGTCGGAACCGCCGCGTCCCAGCGTGGAGATGTTGCCCTTGCCGTCCACGCCCTGGAAACCGGTGATGATGACGATCTTCCCTGCCTCCAAGTCCTTACGGATCCTGGTGTCGTCGATCGACTGGATGCGCGCCTTGGTGAAGGCCGAATCGGTCACGATCGGCACCTGCCAGCCGGCATAGGAAACCGCCTGCTTGCCGATCGCCTGCAGCGCCATCGCCAGCAGCGCGACGGAAACCTGCTCGCCGGTCGACGCCAGCATGTCGAGCTCGCGCGGATCGGGTACCGGCATCACTTCCTTCGCCAGGCCGATCAGGCGGTTGGTTTCGCCGGACATTGCGGACGGCACGACGACGATTTGATGACCCGCGTCGTGCCATTTGGCGACGCGCCGCGCTACATTCCGGATGCGCTCGGTCGAGCCCATCGACGTGCCGCCGTACTTGTGAACGATTAAAGCCATGGGAAAGAAGGATGACAGGAGAGAAAAATCAACCCTCGACTTTACAGCCTGGCGGGAAGAATGACAAGTCGCGCAGGGCCTGCCACCGCATCGTGGGCCGCACGGCAAGCGGCGTCCGGCAAGGATGACCGACGGCCACGCCGCTTCGCACCCCGCTTTTCAATCCCATTCCCAGCGCAGGCGCACGCCTTGCTCCACGGGCTCGACGGCATGGGCATCCATGCCGATGCCGGCGGCGAACAGCAGGTGCGGCCCGGCGAACACCAGCGGCAGCCGAACGCGCTCCCACGCCGGCACGCCAAGCGCCTGGTAATGCTGCTTGAGCGTGCGGGTGGGCCGGTTCGCAGCAAGCTTCAGCCGTTCGCCGCCGCTGCGCAGGCGGATCGTCAACGGCTGCGTCCGTAGCCACGTCGCGTCCACGCCTTGGCCGCCGACATCGAAATGCAGCGTGCCGCCGAACTGCGGCCAGCGCAGCTCCGGCTCGCCCTGCCATCGGAATGCCGACGGCTGTGGCACCGGAGATTCCATCCTCGGCGTCAGGAATACGCGGTCGCGATGCCGGCGCACGCAGCAGTCCGCATGCGTGACGCACAACTGCGCGTCACGCTTCGCTTCCAGCAGCTGCGTGCGCAATTCTTCCAGCCACGAAGTGGACGGCATGCGGATGCCGCGTACTGCCAGCCAATGGCGCAGCAGGTTGTCGATGCGGTCCGTGTCGAGCTGCCGCAGCTTGCGGACATCGAGACTGTCGCCGTCCAGGCACGTCGCCAGGTCGCGCGATGCAAGTTCGTCCAGCAGGCGCTGTGCCGTGCGCGCATGCTGCGCGGTGCGGGTGAAACGCTGCTGGAAACCCGGGAAGCATTGCGTCAGCACCGGCATGACGCGATGGCGCAGCGCATTACGCGCGTAGCGCGGATCGAGGTTCGACTCGTCCTCGACGTAGGGAACCGCATGATGCCCGACATAGGCTTCCAGGTCGGCGCGCGCCAATCCCAGCAACGGGCGTCCCATCAGCAGTTGCGGGTCGCCGAGCAGGTCGGGCGCATGGTTCGCGCGCTCCATGCCGGACAGGCCCGCGACGCCCGCGCCGCGCAACAGCTGCAGCATCACCGTTTCCGCCTGGTCGTCCTCGTGGTGCGCGGTCAGCAGCAGCAGCACGCCGTGCAGCCGGCACATCTCGCCGAGCGCGGCGTAGCGGCGCAGGCGCGCCGCCTCCTCCACGCCGTTCCCTCCGCCGTCGGCAACGTGCACGCGGCGCGCGTCGAACGCGATCTGCCACGTTGCGCAAAGCTGCCTGCAATGCGCCAGCCATCGATCGGCGTTCGGGCTCAAGCCGTGATGCACATGGAAGGCGAACGGCTTGACGGCGCCGGGATGGCGCGCCGCATGATTGCGCAGCAGATGCAGCAAGGCGGCGGAATCGAGACCGCCGCTGTAGGCAACTGCGACCGAGACCGGCGCGCAAACGGAAACGCGCGCCAGGATGTCTCCCAGCGCGCGTTCGAATTCGCCTTCGACGGACACCGTCGATGTCTGCGGCGCAAGGTCCTTATCCTGCACGCCTCATTCCGGTGTCGTGATTTCCTTGAACTTGCCGTAGCTCATCAGCTTCTCGTGGCGCGCCGCCAGCAGGTCCTTGGTCTTCAAGCCCTGCACCTGGCGCAGCGTGTCGGCCAGCGCGCGCTTGAGCATCGCCGCCATCTGCTTGGGATCGCGATGCGCGCCGCCGAGCGGTTCGCTGATAATCTTGTCGATCAATCCCATCGCCTTCAGGCGGTGCGCGGTCAGGCCCAGCGCCTCAGCCGCGTCGGCCGCGCGTTCGGCCGATTTCCACAGGATCGAGGCGCAGCCTTCCGGCGAAATCACGGAGTAAGTCGAATACTGCAGCATCAGCACGGCGTCGCCCACCGCAATCGCCAGCGCACCGCCCGAGCCGCCCTCGCCGATGATGGTCGCGATCAGCGGCACCTTCAGTTCCGCCATCACGTACAGGTTGTGGCCGATCGCTTCCGACTGGCCGCGCTCTTCCGCGTCGATGCCCGGGAAGGCGCCCGGCGTGTCGACGAAGGTGAAGATCGGCAGGCCGAACTTCTCGGCCAGCTTCATCAGGCGCATCGCCTTGCGATAGCCTTCCGGCTTGGGCATGCCGAAGTTGCGCATGCTGCGCTCCTTCGTGTCGCGCCCCTTCTGGTGGCCGATGATCATGCACGGCATGCCGTTGAAGCGCGCCAGGCCGCCGACGATGGACAGGTCGTCCGCATAGGTGCGGTCGCCGTGCAGCTCATGGAAATCGGTGAAGATCTCGTTCACGTAGTCCATCGTGTACGGCCGCTGCGGATGGCGCGCGATCTGCGACACCTGCCACGGCGTCAGCTTGGCGTAGATATCCTTGGTCAGTTGCTGGCTCTTCTTCGACAGGCGCTCGATCTCTTCCGAGATGTCGACGGCCGAATCGTCCTGCACGAAGCGCAGTTCCTCGATCTTGGAATCGAGTTCCGCGATCGGCTGTTCGAACGGCAGGAAAGTCGTCTTGCTCATCGTGCCTCCTTGGTCAACACGAAGTGGAAATGAATGGGGAAAATCTCAATAGACAACCGGCTCCGACTCCAGGCTGCGCCACAGGTACCAGGTGGCGACCGTGCGCCACGGCTCCCAATTGGCGGCGACCTCGCGCGCGTCGCTGCGGGAAACCGGCTCGCCGGAAAAATAGTTGCGGCTGATGCCGGCCAGCAGGCCGATGTCGTCCAGCGGCAGGACGTTCGGGCGGAGCAGATTAAATATCAAAAACATCTCGGCTGTCCAGCGGCCGATGCCGCGAATCTGGATCAGCTCCGCGATCACGTCCTCGTCGTCCATCTCGGCCCATTTGTCGCAATGCACGCGCCTGGCCTTGAAGTGATCGGCGAGATCGAGAATGTATTCCGCCTTGCGCTTGGACAGGCCGCAACCCGCCAGCTTGTCGCCGGCCTTGAGGATTTGCGCCGGTGTGCATTTCGGGCACAGTTCCAGCAGACGCAGCCATACGCTCTCGGCCGCCTTGACTGAGATCTGCTGGCCGACGATGGAACGCGCCAGCGTCGTGAAGGGTTCGTTGCCGCCGACGAGGTGCAGGTCGCCGAATTGCGGAATCAGCTTGCGCATGATACGGTCGCGCCGCATCAGCTCGGCCTTGGCATCCTCCCAATAGGGAGGCAGCATATCCGTTTCAGCAATCGTCTTGCCCATACCGTTCACGCCCTTCGCCATTCCGTCACGCCGCCCGGCTTGTCTTCCAGGACGATGCCTTTTTCCAGGAGTTCAGCGCGGATGCGATCCGCATCGACGAAATTCCTGGCTTTCTTCGCATCCGAGCGGGCCGCGATGCGGGCGGCGACGAACGCGTCGATGCTGTCGCCGCCACTGGCCGGCATTGCATGCAGGAACTGCTGCGGCGGACGCTGCAGAAGGCCGACTATACCAGCCAAACCGGCCAGTTGGCGTGCCAGCGCCGGCGATTTCTGCTTGTGAACTTCGTTGGCCAGTTCGAACAGCACCGCCATCGCCAGCGGGGTGTTGAAATCGTCGTTCAGCGCCTCGGCGAAGCGCTGCGCGTGCGGCTCGTCCCTGTCCAGCGGCAGAGCGTCCGGCGGCACGTCCTTCAGCGCCGTGTACAGGCGCGTCAGCGCATGGCGCGCATCGTCGAGGTGCGCATCCGAATAGTTGAGCTGGCTGCGGTAGTGCGCGCGCAGGATGAAGAAGCGCACGACTTCCGCATCGAATTTCGCCAGCACCTCCCGGATGGTGAAAAAGTTGCCGAGCGATTTCGACATCTTTTCGTTGTCGACGCGCACGAAACCATTGTGCATCCAGTAATTGACGAATGGCTGCCGGTTCGCGCCTTCCGACTGCGCGATCTCGTTTTCATGGTGCGGGAATTGCAGGTCGGCGCCGCCGCCGTGGATGTCGAAATGCTGTCCCAGCAATTCGCATGCCATTGCCGAGCACTCGATGTGCCAGCCGGGACGGCCGCTGCCCCACTTCGACTGCCACTTCACTTCGTCCGGCTCGGACGGCTTGGACGATTTCCACAGCACGAAGTCCAGCGGATCGCGCTTGCCCGCGTTGACGTCCACCCGTTCGCCGGCACGCAGGTCTTCCAGCGATTTGCCGGACAGCTTGCCGTAGCCGGGAAAGTCGCGCACCGAATAATTGACGTCGCCGTCTTCCGACCGGTACGCCAGCCCGTTCCTTTCCAGCGCCTCGATCAAGCCGAGCATCTGCGGCACGTAAGCGGTGGCGCGCGGCTCGTGGTCCGGCTTCTGCACGCCGAGCGCGGCGGCGTCCTCGTCCATCGCATCGATGAAACGCTGCGTCAGCTGCGAAATCGATACGCCGTTTTCCGCGGCGCGTCGGATGATCTTGTCGTCGATGTCGGTGATGTTGCGCACGTAGGTGACGTCGTAACCCGAGGCGCGCAGCCAGCGCTGCACGAGGTCGAACACGACCATCACGCGCGCATGGCCGATGTGGCAGTAGTCGTACACGGTCATGCCGCAGACGTACATGCGTACCTTGCCGGGTTCGATAGGCACGAACGGCTGCTTCTCGCGGGCCAGCGTGTTGTAGATCTTCAGTGCGGTCATGAAATGGATACGTTCAGGCGGGAATGATCGGAGAATGGATACGGCTTGCGGCAGCGCCGGATGTCATCGGCGTGCCGCGCGACAAGTCCGCCAAAACGTATGGGTCATGCTTCTTTTGATAAAATGCGCAATTTCGCGGCAGTATAGCATTGATGAAAACCGCTCCCGCCGCCGGAAACCACCGGCATCCGCGCCCGACCAAACCAGGGGCCGGCCGCGCGGGACGCGCATGATATGTCAGTACTTCGCCGGATGCAACCGGCCCGGATGCCGCCCGCGCGGCGCATGGCCGGCGCACTCTTCCCATCCTGCCCAAGTCAAGGAAACGACATGAACATCTTCCGCCGTCTCGTCCTGCTTTCCGCCGTCGCGCTGTCGTTGTGCGCCATGACGGTGCCGTCCTACGCGGCGGATCCGCGCGTGCTGCTCAAGACCAGCATGGGCGACATCGTGCTGGAGCTGAACCAACAGAAGGCGCCGGTCTCGACCGCCAACTTCCTGCAGTACGTGAAAAGCGGTCAATACAACGGCACGATCTTCCATCGCGTGATCCCGAATTTCATGATCCAGGGCGGCGGCTTCACACCCGATATGCAGGAAAAGCCGACGCGCGCGCCGATCCACAACGAGGCGAACAACGGCCTGAAGAACGACGCCTATACCATCGCGATGGCGCGCACCAGCGAACCGCAGTCGGCGACCGCGCAATTCTTCATCAATACTAAGAACAACGACTTCCTGAATTACCCAGGCCAGGACGGCTGGGGCTATGCGGTATTCGGCAAGGTGGTCCAGGGCACCGGCGTGGTGGACCGGATCGCGCATGTCGAAACCGGTAGCGTCGGGCCTTACCAGGACGTGCCGGTGCAACCGGTGATCATCGAATCCGCCACCATCCTCAAATAATCCCTCCACCATTCACGCAAAGGAATCCCATGGCTGTCATCCTCACCACCAACTACGGCAACATCACGCTCGACCTCGACGCGGAGAAGGCGCCAAAGACCGTCGAAAATTTCCTGTCCTACGTCAACGCCGGCCATTACGACGGCACCATCTTCCATCGCGTCATCGACGGCTTCATGATCCAGGGCGGCGGCTTCGAGCCGGGCATGAAGCAGAAGCCGACGCGCGAGCCGATCGAGAACGAGGCCAAGAACGGCCTGAAGAACGACGCCTACACGATCGCGATGGCGCGCACCTCGGCGCCCCATTCCGCCACCGCGCAATTTTTCATCAACGTCAACAACAACGGCTTCCTCGACTACCCGGGCCAGGACGGCTGGGGCTACTGCGTGTTCGGCAAAGTGACCGAAGGCACCGACGTGATCGACAAGATCCGTGCCGTCAAGACCACGCGCAACGGTATGCATGCCGACGTGCCGGTCGAAGATGTGGTGATCGAAAAGGCGGAAGCCGTCTGAACCGCGCATGACCGCGCCATCGCGACAGCAAATAGAAGCGCAACCGGAAGCGGTTGCGCTTTTCGTTTCCGATCTGCACCTGCAGGCCGGCATGCCGCGTACCACGCAGGCTTTCCTGGATTTTCTCG
>Ga0164242_10001297_pt1 | contig 29559 bp, 23 predicted proteins | sample OricomgcompostMG_FD_108783 | JGI IMG/M metagenome (GOLD analysis project Ga0164242, IMG submission 108783) | Miracle-Growth compost microbial communities from Emeryville, California, USA - Original compost - Miracle growth compost (MG) ...
GTCGTCCGCCCGGCGGCACCGGTGTCGCTGTTCATCGTCGGCCTCGCCGCGGCGAAGTCCGGTGACCTGACGGGCGCTCTCGCCCTGACCCGCAGCCTGGCCCAGAACTGGTCCGCCTCCAAGTAGCTCCCGGCACGTGGACATTGCGCGGGTCCGAACCCTCACGGAGCACACGCAGTAGGGGTGCGGGAAACGTTCCGTGGGTGTCGCGGCGGTCGAATCCCGCGGCAACAGACGATTCCTAGCTTCGTTGCATGACGACCACCGCAACAGCCCCCGCCACTACCGAGGTCGCCCGCGGCCGCTGGCTCGCCGACTGGCGTCCCGAGGACGCCGGATTCTGGGAGAGCACCGGCAGACGAATCGCCCGCCGCAACCTGCTCGCCTCGGTCTTCTCCGAGCACGTCGGCTTCTCGGTCTGGTCCATGTGGTCGGTCTTCGTGCTGTTCCTCGGCCCGGCGTACGGCCTGTCGGCCGATCCGAAGCACGCCGCCGCCGAGAAGTTCCTGCTCACCAGCCTCCCGACCGCACTCGGCGCGGGGGCGCGGTTGCCCTACACGTTCGCGGTCGCGAAGTTCGGCGGTCGCAACTGGACGATCGCCTCGACCGCGCTCCTGCTGATCCCGCTGGTCACCACCGCGGTGCTGCTCCGGCCAGGAGTGGGCTTCGGCACGCTGCTGGTGCTCGCCGCCCTCACCGGCGTCGGCGGCGGCAACTTCGCCTCGTCGATGACGAACATCAACTCGTTCTATCCGCAGCGGTTGAAGGGTGCAGCGCTCGGACTGAACGCGGGCGGGGGAAACATCGGCGTGGCGATCGTCCAACTCGTCGGCCTCGCCGTACTAGCCACCGCGGGCAAGGACCACCCGCGTGTGCTGGTCGGGGTCTACCTGCCGCTGGTGGTGCTCGCCATCGTCACCGCGGCGTTCGCCATGGACAACATCGCCCACGTACGCAATGAGAAGGGCGCCATGCGCGACGCGTCCAAGGACATCAACACCTGGCTCGTCGCCGTGCTCTATATCGGCACCTTCGGCTCGTTCATCGGGTTCGGCTTCGCGTTCGGGCAGGTGCTCACCAACCAGTTCGGCGGCCACTTCCTCGCGGCGTCCGGCAAGGTCGACCCGGTGAAGGTCGCGTACCTGACCTTCCTCGGACCGTTGATCGGCTCGCTGATCCGTCCGATCGGCGGCTGGCTCGCCGACCGCTTCGGTGGCGCGCGCACGACGTTCTGGAACTTCGCCGCGATGGCCGTCTCGGGCCTCGTCGTCTGGGTCGCTTCGAGGGACGAATCGCTCGGGCTGTTCTACGTCGGGTTCCTGCTGCTGTTCGTGCTCTCGGGCCTGGGCAACGGATCGGTCTACAAGATGATCCCGACGATCTTCAAGGCCCGGACCTCGACAGAACACGAGGCGCGGCGTCTGGCCAATGCGGTGATCGGCATCGCCGGCGCGGTGGGCGCGTTCGGCGGCGTGCTCGTGAACGTCGCGTTCCGCCAGTCATTCCTGTCCAGTGGGACGGGGGACGGGGCGTACCTCGCCTTCATCGCCTTCTACGTGCTCTGCCTGGTGATTACTTGGTCGGTCTACGTACGTCCGTCCGCTGTCCGGCGCGCAGGGATCTGACCAGGAGGAGCAGCCGATGAACGGCTGCGCCGGCGCGCCGTCCGCGGCGGCACCGCGGACGGATCCAGCTCGCTAGCGAGTCGTGGGTGTCGGCTCGCACTCGAGCCGGTACCCACGCTTGACGACGGTGCGGATCACGCCCGGGTCGCCGAGCGCGGTACGCAGCCGGCCGACAGCCACCTCGACGGCGTGCTCGTCGGTCGCGCCGGTCAGGTTCAGCAGGTCGCGGCGCGAGACCACGTGGCCGGGGCGCACCGCCAGCGCGCGAAGCAACGCCATGGAGGAGGCCGGCAGTGTGACGAAGCTGCCGTCGACCACGACCGCGTGGCCACGGATCTCCAACTCGTGGCCGGCCGCCTGCAGCCGCTGGCCGAGGCGGGCCGGCACTTGTTCGACGATCTCGCGGACCAGCGCCCCGAGCCGGAACCGCGCCGGAGTGATGTACGGGATGTCGGCGCGGGCGAGTGGAGCCGCTGTCACGGGGCCGACCGCCGCCGCGACCACCGGCCCGCGCAGGGCCTGGAGCACCGCGGGCAGCAGGCGCATCTCGGCGGTCGCCTGCAGGAAGCTCAGTGCCGCGGGGGCGCTGGTGAACGCGACCGCGTCGACGCCGCCCACCGAGACGGCCTCGATCAGCCGCGCCAGCGGGGTCTGGTCCTCGGGCGGGATCCAGCGATAGACCGGCACCTCGATCACGTCGGCGCCGGCGTCGCGTAGCCCGTCGACCAGGCCTGGCAGCGGCTCGCCGTGCAACTGGACGACGATCCGCTTGCCCGCTACGCCCGCGGCGAGCAGGTGCGAGAGCACCTCCGCGGACGACTCCGACTCCGGTGACCACTGCTCGCGCAGGCCGGTGGCCCGGATCGCTCCCGAGGCCTTCGGACCCCGTGAGAGGATCGCCGCCCCTGCGAGTACGTCGACGAGCTTGTCGGCGACGCCCCATGTCTCGGCGGCGTCCATCCAGCCGCGGAAACCGATACCCGTCGTGGCCACGAGGATGTCGGGACGCTCGGATAGGCAGTGCTCGGTGGCGGCGCGCAGTTGGGCGTCGTCGGCCAGCGGGACGATCTGGATCGCCGGGGCGTACACGAGCCGGGCACCGCGCCGTTCGAGGGCGGCGCCGAACTCGTCGCGACGCCGCGCGGCAGTGAGGGCGATCGTGTACCCGGTGAGGGCGTCGACGATCGGCGGCTCGGCCGACTCCACCACCGCAGTACTCACCCCGACCCTTCGGCGGCGTCCACCTCGACGAACCCGTCCCGCTCGCGCACCGCATAGACCGGGACGGACACCTGGGAGTCTAGGGCCGGCTCTAGGCAGCGACCGGTGCGAAGGTCGAACACCTGCTTGAGCATCGGCGAGGTCACCGTGGGGAGGTCGCCTCGGGTGCCGACGATGCCGCGCGAGATCACGTACGCCCCGCAGAACGGATCCTGGTTACCGAGGGCGTGCAGGCTGCCGTCGAAGGTGCGGAAGATCGCGACCTGGATGCCGCCGACGAGGGCGGCCACCCCTCGCTCGACCGGTACGTCGGACGAACGGCACACGCTCGTCCAGGTCGTGGCGTCGGACGTCGCGGCGAGCTTGCTCGTCATCGGGCCACCTCCAAGGTCGGGCCGGCGATCAACGGCGCGATCTGCCCGCGCTCGGGCACCCACTGGATCGACGGGTCGGGCGTCTCGGGAGCGTTGACGAAGCTGACGAAGCGGCGCAGCCGAGCGGGGTCGGCCAGGGTGTCGGCCCACTCGTCGCGGTAGCGCTCCACGTGCAGCGCCATTGCGGCGTCCAACTCGGCGGCAATGCCGAGGCAGTCCTCGACCAGCACCTGGCGCAGGTAGTCGAGCCCGTCCTGCCCGTCGCCGGAGAGCGACTCGACCCAGGTCGAGGTGCGCTGCAGCCGGTCGGCGGTGCGGACGTAGAACATGATGAAGCGGTCGATCGTACGGACCAGCGTGTCGGTGTCGACGCCGGTGAGCAGCAGATCTGCGTGTCGCGGCCGGGCGCCGCCGTTGCCGCCGACGTAGAGGTTCCAGCCGGCCTCGGTGGCGATCACGCCGATGTCCTTGCTCTGCGCCTCCGCGCACTCGCGGGCGCAGCCGGACACACCGGCCTTGATCTTGTGCGGGCTGCGGATGCCTCGGTAGCGCAGTTCGAGCTCGACGGCGAGGCCGACCGAGTCCTGCACGCCGTACCGGCACCAGGTCGAGCCGACGCAGCTCTTCACGGTGCGCAGCGCCTTGCCGTACGCGTGCCCCGACTCCATGCCGGCGTCGACCAGCCGGCGCCAGATCGCGGGAAGTTGTTCCACACGGGCACCGAAGAGGTCGATGCGCTGGCCGCCGGTGATCTTGGTATAGAGCCCGAACTCCCGGGCCACCTCGCCGATCACGATCAGCTTCTCCGGCGTGATCTCCCCGCCCGGAATGCGGGGGACGACCGAGTACGTGCCGTTCTTCTGCAGGTTCGCCAGGAAGTGATCGTTGGTGTCCTGTAGCGCGGCCCCCTCACCGTCGAGCACGTAGCCGTGCTCGAGCGAGGCGAGGATCGAGGCGACGACCGGCTTGCAGACATCGCAACCGCGCCCGCGCCCGTATCGCTGCACGAGCTCGGTGAAGGTGCCGATGCCCTCGGCGCGGACGATCTCGAACAGCTCGGCCCGGCTGAGGTCGAAGTGTTCGCAGAGCGCCTTGCTGACCTCGACGCCGGCCTCGGAGAGCAGTGGCTTCAGCAGGTTCACGCACGAGCCGCACGTCGTTCCCGCCCGCGTGCACGCCTTGATACCGGTGACGTCGGTGAGCCCGTGCTCCGTGATGGCGTCGAGGATCTGGCCTTTCGTCACGTCGTTGCACGAGCAGATCTGCGCCTCGCGGGGGAGCGCCCCGGGTCCGAGCATCACCGCAGATCCGCCGGGCGCGATCAGGGCCACTGGGTCGCCCGGCAGGGGACGGCCCACGAGCGGGCGCAGGCTGGCGTACTTGCTCGCGTCGCCGACGAGGATGCCGCCGAGCAGCGTCCTCGCGTCGTCCGAGACGACGAGCTTGGCGTACGTGTCGTCGACCGGATTCTCCAGGCGTACCTCCAGCGCGCCCGCGGTCGTGGCGAGCGCGTCGCCGAACGAGGCGACGTCGACGCCGAGCAGCTTCAACTTCGTGCTCAGGTCCGCGCCCGTGAACGCCGACGTATCGCCGCCGAGCAGCCGGTCGGCGACCACCTCGGCCATGGCGTAACCGGGAGCGACAAGGCCATAGATTCGTCCTCCCACCAGGGCACATTCTCCGATGGCCCAGATCGCCTCGTCGCTGGTCCGGCATGCCGAGTCGACCACGACTCCACCGCGCTCGCCGACCGCGAGCCCCGCATCGAGGGCGAGTTGGTCGCGTGGCCGAATCCCGGCGGAGAAGACGACGAGGTCCAGGTCGAGTTCGGTGCCGTTCGCCAAGGTCGCCAGCAGACGCTTGTCGTCCCGCACGATCGAGGCCACTGACGTGCCGGTGTGGACCGTGACCGTGAGTGCTTCGATGAGTCGCTTGAGCAGGGCGCCACCTTGGTCGTCGACCTGCAGCGGCATGAGGCGCGGCGCGAGCTCGACCACGTGCGGGCTCATGCCCAGCAGGCGCAGTGCGCGAGCGGCTTCCAGCCCGAGCAGGCCGCCGCCGACGACAAGACCCGCACGGCGTCCGTGCGTGTGCTCGGCGGCGTCCGCGGCGGCGGAGCGGATCGCGTCGAGGTCCTCGAGCGTGCGGTAGACGAAGCAGCCGTCGAGCTCGCGTCCCGGCACGGGCGGCACGAAGGGGTACGAGCCGGTAGCCAGCACCAGGTGGTCGTACGCCACCACCCGTCCGCGGTCGGTGGTGACCGTTCTCGCGCCACGATCGATCGAGACCACCTGTTCCGAGAGGTGCAGCCTCGCGCGCGGGTGCTCGTACGTCCCCGGCGCGACCACGTCCAGTTCCTCGGCGCTGACACCGTCGAAGTAGGACGAGAGCGCGACCCGGTCATATGCCCGCCGCGGCTCCTCACCGAGCACGGTGATCGCGAAGCGCCCGGACGTATCGCGCCCGAGCAGCGTCTCTACGAAACGCTGGCCGACCATGCCGTTGCCGACGACGACTACCTGTTGGGTGTCCATGGCGATCACCATCGAGGCGGCGCGTTAGAGGCAGCCGTCGCAGCGGTTACTTCGCCGCAACGCCTTGCTCACCGTGACGCCGCAGGCGCGGTGCGATTCTCGTCGCGCGGATGCAACGGCGGGCGCGAGTCCGGGAAACGCGGGGTTGTCACGGTGTCCGCCATGACCGCTGCGGCCACCGACCGAGTACGAAGCGTGTGTTCGTACTGCGGCGTGGGTTGCGGCATCGTGCTCGAACGGGACGACACCGGCCGCGTCACCAAGTCGTACGGCGATCCGGATCACCCCGCGAACCGAGGCCGCCTGTGCACCAAGGGGGCCACCACCGTCGACCTGCTCAACGCGCCGGGCCGGCTGACGACGGCCCTGGTTCGGCAGGATCGCGCAGCCGCCCCCGACGCGGCCGACGTCGACGATGCCGTCACCCTGGCCGGTGCGCGACTGCGCGCGATCCGGGACGAGTACGGCCCGGACGCGATCGGCCTCTATGTCAGCGGGCAGTTGAGCCTGGAGGCGCAGTACCTGGTCACCAAGCTGGCTAAGGGCTTCCTGCGCACCCAGTACCTCGAGTCCAACAGCCGGCTGTGCATGGCCAGCGCGGGCTCGGGTTACAAGCTCAGCCTCGGCTCGGACGCGCCGCCCGGGTCGTACGACGACTTCGACCACGCCGAGGTCTTCTTCGTCATCGGCGCGAACATGGCCGACTGCCACCCGATCCTGTTCCTGCGGATGATGGACCGCGTCAAGGCCGGCGCGAAGCTGATCGTCGTCGACCCACGTCGTACCGCCACCGCGGAGAAGGCGGATGTCTTCCTGCAGGTCCAGCCCGGTACGGACCTGGCGCTGCTCAACGGACTGCTCCACCTGCTCCTCGAGACCGACGCGATCGATCGGGACTTCATCGCCGCGCACACCGAGGGCTGGGAAGCGATGCCGGCCTTCCTCGCCGGCTACGCACCTGCCGCCGTCGCCGCGACCACCGGCGTCAGCGAGGACGACCTGCGTGCGGCGGCAATGCTGATCGCCGGTGCCGGCAACTGGATGAGCTGCTGGACGATGGGACTCAACCAGTCCACGCACGGCACCTGGAACACCAACGCGCTGATCAACCTGCACCTGGCGACCGGGGCGATCTGCCGGACCGGCAGCGGGCCGTTCTCGCTCACCGGCCAGCCGAACGCGATGGGCGGCCGCGAGATGGGGTACATGGGCCCCGGGCTGCCCGGGCAGCGCTCCGTGCTGGTCGAGGCCGATCGGGCCGACATCGAACAGTTGTGGGATCTCGCGCCCGGGACCATCCGTGCCGAGCACGGCAACGGCACGATCGGCATGTTCGAGCAGTTGGCCGCCGGCGCGATCAAGGGTGCGTGGGTGATCTGCACGAACCCGGTCGCGTCGGTGGCGAACCGGCGCACCGTGATCGACGGGCTCGAGTCCGCCGAGTTCGTGCTCGTACAGGACGCGTACGCCGACACCGAGACCAACGGGTACGCCGACGTGGTGCTGCCCGCCGCGGTCTGGGCCGAGACACCCGGCGTGATGATCAACTCCGAGCGCAACCTCACCCTCACGTCGCCGATCGCAGCCCCACCGGGTCAGGCGCTGGCCGACTGGGAGTTGATCGCCCGCCTCGCGGGCGAGCTGGGTTACGGCGAGGCGTTCGCGTACACCTCGGCAGAGGAGATCTTCGACGAGTTACGCGCCGCGTGGAACCCGAACACCGGCTGGGACCTGCGCGGCATCACGTACGACGGACTGCGCGAAGGCCCCCGGCAGTGGCCGGCCCCGCCGGGATCCGGGGCGCGCAACCCGATCCGCTACCTCGACGAGCAGGACGGCCTGCGATTCGCGACGCCGTCCGGGCGCGCGGTGTTCTGGCCGCGGCCGCACCTGGAGCCGGCCGAACTGCCGGACGACAGGTACCCCTTCGTGCTCTCGACCGGGCGGGTGCAGCACCAGTGGCACACGCTCACCAAGACCGGTCGCGTCGCGAAGCTGAACAAGCTCAACGCCGGTCCGTTCGTCGAGATCAACCCCGCGGACGCAGCTGAGCTGGGTGTCGCGGCGGGGGACGAGGTCGAGGTGGCGTCGCGCCGCGGACGGGCCGTGCTGCCCGCGGTGGTCACCGATCGCGTACGGCCCCGGTGCCTGTTCGCGCCGTTCCACTGGAACGACCTGTTCGGCGAGTACCTCGCGGTCAACGCCGTGACCAACGACGCCGTCGACCCGATCAGCCTGCAGCCGGAGTTCAAGGCCTGCGCGGTCGCGCTGACGCGGGTCGCGCCGGCGGCGGTCGAGCCCGGCGGGCCGGCGGAGCTGCTCGCCGTCGTCGCTTCGCTGACGGCGAGTGTCGAGGCGTTGAGCAAGCGGGTCGAGGCGCTGGAGCGCGGGATCTCCGCGGCGCCTGGGGCCGTGGCCGGGCGGCAGGTCGTCCTGGCCTGGGCCTCGCAGACGGGCACCGCCGAACAGTTCGCGACCGAGGCCGCCGCCAAGCTCACCGCGGGCGGCGCGGCGGTGACGATGACCGCGCTCGGCGAACTCGGAGCGATCCCGGCCGGAGCCGACCTGCTTATCGTCACGAGCACGTTCGGCGACGGCGAGGCGCCGGACAACGGTGGCGGGTTCCTCGACCTGCTCGGGTCGGTCGAGGCACTGACCGACGTGCGGTACGCGGTGCTCGCGTTCGGCGACTCTTCGTACAGCGACTTCTGCGGCTTCGGCCGGGGCGTGGACGAGCGGCTGCACGAGCTCGGCGGCCATCGACTGACGCCGCGCGTGGACTGCGAGCCGGACTTCGCCGCCGCCGCGGCCGGCTGGCTGGACGCGGTAGTCAAGGCCCGCGCCGCCACCGCGGCCCCGGCGAGCGCGCCTGCGCGCAGCGAGCAGTTCCTCGTGCCGCTCGTCGGAAACCGCCTGCTCTCCGGCGACGGCTCGGCGAAGGAGGTGCGCGAGTTCGTCGTGGACATCTCCCGCACGCCGCTCACCTACGAGGCCGGCGACGCGCTGGTCGTGATGCCGCACAACACTCCCGAACTGGTGGAGGAGTGGCTCGAGGTCACCGGACACCGCGGCGATTCGCTCGTCGAACTGCCGAAGATCGGGCGGATCGAGTTCGCGGTCGCGCTGCGGGAACACCTCGAGATCGCGACGATCTCGCCGGCGCTGCTCGCGTTCGCCGACGAGCGCGGCGGCTCGCGTCACCTGCACCGCCTCCTGCGTGGCGACAAGACACAGCTGGACAAGTACCTGTGGGGGCGGCAGGCGGTCGACGTGGTTGCCGAGACCGGTGCCCGTGCGAGCGCACAGGAGTGGGCCGAGGTGCTCAAACCGCTGCGCGAGCGGCGCTATTCGATCAGTTCGGCGCCCGAGGTCTCGCCCGGGCACGTCCGCGTACTGGTCTCGGTGGTGCGCTATCCCGGGCCGGAGGGGCAGCGGCGCAGCGGCGTCGCGTCCGGGTTCCTCGCCGACGGGCCGGCAGACGGCTCCTACGAGGTCAGCGTCGGGATCGCGCGCTCGTCCGGTTTCGGGCCGCCCTCCGACCCGGAGGCTCCCGTGATCATGATCGGTCCGGGGACCGGCCTGGCACCGTTCCTCGGCTTCCTGGACGCGCGCCGCGCCCGCGGGCACGCCGGCCGCAATTGGCTGTTCTTCGGCGAGCAGCACAAGGCCACCGACTTCTACTACCGGGACGACCTTGCCGACCTGCAGCGTGAAGGCCTGCTCACCCGCCTCGACGTCGCGTTCAGCCGCGACCAGCGCGGCAAGGTGTACGTGCAGGACCGCATGCGCGACCGCGGTCTGCAGCTGTGGCGCTGGCTGCAGGAGGGCGCTGCCGTGTACGTCTGCGGCGACGCCTCGCGCATGGCCCGCGACGTCGACGACGCGCTGCGCGAGATCATCGCGGCCCACGGCGGAATGAGCGACGGGCAGGCCGCGGCGTACCTCAAGCAACTGCGTACCGACGGCCGTTACCGGCGTGACGTCTATTGATCATCGCCGTCAGGAACACCCGGTCGCGGGAAGGTAGGTTGCCTACCGTCGGTAGCCGTGAACGGGGGTGGGATGGACAGCAAGACCGTGGTCGACCTGATCACCATCCCGCTCTTCACGGGGGTGATGGGCTACCTCACGAACTGGACCGGCGTCCTCATGCTCTTCGCGCCGCTGAAGTTCCATGGGATCCGGGTGCCGGGGCTGCGCCTGTTGTTCCCGTACCTGCCCCGTCGCGTCCGGATCCTGCCGTTGATCAGCTACACCGGCGGACTGGGCTGGCAGGGGATCGTCCCCTCCCGTGCCGACAAGATGGCCAGTATCGCGGTCGACAAAGGCCTGGGCAAGCTGGGCAGCATCTCCGACTTCTATCGCGAACTCGAGCCTGACAAGATCGCCGAGCACCTGACGGTGATCGCGCAGAGCGAGATCCGCGGCGTCGTCGACTCGATCATGGAGGACGAGAACCCGCACCTCTGGCATGACCTGCCGCCCGTGGTGAGGGAAGCCGTGCATGCGCGGGTACGCCAGCAGCTGCCCGACATCGTCCGCAGCGTCACCGCCGACATCGGCGCCAACATCGACCAACTGATCGACGCCAAGCTCATGGTGATCCGCTACTTCGCCCACCACCCCGAGCTGCTCAACGAGCTGTTCCTGGTGATGGGCCGCAAGGAGCTGCGGTTCATGAAGAACTTCGGGCTCTACTTCGGCATCCCGATGGGATTCTTGATCTTCCTGGTGCTTCAGGTCTATCCGCACTGGTGGGTCCTGCCGATCGGCGGCATGATCGTCGGCTGGGTCGTCAACTGGCTGGGCGTGACGATGATCTTCGAGCCGGTGTTCCCGAACAGGTGGGTGCCGTGGAAACAGGGCTTGCTGATCCGGCGCCAGGCCGAGGTCACCGAGGGGTACGCCCATATGGTGGCCGAGAACGTGATCACGCTGCAGAACATCGGCCACGAGTTGCTGTACGGCACCCGCAGCGACCGCACCATGCAGATGCTCGAGGACAGTCTGCGTCCGGCGGTCGATCGCGCTGTGGGCCCGGCCCGTGCCGCGGTGCGCGTGGCGATCGGTGGGCGCGGATACGAGCAGATCCGCGACTCGGTGGCGGCGGAGGCCACGGCCTTCGCACCGATGGCGTTCAACGACGCGGAGTTCAGCAAGCAGCAGTCGTCCAAGATCTATGCCTTCATCGCCACACAGATGCGCAAGATGGGTCCGGACGACTTCGTGGACATGCTGCGTACGGCGATCAAGCAGGACGAGTGGCTGCTGTTCTTCCACGGTGGTGCGCTGGGGCTACTGGCGGGACTGCTGCACTTGGCGATCTTCGGGGTGTGAGGTGAGCGACGCGGGCAAGGCACGGCGGGCGGCGGTGACCCGCTCGCCACACGAGGAGGACGAGGAACGGGGCGTGCCCACCGGCCCGTTGCTGCCCTTCGCCGAGCTCGTGCGTGCCGCCCCGAGCCTGGCGAAGGTCGCCGCGGTCTGCGCACTGCACATCACCGCGTGGTCGGCGGCAGCAGTCGTCGCCGGCGCCAACTACGTCGCCAAGCGGGCGATCGAGGGCCAGCCGGCCTCCGCAATCCTGCAGGACGCCACGAATGATCTGCGCGACGCCGCGTGGCGCGCACTCGGCCTGCGCAACCAGGATGGTGCCGCGGTGCCTGTCGACCGGCCCGCCAATGATTCGTCCACGGCGGAACTGCAGCGGCGGGGTGCCGAGTTGATGCGCCGCTCCAGCGACGTGCGTGTCCTCGAGGACGCCCACCCGGCGTTCGCCCGCATCCTGAGCGAGATCACGCCCGACGAGGCGCGCATCCTGCGCTTCCTGTACCTCGAGGGAGCCCAGCCGGCCCTGGACGTGCGTACCAACCGGCCCTTCGGCATCGGCTCGGTGCTGGTCGCCTCCGGCCTGTCGATGGTGGCCGAGCGGGCCGGCTGCCGTTACCTGGACCGTATCGACCAGTACATCGTGAACCTCACGCGGCTCGGGCTGGTCGAGTTCAGCAAGGAGCCGGTGACCGATCCGGGGCGCTACCAGGTGCTCGAGGCACAGCCCATGGTCACCGAGGCGCTCAAGGCCGCCGGGCGGTTCGCCAAGCTGGTGCAGCGCTCGATCCTGCTGACCTCGTTCGGGCGCGAGTTCTGCCGCACCTGCCTGCCGCTCACTCCGCCGGTGCAGCCCAAGCCGATCAGCGAGGGCCACCCGCGCCCGGTGCTCTAGCCGGTCCCGTACTCGCGCGGCAACCCGAGGACGTCCATCAGCGTCGCGTCCAACGTTCCCGGCAAAGTTCGGACCTGGCGCGGTCGTCGAGGAGGAGCTGGACGTCCCCGCACTCGCCCAGCGTGAGAACCAGTTCGTAGGAGTGGCCACCGGCCCACAGCGAGATCGTGTCGCTGCGCAGCGGCGGCGGCGTGGGGCAGTTCGGTGCCACCGGGGTGTCGTACGGCAGCTCGATCCCGGCAGCTGGGAGCCCGATTCGGTTCACCGCTGGCGCCCCCCACGAACCGCCCGGGACCGCTTCCCGCACCACCTGGGCGGACGCGGCGTCGATATCGGTCGGGGGCAGCGTGTCGGCTGCCCGTACCGGGATCCACATGCCCATAGCCTCGACCCCGGACGGCCACGCCGCCGTCGTAGGCGGTGAGGCTGTAGTCCACGGTCACGTCTCGTATGACGTTGGCCTGATCGGGGTAACTGAAGTCCAGGAACTGGACTCTTGGGACGAACGGTTCGCCCGAGGAGCCGGATCCGGTGATCGTGGGGCCGCTCGGCGCCTCCGCCTTGATGACGGTCAGCACCTGCAGGAGCGATTGCAGCATTGCCTCAGCGGGTCAGGCCGATTCCGAGGCCGACGGCCAGGACCGCCACGGCCGCCCCTCAAAGCCGGCGGGGACTGTGCGCCTGTGGGGTTCGGACGTCGAAGTCGACGCATGTGGCGTCCAGACCGCGCCTGTGTGCGATCTGGACGCCGGGCAGCAGCTGCGGCGAACCGGCGCCGCGCCCGGTGCGGGCCCCCCCGGAAGGTTGCGGCCGAGCAACCGGCCACCAGTGCGGCCTCGGCGGGAGTCAGGCCGTCCCACTCGCTCAGGCGCGGTGCTTCGGCTTCGGCCCGGCGGCAACGAGGCGAGCGCGGCGAACCACGCGTCGTCGCCCGGCGAGTCGGAGCCCGTGCCGACGGGCTGCATCAGCTGCGCACCCAGTACCTGTCCGGCGCCCGGGCGGGCGTTACGCGCCGGAGGTGGATCCGCTGAAGTCGGCGGCGACCTGCTGCCCGCTCTCGTGCGTGATCACGTGCATCACCGCGTTGATCAGCGCCAGGTGGGTGAACGCTTGCGGGAAGTTACCCAGGTGCTGCCCGTTGTGGGGGTCGATCTCCTCGGCGTAGAGCTCCAGGGGACCGGCGAACGACAGCAGCTTGGCGCACAGCTCGCGCGCCTTCGTGTGCTCGCCGATGATCGACAGGGCGGACACCAACCAGAACGAGCAGATCGCGAACGAGCCCTCCTCGCCGCTGAACCCGTCGTCGGTGTGCTCGACGCGGTAGCGCAGCACCATCCCGTGCTCGGTCAGCTCCTCGGCGATCGCGTGCACCGTCGCGACGATGCGCGGGTCGTCCGGCGGCAGGAAACCGAGCAGCGCCGCCAGCAACAGCGATGCGTCCAGCGCCGTGGTGTCGTAGTGCTGTGTGAACACGCCGCGCTCGTCGAGGCCGTGCTCGAGGATGTCGGCCTTGATCTCGTCCGCCGCCATGGCCCACTGCTGGGCCAGCTGGGTCTGTCCGAACTGGACGGCGAGCTTGGCTCCGCGCTCGGCCGCCACCCAGCACATGATCTTGGACGAGGTGAAATGCTTCAGCCCGCCGCGGACCTCCCAGACGCCGGCATCCGGCTCGCGCCAGTGCTTGAGCGCCTGCTCCACCTGCTTGACCAGGATCGGCCAGACCCGCCTGTCGAGGTGATCGGCGGCCTTGCTGTGCAGGTAGACCGAATCCAGCAGCGCTCCCCACATGTCGTGCTGCTGCTGCGTCGCGGCGGCGTTCCCGACCCGCACCGGGCGCGAGTTCGCATAACCGGGCAGGTGGTCCAGCTCCGACTCGGGCAGCTCCTTCTCACCACCGATGCCGTACATGATCTGCAGCGTGTCGTCGTCGCGTTCGGCCATGTCGGCGATGAAGTTGAAGAAATCGACGGCCTCCCAGTCGTAGCCCAGGGAGTAGAGGCCCCACAGCGCGAAGGTGGCGTCGCGGATCCAGGTGTAGCGGTAGTCGTAGTTGCGCTCGCCGCCGAGGGTCTCCGGCAGCGAGGTGGTCGCCGCCGCGCAGATCGCGCCGGTCGGGGCGTACGTCAGCCCCTTGAGCGTGAGGGCCGAGCGCTGCAGGTAGGAGCGCCACGGATGGTCGGGGAAGCGGCCGCGGGCCAGCCAGTGCTGCCAGTGGTGCGCGGTCCAGACCAGGCGCTGATAGGCCTGATCGAAGGTGGTCGGCGGCGGCTTGCTGCCCCAGGAGAGCGCGACGAAGCGGGTGTCGCCCTCCTTGAGCAGGGTGCGGGCCGATGCCCGGCCGCCCTCGAAGCCCAGGCGCATGTCGGTGGTGAGGGTCAGCGGCTGCTGTAGGCACTCGGTGCGGGCCTGCGCCTGGTGGTAGACGCGGTCGGTGTAGGTCCAGCGCACCGAGGTCCGCCCGTAGTCCGGGACCGGCTCGCACTCGACGACGGTCTGCACCTCACCCTTCACGCAGCGGATCGTGCGCAGCAGGGTGTGTTCGGCCTCGTAGTCGGTGGGGGCCCGGTGCTGCGTACGCGACAGGCTCTCCTCGTGGCGCCACGGTCCCATCAGCAGCACGTCGCGGACGATGATCCAGCCGGTCGGCGTACCCCAGGATGTCTCCAGGATCATCGTGCCCGGAAGGTAGCGGCGGGCCACCGGAACCTGGACGTCCCCCGGGCTCACCCGGAAACTGCCGGCGGTACGCCCCAGCAGCGCGCCGAACACGCTGGCCGAGTCCATGCGCGGCAGGCACATCCAGTCGACCGAGCCGCCGGGGGAGACCAGCGCGGTGGTCTCGCCGTCCGAGAGGAAGCCGTAGTCGCCGATCGGCACCGTCGTCGGCGCGCCCGGAATGGCCGGCAGGTGGGCGGTCGCGGCGAGGGAGGCTTCCATAGCCCCAGAATATTCGGCAGCCGTTGTCGGTTCTGCAGCTAGCCTCACTTCCAGACCCACGACGCCCTGGAGCACTCGCGTGAACCGCCGCAGTTGGACCCTGTTTGCCGCCATGTGCGTCATCTGGGGCATCCCGTACCTGCTGATCCGGGTGGCGGTCCGCGATATCGAGCCGATCACCCTGGTCTTCATGCGCACCGGCATCGGTGGCGTGCTGCTCCTGCCGCTGGCGTTCCACGCCGGCGGGTTCCGGCAGGTCGCGGCGCGCTGGAAGCCGCTGCTCGCTTTCACGATCATCGAGATGGTCGTGCCGTGGACGATGCTGGGCACCGCCGAAGAACACCTGTCGAGCTCACTGTCGGGGCTGCTCCTGGCGTCCGTGCCGTTGATCGCGCTGATCGCCGTGCGGCTCGCCGGCTCACACGAGCCGATCGGTCCGCGCCGCTGGACCGGCCTGATGCTGGGTCTGGCCGGGGTCGGCATGCTGGTCGGGCTGGATCTGTCCGGGCTGGACTACGTGGCGCTGCTCGAGATCCTCGTCGTGGCGATCGGTTACGCCACGGCGCCGATCATCATGGCGCGCAGCCTGTCCGACATCCCGAGCATCCCAGTGGTCTCCGCCTCGCTGCTGCTGGCCGCGGTGATCACCTCGCCGTTCGCGCTGACCCGCTGGCCCTCGCATGTGGCCGGGCGTGGCGTCGCCTCGGTGATCACCCTCGGCGTCGTCTGCACCGCCCTTGCCTTCGTGCTGTTCTTCGCGCTGATCGCCGAGATCGGACCGGCGCGTTCGACGGTGATCACCTATGTGAACCCGGCGGTCGCGGTGGCCCTCGGCCTGCTGCTGCTCGGTGAGGAGTTCACCGCGGGCATGGGGATCGGTTTCCCGCTGATCCTCGTCGGATCGGTGCTCGCGGCGAGCGCCGGCCGGCCTGCGGTGCCCGCCGTCGAGTTACCGGGGGCGGCTGCCGTGGCCGGGGCCGAGTCCGCCGCGGCGTCCGCAGAACTCAATCGATGACGACCTCGCCCGACGGTGTCGAGAACACCGCGGAGACGACCCCGGTCTCGGCGTCGTCGGGCTCGGACCAGGTGACGGTGATCCCGTCCAGCGGCTGGGCCAGCTTCGAGTCCAGGTAGGCGTCCACCGCCCGTTCGTCACCCGCGATGGTCAGGCCCGTGAGGGTGACCGTCGAGCCGTCCGCGGACGGGTGGTGGGCGGCATCGGTCTCCCACTGGATGAAGTAGGGCAGCTGCGGGTCGGCGGCAGTGTCGAGCACGCCGATCTGCTTCCAGCGCAGGTCGAACCCGTCCGGACGCCGGCGGTGGCCGTCGACCGCGGCCCGCCCGAGCCTGGCCTCGGCCCGGGCGATGTCCTTGACCTCGACGATCCAGGCCAGCCAGCCACCACCGTCCTCGGTGCGTGCCTTCACCGCCCGGCCGAACGGGGCGGTCTCGGCGGCCGGGTGGTCCAGGGCCTCGACGACCTCGAGGTAAGTCCCTCCCGCCAGGGGCAGGACGAAGTTGCGGGTGCCGAACCGCGGGTGGATGCCGCCGTCGGTGAACCCGGCGCCCAGGCGCGCGCCCAGGCGCTGCACACAGGCCGCGAGGCCCTCCGGGCCGGCTGCATAGCTCAGGTGGTCGAGGCGCATGGGTTCATCCTGACGTGCCCCGGTTCGTGACCCGCGACCGGGGTCAGGCCTGCGCCGCCGCTCGGTGCCAGGAGGGAGGAACCGGATCCGCTCACGCGGTATAGAGGTCCACATGACGCGGTGTAGGGGTTTCACCCCGTATGCCGATTCTTGCGCAGGTCTGCAGGATCTTGTCCAGCGAGTCGATCACCAGTCCCGAGGTCGCGGCCTCGAGCAGGGCCGCGGCCAGGCGTCCCTTGGCGAACTTGCTGTTGTAGCTGACGACGGCGTACGAACCGGACGGCCTCTTCGACAGGATCCGGACGGTGACCACACGCTCGGTGGTGGCCTTGTCCGGACGCCACATGGCGGCGTAGTCGCTCGAGCGCAGGTCCAGGATCAGCCCGTCGGCGAGGCGTTCGCGCAGGACCTCGGCCAGCAGCGGCCTCCAGTACGCGCCGGCGACGCCGATTCCCGGCAGCGTCGCCTTGGCCGGGAGGCGGTAGTACGGGACGGGTTCGTCGCCGCGCACGACGCCGAGCAGGCCGGAGAAGATATGCAGGCTACGTCCGGCCAGCCGCTGGGCGGCGGGGGAGAGATCTGCGTAGGCCAGGCCGTCGTAGACCACGCCGGCGTAGCGGCGCAGGGCGGGCATGGTGCGGGAGCCGGCAACGGCCGCGTTCGCGGCGAGAGCGTCCGCGGCGACCCCCCGGGGCAGCAGCAGCGCCTCCGCGGCCTCGGCCGGGTCGCCGGTGACGAGCGCGTGCAGGCCGGCCAGGACGGTGCAGCGTGCCCGCCCGAGCGGCGAGTCGTCCGGCGTCAGTGGCCTCCCGCGTCCGCCCGGCGTCTTGCCCTCGCTGGGCGGAAGCAGAATGTGCACGAGAGGCGAGGCTAGCCGGTGACGTCCGCGGAACCGGTCACGAGCTCACGTGATCAGCCTCTGCAGATGCGGCCAGGCAGCGGCGAAGCCGGCGTGCAACGGCAGACCGGCGACCGCATCCACGTCCCACCAGCCGATCGCCTCGGTCTCCGGGTTCGCCGGGGCGGGGTCGAGGCCGGAGTCGGCGCGGGCCAGGACGGTGGTGTAGGACCAGCCGCCGTGGTCATCGACCCACTCGGCGTACGGCGTCAGGTCGCTGGCCAGCAGCGTGGTCTCCTCGGACGCCTCGCGCAGCGCGGTGGTGAGCACGTCCTCGTGACTGTCGCGCGCCCCGCCGGGCACCGCCCAGGTGCCGCCCTCATGAGTCCAGACGGCGCGGTGCTGCAGCAGCACACGGTGGCTCGGGCCCGTGGTGTCGGTGACCAGGACGCCGGCGGCGCCGTGCAGTCCCCAGTGCTTGTGGCCGAGGTCGCAGAACGCCCACCCGCCCCCATCCCCCTCGAGGGGACGGGGATACCCCCAGCCGTTCCGGGACTCCGGAACATCCTCGATACGCACGCCACCCTCCGGCCCGATGTGTGACGCCGACCCGCCAGGTCGCCTCTCGGCAAAAGGCCGCTCGCGGCGGCAGATGTGGGACCGGGGGCCATGGATCGGGCCGACGCCACCGCCCAGGGTACCGGTTCTGGCACACGTATCGTGGAGGTCGTGACGCCTGCCGAGCCGCATCGCCCCGCGCACAGGCCGGGGCGCTATGCCGACCTCACCGCGATCATCGACGCGCGTGAGGGCGGGGCGGACAGCGTGCAGGCACGCAGCGAGATCGCCTCCGCCACCGCAGCCCTGGTGGTCGAGACCGGGCGCGGCGCTCGCCGGGACGAACGGTTGGTGGGGCTGGCCGATCAGGTCGGCATCGACACGCTCGCGGCACTGTGGTCGCACTCCGAGCCGGTGAGTCTGCCCGGTGCGCTGTGGGCGCTGTACCTGCTGCGGCAGTGGTGCCGCAGCAGCGGCGAGGAGGTGAGCCGGCTGTGGCGTGCGGGCGAGCCGCTGGCCAAGCCGGACGCCGTCGTCGCGGGTCTGGGGGAGTACGCCTCGGTCGAGTCGGTGCAGCAGATGACCGACGCCGTGTTGAACGGCGCGTACGCCGGTGACTTCGCGGTCGCGCTGGAGCGGGCCGCGGCGCTGTTCCGCGTGGTGGCCGCCGGGCGCCGCGACCTGGCGAGCGGCGAGCGCGCCGTGAACGAACTGGACCTGGCCGCGAAGAACGACAGGGCTGCCGCCGACCTGACCGCGGCTGCGGCACTGTGGCGCAAGGGCGCGCTCGCCTAGCACCAGCTACCGACACCCCCACCCCAGGGCTCCACAACCCGGGGTTTCTCCACAGCCACACCGGTCCGGCCCCCGCGCGTCACTCCGGACGACCAGCGTGGCCCCATGACCACGACACAGCCCACCGCCGGTCCCACGATCCGTCTGTCCGGCCCGGCCGATCTGCTCGACGCCGTCCCCTATCTGCTCGGCTTCCATCCCAGCGACAGCCTCGTCCTCCTCGGCCTTGACGGCGCAGGCGCCTCGCGCCTGGTCGTCACCGTCCGCATGGACCTGGCAGATCTGCAGTCGACCGCCGCGCTGGTCGATTCGCTGTGCGCGATGCGTCGCGGTGGCGCCACGTTGTTCGTGGCGGTCGTCTACGACGGCGGTCAGGAGGTGCTCGCCGACTTCGCCGATCTCGTGACGCTCACCGCCGCCGACCTGGACTGTGAAGTGCTCGACGTCCTACGCGTCGTGGGCGGTCGTTGGTGGTCGCTCACCTGCACCGACCCTCACTGCTGCCCGCCGGAGGGGCGGCCCCTGGCGTCGGGCACATCGCAGTTCAGCGCCGAGGCGACCTACGCGGGCATGGCCGTCCTGCCGGACCGCGCCGCGCTGGCCGCCATGCTCGCGCCGGCGCCCGACCGCGAGCGGCTTCACCCCGTGCTGGACGCCGCCGTCGACTGCGGTCAGTGGGCCGATGACCGTGCCGGCCGCGGAGCGGACGCGCGTGCCGTCGACGCGACCGCGCGGCAGATTCTGGCCATGGCGCGGGACAGCGGGCGGCGGCGATGGCACGGACCGAGCGATGAGCAGGCTGTCAGGCTCGGGATCGCATTGCGATCGACCGAGGTACGCGACCGGGTGTGGACCGCGATCGACCGGGGCGAGGTCGACGGCGGCCCGCTCTGGGGTGAGCTGGCCCGGCGGTTGCCGCCGCCCTACGATGCCGCGCCCGCCTTCCTCGTGGGCTGGCTCGCCTGGCGAGCGGGCAACGGGGCGCTGGCCAACGTCGCGGCGGATCGGGCGCTGGAGTCCGACCCGGACTACAGCGCGGCAGAGCTGCTCGTGCTGGCGGTCAGCGCGGGACTGGACCCGAGACGGACGCCGCCGCTGGAACTCGGTGCGGACGCGGAGCCGCGCCCGCGCGTCCTGCAGGCCGACGGGGACGATGAGTGAGAGGTGTCAGAAGCCGCGCGCACCGGGAGCGACCGGCGTCGGCAGCGCACTGATCTGGCTCAGCGCGGTGTCGACGGCCGCGGCGCAGGCCCGTCCCTCGGCGATGGCCCAGACCACCAGGGAGGCGCCGCGGCTGGCGTCACCACACGCGTACACGCCCGGCGAGCTGGTCTGCCAGCGCGCGTCGACCACGACGTTGCCGCGGTCGGGGTCACTTGCCACGTCGAGGGCGGCCAGCAGGTCGGGAACATCGGGGCCGACAAAGCCGGCGGCGATGAGGACCAGCTCGGCCGGCAGCTCGTGACGCGAGCCCGGCACCGGCCGGAACTCGCGGTGGCCGTCGACCCGCAGGATCTCGACCTCCTCGACCACGACGGCACGGACGTTGCCGTGTTCGTCGCCGACGAACTCCACGACCTGGCGGGCCCACGCCTCGTGTACACCCTCGTCGTGTGCGGGGGACTGGCCACGGGTCATCGGCGCCACGGGCCACACCGGGTTCGCGCCACCCTTGCGCGGCGTCGGCTGCGGGTTGTGGTCGAGCACGGTCACCGAGATCGCGCCCTGGCGGTTGGCGGTGCCGAGGCAGTCGGCCGCCGTGTCACCGCCCCCGATGATCACGACGTGCTTGCCTGCTGCATCGATCTCGGGGATCTGGACGTCGCCTGCCTGCACGCGGTTGCCCTGCGGCAGGTACTCCATCGCCAGCCGGATACCGCCCAGGTCGCGGCCTGGATGAGTCAGCTCGCGCTGCCGGAGCGCACCGACGGCGAGAACGACCGCGTCGAACTCGTCGCGCAGGCGCGGTACGTCGTCCGGGCTGATGTTGGCGTTGACCTGAAAGCTGGTGCCCTCGGCCCGCATCTGGTCCAGGCGCCGGTCAATGATCGACTTGGGCATCTTGAAGTCAGGGATGCCGTAGCGCAGCAGGCCTCCGAGCCGGTCATCGCGCTCGAAGACGGTGACGCTGTGCCCAGCTCGGGTGAGTTGCTGCGCGGCGGCCAGGCCGGCCGGCCCGGAGCCGACGACGGCGACACTCTTACCGGTCCGCAGCAGCGGCGCCTGCGGGGCGACGACGCCGTCGTCGAACGCCTTCTCGACGATGTTGAGTTCGACCTGCTTGATCGTGACGGCGTCGGTGTTCACCGCCAGTACGCAGGCGGCCTCGCACGGTGCCGGGCAGATCCACCCGGTGAATTCGGGGAAGTTGTTGGTGGCGTGCAGCCGCTCGCTGGCCGCGGGGTTGTCGCCGCGCGCGACGAACTCGTTCCACTCGGGGATCAGGTTGCCCAGCGGGCAGCCGCTGTGGCAGAAGGCGACTCCGCAGTCCATGCAGCGAGCAGCCTGCTGGGCGACCACCTCGCCGGCGGGCCGCAGATAGATCGGCTGCCAGTCACGCACGCGCTCGTCCGAGGCCCGTTTGGGCGTGTCGGTCCGGTCGTGCTTGAGGAATCCCTGCGGGTCGTAGGCCACCGTTCGCTCTTTCGTCGTCGGGCGCACCGCTCTGCGAGAAATGAGAGAGGGGTGCTGCTCTGCCGGCGGCGAGACGTCGGCGGCTCGCTGTCGGATCCCACTTTACCCGGCACCAGAAATCCGCCCGACCGCAGCGGCGGCCTCAGACCAGGCGGACGAAGATGTGCTCGCTCACGTCGGGGCCCACCTCGGCGCGGCCGTGGGCATCCGAGACCTCGACGACACCCGCGTCGGCGGGCAGCAGGTGCAGCGTCCGGCCCGGCCGCAACCCGGCCCGGTCGATGCGATGCATGATCGCCGCGTCGGACTGGACGGTCTCACTGATCCGGTCGACCACGATGTCGGCCCCACCGGGGACGCCGATCGATTTCTCACCGGCTTCCCGCAACGAGAGCAACCCGCGGTGGTCGTCGGTCGCGGTGAACGGCAGGCCGAGATCGTCGAGACCGGGGATCGGATTGCCGTGCGGGCAGAGCAACGGCTTCTCGAGCAGCGCGAGGATGCGGCGCTCGACCTCATCGCTCATCACGTGCTCCCACCGGCACGCCTCGATGTGGACCGTCTCCCAATCCAGGCCGATGATGTCGACAAGCAGCCGCTCGGCCAGCCGGTGCTTGCGCATGACGCCGATCGCCTCGGCACGCCCCTTGTCGGTCAACTGCAGGTGCCTGTCGCCGGCGACATGCAGCAGACCGTCGCGCTCCATACGCGCCACCGTCTGGCTGACGGTGGGGCCGCTCTGCCCGAGCCGTTGAGCAATACGGGCGCGTAGCGGCACGACGCCCTCTTCCTCAAGCTCGAACACCGTCCGGAGGTACATCTCCGTCGTGTCGATGAGGTCGCTGTGGTGGCTCACGATTGTGATCCTACGGGGGGTTCAGGCACCTAGATAGTCGCGCAACACCTGCGAACGCGACGGGTGGCGCAGCTTGGCCATGGTCTCGCGCTCGATCTGGCGGATCCGCTCGCGTGAGAGCTTGAACTCGCGGCCGATCTCGTCGAGGGTCTTCGGCTGTCCGCCGTCCAGTCCGTAGCGCATGCGCACGACCGCCGCCTCGCGGGACTCCAGCGAGTCGAGCACCGAGCGCAGCTGGGCGTGCATGAACCGCTCCTCGACCGTGGCTTCGGCGGCGGCCGTGGCACGGTCGTCGGCGATGAAGTCGCCCAGGGACGCGTCGTCGTCGGCGCCGACGGTCTGATCCAGGCTGACCAGGTCGCGCGAGAGGTCGATCAGTTCGCGCACCCGCGGCTCGCTGACGTCCATCTCGTGGGCGAGTTCGGCGTGGGTGACCTCCCGCCCGAGCTGCTGGTTGAGCTCGCGGCGCAGGCGCTGCATCTTGTTGACCTGCTCGACCAGATGGACGGGCAGCCGAATCGTACGCGACTGGTCGGCCATGGCACGGCTGATCGCCTGGCGGATCCACCAGGTCGCATACGTCGAGAACTTGAAGCCCTTGGTGTAGTCGAACTTCTCCACCGCGCGGATCAGGCCCAGGTTGCCCTCCTGGATCAGGTCCAGGAACGGCATGCCGTGACCGGTGTAACGCTTGGCCAGCGAAACGACCAGGCGCAGGTTCGCGCGTACCAGGTGGTCCTTGGCCCGCCCACCGTCGACCACGACTGCCCGCAGTTCACGCCGGCGCGGCATAGCCATGCGCGCGGTGGTGTCGAGCAGGTGCTGGGCGTACAGGCCGGCCTCGATGCGCTTGGCGATCTCGACCTCGTCCGCGGCCGTCAGCAGCGCGACCCGACCGATCTCGTTCAGGTACGCGCGCACCAGATCCGCCGATGCCGCGACCTCGTCCAGATCCGCCTGAGGACGCTCGACCTCCTCGTCGTCCGTGATCTCGGCCGCGATGACCGCGGCGGTGCTCGGGGGCGCGTCCATCGCGGCAGTCGCCTCGAACTCCTCGGCGTGCTCCTCGGCCGACTCGACCTCGACCTCAGCTTTCGTCGTGGTCTTGATCGGGCGGCTGCTGCGGTGCGGCGCGCGCTCGGCCTGGGCGAGCTTCTCCCGGGCCGGCTTCGTCTTGACCGCCGCCTTGGTCACGGCCTTGGGACCGGTCTTGGTCACGGCCTTGGGTGCGGCGGTCTCATCCGTCTTGGTACGGGTCGTCGGCATCGTGCCTCTCCCTTTCTCGGCGGATCCGCGCGGCTTCGTGGGCCCCGCAGACCTCCCGTTCATCCATCCTGACAACGCTTTCACCGTGCCCGCGTGTTCCCGGTACCGGCGTTCGCGGCCGGTATCCACAGGTATCGCACATCCAGCGAGCCGTGGCACCCGAATTCTGATGCCGCGGTCGTTCGCGGGACCGGTGGCTCAGAGTTCCACGAGCGGGGTCACAGGGCCCTCATTCACGGACTCAACGGCCATGTCGGCCCGAAAATGCCCGTCGCGACGCGTGTACCCAGATCGCGCAGCGCCGATGCGAACACCCCACCAGCGCCCCCACAGCGCCCTCACCAGCGCCCTCACCAGCGCCCTCACGCCAGGCCCTCCGGCAGCAGGAAGCCCCGCCCCACCAGGTCGCGGACCACCGGCAGCACCGCGTCGGCGACCGCCTCGAGCGGCACGTCGTTCACGGCCGCGAGCACGGTCAACGGCACTCGCAGTGCCGTCCTCCCGTCGCAGGCGGCGATCAACCCGGCGATCGCCTCATCCGTCTCCAACTCCCACCGCATGCCACGCGACAGGCGTACCTGCTCCACCTCGGTGGCCCACCCCTGCGTGCCGAGGAGGTCGGAGCGGGTACGCACCACGTCCTCGGCGTGCCGCAGCCGCGCGTCGAGCAGGGCCGCGTCGGACGTATCGCGCAACCAGTGCTGGCGGGGCAGCCAGGCGGCGATCGCCGCTCCTGCCGGCTGCTCGACGGCATGCCGCACGTCCTCGCAGGTCACTACCGGGTCGGCGCGGCCGGTGTTCCACACGGTGATCGCGCCCATCCCCACCGCCACGATGCCGGCCGCCTGCATCCAGTCCAGCCACTCGGTGTAGCGCACCCGCCACCGGTCGCTGCCGGGTCGTTCGCCGGCGTCCCGGAGCCAGAGCGAGACGTACTCCGCCGGGCCGGCGATCTCCCGTTGCCAGACCCATGCGTCGCATCCGGAACCGGCCAGCCACGCCTCGATCCGCTCCACCCACGGCGTATCGGCGGTGATCGCCCAGTTGGCCAGCAACTGCGCCGTGCCGCCGGGCGCCAGGACGCCCGGTAGGCCGCGGACGAGCCCTGCGCACAGGGCATCGCCCGGGACCCCGCTGTCGCGGTAGTCATAGCCCCCGTGGCCGGGCCGCAGGCCGGGCGAGATCACGAACGGCGGGTTGGCGACGACCAGGTCGTACCGCTCGCCCACGACCGGATCGAGCAGCGACCCGGCACGGAGGTCCCACGAGGTGCCGCTCAGCGCCGCGGTGGTGGCGGCCATCGCCAGGGCACGTGCGCTGATGTCGGTGGCCGTGACCGCGTCGGCATGCCTGCTCAGGTGGAGTGCCTGGATGCCACAGCCGGTGCCGACGTCCAGCGCCCGGGCCACCGGCGTACGGGCGGTGAGCTGGGCCAGGTTCAGCGACGCGGCCCCGATGCCGAGGACATGGTCAGCGGCCAGTGGCCCGGGACGCACGTCCGAACCGAAATCGGAAATCACCCACCACGGAGGGCCGTCCCGCTCGGCGTACGGGCGCACCTCGAGTCGCGCGCGGACGCTGCCGCCCGACTCGGCGAGCAGCGCGGGGGCGTCCTGCGGACCCAGGCCGAGGGCTGCCCGGGCGGCCTGCGCAGGCACTGGCAGCGCCAGCAGGAACAGCCGGATCAGCGTGCTCAGCGCGCCGTCGTCGATGCCGACCATGCGCTCGGCGCCGAGCAGGTCGCCGCGGTCGAGCGCCGACTGGCCGACGGGGCCGAGCAGGGCGAGCACCGAGTCGGGGGTGAAGTCCTCCAACGCGCCGTTCAGGACGTCGAGGGCAGCGCGAGATACCAGGGGTCCTACCATGCGCCCATCCTGTCCGAGAGTGGGACAATCACGCTTATGCGCCGCACCTCGCACAGCCCGGTCCTGATCACGACCGCGCGTGAGAGCGGTGAGGCCGAGTACGAGCACCGGCGACGCAAGTACGCACTCATGATGAGCCTGCGCGCACTGGCCGTGGTCGCGGCCGCGGCGTTCTATCACGTCTCGATATGGGTCTCGATCGGCTGCGTGGTCGCCGGCGCGGTCTTGCCGTGGTGCGCCGTGATCATCGCCAACGACGGGCCGCCGAAGAAGAAGCGCGCCACGCTCGGACCGGTGGTACCGCACGAGAAGGCGCTGCCCAGCACCCGGAGCGAGCGGACGATCGACGCGCAGGACCCCGACGTCCACGACGCACGCGATTAGGCTGGGCGCCATGACCACCACCCAGGTGCTGGAGAAGCCGGAGACCCGCGATGCCGACACGGGCAGCGAGGTCTTCCACTACGTCAAGAAGAACAAGATCGCCGAGAGCGCCGTCATGGGCACCATGGTCGAGGCGCTCTGCGGTGAGGTCTTCCCGGTCACCAAGGCGCCCAAGCCCGGCTCGCCGGTATGCCCGGCGTGCAAGGAGATCTACGAGAGCCTCTCCGACTGAGGCCCGTCGGGCGTCGATCCTGGTGCCCGGACGTCGTGCCGCTTCGCGGCCCGCTGCTTCTCGTCGTCCAGCCGACGCCACGTCTTCGGGTTCAGCACCCGTGGCTGCCGCGGGGGCGTGGGTGACATCGCCTCGATCGCGGCATTGAACTCCGCACCGAGCAGTACACCCAGCGCGAGGATGAAGAAGAACAGCAACGCCGCGACCGGTGTGGCCAGCGTGCCGTAGGTGTGGTTCCGGTCGAGCACGTAGTTGATGTACATCCGCAGCAGCGCCGAGCCGCCGAGGAAGATCAGCAGCGCCAACACGGCGCCCGGGATGCCACGGCGCCACGGCAGCCGCCGCGGCGGGGCCAAGTGGTAGAGCGTGGTCAGACCCACCACGGTCAAGATCACGATTACGGGGTAGTAGCCGTAACTCGCCAGCTCGTGGACCCGGCGGTGCCAGTGGTCCGGGAACATGCGCACCAGCAGGTCGGGACCGAGCACGAGCAACGGCAACAGGATCACGCCGATCAGCACGGACCCGAGGAACAGCCCGAGCGCGAGCAGGCGGCTGTGCACCGCGCCACGCAGGTCGCGCATGTCGTAGGCGATCGTGATCGTGTTGACGAAGGTCGCCATCGCCGATGAGCCCGCCCACAGGGCGATCACGAAGCCGAGGCTGATCACGTCGGCGCGGCCGCTGTGCAGGATCTCGTGCAGCATTGGCGCGACCACGTCGCTCACGACCTGCTGGCTGAACGCATGTGCCAGCCCGTTCTCGAGGGTCTTCTCGGTGCGGTCGACCGTGTCAGGGCCGAGCCAGCGGGAGAAGTATCCGAGCGTCGCTACCAGTGCGAGGAACAGCGACGGCATGCTCACCAGCTGCCAGAACGCGGCCTCCGCCGACAGCCCCAGCACCCGATCGTGCCAAGCCTTGGCGATTGTCCGGCGCAGCAGACGGGGCAGGTGCTCGACGGCGAGCACGACCGATCTGCCGCGATTCATGACTCCAGTCTGCCGAAGCGGCCGCGAAGGGGCGTACGCGCCGTGCTCGCCGTGTCCCGGATGTGACTTTCGGATCTCAAGGAGGGCCCCCAGCGGTCGATCATTGGCGTACCGGCCACGGATGAGCCGGCACATGTGGGTGGAGGAGCGCACCGTGTCCGAAGACGACGAGATCGTCCAGGAATTCCTCGTCGAGAGTCACGAGAACCTCGACCAGCTCGACCGTGATCTGGTCGACCTCGAACAGCAGCCGGGTTCGCGCGAACTGCTGTCCAGCATCTTCCGCACGATCCACACGATCAAGGGCACCAGCGGCTTCCTCGCGTTCTCGCGGCTCGAGGCCCTGACCCACGTTGGCGAGAACCTGCTCTCGCGGCTGCGTGACGGCGAGCTGACCATGAACCTCGAGCGGGCCACGGCGCTGCTGAGCATGGTCGACACGGTCCGCGCCCTGCTGTCGGTGGTCGAGCAGACCGGCAGCGACGGTCCGGACGCCGACGACAGCATCGACATCGCGCCGGTGGTACAGGCGCTCAAGGACTGCATGGAGGACCGTGCCGCCGAGCCCGTTGTCGAGCCCGCTGTCGAGCCCGCTGTCGAGGCGGTCCCTGACCCCGCGCCGGGCCTCGAGTCTGAAGCGCACGCCGAGCCCGACACCAGCGACCTGGGGGAGATCCACGCGGTCGAGGTGTCCCCGTCCCGGCCGGCGCCCGCGGCTGCCGCCCCGAAGCCCGCCGCGACCCCGCCGGGCGAGGAGGACCACCACAAGCGCAGCGCCGCGGACGCGACGGTACGTGTCGACGTCGACCTGCTCGACACGCTCGTGCAGCTGGTCGGCGAGCTGGTGCTCACCCGCAACCAGATCCTGCAGCAGGCCGACGCGGTCGCCGACGTCGAGCTGGTCCGCGCCAGCCAGCGCCTGAACCTGGTCGCCAGCGAGCTGCAGGAGAGCGTCATGAAGACGCGCATGCAGCCGATCGGCCAGCTCTGGGCCAAGTTCCCGCGCGTCGTCCGCGACCTCGGCGCCCAGCTCGGCCGCAACGTCAGGCTCGAGATGGAGGGCCAGGAGACCGAGCTCGACCGCTCGCTGCTCGAGGCGGTCAAGGACCCGCTGACCCACCTGGTCCGCAATTCGATCGACCACGGCATCGAGCCGCCGGCAGAGCGCAGCGCCGCCGGCAAGCCCACGCAGGGCACGCTCACGCTGCGTGCCTACCACGAGAGCGGTCAGGTGGTCGTCGAGATCATCGACGACGGTAAGGGCATCGACCCGGCCCAGATCGGCGCGGTGGGTGTCAAGCGCGGCCTCGTGACCGAGGACCAGCTCGGGCGCATGGAGGCCCGCGAGATCCTCGACCTGATCTTCAGGCCCGGCTTCTCTACCGCCGAGAAGGTCACCAACGTCTCCGGGCGCGGCGTCGGCATGGACGTCGTCCGTACCAACATCGAGCGCATCGGCGGCACGGTCGACCTGGCCAGCCGTCCCGGCGAGGGCACCACGGTCCGCGTCCGCATCCCGCTGACACTGGCGATCATCCCCGCGCTGATCGTCGGCGAGGCCGGCGAGCGCTTCGCCATCCCGCAGGCCAATCTGGTGGAGCTGGTACGCCTCGAGGGCGCCGACCTGCAGCGCGACGTCGAGGACCTCGCCGGTACGCCGCTGCTGCGCCTGCGTGGCCATCTGCTCCCCCTGGTCGGGCTGGGCAACGCGCTGAAACTGAGTAGCACGCCGCTGGCCGAGAGCGAGTCGCTCACCGTTGTCGTGCTTCAGGCCGACGACGTCCGCTTCGGACTGGTCGTCACCGACGTGCACGACACCCAGGAGATCGTGGTCAAGCCGATCGGCCGCCAGCTCAAGGGCCTGGAGATGTACGCCGGCGCGACGATCATGGGCGACGGCCGCGTCGCGCTGATCCTGGACGTCGCGGGCCTGGGCCGCCGCGCGAACGTCGACACCTCGATCCTCGGGGCCGAAACAGACACCCGCACCGCCGAGGCGGACACCACCTCGTTGCTGCTACTCGACCTCGGCGATGGACGCCGCGCGGCGCTGCCGTTGGCCGAGGTCGCCCGCCTCGAGGAGTTCGACACCGCGAAGATCGAGCGGTCCGGGCGCAACGAGGTCGTGCAGTACCGCGACGGGATCCTGCCGCTGGTCCTGCTGTCGTCCGCGATCGGGTTGCCCCCCTCGTCCGAGAACGTCGACCCGCTGTCGGTCGTCGTCCACGGCAGCGGCGAGTCGCTGGTCGGCATCGTCGTGGACAAGGTCCTCGACGTCGTCGAGGAGACCATCGTCGCCAACGGCGTCGGCACCCGCACCGGCGTCCTGGGCTCGGCCGTCGTGCAGGACAAGGTGACCGACCTGGTCGACCTCGACGCCGTCGTCGCGCTCGCGGGCGCCCGCTGACCATGACGACCGAGCGAGCACTTGTGGAGCGAGCATGACGACCGAGCGAGCACTTGTGGAGCGAGCATGACTACCGAGCGAGCACTTGTGGAGCGAGCATGACGACCGAGCGAGCACTTGTGGAGCGAGCATGACGACCGAGCGAGCACTTGTGGAGCGAGCATGACTACCGCCA
>Ga0164242_10001298_pt1 | contig 29557 bp, 20 predicted proteins | sample OricomgcompostMG_FD_108783 | JGI IMG/M metagenome (GOLD analysis project Ga0164242, IMG submission 108783) | Miracle-Growth compost microbial communities from Emeryville, California, USA - Original compost - Miracle growth compost (MG) ...
AATTAGGGCACCTTTTCCTGCAAATGATCCGTTTTATAAGCATAAGATGACTCTTGACAGTGTGGCACTGCTGTTGACTATGCGCTTTGTATTACACACCCCATATTATCGTTTTCATCAAATACTGCCAGAAAACCTTATAGGGTATAATACAATTGTAGAGAATGCAGGCAAGGCATATGATTTGCTCGCTCCATTAGACCCGGTGCTTTTGACTGAGGTGACAACAGGAACAAATTGCTTGATGATTGATGAGTCTGAGTTCGATGAGCTCGAGTCTGAAGAAAATATAGAAAAGGCTATTGCTGAAGCAAAGGCTGCGGCACCTCAAAAAAAAGAAGCTTCAAATGAAAATCAGAAGAAAAAAAAGACAAAGAAGCAAGTGCAGAAAAATGAGGAGATCACAAAAGAACCAAAGTCAACTCAGCAGAAAGTCAAGCATACGGGACGGATATGGACGCTAACAAACGAGGCTAAGAAACTCGTTTACTTCCGATACAGTCCTACTAGAGGCAAGTACAATGCAGAGGTGCTGTTACAGGGTTATAAAGGATTACTAATGTCTGACGCATATGCTGCTTATATTAGTATTGCGGAAGATGTCAATAACGCAATAATTTTGATGTTATGCTGGAGCCATGCTAGACGGAAATTTACCGATTTAATAAAAAAAGGACAAAAAACTGACCCGGTGATCCTTGAAATATTAAGGCGAATAGGCCTGCTGTTTAAGATTGAAAAACAAATCAAAGGGAAGTCAGCCGAAGAAATACTGACAGCCAGACAGGAAAGCTTTAAAATACTGACAGATTTAAAAATATTCCTTGAAGAAAAAAGGAACTTATACACACCCAAAGAAGCTATTGTAGAATCAATGGACTATATCCTAAACCATTGGCAATATTTTATTGAATATACAAAACACGCTGATGGATGTCTCCATAATAATGCCGCGGAAGCCAGCCTTCGGTCCGTTGTTATTTCAAGAAAAAACTCACTTTTCTTTGGCTCCAATCATGCGGGCCAGGGATCGGCTTTAATGTTTGCCCTGGTACATAATTGCAAACTCCATAAAATCGACTTTCTGACATGGGTAACGGATGTAATGAAAAGAATCAGTACACATCCTAAAGATAAACTCGACGAACTACTTCCACACAAATGGACCCCTTTACGGTCAGAATAAAATAAACATAAAGATTTTCTAACGATCTAAATTGGCTGACATCTCCAAAAAAAAGTAGATGCAGGGCTGTAATTTTATGTCGTTAAACGGCTGCTCGTGTGTTTACCCTTTTATGGGCAAATACAAAAAAAGGAGCTATTATTAGCGCCTTATGTGATCCCGCTGGGAATATTTTAATTTTATAAAACATTAATAATGAGCTAATTATTATATTTTAAACAAATAGGGCACCAGTTTGGCCACCAGTCATTTTGATTTAATTTGCTACGGTTTAAAGAACTTTTTTAACAAAACGAAGATAAGTTTTCGATAAAGCCTAGCCGCTTAGCTTAGCGTTTTAATTTCATTCATCTATTCCACTGTTTTATACGCCTGTGCTGGGTGATTTGGCATTTCTGGATAGATATATTCTAGTTTGCCTTTGTCTCTTAAAGGAGTTATGAAATTCCTAATGAGATATTTTTCAGTTCGTCCTAAGATATTTACTAATTCACTAGATTTAAGTGGTCGCCATTTACAGAGCTCTAATATTATATTACTCAGTAATATGTGGTCTTTGTTTCTTTGTGGGAGACTTCCAATTTTTTTCTGAAGTTCAGGTGGTAATTGGTTAAATAATAATTTATCAACTGGTGCACTTAGTGATTCAACTGGTGCACTTATGGGATTAACTGGTGCACTTAGTGATTCAACTGGTGCACTTATGGGATTAACTGGTGCACTTAGTGATTCAACTGGTGCACTTATGGGATTAACTGGTGCACTTAGCGAATCAACTGGTGCACTATCATTATCAGTTTTACCGGTATTCTTTTTAGTTGTCTGATAATCAATATTATCAGGTTTCCAGTATTGAGAGCTGTAATTAGGGATATAATAAGTTGAACGCCCCTTGCCCTTTTGAAGAATTATATTTTTATCTCTAAGATCACGGAGATCGGTGCTTGATTTTATCATATCTATACCATTAATCTGCCTATGCGCCGCATTATCTATTGCACCAACTTCCCTCAAAAATATAAGTGCGCGTTTCTGGCTGTCATCCAATTCAAATATGTTAAAGGTTGTTAACCAATTAATGTCGGCTTCACTTAAGAAATGGTGTAATAATAATCGTATAGTAAACTGATTATCAGCATGATTGCTTTCAAATGTGGGCGGCAATAATTCAGCCTTTTCCATAAGCGATCGCATCGTGCGAATCCCACTTCCTTTAGTTTCAGCTAAATTGGTTTCATGAAAAATTGCTGCAATGAAAGGATTTCGATTTCGAGATCCGGGTTCTCCCAATAGGTCTTCTGGCTTCAACGAAAACCCAGGGTTTTTAATTTCTAACCTATTCCCATACCGAATTATCTGGATCGGCTGATTTTCTCGGTAAGTTCTGTGAATCAAGCTGTTAACTAATGCTTCGCGGAGAACACGAGTAGGAAGCCCAATACCATTGGCTTGGAGTGCACCTTCAGGCAAAAGAAAGCCTTGTGGCAAATCATCGGCAATTGCGCTAAATGTCCGTTGAACCAATTCAATTAACGGCCCGCGCATGTCGACTGTTGTAAACCGGTTTTCTGGATCTGATATCCATTCATTTCCTGGTACGCGTATATAATCAACGCGTACCATTGGTAATAGACGTCTGTGAGATTGCCTATTACCAAAGACTAATAACCCGGCAAAAGTAAGTCGCCAGTTTTCATTTTCTTGTTTTATACATCCTAACGATTGCAATAATTCGGTATTATTATATTGAAGCTCTTCAGCATAGGGGTTTACTTTTACTCTTAAGTTTCTGTATATCTGCAATGCCTCTTCACTTAAATCTTCTAAGCTTGTGCCTTGAACTATGCTACTGTCAAATGAATCCTCTTGATTATAAAAAACAAACAAATCATCATCTGTGCATCTTTGGTCACTAGATCCGATTCTCCTGTATGCTCCCTTAGGCAAGCCCTCGGATTTAAAATAAACTGGCTTTTGGGATGGTGGCAGTTCCGGAACAAAAATATTCATTACATTTTTATCACCAATACGATCTATCGCAATAGAGGGGCGAAGCGGTAAATTAAACATACTGGCACATTGAGAACTTAAATCTAGTTGTAATTTATCTGTATCAACAACTCCGCATACAAAATAAGATGGAAGTAAGGAGACTTCGTGCCTTTCTACGCCCAATAAAATATGCCCCCCACCCAACCCCGGTTCGTTAGAGAAGGCACAAACAGTTTCTAAAACTGATCTGTGAATATTAGTGGCTTTTTTTGCCTCAATATTATTGCATTCGTCTGTTAAGTTTAATCTTTCGATTAGTTCTTTAGTTGTTTCCATGGCATTCGTGCTTCTTAATGCCACGAAATTAGTGATTTTGCTTTAAAAGGCTTGATTTGCTACAATGTTTTAGATTAAATCCATGCCCAATTGTAATAGTCTTGTGTTAAAATACAGCTTTTTAAATTTTAAAGGCGGCGAAAAGGCTGGATTTTGACCCTATATTATTTTGTCGTAGAAAAGGTGTCAAGCAAAGTCAGGATTTAATTTAAAAACATGTAAGGTTTAATCAGGACGAGACACATTCGTTTAATAACGGTTTAAAATGATACCATCCACCGGTGAAAAACGCTACCACCCGTATACTTCTCAACATGACATTTCTGCTATTTCTAAAATATAATTGTGTTATATCCCGCCTTACTGGAAAATAAAGGCATCTCTGGATTCTTCCAGGCGTTCAATGCCAATTTTCTTTCCCATAAGTTTTTACTTCATAAAATTCTAAGGGGGGAGCATCAGTATCATCGCCACCGCAACGAAATTTCTGAATGGGGTTCTTGTCGATAAAATTATGCGTTTCAGCATAGGATAATATCTGCTTTGTGTTTTTGATCTGTTTTTTTCGCGGATGCCTCACTCAATAATGGCTCCCTTTCAATGGTCAGGTAGTTATAAAATTTTGTAGCGAAGGTGTAGTCGATCTCATCAATTTTTAAATGAATGTCCCTGTAAACTTCCCGAATGAAGGTTTCAATTTTTTTTCTGGTCGCCTTCCATCGTTTCAATGTTTCGTTGGACCTGAGGTTTTTATTAACCATTTTTACCAATGAATTGATGTTCATATCGGCTACTTGCAATATATTAGGAGTTTCTTGGATTTCTGGCTTTGGGACACCCTTCTTTTGCATTTCAGGAAGACCGCTATATGCATTTTTTAGCATGAGCGGTGTGACGGTTTCATAATTTAATTGTAGTAGCGTGAAATGTCGCTCCAGATCTGTTGTAATCTGATTAAGCTTTTGGTTGGTCCTTTTACAGTCGTGATATCCTTTGGCTCTTTTTGTTTCCGTCTCCCATTCATTTGGCTGGACTTTCCGACCTGTGGCAAGTTCTTGATCACTCCCGTCGATACTAATTCTGCAATAGGTGTGGATCCGTCCGAGTTTGGTTTTGACTTTCTATTCCAAAATAGCAGGGTCAATTTTTGATTACTTTTCATCGTTTCAATTTTAAAATGAACATTTAACTGTTCTTTAAAAATCGTATTTCAGAGTCAGTTTTAATGACTCGAATTGATGAAAAATGACCTATTTATTTACAAATGACGCTGTATTTGCGCTATAATAATGCAAAAAGGCGCTATTATTAGCGCCTTCTGTGATCCCGCTGGGAACACTTTTAGTTTTATAAGGCATTAATAATGAGGTAATTATTACATTTTAAATAAATAGGGCACCACTTTGGGCACCAGTCATTTTGATCAAATTTGCAACGAATTAAAGATCTATTTATTATTAGGTTAAAGGTAAGGTTTAAAAATGAATATTTTACAGTAATGAAGTCCGAGGTCAGATTCATATTAACTTTATTCTCCCCCGAGCATTTGATATTACTTTTTGTGTCATAATTATTCAAAGCTATCTCTTATGCTCTTTGTTTAAAACCTGTAACTTAGGCTTATTTCTCTAGACGCAACTGGCGACAATAATCGAATAATTATCTCGTGCCTCTTTAAGAAATAGTTTCTCTAATTTTTGTAAGCCGTTTGTTTGCTCGCTATATACAAGAATATGTTCGACAGAAATAGTATTATGAATCCCATCTGAACAAATAATAAACGTGTCTCTTTCTGAAAATTGAACAGATTGGTATCCGATGTTGGATTCAGAAGGTTTACCGGATATGGATCGGGTAACAATATGTTTATATTTCTCTAAAGACTTTTCCTCTTTTATATTATCAGATTCTAATAGACGATTTACCAATGAGTGGCTTTTTGTCTTAAACAGTACTTTCTCCTTGTTTATTTGATAAACCATTACGTCTCCAATCCAAAAAATATGAACAATATTTTCTATCACAATAAAACCACCTATTGTAGCTCCGGACTTAATATGGTTTTTGTCGTTGAATTGTTTAATCGCTAGATTAGCTTTTTGAACTGCTTTTTGTATGTTTTGTTCGTCTATGCTTTCAACATAATTTAGAAATGTAAAAATATTTTCAGAAACAATCCTTGCTGCTTCATCTCCTTGCTCGTAACCACCCATGCCATCAGCAATAAGAAAAAAAGGAGCACCAGACTCCAATCTGTCAATACAGATAAAATCTTGATTGCTTTCTCTTTTTCCTTTCCCTGTTAAATGCTGAACTTTCATTAGTTTCCTGTTGCTTTTTTTGTTGCTCCTCCGTGATTAGTAACTCTTGGTCTTGTACTTATTTTTACAGGCTTTGTTGTTATACTCTGTTCAGACGATTTGGAAGCCCAGAGAAACCCTTCTCCTGGTTTTAAAGCACTCATATCAGCAGAAGTCAAGCTATTCAATTGGGTCAATGATTTTTGGATATGTTTTAACCATTGTGGAGAGTTAAACTTATGGAGTAATACAATACTGCTTAATTCAATGATTTCATTGGGCAAGCTTGGTGGATCCTGACTAGCTATCAGTATGCTTACTCCTTTGTGCCTCATTTCGCGAATTGCTGTAACTATATTATTTGTCAAATCCTTATTGTCCATATATTTATGAGCTTCGTCAAAAACAATGAACTTGTTAAAATGCTGGTCATTAAAGGTTTTTATCCCTGAAAAGATATTAAGCATAATCACGAATAATCCTAACGCTTCGTCCTTAACAATAAACTCATCTCGCAAATCTACAATAACCAATCTCCCCGGTTTCAAAACTTCTTTAAGAAAGAAACTGTCATCAACATATTCTTGGGCAAAACTAAGTTTCTGCCTAGCTAAAGATTTTTGGGTATTTGAAAGTAGTTCTGATGCCTCCACACTTCCTCTTAGCCCTTCCAACGTAATATTTCGGCGTTGATCTTTCATCATAAATTTCAGTTGCTTAATATATGACGAGTCGTTTCCAACCGCGCCCAATAAAAACATCCAGTCTTGAACATTCAGTTCTTTAGAGTTAAAGGCTATAGGTTCGACTTGTATAGATGGAAATTCTTCCCTACGTTCATCAACTTTATCCGAAGGAGTTAATATTATGACATCTTCAATAGCATCTGGTTCAGCACCATATAACTCCTTTAATTTCTCTAACTCAGTAAGATTAGTATTAGAATTAATCATCGAGGTAAATTCCGGTTCATAGTCCATACTTTCACTATAATGAAATATAACTCCCGCCAAAGGGGAAGGAAGTTTATTGATGTTTGAAAATTGTTTCAATACCATTTCGCTAATCGTGCCAATAGTATAACTCTTTCCTCCACCTTGTACACCAAATAAACTTATGGTATTGGTTTCAGACAAGTCGATTGCAATCTTTTTATTGTGTATTGAAGTACCAATAATTCCAAATTGATCAGACACACTATTCTTCCCTACGATAATATCAAATTCAGGTATATTATAAGTTATATCATTCTTTTCAGAATCATCTTGATAACTACTGTTCTCATCGCCAGATTCTGTTACATTATCATTCTTAGGTTGTTCGTCAATGCTCTCATCAAATAAATCTTCTGTATCCCTTTCAGATAAATCTTGAATATCGTTGATATTACCATTTTCTTCATTAGAAGACGCTTTAAGTTTTGACTTAAACTTGTGGATAAATGGCTTCAATTTGTTGTTGGATTCAAAGGCAGAAACCAACTCCTTATTAAGCTCTGTATCCTCCAATCTTTTGGTATTCAAATCAGAATCCGGATCTAAGATATCGCTGATTAGTTTATGTCCAAAAGTAAAAATGGTGGTATTATCATCGAAATTTTGCTTCTGATGCTTTTGTTCAAAAGAAAAATCAAAAATAAATCCTAATCGTATAAATTTGAGCTCAAATCCATTATCGAGGGTTTGAATAAAATCAATATAACTGTTATAAGCATTTTCAGACAAATAGTTATATCTGTAAGCTCTTTCAATATAAAAACTGAATAGCGATTTTAATTCCTTATTTTTTATTTCGCGATCTAAACGATCATTGCTTTTATAATCATTGGGGTCAAAATGATGTTTGATCGCAGCAATTGTATTATCAATTTGCTCTATCATTTTTACCTTCAGTTCTTCTCGTTCTGATGTCCCTAGAGAACTTCTGCATTTTATCTCTAAAACAGCTATCTTTATTTCTCTTCTCTCCTTATTTATGGAAATAAATAGGTTGTCTGCTCGACTTTTAGAATTTGTACTTAAGCTCTCAAAAAGATTTTGGTGTAAATCTATCGGGATGAGAAAAGCATTTTCCAATAATCCTTTTTTCTCCAAAACTCTTTTAGAAAAAGCTGTCCCTATAGCTTCAAAAACTTTATTTTTTGAAGAGTTTAATTGGAGTACCAAAGAACTGCTGATAGCTCTTAAATCTTCAAGAATAGTTTGGATTTTACTTCGGCTTTCGGAACTGTCCATATTTAATCCGAAGGATGCAAAATGAGGACTTAATAACCCGATTATTTCACTTGAAGGCTTAGTGGTAAGATAAGAGGATATGCCTGATACTTCCTCACCGGGAACATAGTCCAATAGAAATGGAATCTTTCCATTTTCCGATGGTTGATCAAAAACTTGGGGTCCTAAATTTTTATCAAAAGTAATTACCCAGTCTGAATATTCGTGTAAATGCGCCAATAATACCTGATCTCTGTTCGTCAAACTTAATTGTGTAGCAGGAACCGCATCTGTAGCATGAGCAGCTAAGGAACCTGAAGTAAAAATCTGATAAGAAGTATAAAATTTGTTAATCAAATTCTCTTTAGGATTTTCAATTTTGACATAGTTATTCCAGGTTATTTTTTCAGGTTCCTGAACGATCTCAACATCTGTTGCTGGATCAATAATTAAACTGTTCAGGTAAGCAGACTTATATGATCTATACGGTTTGTATAGGGTAATTCTTGCCGCGAATGGATTAACTAAAAAACTAATATGGGCGTTAAAAACTACTGGGTTTTGGACAAAATCATTAATATTGTTAATGGAAAACCTCAATTTAGGAAACAATCTATTTTTGGAAGGTTGTGAAAATAGTTCTGCTTCTTCACTGATATTTGTTTCCGGATTGAGTAAGGCTTTTAAAGCTAATCCGTGTTCAATCAATGATTCTTGACCAACAAAGATACGAACCTCAAACTTGGTATCGTAGTATTCGGGATGTTTACTTACATCTACAAATGCATCGGCAAAAACCTCCGCATCACCGACATTAAATAAATTTATAATTAGCGTATCCGTGTAAGGATGTTGTATCAAAAAGTTTTTTATATGTTTAACTACTAATGTTCTGCTAACATCATTATTGACAATATTTCCTGCGTCAATATTCAGCAAATGTCTAAAATAGTACTTTAATTGGTGTGAAATAGGGACAAGCGAATCATTTGGATTGGGAGTAGATGCATTAATATATATTCCCCAGCCAAAACTCAATTCTCCAAGATACTCATAGTTTATGAACTGATTTGGATCAACTAATACCAAAGGACTGTTGCTGGGGATCAACTCTCCTAAAAATAAGTTTTCCAACTGTTGCCATTCACGAATGTGATCGTCATATTGAAGTGTTTTATTAAACCATTCTTGGAACTGGTCAATAAGGTTTATAAACCAAGTCAGCCTAAGTGGATGGAGTGGCGATAATAAAACAGCAGAAACAGAGCCACCAGTTGGTAATTTTGTTTTAATTTTTACTGTATCTAAAAACTGAACTTCTGTATAAAGAAGCTTGATACTCTCTTTTTCTTCCGCTGAAACTTCGGATTTCTCAATCTTTTTGTTAAGATTAACTAACCAGTTATTGTAGTACTCCAGATAAGTTTTAATGCCCTCTTTCAGATCGTAGAGGTTTGTAGTCTCTAATACTCCATTCTCCAAGCTATTCGAGTTTTTAATCTTCTCAAAAACAACTTTACGTGATTCTAATAATTTTTTTGGAGCTATATCGGTCAGACTACTTATCGTGTATTCGATATTCTGTAATCCTGGCGTGGTATTGTTATCACTAATTACAACATTTACAAAACCAAAATGATTACTATTATTCAGAATTTCATTTTCGATCAGTCTAAGTTTTGATGACAGAATAATTTGGTAATTATGCTTATTAGAATAATTGATATGAAAAACAGATGATAATTTTATTTTATCATCGTTTAGCCAGATGTTGGACTGATCACTTGATGTAGGACTATCTAAAGCTGTTCCTTGTCTTAAACTGTCAATATTATATTTAAAAAATGCTTGAAGAACGTTATTCAGTTTATCTTTCCGTATTGTTTCTTCTTTCTCGGTATTTATGTCAATAAAATAATCAAAATCCTCCGAATCACATTTTAATTTATACCGCAGCTGCTTTTTACTTTCAACAGAACAATCATTTTCTTCCCACACTCGTTGTATGGAATCCTCATAAAAATTGTCGTTTACATTTAGAATATTACCCAATTCATCTTCAGCCAATACTTTAAAGAAATAAGATCCCTCTTCAATATTATTGGCATTCAATTCTATTCTGGCTTCTCTATATGATTGTTTAGAGTTCGTATTTTTTAATTTCCTTAGTGTGGTTATTTCTTGACCCGAAAAACCATCTACAGCCATTAAAACAACCCTGAAATATTTTAATTCTTCAATATCTTTTGGTTCAGGCGTGGTTTTAAACCGGATGGTCACTTTTGGATTAGACTTACCATCAGATAAAAGGACTTTTTTACCTTCCTCAATAGTAAAATCCGTTGATCGGATTTCAACAATTTCCAATTTGACTTCTTTAAAATTAAGACTCGGAATATCCCATTTATCAAACCATAGTTCAGAATATTTCTCTCCAACTATTTCTACAAGTCTATTTAACGAGGTAATGTCATCTTCATTTCTAAACAGCTGAATAAAGTCCTTCTGAAGAGAATCCTTTTTTATTTGAAGTTCGTCTACTCTGTCATAGACAGGTTTATTAAAAGATGTCAATATATTGCAACTTACCATATTCAGGTTAAGTCTTGAGCGAATCAAATTTTCATCATCTACTAATCTGAGATCCGGCAATAAGCCTAAATAAAACAAATTTCGTCCAATACTTTCCCTTGTAAATGATTCTTCCTCTAAAGCTAAAAGATAGCTCAATAAACTTGTTTGATTAGGATTATCTATGTAGCTAATCACGGTACGGACAAATGCTGATACCTCATTAGGAATTTTATCTTGCAATCTGGAAACTAAAAGAGGTTCTATACTCTCCAAGGAAATTTCTTTAAAAGTAGCATTCCCATAAGAGTCTTCCGCAGCAGTTCTGCTATTTGAAGGAACAAGTATGAGCAAAGGTTTTTTCTGCTGATTACGTAATTCGATCAGCTTAGTTGCAGAAATATAACAATCACCTTGTTGTGCTTCATCAACAATGTATGTGTCCAAATTCTTAAAATGACTTGTTATAACTTCCCAAAGTGATAATAATTGTTCGTTACCCAGTCCTGTAATTTTCATACAGTGACCCGGTTTGGCATTTTCGAACTCATTCTTGTATATATCTACAATCAGCTCGATGATGTATTGATAGTAACGTGTTAAAATATTGACGTCCATTATTTCTAAGTTATGATAGTTCGTAACGAGGTCTTATTTTTTGTAAGATGTAAGCATCACTTAAATCGTTATAAAAGCCTATCTGCCTCAATTTTATCTTAAAGGCTTCTACATTTTCTTTAAAAGCCAAATGAGTATACAGATCGACATTTTGAAAACGTTCTTCCTCTAATCCATTTATAATTAATCCGTAACGATTTCGTAGATTACTCATCAATTCTTCAATAGACAAGCTTTGGGTAATAAACTTGTCCCCTTCAAGATGCAAAACCTGTATTTGAACCAAGGCCTCTAGCAGTCTGGTGCCGAGCACATATCTTCTAGGATGTTTTTTACTTCTTCCCTGAGCCAAAAAGCCTCTTTCGTTATTTTTTTGCGATAAACTGTCTATCAATTGTAAATGATATTTATGCTGATAAGGTCCTTTTACTTTTAGTAGTAATTCAATATATCTGTCAAAATAAGTAGTTTCATATTTCACCATTTCAGATAATAGATCTTTATCATGTTCATCCTGATCATGATAAAGTATATCCCAATAGGTCTCAAATTTTATTTCATAATTGTCTATTTCGCTTTTGAGAATATTAACGGATTTTTCAACACTATCCGAATTGGATTCATCTAATTTCAACTTTTGAATGACGCTGTTGATTTTAAACGTGGCTTTGATATATTTGTATAGAGAATTGTATGTCTTTTCCGCATCAGCTATTGCAATTGAAGAAACTTTGCTTTCAAAGTCGTCTGTAGTATCTATTACAATGCTCCAATCGTCAATAATATCTTTAGTACCAGCCTCAATTATTTTCGGCAATAGATGAATCACCTTATGTACATACAAGGAAAGATGAAATGAAGTAATTGTTTTCAGATAATCAATTAGAACATTTCGAGGAATTTTAGATTTATATACCAACAATCTTCGCACATCGTCACAAAACAATTCTGCTTGTTCGGTTAAAAGCGGCTTTATCTTATTAAGAGTGGTATTACTCTCCAAAAAACCTGGACTAACATTTTTTATAAGATATAAGACGCCTAAACTATCTACATCCAATTCTTTTGAATGGAGTAATTGATTTGTTGTTTTATCCCATCCTTCGGCTAAAAAGTTTCGGAGATCTTCTTTTACAACTGGATTTTGCCCTAACATCAGGTAAATTTGGTCAGCAGTAAAATAATCTCTTGTATTGGGAACATTTCTTACCCGGTAGCTTTCAAGGTGTATAGGTCTTAAAGATGATATCTTTTCTTTTTCAGAATTACCTCGGTTAACCATATTAACAAGGTTGGTACGCAACCAAAGTTCTACCGCATCAGGGTTTTCATTAAAACCTTCCAATTCATTGTTCTCTTCCAATTTTTGGAAGATGTTTTTAAGTTTATCAAGCTCAATAAAAACATTATCTCCTCTTCGTGTTCTTTGCTTGGGGCGAATGCCTTCGTGCTTTAAAAGCATAAAGAGATTGACCAATGTATTATCTATATTTATTGTCTTGGCATCAGCCGTAAAAAGGAGTTCATTTCTGAACGTACTTTCCTGTTTGTTTAGTTTGATAGCCATAGTTAATAGGTTAATTTTTTAATAGCGATTTTGTTATTATTCTTTTTGATAGAATAAAACAGGCGGTTGTCTGGTGTTACCACAATCTCATTATAGTTCAGGTTCTCCAATAGATTTTTAAACACAATCAATTCAATGAATTTACCTCTCAAATCATTCAGAGATGGATTAAAACCTTTCTTAATAAAGTAAAGCATTTCATACAAATCCAATGAAATAGCTAACTCGATATGCCTATTTATTTTGTGTCTAAAAATTAAGCTGTCCGGTTCATATTCAAGATACTTGATCAAATGATCCGTACGATTTACAATCAGTTCAAAATCTTCCAAAGGAAACATTTTGAATGATTTCCCTCGAACATCCTTTACATCGGTCGATGCAAGGATTAAGTTCTCCTTGTCCAAAGACTCATTATCACACCCTTCATTTAAGGAGACTGCCCGTGAAATCACTTGTTTTGTCGTTGTATCGATGCTTGATTGGGATAATATAGAAACAAAATCAAAAACCGATTTATAGGGTAAACGTAACAGATACGAAGGCTTTAAACCCTTTTCAGCTGCTTTTGCTGTAGTTTCTTCCATAAATCTATCTTCCTGGAACCAGGCTGCTTTTCCCTCAAAATAATGATGTCGGGCAAATACTTTATGCTTCTCCCTTATGGTTTGAATCAACTCCGGAGTTTGTTCATGTGCCGGAATAAATGATTTATGATCGTTAAAACTATCGAGTAAATTGTATTCTCTTTCTGCAAATTCAACATAGTCTTTCGGATTATGTCGGCTGAAAAATAATTCTCTGTCCCAATGTGGAATAGCAACTTCCCCTATATCTGTTTCTCGTAAAATCTTAATTAAGCGATCTCTATTGCCGCTGTCATCCAAATTAGGATTAGTGATATTGAAATAGTAATATTGCCAATATTTTTCAGGATTCGAATCTTTTAATGTCTCGATTTGTGGTAATTCTTCACAAGAAATATCACGAGTGAGCATAAAAGCAATAAAAGACCGTATATCTCGCATAGTGATATGCAATTCACGCTTTAAACTAACAGTTCTGATCAACCATTCCAAACGGTTAATTACAGCCTCACCGGCTGCTGTATCATTTAAGGTATCAACATTGTATTTGATAAAGCAGTCTTTAGCAAGCTCACATCCTTCACATTTTGCCCAAAGTGATTTTTGGGTCAAAGCTTTTACCTGATTCTTAAACAAGCTACCTTCCCCCGAATCATCAGCAACCACTGAACGAAGATTCAAATTGACAATCATAACTCCTTCCGGAAGTTCTGTATGTCCCTCTTCATAAAAGTAGTCTTCAATTAGCTTTGCCAATTTATGGTGGTTATTTGAAGTCGCTAAAAACTCGACTAAACGCCCTTCATTTATGGCGATGATACGTCCTTCCGTTGCTAGGGTGTAATGCTGCACATCCTCAAAAGGTTGAAAAAAATTTTCTAAAACATCATTGTTTATATTGTTTTCTTCATCCTGTGAACCATCATAATTACTTTCATAAGTAACACCATTTATTTTAAACCTTGCTCCATTATGATGTGTAAAGTGTTCAACATCTTTAACAGAAGCATGCTGCTCAATTTTCTTGATAAATGCTGTTTTGCCGTCTCCTGCGTTTCCGGTAATGATAAGCAATTTATACTGTCCATCTACAATAACCGGAATAAGGCTCTTGTCCAGTTTGGTGGGGGTGTAGGTTAATTCATCCAATTGATGAGCACTGTTATTTACCCTTGTTCCAAAATTACCGTACCTAGACTGGCTATACAGCGAGTTGATATATTGAATAATATTAACATCAGTCGCTATATTGTCTGTAGCACTTGATTTAGTTTTCGGAAAAATATCTTCTAAAATCTTATCTTCTATTGTAATCAACGCCTCAAACATTTCTTGGGCATTTTGAAAACGCTGAGCAGTATCGGTAGCAACGGATTTCAATAAAAATGAAGCAAACTCATCTGATATCCTAGGCTCTAACTCTTTTGGATTATTCGGCTGCTTGCTTCCCATAGGCATTTTAGAAGGATGCCAAGGATATTGCTTACAGACCAGCTCATACAAAGTTACGCCGAGAGCAAAAGTGTCTGCAGATAAATCCCAATTTACCTTATAATTGTCTGCGATCAAATCTGGTGCTAAATACGGATTGGTGCCAACAAAATCTTTGTTAGTTTGATTGGAAGAAGCTACATTAAAATCAATCAGTACAAAACGTTCTCCTTTATCCCAAATAATGTTTTGAGGTTTGATATCTCTGTGTAAAACAGGTTTTTCTTTAGACTGCATCTCCACCAAAGCAGAAAGAATCTCTTTACCCACTTGAAATATTTTATGAATAGGTAGTTTGGCGTCTGTCCGGGTGTAAATGCTTAAATTCTCCCCATCCAAGTATTCCATTACCGTAAAAAACTGTCCGGAAGCTGCCTCGTCATTCCATTTGAATTGTACTATGTTAGGATGGTCTAATTTTATTAAAGCATCATATTCATCTTTTACAGAACTAAAGTTTACACTCTCATTGAATAGTTTCAGGGCATAATAAATATCTTGAATACGGTGTTTAACCTTAAATACCTTGGAATAGCCTCCTTTACCCAATACTTTGTGAATGGAATAGGTTCCAATAGAATCTCCTTCTTTTAATTCTTCAAAGGTTGATGGCTTTACAACAGGAACAACTATAGGAGATGCTTCTGCAATGGATTTGCTTTCTATAGCATTGGCGATGACATCCTGTAAAGTTTCTACACTTTCTATTCGTTTTAGTTCATCTGTCAAAATGGTTTGCAAGCACACTTCGTCAATCCATTTGGGTAAATTAGAATTGATATGTGTTGGCAATAAATCGGCTTTCAATTTACCACCCATTTTATCTAAGTCATAAGGTGTACTAAATGGTTCTTTATCCATAAACAACCAATAGATTAAAACCCCTAATGAATAAATATCCGAAGCCGCACTTGCATCATTCACCGTCAGTTCCAAAGGGTGATAAGCCGTTGCATTATTTTGGTTAATGGTTGGCATAACGGTATATCCTTCCTCACTGTGATCAATGAAATAGGATTTGCCAAAATTGCCCAGATATGCATAACCACTGCTTAAATAAATATTATCAGGATTGATGTCACGATGGAAGATGCTTTCTTTATGAGCTTCCTTTAGTGCTACCATTACATTATTGATAATATCAATCTTTTCTTTGAACGTAAAGGTTTTGACACGAGCCTCTGAACGTAATGAATTTTCTTCCAAGAAATCAGAAATTTCATAGAAGAGATGATTGACCTCATCTATACGGAACTCTACATTTAGGATAAATGGTTTTGCCTTTAATTTATTGAGTGCGTGATATTGGTTCTTAATTTTATCCTCACGTTTTTTCAACTCTGCTATTGACAGTCCGCTTACTTGCAAGGCGTATTCTTTGATCCTTCGACGCACTGAAGTAACACCTTTAGGTTTTACCAGATATTCCGTGAAATTCGGCTCCTGCTGTATGATTTCCACTACTTCATATCCTTCAATTTCTCTTTTTTGTTCGGGAGATTTTTGTGACTGTTGACCGATCAGGAACTGTACTATTTCCTGTTGAACACTAACTATATCATTTTCTAATTTACCGATCCGTACAGGATCGGTAATAAAGTCTATCAATTTCTTACTCAGTCCGAAGGTAAGCTTTTGAGCTTCGTGAGAAATAACAGGTGGATAAGTGTTATCAAAAGAAAGCGTAAGCATATTTTGAATCCACGCTTTTCCCCAAGCAAAGTTGGCTTCTTTGAGTTTGGATGCTAATATTGCTGTTTTTTGCCTACCTGTTTTAAGCGGATTGGGCATTTGCCGGTCATTGAGATACCAGTAATGGTCATCGCCTTCAATACGTCCTTTCCAGTCTTTGTTTTCGATATTGTAAATACCGTGCGGAGCTAACACAATTAAATCATATTCCCAGTATTGGGTACGATTGTTTTTGGGATTGGTGGATGCAATCTCCACATTCGGGATTAAATAATAGTTCTCAGGAAGATGCACTTCCAGATAATCCAACAATCTCTTTTCCCCGGCATTCACAACCGATTCGAAATAAGGCGGTTTTATGATACTTGCCATAGGTCAATTTCTTTTTCTATTAATGCAATGGCTTGGTTTTCTTTGAGAATAGCTTCATTTATGTTGAACTTATATCTCATAACATCTGAATCAATTTGATTCATTATCTCATCATTTAATAAGGGAATTGGAACCAATTCAAGATGATGAGGTTCTATTTGTGGTATTACTGAACCATAAGTGAAACTTTGAATTACTTTTACCCCAATATCTGATGAGAGAAATGCAAATAGATAACCAGTTTTGATGCCCTTTGGAATAACTCTTAAAATATGTTGTGACGCCAACTTTGTAGCCAAATAGGAGTTAACAAGTACGGAAGTTCCTATCGTACCACCACAAGTAACCAAAATCCAATCTTCTTTTAATGTCAGTTCGTCAAAGTTTGGTGTATTCCTTTTAGATAATTTTTTATCACTATCAGGAATGGATTTAGTAATATCAGACCCTCCTAGAAAATCCACTCCTTGCTTTACATAATTCCGTTTAAAAATACCAGGTCTAAAAATGTCTTCCGAAGCATCTTTTAAAAGAATATGATTAGAATTTAATATTCTATCACGATAATTGCTCCCAATAGATTTGTGATATTGAGATTCAAATCTTTTCTGATGAGATGTAATAATATCTGTTATAGAAGTTTTCTGATAAATTGTGCTTTTTTCAAAATCTAATTTCGATGTAATTTTGTTTTGAGCTTCTTTCAGCAACCTATTCGCTTCAACTCTCAATTCAGAAGCTTCTACAATAAGCTGATGAATTTGTTGTTGCTTTTCTTCTGATAGAACAGGAATTAATGTTTTCTTGATACCTGGGGCTTCAATATATCTAACCACAGAGCCAGAGGCATTTTTATTTAGTTGAGACCTCCCGTATTTAGAAGTTAGGAAAGAATAAATGTAGCCAAACGGTAATTTTTCGCTCGCCTCAATTCTACAAACATTATTAGCATAACTTATTCCTGAACTCAATTCATTAACTAATCGTGTATTTCCAACAGTTCCAAATCCCGTAACCAGAATTTGATTTTCTTTTACAACTGAATTAACTTTTAGAGCTTGTTCTTTGTAGATATAAACATCACTTCCTTCCAATAAATTCGTAACATCACTACTTTGGCAGTAAGGAATTGATCTTTCAGTCTTTTCACAAAATTGTCTTTTGAAAATAGGTGGATTCCAAACGTTAGCAACTTGATCCAAAGAAATACATCTATTTCTGTTTGTCTCAAGCTTCATACTGTTCAAAGCGTCTTCATTTAGAAAATAACCTGCGTTAAGTCTTATATCTTCAAAAATGAAGTTGGATTTTATCTTACTTACTTTCATTTTTATTGATTATAAAGTTGTTTAAAAGCCTTTGAAATTTTAGGCAAATCATCATCTAACACACGCTGTTTTTCAACACGTGTTTTTACAATAGGTTTTCCGTCTTCCGGTCGATAGGCTACATATTTATTCTCCACGGGGAAAATAATTTCAGCTCCGTCTTCATCTCGCAAATAGATAGGGTTTCCTCTTCGGTCTTTTCCTAACTTTTCAGCAATTGCCATAAACACATCATAATCTTCTTCTCCTTCGTGGGCAATATTACGCTCATTGGCAGATTTTTTTTGTAAGAACAAAAGCGAGGCTTGTACACCCACTTGTGGAAGAAATGCTTCTACGGCTAAATCTACCGAAGCTAATATTTTAAACTTATCCAATATCCATTCTCTGACAGGCAAGGTGTTAGGATTCCCTAAAATACCATCGGGCAATACAATAGCCATTTTACCGTCTTCTTTCAAAAAATTGTAGCAGGCTTCTATAAACAACACCTCGGGAGCATTTGAATACTTGGATAATTCATAATTAACCGCAATATCTTCATCTACTTTTACTTTGGCTCCAAATGGGGGATTGGTGAATATGATATCAAATTTCCCTCTTGCACTATTACCATAAACACCCTCATCATCTTTCATTGCCTTTAAACTCCGATTGATTGCTTTTTCAATTTTTTCAATTTCGGTAGGATGCTCCCAGTTTGGATAAGCCAAAGAATTGACGTGAAAGATATTGGCGTGTCCGTCACCAGCCATTACCATATTCATTCGGGCTGCTTTCTTTAAATCAGGGTCAAAATCAAAACCGAAAATGCTATTTTCGGCATATTCACGAACTCTTTCATTTACTTCGTAGGTGTTATATTTTGCAGCGAGCAATACTTCATCCGTAATTTCCGGATATAGTTTTTCTGCTATTTGTTTTCGAACGTGATCCAACACCATTACCAAAAAACCTCCTGAACCACAGGCAGGATCAAGCACTCGGGTATTTTCAGTTGGATTCATCATTTCTACCATCGCTTTGATGATGTTGCGAGGAGTGAAAAACTGACCTGCTTCTTGTTTCAGGGTATTGCTTACAATGGTTTCGTAAGCCAACCCTTTCACATCGACAGAAGCATCAAGGAAGGAGTATTTTGCCAATTCTCCGGCTATAAATGCAATTCCCTTGTCGGTTAGTTCTATGGCTTCATTGCCGTCAAATACATCAGAGAAAGGTCCATTCGGTTCCTTTAATTCTTCAAAAATTTTCTTAATTCTGTCAGCTACAGCTTTTCTACCCTCAACAGTATTTTGTTCTTTTACACCAACCCAAAAATAACGACGATAAGATACTTTTGTATCCATAAAACGTCTTTTCTCATCATACAATTTACAGAATATAAGATAAAGCAGTTGCCAGAATGCATCTTTCTTGCGGCCTTCATTCCCATAAATATAATCGTGCGACCGCTTGAAAACTTTGATTAAAGAATCGTTTGCAGGCTTACGGCTATGCGAGCGATCACCACGATTTAAATCATCTAAAGTTTCTCCAAATCCAGGAAAATCAGATAAATCGGCAAAAGTATCATAGCCAAATTCATCTTCCTCTCGTTGTAAATATTTGATATCTGTACCGTTTGTCCATAATCCAAATTCACAATTTTCAGCGGCTGCCAAGGCATTCTCCAAGGTAATGGTTACACCTTTTTTCTTATCATTTTCCTTTATTTTCTCATCCTGAACAATGGAAATTCGGACAATATGATCCTGCTCGTGGGGTTTACCTTTTTCAAAAATAGCAAGCTCAATTTTTTGCTTTTTGTTTTTCCCTGTATCGGGATCGGTATAGGTCAAATTAAAATCTCGTTCCATATCGTTCAAATCAAAACCATACTCTTCGTTGAGCATACGGATAATGGATTGCAGGTTGTTCTCTTGTGATGTGGCTTTTCTCGGTTTTTCAGTAAGAGTACACATCACCTGATTGTCTTCTAATATCAGCTCTTTTGTTTTCTTGATTCCCATTACTTTATTTTTTGGTTGAGGATTTGAAAACAATCCAGTATATCATCAAATTTGACTTTGTTGGTTTCTACAATCTGGTTAAACAAAACACTATTTTCTTCTAAATTTATTTCTGTTTCGATTATTGCTTTTAATTTTGCTTTGTGGGTTTCATTGTCAGCTAAAAGGTTGTTGATGTCAATCCTTAAGAGGGCTGCCCCGGCTTTTGCTATGGTAAAATCTTCTATTTCATACACCTCTTTATAATGCTCCATAGAAGCTCTTTCTTCGTGGATATAGAGGTAATTCAATAAAATAAATCCTATATCATCAGCGTCTATATTTCCTCTATAATATCTGTCTTTCCAGGCAACCAATTTCAGAATAAAAATTCCTGTTAAAGAAACAATATCAATTGCCAGGGTGTGATCTATCTTCACTTTGATCAAATCTTTTTCGGCCTCTTCAAAACCCAGGAAAGTCATTGCAAATGACTGATCAGGAGGCCAAAAGATTTTATCATCTGCCGTTGTAATACCACCATAAGGAACTATATCTATTTGAAAATCATCTGAATACAGAAAACGTTGCTGTTGTATTGGATCTTTCTTAAAATCAGGCAGGTTTGTTATTTTTTCTTCTATAGTTGAAAACGCAGACCATTTATCTACAGCTATGGCGATATCTATAACTTGCGTTCTCCTACCGGTCTTTTCTCCGTGAAGCTTCATAATAATATCTCGGCCTGTCGCTCCGATAACGAAGAACTTGATTTCCAATTTTTGAAATACCGGAATCAGCTCACCCAACAGTTTTTTTAGTAATGGATGCTCTAATTTTTCGCTTGATATGTTATAATCCATTCTTTAGAATAATTTTAGCTGTTTCTACATTTCTATTGTTTCCAATACCTAACAAATCTGCATATACAACTAAAGGCGGGGCTGTATTATGATTTCTTAAATCAAGACCATCTGTCCAAAATTTATTATATAATTCAATATTTCCGAATTCATCAGGAACAAGTTTTAACTCTTTTGCGACTTTGCTTGTCTCTTCGTCTGTATATATGATATAATCTTTTGGTTTTAAATATCCGGTCAAAAGTTCTCCTCCGGGTTCGCCTCCGAAATAGAGATTTATATCACTATTATTTATAATATTCTTTGTACTAAACTCATTCCCTATAGCTCTCATCCTCCTTCTGAAAGAGCGCGGCTTTAATAATTCATTATAGGCCGTGACCCAACGCTCAATGATTTCAACTTGATTTTTTAGAACCCTTTTGTTTTTTGTTTTTAATAAATAGTGGCTTTCTTCCAGTTCTTTAAAGATATTACTTACAGACCCCAGCGCAATTCCCGTTTTTTCTGCTAATTTTCTATAAGAAAATTGCAAAGTTTCAGGATTTGAAAGGAGCAACAGAAGCAATTTCAGCCCTGCTTCCTGAAATGCTCGTGCTTGGTTAGTTTTTTTATTGACTTTTGCTTTTCTGCCTTCGACATATACAAAAAGAAACTTAGTCTTAATAAAAGTATTTCCGGACACATCAAAATAATTGATGTTGTTTATTTTAAGCTTTTCCGCTGTTTTTTTAGTTAAGTATTCAGCAATGATGACATTGTTTTTTGAATGATTAATATCTTTCAAAGCGGACATAATGCTGCTATAGGTTGCATTTTTTTTAGCAATGCAATACAAGCTCTCATTGTTGATTTGAAGCACCACATCATAGGTTTCCCTAACGCTTTCAATAGCAATAAGAATCCCTGTTGTTTCTTCTAGTGAAGCAATAGCTTCATAGACAAAATCATTGTTTCTATACACGTCTTTGTTCAATAAAAATTTACGTTCAGCAGGAATGAACAATCGAAGATAATGAACAAAAATTAATTAATCAAACTTATTTAGCGACTGGGATAGAAACATACTTATGCTTTGTTTTAAATTATACAACATGTTGATTAATAATTAATCTAATGAATATTTTCTTTGTAAAGACAAGGATTTACGTATATATTATATAATAATTGTAATTATTTGTTTTTGGCACGCAATTCCACAAGAAACTTTGGTGTAGGAAAATTAGGATTGCAGGAAAGATGCTATCGGTTCTTACCCCCCGTAGATTACTACATCAAACTTCTTCAAGGCACTGGTCACTTTGAATGAGAATTGACTCATAATTTGAAAAAGCAATAGATCTACTGCAGATTTTAAATGACTTAATTGTGGTCTTGAATTGCTCTTTTTAAGCGTTCGTTTTCAGATTTTAGCAAGGAAATTATGGAGTTTTTATCTTCCACTGAATTGCTAAGGATGGCTATTGTTGATTCTTGAGATTCTATCGTCTTTTTTAGGCTCAATAATTCGGATGATAAGGATTGGCCAACCTCTTTTTTGGAATCGGGACTATCTATTTCGAGGTTTTTGAACAACAAATCATCGCTGGTAACACCAAAAAAATCGCTAAGTATTCCTATTTCTTCTAGACTTGGTTCTGTATTATCCCTTTCCCAGTTCGAGATAATTCTTTGAGACTTATTCACCTGTAACGCAACATCAGATTGCGTTTTATTCAATTTTTTTCGTAGGTAGGCAAGGTTTTCTTTAAAATAAACGTTCATAATATAAATATTTGTAGCGAAATAATTGGTAATACCATAAATTTCGCTATATTTGCATTGTTATTAGCAATTGAACGAAAATGAATTGTAAAAATAGCAAAAAAAAATAAAAGAACGGTTAGTCGCCATTCTTACATATAGGTTTTTGTAAACTGGTAAGTCGATTTGGAAAGTAATTTATATCACATTGAAAAATTAAAATATAAGATCATGGAAAAGATGAACAAAAAACAGGTAAAGGTACAAGGGAAGTTTCGTGCAAGTCGCAGTCGTAGCATAATGGCGAATTCTTTAAATAAGACGGTGCCCTGGTTGACTGTGAATGGGGTTTGGCTTGAAAAGCTGGGATTTAGGGTTGGTGATCGTGTTAATATCACTTCCAGTGCAGGCAAACTTATCATAGAGCGATTGGAAGGGGTTGAAATAGGCTGTTAGGGGTTCTCTGGTCCCAATATATAAATAACAGACTCTCATCGATTGTGGAAACTGTATGGTCAGCTGCTCCGTATGGCTTGAAGGCCAGGTTACGCTGTATAGATGCCGTGCTTATCTGAAAAATATGTACGGTATCTTAACGGAGTTGATGTTTGGGAATTAAATTTTGTTGGGCAATTAGCTAAACTAAGGTATTGAATGCTTATTTTTGCCGCAGCTTGGTCCATATGATCATACTGAATGAAATTATTTTATTGCATTCTTATCAATGATCGATACTTTCTGGACATCAAATTGATCATATGTTAAATAAATGCAGTAAGTTATATGCCTTTTGCTTTGCGATTTTAATCTTCATTTAAGGATCTGATGTGTGTGTTACTTTTTGACCAAGGACAGTTGGTTACGTTAGCAAACGGGCTTCAGAAAAAAAATGCAAAAAAGACCACCTTCGGAAATAGAAAAAGCGTAAAAATTTAAAAAGGAGTATGAAGATGAAAAAAAATAATACAACAATAACTCTTGACCAACTCATTGATGAGCAGTATGGTAAGGAGGGTAAGAAGCGGGAAAAATTCGAGGCAGGATATAAAGATTTCTGAGATGTATCGAGAAATCCGGACAGAGAAAATTGCTTAAATTTGTAAAATTATGGCAAAAGCATCCCCCATTAATACCAGAAGAAAATATGATGATGAGCTCAAAGCAAATGTCGTTAAACTAGTCGAAGCGGGAAGAACCGTTCAAGATGTCTCAAAAAGCTTTGATATTAAAGAAAATATCATTTATCGCTGGTGTAGAAGTCCCAAGCACCAACCGACTGCAGAAAATGCCGTCTCAGCTGAGCAGAGAAGCCTTTATGAGGAATTGAAGGAGCTCAAAGGTAAACTTGCCAAATCAGAGCAGGAACGGGAAATTTTAAAAAAAGCCTTGGGCATTTTCAGCCGCACCATTTAGTAGATACTTATAAATGCATTAAAAGCCTTTCTAATGAATTTCCCATTGAAGCATTGTGCAAAGCTTTACAAATTAGTCGTAGTTGCTATTATGAATGGGAAAATGGGAAAAGCTATAAGGCTAATGAAAATGACGTTTTGCTTCAAAAAAGGGTCATAAATGAGTTCTGGATACATAAGCGCAGATATGGTGCCATGCGAATAACAGCGTCCCTGAATAGAAGGCATATTCCAATTAGCCTGTATAAAACAAGAATTATCATGGAAGAAAATAACTTAATAGCAATTCAACCCAGGTCCTTTGTTCCGAAAACCACAAATAGCCGCCATCGGTATGCCAAAAGTCCAAATTTATTAAAGGATAGGAAAATGCCGGTAAAAATGAACGAGGTATGGGTAGGTGATATTACTTACATCCCTTTAAAAGGGGGTAAATTCTGTTATTTGGCAGTATGGATGGATTTATATTCCAGAAGAATAATTGGGTGGGCTTTATTGCCTCATATGCGTAAAGAATTAGTCATAAAAGCATTTAACGAGGCTGTCAAGCTAAGAAGTAAAGCCCCTTCTGGACTAATCATTCACTCAGATCGTGGAGGCCAATATGCAGGAAATGAATTCCGTGCACTTTTAAATAAAAAAGAGATGACACAAAGTATGAGCGACCCTGATAACCCCTATGATAATGCCTTCATGGAATCCTGTTTTAGCAGATTCAAAGCTGAAGTAATGCAAGAGAAAAAATATTTTGAAAGTGTTGAAGATGCCCGAGAAGAAACTAGAGAATATATAGATGATTATTACAACGTTATAAGGTTACATTCATCATTGGATTATAATTCACCAATAGAATTCGAAACGGATAAATTAAAAACAGTCTAAAATGAGTATAAAATCGCATGGGCTATCGCCCATATCTTTAGTCAAGTGGGGGCTTCGCGCCCCCGGGCCCCCGCGGGATTTTGTTGGCATCGCTCCGCCAAATAGAAACTGGCAGCCCCAAAGAACTACCAGTATACTACTTATAAGGAGTAGTCAACCTTGACTATTTGTCTGAGTGATCATATTCCTCAGTGGATGCTTCCCAGCAGTGCCACCTATGCTTCTGATCACAGTAAAAATAATAACCATTTTATTTAAAAAAAAATCTATCTTTAACTAAGCAAAAACTACTGTCCGGATTTTTCAACACACCTCATTCATGCTCAGTTTTCTTTTGCAACAAGCTAGGCTGCAGAAGGGATTGACACAGGAGGAATTAGCAAAGCTCTGCGGAACGAGCAAGGGTTACATCTCCAAAGTAGAGAATAACCTCAAAGAGGTACGTATTTCAACTTTGCAGAAAATTGTTGAGTTGGGATTAGGCGGGCATCTTGATTTATCTATCAAGTTATAGATTCCTTTGGAAAAGCTACTGGTGCAATTGGTTTTTAAGATCTTCACTGTCCTGGAACGAACTTTAATTTAAAAAACTCTGTTCCAGGTATGAAAAAGGACTTTCTATCTTCAGGTTCTGCGGGAGTGATCGGAGGCGGCCCAAATCGTTTTGGATTCGAAGGCGGCGATACTGCACGAAGTTTCTTATTGAAACGGAGTGTACAGAATTAACGGACATGGGAGGTTTGGAATAATTTAGTATTGCTTGTTGGTGATTTAAACTTTTTGTGATGATAAAACAAGTTTGATTTAGCTGGGCATTTTGTATGACTTTACTGCAATGCTGCAGGAAATAAAACTGAATACCAAGGACGTGGCTGTATTGTACACCGGTATCCCCAGCTACATTTCAAGCGGGGCTTCCTTGAGCTGTTCACTAATGAACTTGACAGCAAATAGCCATACCCGCATCGTTTCCATATGTGCTCGTAGATAGAACATAAGTGTAAGGGAAAGCTAACTATTCCCATAACCGAAGTGTTCCATTTAATTAATCGCTGGAACAAGGGGCTTTCAGGTGAAGATATTGCAAGAATAGCGGTTACTTACCATAATTGACGTAATAAAAAGGGCAATTACGAGGATGTTGCTGGGTTTTGTGCAGCAACGATTATTATTAAGTTGGCGGAACTAGTTTTATGCTGACTCCTGGCCGGTATGTTGGACTGCCGGTTGAGGAGGACGATTTTGACTTTAATGATTTAATGAGAGATTCTCTGCATTGAAAGCTGAATTTGAAGGACAATAGAAGGAAGAAGAACGATTGAATGAGTTGATAAAAGTGAATTTGAAAAAATTAAAAAACACGACCCATATGAATAAACAAATACAAATATCTGAACAACATATTACCAATAGAATTTACACTATTCGTGGGCACCAGGTAATGATTGATAGGGATTTGGCCGAAATGTATCAGGTGGAAGTAAAACGTTTAAATGAACAAGTTAAAAGAAACATTGAGCGTTTCCCAGAAAGCTTTCGTTTTCAGCTGAATAACCGGGAAAGAAATGAACTGGTCGCAAATTGCGACCGGTTCGAAACGTTAAAACATTCTCCGGTTAATCCCTATGCATTTACGGAACAAGGCGTCGCTATGCTTTCTGCTGTTTTAAGAAGCGATGTTGCTGTTCGGGTAAGTATTCAAATAATCAATGCATTTGTGCAAATGCGCAGAATTATTGGGCAGGAAGCAATTCAGCATTTACGATTCTCAAATATCGAAAACAAACTGATTGAACATGACCAGAAATTTAGCCAGATTTTTAGTGCATTAGAACAAAGCGAGTTACCACAAAAAGGCGTTTTTTTCGATGGACAAGTTTTTGATGCTTACAATTTTGTTGCTGATTTAATTAGAAAGGCAAAGCACTCTTTAGTCCTGATAGACAATTATTTAGACGATTCTGTTTTTACCTTGTTGAATAAACGTAAAAAAGGGGTGAATTGCGTATGTTATACAAAAACCATTAGTAAAAACTTGAAATTGGACTTAGAAAAACACAACCAACAATACCCGGCTATTACACTGAAGGAACTTAAAACGGCGCACGATCGGTTTTTGATCATTGACGATAAAGATTTGTACCATATTGGTGCATCGCTGAAAGATTTAGGGAAAAAGTGGTTTGGATTTTCAAAAATGGATGTGGAAGTGTTTTCAATCTTAAAACATTTAACTTTAGGGGAATAGTAACTTATTGATTTTAAAAAACTTAAAGAAAATTAAATTTGTAAAGTAGTATTGGGCAAATTAATACATACGCATCCCGAGCAAATGCTTTTGACTGACATCTCTGAGTTGATAGAGCAGAGCAAGAACCATGTAGCACAGACGGTGAATGCTACGCTTACGCTTTTATATTGGTACATAGGTAGGCGGATAAATGAAGATATACTGAAAAACCAAAGAGCTGAACATGGAAAGCAAACCATGAAGACGCTATCCCTTCAATTGACTGAACAATATGGTAACGGTTTTTCAGAAAAAAGCATTCGCAGAATGGTGCAATTTGCTGAGGTTTTTCCCGATGAGCAAATTGTCGTATCGGCGATACGACAATTGGGCTGGTCCCACTTCATTGCGCTTATTCCATTAAAAGCACCGTTACGACGTGAGTTCTACACCGAAATGTGCAGAGTTAAAAAATGGAGTGTAAAAACGCTCCGTAGCAAAATTGACGGGATGCTTTTTGAAAGGATTGCCATGAGCATAAGGCCGGATCAATTAATAAAGCAGGAGACAAAGGGGTTGCGTGATGACGGCAAACTAACTGCTAACTTGATTTTTAGGGATCCTTATTTTTTAGACTATCTTGCTTTAAAAGATCCTTACAGTGAACGGAGTCTGGAAGATGCTTTTCTCCATGAAATTGAGCATTATATTATGCAATTGGGCCAGGATTTTACTTTTGTAGAACGCCAGAAAAGAATGATCATTGACGGTGAGGATTTTAAACTGGATTTGCTTTTTTTTCACAGAAAGCTTAATCGAATGATCGTTATAAATTTAAAATTGGGTAAATTTAAGCCTGCTTATAAAGCACAGATGGAGCTTTACCTCCGGTGGCTAGAACAAAATGAAATGGAACCGGGAGAAAAAGAACCACTTGGGCTTTTACTTTGTTCCGAAGGCAATAATGAACAGATAAAACTTCTGGAATTACATAATTCTGGAATAAAGGTTGCTGAGTATCTTACCCAACTGCCGGATAAGGAATTGTTGCTAAAAAAGCTGCAAAAGCTATTGAAATTTCTAAAAAGCAAATAGAAAACAAATGATAATAAAATTTATGGGAGAACTTTTTTTGAAAAATATTGAGACTTTATCAGAAATTAATATAATTTATAATACGAACCCAGATAAGCTTAAGGGGTATTGTTGAAATGATCATGTCAGCCTTGTTGATTAAGCTGGCAGAAAAGATTATATTGAAAGGTGTGATCCTTGCACTAAATATATATAGCGGGGAAAGAGCTGTTTTGAGTAGTGCGACCGGTGGAATATGATATTGGTGATCATTGGCTTTTGTTGCTGTTTATTATGTGATCCATTCGAGGTAGTTATCTCTTGAAATAACCTTAAATGCAACACCTGGATACGAGGTTGCAAATGCGGCTGGGATTTTTACTTTTTTGTTGGCAGAATATTTGAATTCAAAGGCTGCAAGGTGCCCATTTTCTACCTCTATTAGATCCACTTCTTGTTGATTGTAGTTTCTCCAAAAATAGTACTGCAAATTTTTCCCTTCGTAGGCATTTTTCTTTATTCTTTCGGCAATTAGGTAGTTTTCCCATAACAATCCGGTGTCATTTCTAAGTGCGAGCAGTCTAAAATCGTTAATAATTGCATTTCTTATTCCGTTGTCATAGAAGAACCATTTGGAGGTTTTTGAAAGCTCTTTACGTGGATTGGTGCTATAAGCCCCGACCTTATATACGATATACACCTTCGATAGGAGGTCGAGATAGTTTTCAACGGTATTTTTGCTGATACCTAACTGTTTTGCTAATTCATTATAGGAAACTTCTGAACCGCATTGAAAAGCAATAAGCCGAAGGAGCTTAACAATTTTATCGGACTGCCGGATGCCTTCATAGGCAAGAATGTCTTTTAATAGATAAGACTGAACAAGTTGAAGTAAGTAAGAGGATTTTTCCTGGATGTCTGTCAGTTGAAACAGTTCTGGGTAGCTCCCGAAAATCAGCCTGTCTTCAAGATTCTGCGTTGTTTCTAGTGCATTCTCGCCTGCGGAGATTTCTGACTGTGACAATGGGTATAGATGATAATGGATGGATCTACCGGTTAATGGGTCGCCGGTTTTGTTTGCTAAGTCAAATGAAGAGGAACCAGTGGCA
>Ga0164242_10001299_pt1 | contig 29503 bp, 23 predicted proteins | sample OricomgcompostMG_FD_108783 | JGI IMG/M metagenome (GOLD analysis project Ga0164242, IMG submission 108783) | Miracle-Growth compost microbial communities from Emeryville, California, USA - Original compost - Miracle growth compost (MG) ...
GATATCTCAGAGAAATTAAACAGCACGACACACAAAAAACAAATCGTATGCTGCAAATAAATTAAACTAAAAGGAAAATATCTCTCCTTTAAAATGGTATCGACCAAGGGGCAAGCACAAGATAAGGCGTTCGCAAGTTGCTCTTTATTATGCGTTCTAGCAATATCAATGAGTGGTTATCGGACCTTCGGCTCACAGTAGAAATAGCATCTGTGTGTTAAATCAAAAGCCGCCGAAAGCCAATAGTTCTGACAAAAAATGAGGCCGCGCACTCCGCCCCATTGCCCAATTCTTCCAGCGCGTGGCGATAATACGTTTCCAATTCATCGCCATCTTTGGCCAGCAGGCTGGCCAGGAATATTCCGCCGGCACTACCGAAGGCTGGCCGCACATCTGGCTTTGCCCCTCGGACATTTTGAGGAAGAGCAGATAGGTAGGCTGCTCCACATAATCGCCATAAGAAAGGCCATCGTCGCACAGGATGTTACAGTAGTTCCAGAGTTTTTGGACGAGTTGTTGGGAGTTGGTCATATGAATGTCTTCAGCACTTTAGAAAATTCGTAGAGCTTTCTGTAATTCAATGTTAAGCATCGACATCATCGAAAATTGATCTTGTCGTTTCTACTCTACGTGATTCACTTGCAGCTTCTATATCACCTTGTTTCTTCTGCCAATCCTTTTTTAACTGTTGTTTGATTTTATCGATTTTCTTTCGTGCAGTTCGGAAGCGGCTATACAGCCTACGGTTTGTGTGAAACTCATTTGAAAACGCTTCCAATTCCTGTTCCAATTCCCAGAAATGATATTCGGGGTCTTCATCATCTGCTTCTTGCCAATTTGCTTTTCGATAATTGATGTAACGTTGTAATCGAGCAGCGTTAATATTGCGTCGCACTCCAGCACGAAGTGCACTAAATTCCTCAGGCCGAAACATGGATCGCAGGTTTCCAGTATTAATAAATCTCCATTCAGGATGTACTAATATTGTATTCTCAACCAATTGCACAAATCGCTTTCGCTCGGACTCTGGAAGCAAGTCATAGGAATAGAGAAGATCAAAGAGTCTGATCTCATCAGAATAAACTAACCAAGGACGTGGAAAAGCAGTTGGATCTATGTTCGAGAGAAAATTTGGTTGAGCATTCAAGAAATCTCGAAGATATTCAGGTGAGCTACGTGAAGCCAGATAAGAGGCGATCCGACGCGTCCCACCTGGCTCAGGTAACAGTTCAAGGAGTCGTTCAGTAACGAGAGCAAACCGACTCTGTGGAACAATTAGTTTTACACCTTCGATTTCAACGTCACCGCAGGTTATTTCGTCGATAAGTACTTCGGATCTTGCTCCTCGAAGATACACATCCATCAAATTCGGATCGTCGCCGATTAAACCTCCGTAAGCATCCCGAATTGTGGGGTGCTTAAAACGGTAAACGGCTTCGTCATTTTCATATTCTTTGACAACCAGCGAACCTTCTAAAGTACTTAGAGACTTTCTGATCTCACCAATACTGGAATTCATGACTTCCAGTGCATGTGACTCATCAGCAGACAAATCGAGCGGCGCATTTAATTTGCCTCCTCCCATAAATGCAAGTCCTAAAGCTGCTTGCTCAGCATCGCTAAGTCCCTTAATAACATCACTTATATATTCTTCTGGTTCCGCAACGAAATGCAAAACTGATTCGCGCCTTGGTTTGACTTTTTCTGTAAATAGAGGATCACCAAGGCGACGCGCAGTTTCGGGAAGAAAGTTATCGTGTGCGGCGAAATCTGGAAGAAAAGATTTTACAGCTCGTCGGAATCTGCTGGACTGTTTGCCAAGACGAAGATGGTTGTAGAGTATTTGCTCACGTTCTGGTTGCGTTAGTTTTTCTACTTCGATAACAACTTGTGAATCCCGTAGAAGAGGCACAAGTTCTTTCAAATCGCGCATGGCTGCTTTGTAGATATATGTGCGCGAAGTAAAGATTGCACGTGTCCCACGCTTCAAAGCTGCTTGCAGTGGCTGTAAGGCATCATTCCATTCCAACGCTTTTTCACGCGTATACTGCGTCTGTCCAAATGCATCATCGATCCAAAAGAATTGATCGGATGCGTGTGGATTCCAATGATCTTTGAACTCTGTGGCGCTAGTTGGTTTAACAATACGCGATTGCCATGCATCAGCAGCCGCAAGTGCTAACGCTGCTGCAATGGTTGATTTGCCGCTACCTGGATCACCAAGTAAAAAGACAAACCCCTTTTCGTTCAGGGCATGAACGCTGCGACGGTGAGCATCAGTTACTACAAAACGTTCAAGGTCGTCACCAAGCCAAGACAAAATCGCGCGTGCCTGCTCATAAACACGTTCATCCAGGATCTCTGTCAAATCGCCTAAACCATAGACTCGAGGGACTAACGTTCGCAATCTTTTGTTATCACGAATTTGGTCACTAATCCAATTACCACCATATGCAACAAAACGTTTTACTCCTCGCAGCGCTAAAAACCGCTTGCGCAGTTCTTCTTCTACAGGTGCACGGAGCGACGCATTTGTCATCAATATGTAGTTTTGTGCTAACCCCTTGTGGCCAAGCTTACGAACTTTTTCTATCTCAGCAGTCATCTGACTGACGTGCAAAGTTGCTCCTGCTTTTGCTGTAAACTTACACTGTACCGCGAAACTACCCTGTAATTTTTCGCCAGCCTGAGCTGTCCATTTACCATGAAAAGCTCCATCAAGTCCACCGTCAGCATTGTCTGAAAAAACCTGATACGTTTGGCCTAGAATCTCTCTGAGAATAGTTCCACAGAGATTCTGGAAAGAGGCCCAGCCAAGAGTATGTAAGTTATAGATTACGTGGCTTGATACCGCATTAATGGACCCGAGTTGTGGTTGCGAACCTTCTGTGCTTTTAGAAACCTGAGAAGTTTTCATCGTTTTCTGGTTGAGTATACCGTGGAAAGGAAACGATATTCACGAAATGAAAATTAATGGAACATCAGAAGTACTTTTACATCCCGGCCATGCCGGGCACACTTGAATCAACCTTACTTTGTTATAACGTTTTCTTGCACCTTATATTGATAGGTTCCATGATGTAACAAAGCAATCCTGCACCATGAACAACCCAGTACGTCCACGCCATCTATCATGCAGCAAACTCCAATTCCAACAATTGCCTGATCCCTCCTGCTAAGCTCAGCCCAATCAACCCCATGCGTTCCATCTTATTAAGATACTCCAAAAGGATACATTTCTGGTGCGATCAAGGCCGACAATTCCTCCCTAATAGTGTCTTTCCAGAGTAAAACAGCCTTAAATACTTCCAGCAAACATGCTCAATATGATCCATTTCGGGCATGATTTTTATGTGACGGTTATGTGATTTCGAAATGTTTTGGCAGCAGTAGAAATCGGTAAATATGGAGCAGCATTACTCTTTCGACTACTGTATCCGCATGGGATGAGATGTCATCAAAATGCTATTTTTTGTGCATAGCACGAGGGTATTTATATTATTCTGCCAACAATCGACAACCAAATTTCATAGCAATTTCATGCATATACTTTGCGCATTACAACCGGATTTTTTGCTACAATATTCTCTAACGTTTCCCGGACTTGACATCCTCTTTCAATGCAGCTTAACTTACAAATCACAAAGTGTAGTTGTATCTATTTTTAATGGGGCAAATATATCAAATCAGACTAACAGCATCCACATCCCTGGGGGTCAAGAGGTCGTGGGTTCAAATCCCGCCATCCCGATTTTATTGATTTTAATTCCATCTTCCCTTGTCCCACAAGGATTTAAAATATCATATCGATGCTTTGACGCTCATTCTGAGCCTCATTATTTCATAAAAACACTTCTTATCTTTTTGAATCCAATCAGCATAAAAAGTACTTTTACACTTCCCCGATTCTAAACTCTTTTGCTAACAATTCATATGATTGCTTTCTCGCCCGATGATCGTGAATCAGCGAAGTAACCATAATCTCCTCCACACCCGCTTGCGTGACCAGTTCCTGCAATTGCGTGTGAATAGTTGCGGGCGAACCCACAAACATCCGTCCTTTGCTATTATCGAGAAATTCGCGTTCGATATCGCTATACGGATAACTTTTCGCATCCTCCACGGATGGCAACGCTTCGTGAAATCCACCGCGTTGAAAACGCAGCCACATTAAATTCGCCGGCATGGCCAGTTCCTGCGCAGCTTCATCCGTTTCCGCGCACACCGCCGAAACTGCCAAAATCGCACGCGGCGCGTTTTCGTATTCGGACGGCTGAAAATTATCAATATAAAATCGCAACGCAGCAGCGGCCAGCGGTTGATTGATATGATGCGCGAAAGCAAATCCTAATCCACGTTCTGCTGCTAATCGTGCGCTAAAATCGCTCGATCCCAAAAGCCAGATCGGCGGCATCGCCACATCCAGCGGCATGGCGCGAACCGTGCGTCCGGCTTGCGGTTCGTCTTTCAAATAGGTAATTAATTCTTCCAATTGTTGAGGGAAATTTGCCGCATTACGCGATTCCCGCAACGCTGCCGCTGTGCGCGGATCTGTTCCTGGCGCGCGTCCCAAGCCCAAATCAATGCGGTCAGGAAATAACGCTCCCAGCGTGCGAAAATTTTCCGCCACTTTGAGCGGTGCATGATTAGGCAACATCACACCGCCCGAACCGATGCGCATTTTGGAAGTCACTGCGCCAACCTGGCCAATCAAAATCTCCGGTGATGAAGATGCGATGAGGCCGGTATTATGATGCTCGGCCAGCCAATATCGCGTGTACCCTAAACTCTCTGCAAACGGCGCAAGGTCTAACGTATTGAGGAGTGCCTGACGACTGGGAAAACCGGACGGAATAGGCGCTAAATCTAAAACTGATAAACGAAGTTGAGTGGAAGATGCCATTATGTACCTGCCTATAATGGTACAGTTTAATCGTTCATTGAATGTTTGATTATTACATATCCTGGATAAAAAATTGTGGCTGTAAAAGTACTTTTGCCGCGTTGCCGTGCTAGGGAACGCGCAACTTTTGATTTATTGCTCCAGAATAATTGTACGCGAATCGACACCCTGCAATGCAAGAGATAATTTCTGATCCTTTAAAATGCCACCTTGGTCATTATTCATGGAGTGCCACATATGCAAATTTTCAGGGAAGGTAAATGTCACTTGCACCGGTTCTTCTTCTGGATTGGTTATCAGCAAATATGTTTTGTGTTGATATTCAACAGCGCGGAAAAGTACTTTTGGCTGATCGCAAGTTACGCCGTTCACAACTTTCCCCAACATTAATGGCTGTGAAAGTACTTTTATCTCCGCATTAATTTCTTTCATATGCGGCCACAATGGAGTTTTGGTCAAATCCCAACCATCGCCTTCGCGCATCGAATACCACCAAATGCCTTTGGCACCGTTAATTAACGCCAAATAAACCATGCTGCGCGCCTGCGCCACGGACGGCTGATTCGATAAATCTTTCTTCCAGCCAGACTGCAAAACATATTGGACATTTTGCCACGGCTGTTTATAGCCAATCGCTTCACGCGTAAAATCAGACACCCATGTCAGCGGATTTCCTGGAACGGGATAACGGTCAAGCTGGATAATATCGCTAAAATTCATCCAAAATTTGAGGTTCTTTCCTTCACCCAAAGTTTCTGGCCCCAATGTTAACTCGAAAGGATGTTTTGGATCAGCAGCTTTTAACGTTCGATAGACATCGGGAACTTCGTTCGCAACACTTCGATTCGCATCCGGCTCATCCATTATTTTCCAACAAAGCACAGCCGGATGGTCAGCGGATTGTTTGATCGCCTCTAAAGAACTCTTCAGATTTCCCGCCGCCCGCATTCCTCCGTAGAGAACCACATCAACAGCGATGCCATACTTTTGCGCTGTGTCCAAACTGGTCTTCGATGCGCCGCCCTGCACCGCATTAAAACCATTTTGTGCCAGTAACTCATAATCCGCCACATTTGGATGATACATGCCGATGGGAAAAAAGGGTGCGCCATTGTGTAGCAATGTCCCCGTATCCGAAAGATATTCCGGTTTTCTGGAAGATAATTTGGTGAAGATGAATGAGTTAGTATTAATTTGCACTTCTTTTCCATCATCCAAATTATAAAACTGGATCGAATAATCTCCCTTTGCGAGAGCTGGAACTGGAAGATCGACGCTGAAATGATGCTCATCTATCTTCTTCACGTGAGCTTGAATTTTTTGGTGTTGGGTGGAATTGATAAAACCTAATTCTGCATATATCTGTGGTAAATCAGATTTTGTCCAAGCGTCTCTGAAACGAAATTGATACGTTAAATCCGTTGGCTCGGAAATTCCAACAGCAGTTTTCTGAGGCCCGGAGACAGAGACTGCGGGAATCTCCACTGCGGCATCATCAAAAAGTACTTTTGATTTACCAAAGACGCGCAAATAGAATCTGATTGAAGTCGTATCTTCTGCTGGTTGAAACTCAATGGAAATTTGCCGCCATTGCCCATCGGCCGGTAATTGAGTGCCGCCATATTCGCCTGCCGTATTTGCTCCTTTCGCATTATACAACTCATATTTAATGGCGCCACCAATTGTCGGAGAATCCGGTGCAACCCGTGCCCATACAGAAAAACGATAGTGCGCTTCCGGCACCACATTATTGATCGTTGTAACGGCAAAAGGCGAATTCTGTTTGGTCATTGTATCAATTTCCAACGCCTGTTTTCCTGTGTGGGATATCGCCGTTTCTATGGAAATTTGATCGGTGAAGCTGGGCGGAATTGTCCAGTGATTAAGGCCATCTTCAAAACCTGGATTGCTAATCGCTTCCTGAGCAACACTCGCATTTATACCAAAACCTATGCACAAAATTGTACAAACCAATATCTTTTTCAGCATATCTTGTTAATTCCTGATGCAACAACTAATCTAATTCCAAAGCAGCAATATCCCATAAACACCTTATATCTCTACAAAAGTACTTTTTGAAGGAACCAATCCATATCAATCGGGTTTAGCTGGATCCCACGCGTTCGGAATGTTATTTGTATAGTTGGTTGCCTCTTGCAGCACTACCGACGACTTCAACCATTTTACATGTCCATCAGCGAAACCCATATTCACTCCCAAGAAATGCCGGCCTTTGGTGTAATCATCTGTATACCCCGTGGTTATTGATGCCGCAGGAAGCAAAGGTCCAGTTCCGGGCAAGTAATTCTGCCCAGCCGGATGAAGAACGCTACCCCAGCCAGCATTTGGCCCCAGCGAATAGTAACCCGAATCAAAAATCATGTAGGTGCTTGCAGCTGAACTGACCATGGCCATGCTTACGGGTGAAGCAGCGATCACCGACGAATTAACCCCATAATTACCGACAAAAAGAGCCGGCCCCGTATAAGTGGACGAAGGGCAACGGTAGATTTGAGAACTCTTCGTGTAAGGATAAATAATCTGTTGCCAAAGCCATAAAGTTGAAGACCAGTAAGTTGATTGCCCATCAGGTGTAGGCCCCGGAGCCGGGATATAAGAAGGAGGATATTTCTCGTCATAATCCTGCACATACATCATCACTCCCAAGCCCATTTGTTTAACGTTGCTCATACAACTGGCACGCCTTGCATTCTCACGCGCCCGCGCAAAAACGGGAAACAGGATCGCGGCCAAAATAGAAATTATGGCAATGACAACCAATAATTCAATCAGAGTAAATCCCCAATGTCTGTGTTGTTGATATTTCATCATCTTCTCCTTATTTATTCGATGACCGAATATACCTCAGCCTCAATTATATTATACCCACTCATGACTCTTCTTTTAAGCTGGCGACCTATAAATTATTTGCACGACAGCGATCTTTTTGCAGGATACCTTGAAGATAAAAGTACTTTTACTCCGATTCTTCCGCGAGCCGCTCTTTCTGCTGGCGATAGCGGAGCGGCGTTTGGCCAGTGTGGCGACGAAAAGTGCGGCTAAAATGTGGCAATTGCCGATAACCTACCAATTGGCTGACTTCCTGCACCGAAAGATTACTGGTGCGCAATAATAGTTGCGCGGTTTCCACGCGGAGTCGCGTAACGTAATTCATCGTGCTAATGCCAGCGCGAGTTTTAAAAATACGGTTGAGATGATCTGGTGTCACTTGCATCTCACCTGCGATTGCAGCCGGTGTCAGTGGTTCATGAAGATGCAGTTGGATAAATTGATGCGCCCGCTCAATCACGGGATGATGCAGCGGATGCGCTTCATTTTCCGGAAAGCGCGAATACAAACCATCTGTCATCAATGGAATTTCCTTATTCAAGCCACGCTTCAAACGCAACATTAATGTCAACAATTGCGCCTCAATAATTTGCGGATCGGCGTGTGTACCACTTAATTCATCTACCAAAATACCGGTCACGAACGCCACAAACTCATCTTTGACCAAAAGCGAATATTCCACCGAATAAACCGAATCATCCATTTCTGCCAGCGTGCACAACGCTCCCACCGGCAGAATCCGCACTACGAAGAGGCATGTTTTTCCAAGATGTGGTTCATCCCTTTGCCATGGAGGAATAGTTTTTTGCGGCACTTCCGGCGGCACCAGAAAATAAGCCGGCGCTGTTAACGAAAAAATATATCCGCCAGGTTGATCGGTAAAAGTACTTTTATCGCGATATTTATTGAGCATAGCCGTAGTGACTCCCATCGTCAAATCGGCCTTGCCTTCCACCAGGCAATACAACGCGGGAAATCGCAGCGCATGCATTCCCTCAGCTTCCCACTTTTTACCTTCGGGATAAATCTTCTTTGCATCTACTTCCACAAGCGGCGGGGATGATAGTTCCCGCACCTCAACCCCTGCCGGAATTTGCAACGGCAAATTCGCCATCACCAACCGCCGTGCGCTATTATTTTGAAGATCAGGAAAGATTTGTTTTTGCAAAACCATTAACATGGTTTTACGAAGTAAGGCGGCGGAGGACATGGGATTCTTAAATTAAGGAGTTTGAACAAAATCATCATTGCCGCGAAAACAGAAATCTCGTAGGATACAACTTGCCAACCCGGTGATGGTAAACCATATTCTACAAAAGTACTTTTCAGAGACGTTTTCTCAAAATCGCGGCACTTGCACCGGCTGGTTTCCTTCTTCGATTGAAATTTTGCTGAGTGGTGTAATCGACGACCACGTCACTGCATCGTGCACGTTAATTACAGGTTCACGCTCTTCACTAATTGCATTGGCAAACTCGCGCAAGACAAAGAAATCGCTGCCACCATGGCCGGTTTTAGCGGCGGCTTCGCCGGCTTCTTTCCACCAAGGATGCTCGAATTCATCGGCGTATTTCCACAGCGATTCCCACGATTTTGCGCCGCCATGCTGATCTTCCGGGCTGCGCCCTTCGATCCAAATTTGCGGATCGAGCGATGGATCAATATTGGCTATGAAACTCGCTTTGGTTCCCTGCAACGCATAACGATTCATGTGATGCGGGCGTGGCGAGGCCCAATCCACGCGGATCTGAACCATCACGCCTTTTTCCGTGCGCAACATTGTAGTGGTGGCGTCAGGCGCTTGATATTCCTCATCGCGATGGATATTTCCCTCCGGCAAATTGCGCGCGGCATAAATGGGCAGCATCAGCGAACGCGTTTGGAAAGTGGAAGTCGTTGTATAAAAATCATCGCGGTTAATTCCCAACCAGCGCGACACCGGCCCCAGCGAATGCGTGGGATAGAGATTTCCAATTTGATCACGCCGCAATTTACCGCGCCAAGTCAGCTCATCGCCATTAAATAACAAATGAATAATCTGATGAATATACGCGCCTTCGGCATAGAGAATTTCTCCGAATACACCCTGCTCCACCATGTTTTGCACCATCATCACTTCGCGCATGAAGCAATAATTTTCGGCCATCATATAAGTACTTTTGCTGCGTTTTGCGGCCACTACCAAATCGTGGCATTCTTCCAAAGTCCACGCCGCCGTCACTTCGCTGAGCACATGCTTGCCCGCATCCAACGCAGCGATGGCCTGGCGCGCATGTATCGTCACCGGCGTAGCCAGACAGACCGCGTCCACGTTCGGATCATCCAGCAATTCCTCGAAATTGTCATGCACACGCACATCGGTTTCGCGCCATTCGGCCAAGGCATCTTCCTTGACATCGCACACCGCTTCCAGCCGCACTTTATCCGGCAGCATTTTGGCGATGTTCATAAAAGTGCGCCCGCGGCGCGCCCCCACAACGGCAATGCGAATCGGTAAATGAATAGACATAAAGTTCCTTTAGCCCCGCAGTTTGATAAAGAAAGTACTTTTTAGCAAGGTGCTAAAAAGTACTTTTATAGGGATTTCCGCACTGATTATATGCTGTTATCTGCCTCTATATTTTTTGGATTCCTGACGCAATTGCGCCGCTTCATCTCTGGTTCTTTGTCTTACTTGCTCATCAGTGAGGCCGTTGGCACGCGGTGCGTAGGGCGTGATATATCTTGGTGTTAGGAAATAACTCTTGAATAAAAAACACAATGCCAGAGCAAAAGCGGCTGCTATTAGCCAGTGCCACCAAAGTACTTTTTGTTTCATCATTTTGACCTACCGCTTATTCGGAATCCCCGTGCTTAGTTGCACCATGTTGCGCTTACAGTTGCATAATCACAACCGGGTGCCACATTCTTATCCAATGTCCAAAGGTTGTTTGCTGGAGTATGATCGCCTAACTGAGCAACGCTCACTGCTTTCACATGACCATCGGCAAAAGAAGCGATGAAAAAGCCATCGTAAGTGGGCCAGGCATAGCCGTAAGAACTCCCATCAATTACGCTGGTTCCCGACCAATATTGCGGCGGCCAAACGTAAGCATATCCGGCGGCTGGCTCGAATGGCTCAAACGGAATACCAGAGCTATTGGTATGTGAGGTGGCAGTTGTTACAAATGCTACCGTTTGGGAAGGCGCCTGAATGGCCGCCAACGATGCACCGCTCGGCCCTTCAGTTGGACCGGGTGGAACTGCTCCCAGATAATCCCTATTGTAACCATAGCTGGGAAAACGATTAAGCATATAATCATCGATATTGCTATGTGATCGGTTAGTAAAATCTGAGCCAATCTCGGGCAGAGAAGGTGAAAATAAAATATCTATTTCTTTAAAATAAGGATACAACAGCTTGGGCCATTGTAGCGCTTTGCCAGAATTCAATGAATTCGGTTGGCCAGTAAAATACGGAAAATGATCATCATAATCCTGAGAATACATCATTATGGCCAACGACAATTGTTTCAGATTGCTGATTTCTGTAGTCTTTCGCGCGGCCTGCCGTGCTTTGGCAAACACAGGGAACAATATAGCTGCCAAAATACTAATCACGGCCAGAACGACCAAAAGTTCTATCAACGTAAAACCTTTACGCAACTTCCTTTTGCCTGGCCTAAAGCCCTTTCTCATCCACACACACATCGTACTCTCCTTGCACCCGGCATTGAAATTAGAAAACCAGGTTGGCTAAATATGAAATGGTGATAGGGCAAGCCATATCCAATTTTGCAATTGAATATTTATCGATTTAATTCTGACTTATGTAGTAGGAATTGTCAATGGCAAATTCTTAATGAACAGCAAGATTTTCATTTTATTCCGTTAATCTCACTTATTCATCAAAGTACTTTTACATCGCAAAATCAGGGAAGCGGCACATTATTAAATTCAAAAGGCACTTCAACGGTTCGAATATCCAAGGGATATTTCCAGATCAGTTTCACGGGGCCATCCGAACTGTTATTGTCCGTTCGTTTGAATGTATAGCGATATGTCGCGCCCTGCAATTTTTTACTCACCGGATCACTGTCATTAAACCACGACATGGAGGAATTGTTTTGTCTCTGAAGATCTTTACCTTGATCATCCACAACCCGGAGATTTGATGTCATAAACTCGTTAAATTGCCAGGATTTCAGGGAAGAACTCGGGCGAAGAAACTTTACCTCGAACGAATAGCCATTATCTATGCGTATTACATTGTCAACAGCAACATAAGATATATTGTCCACCGGCGCACTGGAATCAATCTGTTTTGGCACAACGCCACGTTCCACATTGCCTGCATTTGCAAGATCGTCAACTTCCAGGGTTTCGGAATTCACCGCAAACATTGCGTCAACATAACCTTCCAGATGTGCGACCTTCCCACCTGGCTTGGCTTGAGGAATTAAATTGATTGATCCAAAACTAAAACTATTTCCAAAATATGATCCAGAGTAACGTCCCGGGTTAGAAGTCGATATCAACATCGATTCCCCTTTGTTATTAATGGCTTTTGTAACCACTGGTGTCGGGTTAGGATTCAGCCAGGCCATCTGGGGGTCACCGATCGCACGAAACGATAGCGACAAACTATTTTGAACGGAAGGTAACGGCTTATCTACGGAAAACACAAGCGAGCAATTTTTATTGACAGTTACACCGTTAATCACAAAATAAAAAGGATTCTTGATGTCTACCGCCCCTACAAGATTCATTGGAGAAAGGTTAGGCAACACTCTCTGCGAGGAGGAATCAGGCCTCGCGGAAATACCGTATTTTTGCTCCACTTGGCGCATGACTTCCCAAAACGGTCTCTTCTCAACATCAATCGTAATGGCAGATTGCGATCTCGATCGCTCCACGGAACTTGCGTCAAAAGCGGGCAAATCCAACTGACGCCACACTTCGGTATAAAATTCCAGTGGCGTGGCATCTTTCAAATGTAATGTAATCAACTTTAATCCGCCTATCGATTTGATAGCTTCGGAAGGCGATAGCGGTCTTTCATCCGCCTGCGTTGCGCTGGCACTGATAATCACGCTTGCCAGCACCAAAAGTACTTTTACCCCATTTTTAAACTGTCGCATCTTTCTCCTCAAATAAGTTATTTTTTCTACCTTTATACAGATATACAGATTATTTGTTGCCGTTAAAATTGCTATGTTAACATAAATAGTTCGGCCACATTGCTGCTATCCAAACTCAACCTTTTGTGTAGATCAGAATCCAGACTTAGGATGTATACACAAAAGTACTTTTACCGCACTCATAAATTACGGAAGCAGAATATTTTCAAATTCGAAAGGCACTTCAACTGTACGAATGTCCAGAGGATATTTCCAGATCAGCTTCACGGGTCCTTCCTTACTGTTTCTCTCTGTTCGTTTGAATGTGTAGTGATATATCGCGCCCTGCAATTTTTCACGCAACGGATCATTATTATCAAACCACGACTTTGAAGAATCCGTAGATCCCTGAAGGTCTACGCCATTCTCATCCACCACTTTGAGGCCTGATGTCATTGCGTCTTTAAACTCCCAAAATTCCAACGAAGTGCTGGGATGAAGAAACTTCAACTCAAACGAATAACCGTTATCAACACGCGTCACATTACGCACCGCAAAATAGGAACTTTTTTCTAAAGGCATATTGGAATCAATCTGTTTTGGTACAACGCCACGCTCCACATTTTTTGCTTTTGCAAGATTGTTAATTTTTAAGGTATCGGATTTGGCGGCAAACTTAGCGTCCACATAACCTTCCAAATGTGCAATCTTGCCGCCAGACGTTGCTTGAGGAGTTAAGCGAATTGCCCCGAAATTATAGAACTGAACTGGTCTGCTGTAATCGCCTTTGTATAGATTGGGATTTCCAGATGACTTCGATATTAGCATCGATTCTCCTTTGTCATTGACGGCTTTTGTGACCACTAACGTTGAACCCGAACTTAACCAGGGTATCTGAGGGTCGCCCAATGCACGGAGTGATAGAGACAATTGATTATCAACAGTGGGCGCCTTACTATCCGAAGAAAAATTTAGCGAGTGCCGCATATTTGCAGTTACACCATAAATCACGAAGCAAAATGGATTCTTAATATCTACCAACCCTGCAAGATTCGATGGGGAAAAGGAAGGCCACACCCCTAGTGAATAGGGATTATACCCTGCAGGAGATTTATATTCTCGATCTACTTTGCGCATGACTTCCCAAAACGGTTTCCTGTCAACATCAATTGTGACCGCCCGTTGAATTCCTAATGACGGAAAGGGATTTGGGTCGAGAGGCGGCAAATCCATTTGACGCCACACTTCATTGTAGAATTGCTGCGGCGTGGCATTTTTCAAATGTAACGTAATCAACTTCAATCCGCCCATCAATTTGATGGCTTCCGATGGTGATAACGGCTTCTCATCCGCCAGTGTTGCGCTAACACTCATCATCACACCTGCCAGCACCAAAAGTACTTTTACTCCGTTTTTAAACTGTCGCATCTTTCTCCTTAGTAATTTTGTTCTGTTGTCTGTATTCCGATAATATTTTGTCGATAAAATTGCTATGATAACACAAATAATTCCGCTACACTGGTGCTCATGCATACAAAACCTCTGGTGACAGACAGAGATGACATCAAACTCGCCATGCTGGGCATGGTCGAGGGCAACGGACATCCCTATTCATGGAGCGCCATTTTCAACGGCTACAATCCTGAATATATGAAAGATTGCGGCTATGCCGCTATTTCTGCTTATCTGGCAAAACAACCTAAAAGTACTTTTGGCATTCCCGGCGCGAAAGTCACGCATGTGCATTGCGATAATTATGACGAAGCCGAACATGTGGCCAAAGCATCGCTGATTCCCAACGTTTTGAAAAATCCCGAAGATGCGATTGGTGAAGTTGATGCAGTGTTGGTGGCCACTGATATCGGCAGTGAACACGTGGCGCGTTGTCGGCCATTTGTGGAAGCGGGCATTCCGGTTTTCGTGGATAAACCGATGGTGGATAACGCCACAGATTTAAAAATCTTTTGCGATTGGGTGGAAGACGGCAAAGCGATTTTGTCTTCCAGCTCGATGCGTTATTGCAAGGAATTCGCGCCCTATCGTATTTCCACGCACAATCTCGGCGAATTACGATTTGTTTCCATCACCACGCCCAAAACCTGGGAACGTTATGGCATTCACGCGCTGGAAGGCGTATATCCTATTTTAGGGCCAGGATTTATTAGCGCTAAACATAGCGGAACGGCGGAACACAACATTATACATTTTTCCCACAAAAGCGGCACCGAAGTTGTGGTGGCGGCGATCTATGATATGTTCGGCAGCTTTGGCGATTTGACCTTGGCAGGAACGGCCGGAAGCGTGCAAACCAGCAGCGGCGATAGCTATTATTCGTTCAAAACGCAATTGGAATCTTTTATACAATATTTACAGACCGGCGTGAGGCCTTTTCCTTGGGATGAAACCGTGGAATTGATGAAAATGGTAATTGCTGGTTTAATAAGTCGTGAACAAAATGGCAGAAAAGTACTTTTAGAGGAACTATAAAAAATCATGCAAATGCGTCCCAGCCGTATCTTAAAAAAACTCCGCAACGGTGAAACCGTCTGCACTTTTAAGCTCAACACCGAATCATCACGCCTTACGGAAATAGCCGCCATGAGCGGTTTCGATGGATTGTGGCTGTGCAACGAACACGGCGGTAATAACTGGCAGACTGTGGAAAACATGGTTCGCGCCGCCAAACTTTATGACGTGGACACTGTGGTGCGTGTGTCGCGCGGCGGATATAGTGATTACGTCCGCCCATTGGAAATGGATGCCACAGGCATTATGGTGCCGCATATTATGAGCGCTCAAGATGCGCGTAATCTGGTAAAAATGACGCGCTTTCATCCTTTTGGATTGCGCGCACTGGATGGAGGCAACGCCGATGGCGCCTATTGCAATGTGCCGCTGCTGGATTATCTGCGCGATTCCAATGAGCAACGTTTCATCATCGGCCAAATTGAAGATCCCGAAGCGGTGGAAGAATTAGATGACATCGCTGCTGTGCCGGGAATTGACATCTTGCTATTTGGCCCCGGAGATTTCAGCCACGCACTGGGCGCGCCGGGAGATTTTACTCACCCGAAGTTGGTGGACGCCAGAAAACGCATGGTGGCCGCCTGCCAAGAACATGGAAAATTCGCCGCGACTGTGGGCACATTGGATAATCTAGAAGAACTACTCGACATGGGATTCCAATATGTGAACCTGGGCTCCGACGTGACTTCATTGGGTAAAGTTTGCCGGAATACTGTGAGCAAATTTCAGGAAGCAACATCAAAAGCATCTTCAACGAAAAACGGAAGTAAACAAAAAGTTTCCACCAAAATATATTAATTGGTGAATGCAGGTTATAGAGCGCGAGCATTTTTGTTCGCGCTCTATTCTTTTATATGTCACGTATAAAAGTACTTTTAAGATATGTTCTATTGCAACAAAACAAATCGCTTGTGATACTTTTGCAATACGTCTCCTATTTCCAGTTTTTGTAACTTTATTTCCACAGAGAAAATATCATGGCAAATTCCAGCTACATCATTTCCGCCCGCCGCACCGCCATCGGCAGTTTCGGTGGCACACTGCGCGATGTGCCATTGCGCGGCCTTGGAACAGCTGTCATCAAAGATGCATTTACACAGTCCGCACTGAAACCGGAGGATATTGAAGAAGTACTTTTGGGAAATGTTCTCCAAGCCGGACAAAATAATATCGCACGTTTTTGCGCCGTGGATGCTGGCATTCCATTTAGCGCGCCCGCTTCAGTGATCAATCAACAATGTGCGTCTGGCATGACTTCCGTGCAGCACGCAGACCGCATGATTCGCTGCGGCGACCGTGATATTATTCTCGCTGGCGGATTGGAAAGTATGTCGAGCGTTCCCTATATTTCGCGCAGCACGCGCTGGGGCACGCGACTGGGAAATACGCAACTTGAAGACGAACTTGCCAGCGGCTTAACATGTGGCTTATCGCATTTGCAAATGGGCGGCACCGCGGAGAATATCGCGCGGCGATATTCCATTAGCCGCGAAGAGCAAGATAATTTTGCACTGCAAAGCCAGCAAAAAGCGCTGGCCGCAATTGAAACCGGAAAATTCCAAAAAGAAATTGTGCCGGTAGAAGTGCCGCAGCGTAAAGGCGATCCGGTTATTTTCGATACAGACGAATACCCGCGCCAGACATCGCTGGAACAACTGGCGAAATTAAAACCCGCTTTTGAAAAGGACGGCACCGTGACCGCCGGCAACGCTTCCGGCCTGAACGACGGCGCGGCAGCTATAATTATGGCTTCGGAAACAGCTGTCGAAAAATACAGATTAAAACCAATGGCGCACATCGTGAGCACCGCCGTCACCGGTGTGGAGCCGGAAGTGATGGGACTCGGCCCGATTCTCGCCATGCAAACCGCGCTGCAAAAAGCCAACCTGCAATTGGACGATATGGATTTGGTGGAAATCAATGAGGCTTTCGCCGCACAAGTTTTGGGAGTATTGCGCGAAGTGCCGGTGCCACTGGAAAAGCTCAATGTCAACGGCGGCGGCGTGGCGCTGGGCCATCCCATCGGATGCAGCGGCGCGCGTATTCTAGTGACATTGTTGCACGAAATGAAACGGCGCAATTTGCGATACGGCCTGGCATCATTATGCGTCGGCGGCGGTATGGGCAGCGCGACTATTGTGGAGATGATGTGAGTAAATTATAAAAGTACTTTTTATTCGGAATCTCGCATTCGCGTGAATCCAGAATACGGAAAAACGCTGAATTTCACCTCACCCATTGCGCAATTTCCATACTCTTTTATTTTCAAAGCCACCGGCCACGCTTGCAATTGTACGGATGTGCGAACGTATCATTTCGCCAATAGTAAGAAACAAGCGAATTAAAGAAATCTTACATTCTTTAACAATGTTGATTACCCATCAAATCAACATATTTTGTAAAATGTATCCTACAGAAAAATATCTCCCATGAATCTACATAGATCACTAATCTCAATCCGATATTTTTTCGCAAACGCCGTTTATGAAACTCAATCTTTCCCTCCGCACTAAATTTACACTGGTATTACTTACATCAAGCCTATTGTCACTCTTCGCTGCCGGGATCATTGCAAGGGCGATTTTACTCCACGAATTTAGTGACATTATGATGCACCAATCATTTCAACGTTTTCATACTGAAATGACGGTTTATTTGGAAACATACGGTTCTTGGGAAAATGCACAAGGGCAGGAATCATTTGAGGCATTTGAGCAACGCCGCAAAAACTTATTCGATTCTCCCATGTCGGAGCACTCAACACAGATTACAACTCCTGTTCCTGGCACTCTGCTTTCTCCCCCAACAAAGCCACTTTCTTTCTTCCGCTTTGCGCTTGCTGATCCCGACGGAAAGATATTGATGGGCAACACGCATCTAAAAAAGGGAGCTATTGCATCAAAGCAACTACGTGATATTGGCAAGCCCATTCTCCTAAACGGAAAAGTGGTTGCGTTGGCATTGCCCAGTTCGCAACCCAATCTAAATGATCTCGATATTGGCTACCTGAAAGCAATGCGGCTAGCGCTAATAGCTGCCGGCTTCACTGCAGGTTTACTGGCTTTGTTTTTCGGATTGATTATTGGAAACCGCGTCAATGGCCGTCTCAGCCGCCTGACTTTTGCCATCAAAGAGATGCAGGCTGGAAATCTGTATCAACGCGTGGAGGAAAATTCCGGAGATGAAATCGGACTGCTGGCAAACACCTTCAACCAAATGAGCGCCGAACTCGCAGAGATGCACGATGCTCTGCAAAAATCTAATCTTCAAATAAAAAACCAGGCCAACAAACTCAAAGAATTGACCATCAGAGACGACCTGACTGGTCTCTACAATCGCCGCCATGCCAATAAAGAAGGGGCGCGTATCTACGAAGAAGCAATCCAAAAATCTCAGCCGCTCACTGTGGCAATGGGCGACGTCGACTTCTTCAAGGAAATCAACGATGGCTATTCACACGCGATTGGCGATGAAGTGTTGCGTCAAATCGCAAACTTTTTCCATAAAGATGCACGCAGCAGCGATATCCTGGCTCGCTACGGCGGCGAAGAATTTGTTTTGATCCTCCCGCGAACTCCCGTTCTCTCGGCCGCTACTCTCTGCGAAAGGCTCCGCAAAAAAATTGAGCAATATCCCTGGAACGAACTCGCTCCGAATCTGTATGTCACCATCAGTTTTGGACTTTGCGATGACACCTCTTATGGAAGTTTTGAAAAACAATTAGAGATAGCCGATGATAAATTGCGGGAAGCCAAACTAGATGGACGAAATCTCGTTTGTTTCGATATCTCACCTGGCACGCAGGATTCAAAAGTACTTTTGTGAAATGGGTTCCAGGTTCTGAGTAAAAGTACTTTTGCTACACTGAGCGAAGTCGAAGCCAGCAAAAGTACTTTTATCGCAAGATGCTTCGACTTCGCTCAGCATGACCAACAACCAGGAACTCATCAGTTCTGTAAAAGTACTTTTTACCCAACTTCTTTTCCCGTCCACTTCACTTGCAAGCCCAATAATCCCGCAAAGTAAGCCGCCTGAAACGGCTCCACAATCAAACCTTTGAGACTTTCTCCATTAGCGCGGATTTTCTTAATTTCACAACCGCGCACATCCGTGTTCTTCAGATTAGCAAAGGAAATTTCCGCTTCGCTTAAATCGCAATTTTCAAAAACCACGCCGCGTAAATCAGCGTTTTGGAAATCGGCTCCTTTGAGATTGCAGTTTTCGAAACGCACCGATTTGAACTCTGCAAAGCGAAATTGCGCCAGCATTAAATTGGTATCATGAAAAACCACATCTTTGATATATGCTTCATTCATATTCAATCCTACAGCGCGGCAGGCTTGAATCTCAGTGCGATAAATCATCACTTTTCGCCATACGGCATTTGCCAAATCGCATTCACATAATTCCACGTCATTCAGTTCAAAATCGTCTAATTCGGTGGAGGAGAAATTAATTTGCTCTAAACGGCATTGATCGAAAACGGTGTGGCCGGTTGACTGTTCGGAAAAATTAAGTTGAAAGCAATACGCCAATTCATAACGCTGATGCGAAGCGAGTTGTGCATTCTCCGGCAATGACGACAAATCCGTTTCGTCCGGCGGAAGCATTGGCGCGCGAATGGAGGTTTTGTTCATTGCTAATTGCTAATTGCAAAGACTTCATCTTCCATTTCGTAGCATGAATAATAATACGGCGTAGCGGCTTCGAATTCGCCAGCGCAGGTATCCACCATTTTATAGACAGGCGCAATACCATCTTTTTTGCGGCGGGCGCGAATCTCTGTCTCCGAACATCCCAACAATTCGCTTAAATGGTGGTCGTTGAATCCTAATTTCTTAGCACCCAAAAGTACTTTTGGCGTGATCTTATCCAAGTTCTTGCCGCGCAATTCCTGTTCTGTATCCACCAACTTTTTAAGTTTGGTCAAAAACCAGCGATCGATATAACTGATCTGATGAATTTCCTCAATCAACATGCCGCGACGCAATGCTTCAAAAACTACGAAGAGGCGTTCATCGGTGGCAAAACGCAAATGGTCTTCTATTTCCATTTCCGTTAACATGCTGATGTTTTTGCTGCGCAATCCCTTTACGCCAACCTCCAGTGAGCGAATAGCTTTCATCAACGCCGATTCAAAATTACGATCAATCGACATTACTTCGCCGGTGGCTTTCATCTGCGTCGTGATGTGGCGGTCGGAGCCGGAGAATTTATCGAATGGCCAGCGCGGAATTTTGACGATGCAATAATCCAACGCCGGTTCAAAACAGGCCAGCGTTTTCTGCGTGACGGCGTTGGGAATTTCATCCAGATGAAAACCGATGGCAATCTTGGCCGAAACGCGCGCGATGGGATAACCGGTTGCCTTGCTAGCCAGCGCCGAAGAACGGCTGACGCGCGGATTGACTTCGATGACATAATATTTTTCCGAATGCGGATCCAGCGCCAATTGCACATTGCAACCGCCTTCGATTCCCAGCCCGCGAATAATCTTGAGGCTGGCCGAACGCAACATCTGATATTCCTTATCCGAAAGCGTTTGTGACGGCGCCACCACGATGGAATCGCCGGTGTGCACGCCCATCGGATCGAAATTTTCCATGTTACAAATCGTGATGGCGGTGTCGTTTCCATCGCGCATCACTTCATATTCCACTTCTTTCCAGCCGACCAAGTACTTTTCCAGCAGGATTTGATGAATCAGCGAGCGATCCAATCCGGAGCGCACGAATTTTTCCAATTGCTCGTCGTTATACGCGATGCCGCCACCCGATCCGCCCAACGTATATGCGGGACGAATAATCAGCGGATAGCCGACTTCATCGCGAAATTTGCGCGCCTCTTCCGGAGTATTGCATGTCGCCGATTCAGGAAGCGGCTGGCCCAGCTCCAGCATGGTTGCTTTGAATAAATCGCGATCTTCCGCTTTCTTAATGGAATCCAGTGGAGTGCCTAAAAGCTCCACGTTATATTTTTCAAGAATGCCAGCTTCGGCTAATTGATACGCCATATTAAGGCCGGTTTGTCCGCCCAGTGACGGCAATAGTCCGTCGGGTTTTTCTTTAGCAATAATCTGTTCGATGAAATCTATGGTTAACGGTTCAATATAAACGGCGTCAGCGGTTTCGGCGTCCGTCATAATAGTTGCTGGATTGGAATTTACCAGCACCACCGAGATTCCTTCTTCGCGTAAACTGGCGCAAGCCTGTGTTCCCGCATAATCAAATTCCGCCGCCTGGCCGATTACGATGGGGCCAGAACCAATAACCAATACTTTACGAATGTCGTTTCTTTTAGGCATGTTAATTCACTACAAAGTACTTTTGCTGGGCACAAAAGCCTGTACAATTATATCGAAAATCGCGAATGAGGTGATGAAGGGTGAGATTAGAGGCGATAGAAAAAGTACTTTTGCCAGGCTGAACAAGGCCGAAGCGCACAAAAGTACTTTTACACAGCGGCAGCATGCAAGCGCAATCCCAGTGCTTTGATCACTTTTAATATCGTTGCAAATTCGGGGTTACCATCCTGTGAAAGGGCTTTATAAAGTCCTTCCCGTGTCAAGCCGGTTTCCCGCGCAAGCTGGCTCATGCCTTTGGCGCGTGCGATGACGCCGAGTGCATGCGCCACCAGAGCCGGATCATTTTCTTCCAGACAGGCTTCCAAATATCCTGCCATGTCTTCATCGGTTTTTAGATATTTAGCAGAATCCCAACGGGTTGTTTTTACTTTTGCCATGATGCTCACCTGACTTAATTACAAATCACGGGCTAATTGTTGCGCCGTTTCAATATCCGTACGCTGCGTGTTTTTATCTCCGCCCGCTAATAGAATAATCAACTCTCTTCCACGCTGAACAAAATAAATTCTATAACCCGGCCCATATTGAATCCGCATTTCCATCACGCCTTCACCCACAGCTTTAACATCACCGGTATTACCCAATTCGGCTCTATCAATACGTGACTGAATACGCCAGCGCGCGCGATCATCACGCAATTTTGATAACCACTTGCTAAAAACAGAGGTTTCGCGGATCTCAATCACAGCCGGCAGTGTATCTTATGGTTCACAGAAAATCAAGAGTCAAGTATTGCAGAATATCTCAGCATTGCGAATTACATTGCGCGCCGATACTCCCGACCAGGAATTTTTCTCACCCAACCTTATATACTTCTCTTCGTGAAAATTGCAGATATTAATGTCGAACCCAACTTAGTGCTGGCGCCGATGGCAGGCGTGACGTCGTCGCCGTTTCGTTTGCTGTGCCGCAAATATGGCGCGGGTATGTCTTCCAGCGAACTGGTGTCTTCGGCCGCTTTAATTATGGGCGGGGAAAAATCGCAGGAAAAGTCACGTCAACTGGCGTGGTTTTGTGAGGAAGAACGTCCCGTCGCGGTGCAGATTTTCGGTTCTGATCCGGTAATGATGCGCGAAGCTGCGGCCATGATGGCGGCGGCAAAACCGGATGCTATCGATATTAACATGGGATGTTCGGTGCGCAAAATTGCCAAATGCGGCGCCGGATGTCTCTTGATGAAAACACCCGAAAGAGCACAGGAAATCATCGCCGCCACAGTGGCCGGCGCGGCGGAATATGGCGTTCCGGTGACGGTGAAAATGCGCGCCGGTTGGGATCACGATAATATCAACGCGCCCGAAGTGGCGCAACGCGCGCAGGATGCCGGTGCGGTGGCTGTGGCGGTGCATCCGCGCACGGCCACGCAGGCCTACGAAGGTCTTTCCGATTGGTCGGTGATTCGCAAAGTGAAAGAGGCGGTGCAAATTCCCGTCATCGGCAGCGGCGACGTGCTAAACGGCCCGGACGCCAAACGCATGCTGGACGAAACCGGCTGCGACGCTGTGATGCTGGGACGGGCGGCTTTGGGGAATCCCTTTCTCTTTGCCGATGTGGGGCAATATCTCAAAGACGGCGGCCACGCCGAACCGCCATCGCCCGAAGTCAAAACGCAGACCGCGCTGTGGCACGCCAAAGAATTGGTCAATTTGAAAGGCGAAAAAACCGCCATCAGCGAAATGCGCAAACACGCCGCCTGGTATACCAAAGGTCTGCCCGAATCAGCGCGGCTGCGCGAAAGTTTAGTGCGCGTCAATACGTTACAGGAATTAGAAACGATATTGGCAGAATGTCTGGAAGTGTGCCAGCATTACGCGAATTTGAATTGATACAAGGCATCTCCAAAAACTTCCATTCACATAAAAGTACTTTTAGAATTGTCCTTTAAAATAGAGAGATCTTATTTCCACATGATCGCCAATTCCCACATCACTCAGCCAGGCGCTTTCTCCCGTTTTTAATGGAATAGTGGGCTGCGCGTCTAATTGCAGATTGCCGCTGTCCACATTTTTTACTCCGGCCACTTTCGCAAATTGATTGTTCAACAATGTCGTACCATTATAGGTGGGCGAAAAAGGCAATGCCGTATCAGTGGTGAAAGATTGATTTCCCGCGCCGGTAATTTTCAATCTGCCAACCAACAATGCATCCTGCGTTTTGAGCGTTAATATATTTCCTTTTAACTGCGCATCAGCTATTGGATGCGCGCGTTCGCCATTGCTATTAGAAAAATAAACCACACGGTTCGCAAATGATTGCGCAGAAATTGCAGGCTGTTCTAATTTAATTTGCACTGATTGTTGATCAGGAGAAACTGCCGTCACGACACCTCTAACGGCGGACGCGGTAAATTTTTGATCACCTATTTTGAGGTAATTTCCTTCGCTGAAAAACACGCGTGTTAATTTGCCGCTTTTATCGAAAGTAACAACAACATGATGCGCATCGGTTTCTAAATGATATCTCGAAAGTACTTTTACCGTATCATCCGTGCTGCTCAATATGACATCCGTGAAACCCGCTCGCGTCACTTTCACGGCCGCGCCATTTCCGGAATCTAACGCTATTGTTTCGGAGCTATCAATATACGGTTTTCCGGAATAGGTTTCCAACACGCTGATAAAAGTACTTTTGAGCGGTTCGTCGCCAGTCGATTCGCGCCGCGTGATCAGGTATTTTAATAAATTGCTTTTCTTGCGCGGCAGATCATAAGCATCGGCAATATACACTTTTTGATTTTTCTGCGGCAACAGGTGAATGCGCAATTGCGCTTTTTCATCACTTACGTGTTGATATTGCAACACAGAATTCCCATCCTCCAATTGTTGCACGTTGAAAAGGTATTGATATCCTGAACTGCGATAGGAACTATATTCGCCCTTATAATTTTTTGCGCCCATAATGGGATCATCATAGATTTCTCCCCATTTCACATTCTCGCCAGCGAAGGTTCCTTTTGCAGGTTCGCTCCATTTTCCATCCAATGTCTGCACCTTTCCTGGTGGGCCGTGTAAGGAATAATCTTGCACTTTTCCGCCTGCAACGCGAAAGTAATCGACGGTATAACTTTGGTTTTCTCCCACATCCACCATGATCATATTGCGCCGATATTCGCTGGTTTGCGAATAGGCGGGAGACGACGCGTCGATGCTGCGCGCAAAGGGTGAATCCGCAAAATCATGCATCACGCCGGGTGCATTGCGATCTTGTCTTCTCTCATCCACAACAACCGTATTGTGAGAAATGGTATTTTTTGACCATGTATAAATTTCTTTCACCAAGCCATTCATCGCATCGGGATAACCCAAATCGGGCATCATCTTTTGGCCGTTAGCGAATAGGCCAAAATTTAAGAAGTCCCAGTGAAAATGGCTGACATGAAATCCATAAGTCAACGCCAATCCCGTTGTATCTTTTTTATTATTCAACATGCCCAACCCAAAGCCGGCAAAAAGCCGTGACGATTGAGGTGGCAACGCGCGATCATTATTCGACGATTTTGTTTGCGGCAACAACGGTGAGAAAAGCGCCTCAAAACGACGTATTCCCGCGGCGCCAGTTAGGTTTGCGCTGGCTAACCATTGCAGATAACGCGGATCTTTATACGCTTCATACGCCGCATGATAAACGTCATAAGCGACAGCGCCGGAATGTCCTTTTATTCCGCCCAGCGTGGAACCGCTGTCGCCGATATCGGGAGTGAATTTTCCAATCGCAAGAATATTTAAGGGCCAATTGAATAGCAATTTTAATTTGGGATCGTCGTATAAATTGTAGCCGCCGCGCTGTAATAATTCACTCAACTCGGCGTAGCTATAAGTAAATCCGCCCCAGTTATATCCCGGTGATTCCAGCGGATTTCCATCGCGCCAGATTTGATTATAAAGCGTATAACGCAAACCACTGTGCGGCCGGTCTTTTCCCGAATCATTTACCATCGCCGAAAAGTACTTTTGTGTATCGGCATTTTGACGGGCTAATAATACATACGCCAACGCTAATTGATGAGTACCATAATTACCCAGTATCTGATCTTTGGAATAAGCATCCATCGCTTCTTCCAGCAGGTTTGCTTCGATGAAGCTGCGGATCTGCTCGCCGTTTTTGTGATACAGATTCTGCAACGCGGCATCGTCATCAATAGTATTCCAAACCGCATCATAACATTCCGCGTAATCGCGCGTGAAATCAGTTTCCCAAATACTATTAAATACTTTGCCCAAATATTTCCCGCCGGCGGCTTTGCGTTGCAGAGCAAAATAAGATTGGTTTTGATAATCCATCGAAGGATACACTTCCGCTAACCGGTAAAGCATCACCGCCGCTTTATGCGAGTAGCGTTTATCACCGGTTAATAAATAAGCGCGTCCCAAATTTAAGATCGCGGGCATGATATAATCGCGCCACATCCAATGATTTGCATAAGACACAAATGTATATCTCTGACCATCCGGCGCAATCCAGCCCCAGCCGTCGTCCACGTATTTCGTATCCCAGTTTTTCTTCTCCGTAAAAGTACTTTTGTAATAGCTTTCGTAATCGTTGGAGGGATATTTCTCGTGGCCAATCGGACATTCCACTTGAAAAGGATGATGCGGATCAACAATCCATGGATAGAATCCGCCTTCTTTAAAAATTGCATCGCCATGAATTGGACAACCATTGGCATTCAAGCCGGCATCGCGCGGGACGGCGGGCGATGTCATCAAGTCGCGCAAATCGCTGTCGTTCCATGCCAACCACGGATCGGCTATTTTTAAAATAGCATCTTGCACTTCTTTAGCTTCCGGATATTTTGCAACGTTCTGACGCGCCAACGCAATATCCGCATCAGTGAAAATTGTCTGTTTGGTTTTTAATGGATATTGCGGAGTGCGGTCAGGAACAGCTTCGTAAGGGGGAATAACGATTTCATTCTTTTGTCCATCAATTAAATTTTTACCGGTCGTATCATCAATTTTATTTAGTTGAATATTATCCAGCGCCACAGTGCCGATGCCGCCGTTGATTTCAAATTGAAGGACGCAGCGCGTGGTTTTGGGTGGCACGTAATAGACGAATTGATAATCCGTCCAATCATGTGTTGCCGTAAAAACAGGATTTCCCGCGCGGCCTGGCGGATAGCTCGCCGTCAGCGCGTCGCCATTATAAATAATAATCCGCGCGCCGCCTCTGCCTTTTTTCAATGCGGTTTGAGCGCGATATTGCAATTGATAATAGCCTTCCGCCACTGGCAAATCGCGGCGTTGAATATAGACTCCTTCGCGATCACGCTGCGGATCGCTGTCGCGGATTTCAAACTGAAAGTACTTTTCCGCCGTATTTGGTTTGGAGATAATCTGATACACGTGTTTCGTGTTCGTGCGCGTTCCCCAATCTGAGAGTTGCTGAGAAAAATCGATGTTGGGCAAAGAAACGTTCGCCGATTGTGCCCATGCTGAAGACACGATTAGAAGCGCCGCGAAAAGTACTTTTATGAATAGCCGCATAAATAAAATCTCCTGGTTAAGGCATCTTTAAAACCGCCGATTATATTTTCCTTACCGGTCGTAATTCCTAAGGTAGATAATTAGTGAGAACCGCTATAATCCCGATCCCACGCGCTAAGATTGCCGGCAGCAGTATATTTTGCTTCCGCCATTACCACCGCTGTTTTTAACCATTTGGCATGTCCATCAGCAAACCCAATCACGATGCCGCCGAAATGCCGGCCATCTTCAAAATCGGAGGTTTTTTCGGTAGACGTTGTTACATTTTGATACGATGCAGGAACGAACTGACGGGATCCAGGAACAAAATAAAGGTTTGATGGCGCCAGAATATTTGCGATTGGCATAACATAACCACAACCGTCCATGATCATATAAATAGACGCTGGCGCGGAGAGTGCAGCCATCTTGGTTGCAGGAGCTGTCGAACTCGATGCCCACCTGAAAACATTTGGATTAGCGGCATATTCCGCATCGTAACTCACAGAAGGACACCGGTAAATCTGCACTGCTCTTCCAGCATTGGTATTTGATGACGATTGTGTCGATGTGTAAGGCTCGACCATTTGCGTCCAGGTGATGCGAGTTCCACCGCCCGGTCTGTCACAATGATATTGTGGATACGTTTCATCGTAATCCTGAGCATACATCATTGTGGCAAGTCCCAATTGTTTGATGTTGCCCAAACAGCTGGCTCTGCGCGCGTTTTCTCTGGCTCTGGCGAACACAGGAAACAGGATGGCTGCAAGAATAGAAATAATGGCTATGACAACCAATAATTCTATCAATGTAAATCCATTAGTTCTCGCTGACTGGTCTTTTTGTGACATGCTTTTCTCCTTAAAAGTACTTTTATTGCTCCAGCAAATGACTCAAAAACCGCGCCGGCACCCGCGTCGTGGTAACTTCGTCATTTTGCGTTGGATTCAAAATCCGCTGTTGTGCCAATTCATAGGCACATTTCCCCACTTCCGTTTCTTCGATAAGAATGACCGAAACTTCGGACAACAAATGCTGCACTTCGGCCGGGTTACTTGAAAAGGTAAGAAAATGAATATCTTTTCCTGGTTCAAGTCCTCGCTTTTGCGCTTCCATTAACGCTGCTGAAGCATAATAGATATCCGCTGTCAGCAATACTTCTGGAAGTGGCGCGCTATCAAAAAAGTTTTCTATGTCGGCGCGCAGATGAGAACTGTAATTCAGCACATACCGATCTTCCCATTGGATATTATGGGTGAGCATAAAATTTTTGAATACTTCCAATCGCTCCGCGCCAGTGGCCCGCTCTGGGTAACTACCCAAAAATCCAAACCGCCGTAACCCCTTTTGATAACACGCTTCCAGATATTCGCTAATCAGCGAGCGCGGATCGCCATATACGCTATCCATTTCCACCATTTTGTGCGGACTTCCCACTGCCAAAACCGGCATCGTCTGGGCAATTTGATGGATAAAGTTGGCTTCTGTCAGCGAATCCGGATATTGGAGATAGCTAACGCCCAAGAATAACACGGCTCCCACACGGCGTTCCTGTAAGAGCTTGATAAAACTCTTGGCATCGGGAAAAGGCGGAATTGTCAGCGTCGTTCCATGCACCATTCCTCCATTGGCAGCTGCGCCCATGCCGCGCAAGATGGATGATGAAATATCACGAATCCAATACTGATTGCTGTTGCTATTAAACGAAACTAACTCCACATTGGAAGATAATATCTGCCCTCCATGATCCCGCACAAAAATGCCCTTGCGTGGAATCACTTCCACCAAACCCTCATTTTCCAGATCACGCAACGCCCGCGAAATGGTCAAATGATTGACATCCAATTCGCTGCTCAATTGCCGCAACGATGGCAACGACGTGCCAGCTTCCACTTGACAACGCTGGCGCAATTCTTCGCGCACGCGTTCATAAAGTGTGGAGCGATCAAATGTCACTTCTGCTGTGGGCATACGAGTGATTATACCAATCTTTCGAACCGTGTCAAGTATTTGTTATGCAAAACATAACAATCTGTATTTTAATCATACCAGCAGATATTTTCGCTTGCCATAAAAGTACTTTTACTGTCTACTTTCTTTGATGCCACTGCTCGCCGAATCTCTTCGAACCAAATTAATTCCCTGGTCGCAACATAATGCGGATGAACGGTTTATTATTGCGCGTCCCAAAATGAGCGCCGCACAAATGCCTGATGGCGTTATTTTGAAACGCCGGAAAATTGCAGGAGCGCGGATCATCGAAAAAAATCGCCGCTATTATGGAAATGTGCGCAGC
>Ga0164242_10001300_pt1 | contig 29496 bp, 37 predicted proteins | sample OricomgcompostMG_FD_108783 | JGI IMG/M metagenome (GOLD analysis project Ga0164242, IMG submission 108783) | Miracle-Growth compost microbial communities from Emeryville, California, USA - Original compost - Miracle growth compost (MG) ...
GCCCATGGCGTCGCTGGCGATGGGCCATGCGAGTCTGCTGAGAGCGCAGCAGCAACGCTTCGGGAAGCGAGGCCCCGGGCATATGGACTCCTCCACTAGTGCGGGAGAGTATGAGGATGAGGCTATGGATCTGGATGAGGAAGACGACCCGCAGGATGGGAAGAAACGTGCGAGTCGAAGGAAGATTTAGGATGCTGGCTTCTATTTCCTCGGTCGCAGAGCCGTAGGACGAACCGCAATGACGGAGAGGTTCCGAGCATTCATCCCTTGAGGACAGGAACAAAACAGCATAGGTCAAAGTGGCTAGTAACGACACACGGAATACCGTTCCAGCCATGGAGATGCAGGTATTCTACATTAGACGGAATACATAAGGGATTACCTCTAAAGTCAGTTGATGGTCTGCACTTTTGTATAACTGGGCAAATTGTTTTGGCCATCTCATATCATCTAGATCCGAGGTGACAATATCATGCTACGTACCGGCGGAGAGAGAAAGAAACGCACGTCTCGGCAGCATACGGGCACACAGGGCGCGAGGCCGTATCGTGCCTATCCTCCACGCCGGGTAAGGGTATCGTACTGTACAAAGGGCAGGATGATTCCCTGCATATGGAAACGCAATGAAGCAACGCGACGACTGAAAAACTTGCCTCCTGACGCCGATTAGATCCTGGAGTCCCCTAAGTTGGGGGGACAGCCCCGGTACCCTGAACGCGGGAAAGACCTAGCTTCCCGTCAAACCAAACAAACTCGCATACTCATGACCTTCGTGAAAAAAAGGAAAGATTCCCTTTTAGAGCTCGTAGCTGAGTAGGTGCGCTAGGCTTCAATGAGCAAGATGCTCAGCCATCACGCCCTTCCCAAAAACATTCATGCTGAGAACACCGGATCCCACGCATTCTCCCGTCCCTCCGTTCCAGCGAGTCGAATCAGAGTCTCTTCCCGGGAACAAAGATGAAGAGGACGCAGACAGCAGCATCCACGAGAATGGTTACAGTCAGGACCACAAGTGCTCGCCGGGCGATAAGCTTCCGGATGTAGGGTTCTCGCACGCGGGAAAAGTTGAAGGGCGTGTACTCGCTTAATCCTATCAAGGCGAGGACCGGATCCAACGAATACTGGTACGAAGCAAGGCTGTATACGCCGACTGTAAATGGGAGGATGAGCTAGATGTCTCGGGTTAGCCACTGGCTCGAGGGGTATCGATAATAACATCTTGACCTACATAAAGCCGTTGAAGTCTCGGGTAGTTGAGAAAGATGAGGACGAAGGCAGTCCAGAAACCACCGAACATCGATAACAGACCAACGATGAGTCTCATGACCAATGTGGGCGGGATCAGGTTTCCCAATGCCTTCAGCCTCAGAAAACCGGGGAAGGCATCCCGCTCCATAGCCTGGAAGACGTAATCCTTAGCGACGTCAAAGACCTCGGGATCATCACGGCCGAATTCCTCAATAGCAGTCGTGACATCCTGGGTAATCGAACCAGGGAGCGTAATCTCCCGCTCGGCGCCGGGGAGCAAGAACGTGTAGAGGATCTTCTCCGCCGAGGCACGAATATCCTGCCGAGCTACCATGTGAGCTGGCGAATTAGAGTCGGTTGTGATATCACGCGGGGTGCTCGCGGTCGTGCTCGGTCGCCGCATTCGTCCCGTGCTGCTCTGTGGGGAGCCTTGTGCTCCTCCTCTCTCGTCGCGGAGGAATGCCGACATCTGGGCATCTTGGTCTCTCTCCTTCTCCGTCGCATACATGGACGGTCCAGCGGCGGGGTGGGTCATTTCACCGAGCCCCTCTAGGATGGCTGACGACCGCTGGGAGCCTGATCGATCCGGATCGGGTGTCCCGACGAGGACAGATCGTCGAAGCTCGCGCACGTAGTGGCGGCAAAGTGACATGTGCTGAGCAACATCGAGCCTAATCGTGTCAGTAAAAAAAAAGCGTGAAAGGAACGATCCAACCAAGGTGCCTTACCAGAAGTCTAGGTAGTCCACTGAGCGCTGCTGGTCTCGCATGTAAATGTAGAAGGAAAAGAGATCGACCGGAGGGAGGGTACGCCGGCTCAGGACTTCGAAGAGCGTCGGCAGTCGGTTTCGATTGAGATCGGGTTGAGGAGAAGGCGATGGGCCGAGGCCTGCATCCGCCATTTTGTCTGATAGATCTGTGAGGTTGGGTAACGGAGTAATTGAAGTGAATGTAGGAACCCGGCGAGGTTCGGATAATGCTGTTTCGACGAGAAGAAATCGAGGTGGGTGGTAATTCTTTTCCAGAGGTGAGAAGTGAGGCCGCCTCGAAGTAGTGCTGAAATCACGCGCCTCTCCCGCAGCGTTGCAGTCTCACGATGAAGAAAATAGGTTATGGAGTATGAGGAGAAGAGAAACGAGCGAGAATGCGCTCGGCGCACACCAGGACGGCCGGATGATAGACAGGAGCTGTCTTGGAATACGCTGAGTCCGTATCGCATAAAGAGTGTTGACCCTGGTTTACGAGGCGCGCTAATTCACTTGACACAATTGCTTCCGATCATGTGACTCTCTCCCGGGTGCCACCTGTTAGAGTACGGGAGGTGTGGAGCCCGAGCGAGAAGCAACGGAATTTTGTTTTTCAGTCGCGCGATGAGGCTATTGGCCCGAGCGTCGCGCCTTGCCAGTTTAGGGCTGTTAGGCGAGCTTGCGAGGGCGCGGCCACACATTCCTAGAATTTGAAGAGCAAATTTGGGAATTCCCACCATCACCACTTTGAACGGCAAATCCACGTCCTCTTCTCTCCGTTGATCCACCGCAGAGACAATTGACGTGTCCAAAGTACGTCGCCTTCTAATTTCACGTTTACAGGCTTGCGGGAATCGAGAATCAATAACGCTGACATAGTCTGGTCGCAGAATGTCGTCCAAAACGAAGAAGCCGTCCGGCAAGACCCAGCGGTCCGCCATCGCCGATGTTATCGCCCGCGAGTACACCATCCACATGCATAGGCGCGTACACGGCGTTAGCTTCAAGAAGAGGGCACCGCAGGCCATCAAGGAGATCAAGGCGTTTGCGCACAAGTCGATGGTATGGACGCCCACACGCAACCCTACGGCCCTGCGATCCCCCCAGCCGCGAAACCACACACACACACACCCATGGCATTCCCATGCGAGCGGCCAAGGACTGGAATATGCTAACTGATGTGGATTACAGGGCACCTCCGATGTCCGCGTCGACCCCCAGCTGAACAAGAAGGTGTGGGAGCAGGGTGTTAAGGGCGTTCCGTACAGACTCCGAGTCCGCATCTCGCGGAGGCGAAACGACGAGGAGGGCGCCAAGGAGAAGCTATACAGCTACGTCCAGGCAGTAAACGTCAAGAACCCCAAGGGCCTGCACACTGTGGTTGTGGAGGAGTAAAATTACGGAGGATGACGGGGCTTGTCATGGTTCAGGGCGGCATTGGGCTTTCGGAGTTCGTATGGCATCTAGCTTCGCGTTACGAATAAAGGATTCGTGCTTCGAACGCACTTTGAGTCATCGTTGCAGGTGCTGGTGATTGGAGAAAACCTGGAGGTTGTGAGATGCTCTCATCAAGGTGGTGGAGTTATTGTTTTACTACTAGGAACACGATAATGTCCTAGGCCTTGCGCGGGCTGAAGAAGAGCATGACGAAGACGAGCGACATGAGAATATCCGTGAGCCTACCCGCTATGGAGATGCAAATGCCGTCGTTACCCATAGGCCCGGAAGAGCCCCAAAAACCAAGAATCATAACAGAAACGACTCCAATTCTCCAAAGCCAGATGCGTGTTCGCCTACCCAAGCCACTCTCATTCAATCATCCTCGACATCCCGATGTCTGTCCATAACCTTCGTCTTGAACAGGGTGGGATCCTTGTCCCAGAGCTCAGCAGCCTCGCCATTCAGAGGTGATGCACTATTCCCCGAGTTAGTATCATTTGCCAACGGTAGGTCGGGCCAAGTGGGGGGCCGGAGTGCGACATACTTGTTGGGTTCTCCGAGGAGGGACTGGAGACTGAGCAGGACTGTCTGGATATTGTATGCGGCCGTCCACTTGTCCTTAAGGATGTCGAGGCAAATACGGCCGGAGAAGTCGACATTGGGGTGATAGATCGGGGTCCTGAATAGGACGGTAGGCGGCGCATACGGGTAGTTGGAGGGGAACTCGAAGCTGAGCTTGAAGGTCAGACCCGAGTATGGGGTATCATCTGGGCCTTCAATCGTAGCTCCCCAGCGAAGCAAGTTCCCGTCGGCTGAGGGGAACGCAGAGACGCCAGGTGCTGGAGACGTCATCAGCTGCATAAGCTCAGTCTGCAACCTCCGGGTCTGTCAGCCATGATCCTGTAGAGCGCGGGAGGTGCCTGGCTCCATGCCTTGCGCCGGCCCGTAGAAGAGCAAGGGTAATACCTTTTCGTAGCGTTGCGCCCGGCATCCGCATCCTTTCTTGCGCCGCCTAACTTGGTAGCCGGGAGGCTCCCGGGGGCCGAATTTTGGCTGTCTCCGAGGCTATATGACATGATGGTCGGTGGTCAATCGAGGCGAGCGGGAAAGAACTAAGACAAAGCAACCACGATGTCGAAGCTGGGCCAGGACGGTATTAATACCGGAGGACAGGTAAGGAAGCGAGCTGAAGTAAAATTGCTTGGGAAAACAATGGAGATTCGCCGGAGACGAATAGACTGTTGAGCCCCGTAGGCTACGTCGGGTTTCACGAAATGGTTGGTTCTCAGGAACTGGGTCTAAGGTTGAGGTCTTGGAATTTGGCGGCAAAAACAGTGTGAATGTTTACAAGGTAGGAGCTGCCAGTTGCTGGCGGGCAACGGCACACCAACCGACGAGAGAGCAACCGTGCGTTTTGACGCACGTCGGCAGTTTGGGGGTCCGTGCGGGCTAAACTGCCCCACTCAGGGTCACCACCAAAGCCCACCAAAGGATTGAGAGGAATCTTCAAGCCATGCCATCGCCCATGACAGCAAATGAAAAGTAAGGAGATGGTCGGTATCCCGTAATCTGAGGGACGAACGATACGGTGGACATTGCGGGTACATACGAAGTTAGTCGAAAGGTGATGTGGTCCTTAAAAGTTCTGGACCTTCAATACGGTAACCGCATTGGGCTTGAATCGTCAAACTTAAGCAAGTCTCGTGAGTCGTGTGAACGAACGTTTTGCAGGGTCAGCACAGGGCAGGGCTGATCGGTGACGGCTTTTATAACTCAACATCTGGTTCGCTCCTTTTCAACAATCTTGGAAGACATAGCGAGCCAACTTTGACAAAGTTTCTCCATTTCTGCTCACGTTTTGAGACCGTCTGGCTAATTCCACACCGGCGGGATTGCTAGAACGTCAAAGTGCCCACTTGACATATATCTACGGATTACAAAACATCGAGATTGATGCGATCGTCAGAAGCGCGCCTTTTCAGGATGTGAGAACCCTGGCCTATCGAATACCCATCTCCGGACATCTGAACTGACCAGAATCAGAACCAACCACGACAGGCTCAGTCCGTAGACCTCTGTGTCACCGCAAAGCCTGCAAGGAACCGCGCTGCGAGCTTGGACCACAGATCCCTGTCTTCACAAGTTCACACCGCCGACGAAGCACCACCTCTTACTTTCGTCCAAATCGCCAAGACGGACTAGATAAGAAATGCTTCGCTGGTAAGAAGCTCTTGAACTACTCCGGGTATAGCTCTCATGAAAGCGATGATATTAACCGTTCCCATGCAGGTACCAAGCACGGCTGGCGGCGCGCCCGCTGCTCACCCAAGCCGTGACCACATCGGTACTCTTTGGCATTGGCGATGTCGTGGCCCAGCAGCTCGTTGAGAAGAAGGGCATCGAGAAGCATGAGCTTGCCCGGACCGGCCGGATGGCCCTCTACGGCGGAGGTGAGTTCTGCCCCCATCCCTCCCTTCCCCCAAGGCAAAAACTTGCTGACCGTCTCTCCTTCCCTTGTCGTAGTCATCTTCGGGCCGGCTGCCGCCACCTGGTTCAAGTTCCTACAGAACAGGGTGAACCTCCGGTCCGCGAACGCGACCATCCTCGCTCGCGTCGCCTGCGACCAGGGCATCTTCGCGCCCGTCTTCATCGGAGTCTTCCTCAGCAGTATGGCCGTGCTGGAAGGGGGCTCTCCCAAGGAGAAGCTGGAGAAGAACTACTCGACCGCGCTGAGCACCAACTATTTGCTCTGGCCTTTTGTGCAGCTTGTCAACTTCAAGCTTGTGCCCCTGCACCATCGGCTGCTGTTCGTCAATGTTATCAGCATTGGTTGGAATAGCTACCTGAGCTATCTGAACAGTCGTAAGGCGTAGACGGCCGCAGACCAGACAAGATATAGCCCCGAAAGAAAAGATATGTAATCTTTCCTGCCGTATATATATGTAGATTTGGTATAGCAAACTCAGACCGTGTTTTCAACCTCTCTCAGCGTGAAATTGAGGCGTTGACAGCTACAGGGGTCACCTCAGCCCCTGCGCTCTGCTGACGGCGGGGTACATATGCACTTTTCTCGTCCGTGTTGCTTCAGCGCGATATTATTCTCGTCGTCCAAACACTGACAAGGCTACGAGTTAAGCACCAGCAATTATGTCGGAAGCTACACAATCAGATGGTGGCCGCGTGAGCCCGGTAGAGCCCATGTTGCGAGAAGACGAAGACGAGCTTGCCTCCTCTATCGTTGGGGTTGACGAGGCTCGTGAGAAGATGCGCACTCAGAAAATTAGCCGAAAATTGTGGTCAGCTATCCAGGAGGACGACACAGACGAGCTAGAAGAATTGCTCAAGCAGGGAGCCGACATAAATACTATTTCTAGCAATTACAGACAGTTGACACCACTGCAACAGGCTATAGAGGACGACAATTTCGTCTCCGCCGTTATCCTTCTTGAACATGGAGCCGACCCAAATGCGCCCTCGCTCTCCGAATCGCGCCCCTTACATCTTGCGGTTGAACAAGATTCCTTGGAAATGATCAGACTGCTTCTCCATAAGGGAGCCAATCCGAACGCTACCGACGGAGGTCATCAGACCCCACTACTCCTAGCTGCAAATTATGGTCGCCTTGAGGCAGTCAGGTATTTTCTCACGCGGGATGATGTAGATATCAACATCCCGGACGCCAAGAAGAGGACGGTACTGCATGACGCCTGTGCCAAAGGCTGGGCTGACGTCGTGGAGAAGCTGCTCGCCAAGGGGGCGTCGGTGGAGGCCCACGACAAGGAGAATCGGACCCCAATCTTCGATGCGAGCACAAACGGTGAGGTCGGCGTGCTTGACCTACTACTCGCGGCGGGGGCCAAAATCGACGCCCGGGACTCGGAGGGCCGGACACCAATCTACGACGCCACTTCTGCGGACAACATTGAAGTGGTAAAGCGGCTTATTGCCAAGGGCGCTGCGGTCAACGTCGAAGATGCGACCGGCAAGTCGCTGCTCCATTTCGTCAGCGCGCACGACCGAGCTGAAGTCGTGCGGGTGCTGGTTGCTCACGGCGCCTCCGTGAACACGCCGGCGCGCGATGGGTCAACGCCTTTGCATGAAGCTTTGCGATACGGAGCTGTCCATGCTGCGGACCAGCTCATCAGGGATCACGGAGCCGAGATAGCCATTCAAAACACCGCTGCTGACGGAAACCCCCAACCCAAGATCTTAGAGCCCTCCTGGAACAAGTTGTTTCATCTGCCAGAAGCCGGGCACCGTAACGAAAAGGTGGACTTGAGCGTGTCACCTCCGGAAGATGGTTCGGAGGAGAAGAGTGTGTGCGAGGGCTTCGAAGCAGCTGTGTGGCCGTGGCCTCCGGTGCCCTTCGTTCTGTCTACGCCTACGGTGCAAGACCTCCTATACAGCACGCCATCACCCCTAACGACGACGAGGACGCGTCAGGGCACGACTTGGATTCACATTCCTGCAAACAATGTGAGAATTCTCGAACGCTGGTCTCAATGAAGGTGTCCGCGAGCTAACCGTTTGGATTTGGGCAACAAAAGAGAACGTGGATAGAAGTATGCGCCGCCTGAATTGTATACCGTGATATGAGGAAACTTGACTGATTTACGAATAGGATGCGTTCAAAGTCTTATACGCCCCGGGCCCTATTGCCGAGCCCTCACTATCAGAGAGTGAAGCTGAGCCAGACAGTGACACTGACGATGATAACCTTGTCAAGAAAAAACCGAAAGATATAGAGCGAGTAAATTCGGAAGCTGACAGGAGGAGGAAACTACTCTCCATCATCGCTTTAATCCGGTCCGAGTTCAGTGACAACCGAACGAAGGCTCTACGACCTATACCGGTAGATCGAGAGGTGAGACACATCCTACCTACTATATCGAAACTTGAAAATAAAACCGGTGTGGTTTAATTAGTGATGGCAGCTAATGGAGCCCTCCCGGTTAGATTGTGTACCGATATGATCGACGCACAGTTAAAACTCGAATTCAGAAAGACCAGATGTTCTCGGTCGCGGTATGCCTAACGACCTAAATTCCTGTTTGTTAGAATGATAATGTCCCTGACACACTACGAAGTTCCCGATCCTCGACATCGACATGCGGAAACCATATTTCGACCCTCAGCAGGCTCAAGCGCTAGAGACGGAAACAGGAGTGGGTGGGAAGAGTAATGGGGGCGCTGGGGTGAAGAGGGAGAGCAGCGACTTCTCGTATACTCAAAAGATTAAGGAATGCACGGTTGACGAGGGCGGGCCGGCCACGAAAGTGGAAGAGGACTACACGAAGCTTATGGATAAGCTGCGGAGCACTTACAAACATGTCGACCCCCCCATCTCTCTGGACAAATACTTCCATGAGTCGATCGATGAACATGACCTTAACGTCAGAAACGGCGATCAGGTTATCTCCCGCTTCATAGCCCGGAGGCGAGTCGAGAAGGAACAAAACACAGAACAGGCCCCTGGGGTGACGCCAGCCGCAAGTTCAAGTACTCCATCCGGAAATACAAAGACGCCTTACCAACAGCCCAACGCGAGCCTCAAAAGCACCCCGTCGCAGCTTGAGGCGGGTCTCGGCCGTTCTTTAACGAATGATGAGCGTCTGATGGCGGAGACGGACGGTTTTCGTCAAAGGATTATAACCGTTCCCAGATTTTGGATTTGGAAGGTCGACGGTAAGGATGGCATTCACTTTCCGATGATTCGCAGCTTGAAGGAAGTGACTAATATGAAAACATCTACAGAGAAAACCATAGTGACCTCGTTTCCTCAACGCTGGGATGAGAAAAGTCACCAGGGCGGCTTACCCCGTTCCATATGGGCGAGCCTAATGGAAAAACTACTCACCAAACAGAGCGAGTCGGAAAGCGAAGCGCAGCTACCTGCAAATGAGCTCATGGAAGAAATAATTACGGCGTGTCTCCAGTTCAAGCCGTCCTTCCGTCTCATGGGCCAGGAGTACAACTACCCGGATGCGTTTGCGGCCGAAATCGCCTTTGTTGTATGTGATTTTCACTATCCGACACCCACATAACAGATCAATAATGTGTTTGACTCCCATGACCAATGCTAATATGGGTCATAGTCTCGAGAAGTAACGAAGCTCTACAACGAGTACAAGATATCCTTGGGGAAATCGGTCGAGGACTTCTCCAAGTCTATCAAGCTTGCGACGGAGTATCTCATCACAGTTGACGATATCCTTAACGAGATCACAATGATACGGAGGGTCTATCGGGACCAGGGCCGAATTATGCTGAACATGAAAACTTCCAGTAATCCCGGCAACATGAGCGCAGCAGCCAGCCTGGACTACAACACAGCCGAATGGGGCCACGAGGGGATGCGGTCTACCGAGGATAAACATCTCATTGCGAGATTGAAGCACCTCGAAAAGGATGCCCATATGGTTAGGAAATCGGTAGGCTGGCCTTCTACTTACTCGTTTCTTTTGCGCGGCGAATTACGCTTACACGTATGCTTCGCCCTGCCTCGCAGATCACGACACTTCTCGACTTGCGCCAACGGCAGGTCACTGTCGAGATGGCCCTGAGCTCCGAAGCGCAGTCGGGTATTCTCTTTAAACAGTCCAGTATCCTCTTCATCTTTACGCTCGCCACCGTGCTCTTTGTAAGTTTTCTCTCCGGCGGAGCAATGGGGCGACATCACTGACGTGCGGCTCACTGGGTAGGCACCGCTGTCATGGGTCGCCAGCCTCATGGCACTCAAGATCGACAATTTCACCCCTGATTCGTGGACGCAGGGTCGGATCGTAGGCGCATCCTGTAAGTTCGCTGCCGCATCCATACAAGCATCCCGACATAGGGCGAGATCATGGACTGACAGAGCACCGTATAGTCGGCAGCGTGTTGGGTACGGTAGCTCTCTGCTTGGCAGGGCTGGGCGTGTACTTGGCGCAGCAGAATTATATGCTTAAACACACGAAGCCAATCTAAGTTAGTTCTAAGATGTATTCGCTTGGCGGTGGTCACTCTTATGAATGACTTTGACCTTGAACAGGGGCCTCCCGCGTCATTTGGAGATATTACTGAGGATATATCATAATGGAAGGCCGAGGAAGAGTATAATCGGAGCTGAGGGTGAAGGGGCATCAAAGTACATATTCAATGGGTTGACGTCGACAAGGATGGGCTCGTGCGCAAGACGGCCTAAAGCCACGCCACAGGGTGGTGGTAGAGCCCCACCACTTTACAATCACGATAAGGCGCGAAAGGCGCGCCGCGCGCCCAAGCAAGTACTTTATTTACTTTGTCACTTGAGCACGTGTAAAGCTTCCTTCACCTCGTAAACAAAACTCCGTGTCCTTCCTCATTGCGTGAGGCCATCCGGCGATTGACGGGCACAAAGAAACAATGGTATGTAACTTTTCAGATATAGCGCCTACCTCTCAAAGCGGGTGCGATGTTTGGGGCAGGCAACCTGAATCCTAGTGGACGGGAAGATATATATATCCTGCATTTCTGGCATGCCTGGTGCCGCTGCATCTGTCATATATTTCCGGGTCTGGGCTCGCTGTCATCTCGTGGGTCGGATGAGCTACCAAACGCCCAAAGACACCCAACCATTTGCTAAACAAAACAATGCAGTCCCAGCTAGACCCTCTACCTAGGGATCTCCCCTTTCGGGTCGTTTCCAAGACGATAGGGAGGGGAGCCTACGCCTCGTGAGTTCTTATTCTTCAAGAAGTGTGATACGAGCGTGCAGTAATAATTAATAATTACCCAGGATAAAGAAGGCAATACCTCTGGACACAGAATCGCCAGTATTCGCCGTCAAGTTCATTCACAAGGGCTATGCTATCAAACATGGCCGTATATCCGCCAAACAAATCGCCATGGAGGTGTCTTTGCACTCCCACATTGGCCAGCACCCAAACATCATCGAGTGGTTCGCTACGGGCGAGGACCCCGCGTGGAGATGGATCGCCATGGAGTTTGCCGATGGTGGAGACCTGTTCGACAAGATCGAGGCTGACGTCGGCCTGCAAGAGGATATCGCTCACCTATACTTCCTCCAGCTGATCAGCGGCGTCAGCTTCATGCATTCCAAGAGCGTCGCCCACAGAGATCTGAAGCCGGAGAACATCCTTCTCTCGGATAGCGGTAACCTCAAGCTCGCAGACTTCGGTATGGCCACTCTATTCGAGTACAAGGGGCAGCGCAAGCTCAGCGGGACTATGTGTGGAAGCCCACCCTACATTGCCCCGGAGGTGTTGACCTGCGCCAAAACGGATAGGAGATCCCCCGATGCGGCCAAGTACTCTGCCGACCTGGTCGATATCTGGTCCTGCGGCGCCATCCTGTTTGTACTGCTGGTCGGAAACACGCCGTGGGACGAGCCCACTGCCCAGAGCTGGGAGTTCCAGGAATACTTGAGGACAAATGGCCGAAGTACGGATTCGCTATGGCAGAGGATCCCCGCGGACGCGCTGTCGTTGCTTCGCGGCATGATGTGTGTCGACGCGACCAAACGCTTTTCATTTCATCAAATCCGCCAACACCCGTGGTATACGCGACGCAACCCGCTGCTCACAGCCGACGGCAGCGTGTCCGACCCCATTCACCTGGCCACGCAAATGTTGTCGGCACTGCGCGTCGACCTTACGCAAGAGCCGACGCCCTCGATGCAGCTACAGGGCGAAGCTATGGACGTCGACTCGATCGACTGGGCGACTAAGATCTCTGCAACTCAGCCCGAGGTGCCTATCAACGACGCCATGTTTGACTGGGAAAGGCCGACGAGGCAAACCCTTGGCTCGATGGCCATCTCCTCCACGCAGCCGGTGTCAGGGGCTGGGAGCGTGCCTGGAGCCGCATTCGGGCGTGGTGACGCTTTCGACGCGCTGGCGGACGAACCGACCATGAGCCAGTTCTCACAGAGGCCCGGCGTTCCGCTGAGTCTTACACAGCATGCGAAGCGGTTCCGTGACATCGTACCGTCGTATTCCCTGACGCGGTTCTTCTCGCACATACCACCCCAGTTATTAGTGCAGATGCTCAGTGACGCGTTGCACCAGCTCAACGTCAGCCTGCCGTCCCCTCCTCTTAATCTGCACTCAGACAACATCACGAAATTCAAGGTCAAGACGGTGGACGGGAGGCACCAGAGCCTGCACGGGGATATCGTAGTGGATAAGTACTACCTGCCCGGCAACCAGGAGTTGCTGGAGGTTAGGTTTGTCAAGATCAAGGGCGACCCATTGGAGTGGCGTCGGCTTTTCAAGAAGATCGCTCTGCTTTGCAAGGACGGCATCTACAACAATGAGGATCAATAAACGTGCACGCTGGTAGGTTTAGGCACGGGATTCTTTTTCCAGGGGTTATGGGGTTATGGGCACATGCAAACAGATATATTTTTAGATCACAACAAACAAACGGGTCTGAGGGCATTTCCGCTGGCAAAATATAATGACACTTTTGCTATCCGAGAATCAATATGTGGTTGTTTCACGAAGTTTGGTTCCCGGGTGGAATCAGCCCCCTTCGGGTTGTAGACGGGAGCATCGTGTTACACCACCTGAATGTCGTGCTCAACGCTGCCGCGTAGTCGCTACGGGTACCTAACCCGAGCAGTGCCGGTTGTTCCATCGCGGGAAAGTGCATGAGGCCATACGAGAATTGACCGATTACCTAGATACGGTAATTATGCTACCTATCTACAGGGATACGAGACACTTTGAACGAGATCCGTTGAAAAAAAGCTCGAGACGCCGTCGCCATGCCGCCAGGTAATAAAAGAAAACGGACGCGATAATCTAGCCACCGTAGTTCATCCCTTTTCATCTTTTGGCTCCGGGAATTTTCAGAACACTTTGTCAAACGAACAGGGGTATAGATATTTTTGTGTATAAAACGGTGAGGGCGGGACAGGGATAGGGAAAGTCGAGAGCGAGAGCGAGAGCAAGTAGACCCGTGTCGGGTCGTTACGAGCAAATCGCCTGGGTGAAAACGTAAAAAAAGCGAGCCACCTCCATTGAAGGGGGACGGTCTCACCGGTGCCAACACGGCGGAGGCGGTGTTCCGGACCACTCTCGGCCGTATTCGTACTCGTCCCTGCCCGGGTCGCCGCGGGATTGCGGTGCCCGTCGGCTATCCATGAAGCTTGAGCAGGGGTAAACGTGATGGTATGGTTCGGGCAAACTCTGCCCGTGTCCTCCTCCTCCTCCTCCTCCCTCGCTCTCTTCCCGCACGCGGAAGCACTCGAGGTCGGCCTCCATCCTGCAGAGATACAGGAAACTGTCGGGCCCGGCCCAGTCGTCGACGAGCTTGGCGATGGTGTGGAACCCGGGGGTGTGGCCGCCGTGATATCGCGCCCTGAAGCCGCAGCAGATGAACAGGTAGCTGTGGATGAGCTCGTGCAGAAAGGTCGAGATGAGCAGCCGGCGGCTGTACTTCCGGTCTTGTAGGATCGGGGAGGACAGGACGATGAGGGTCTCGAAGCCCCGCTTGCTCGCCCTGCGCAGCGCCGTCGTGCCGATGACGCTGCTGTCGTACTGCGGGCTGGACGAGTGGGACCAGTCCCAGGTTACGCGCTGGCTCAGCCGGCCGTTGAAGAAGATCTCGTTCGCGGCGAAGAAGATGCTCTCCAGGGCTTCGTTGTCGATCGCGTACTCAGCCGCGTAGGGCTTGGGGTTGATGATGCTCCGCAAGACGCGCTCGTGTGTCGAGTTGGGGGAGCGTTGGCGGAAGGTGGCCATGTGCTGTTCGACTCTCTGTGCGGCCACCACGTCGTCTAGCAGTTGGGTCCACGCGCACTTGTCGAGTGTGTCGGCGGATATAGAAAGGCCAGAAGCGGTCCTTTCCATAACGCCAACATCGGCCGTCACGGGACAGAAGGGTTGTTCCCGGATGATCAGGAATTCCGGGATTTCTTGAGGATCGGGCGACGGTGGTAGTTCGGGCCGGAAGTGAACATTGCCTTCGAAGGGCCTCCGCCGTTTGGCCGGGAGGATGTATTCGTCCACCGGGTCGTCATCGTCCTCATAATAGATTGCGCGCCGCTTCTGCGGGCCACGAACGCTCTCGGGAGACCACATCAAGACACGATGGCCACCCCCGCCGGCTGGCTGGAGCGCCATCGGTCATGCTCGGAAAGAGGAAAGGACAGGTTTGTGTGGCCGAATGGGAGAGCCGGGAAGAGAGAGTGGAAGCTAGAGAGAAAATAGAAAGAATTGTAGGAGAGGAAAGAAGGGAAGCAAGCTTTAGAGAGCGATATCCTCAGAATCGGAAGACAATGAGCGGAAGAACCATGTGTGATTAGAGGCACACAGGCGCGGGGAGAACCCAGGGACGGGGTCTTTACACACACCAAGGTTCGCCTCACTTGGGCTCGTCACTGAACGAGGGTCTCAGATGGGATGTGGGAACAAATCTTCTAGTGGCAAATGTCTCGAGTGTGAGAGACCAATTGAACTTGGGCTTTCCTGGGCTGAGCATGCCAGACTGCAGGAGAAAAGCCTGAACAAGAATGCAACTTGGCAAGCCGTCTGAACGGAAACCGCAGGATGAGGCATGAGCGGTGTGAGAGCTGGATGGAGTCGGAGACCCCTAGCAGTATGCAATGCACTCTCCATGCGTGTTGCAGTAGCGCCAGCGAGTGGTGGTGGTAAAGGGGACCCCAAAAGTGCCAGCGGCGGCTCCAGAAATATCCGGCCTTGGGCATCTGCCAGCCAGCCAGCCAGCCAGCCAGCCAAGCACCTCTTTTGCCTGAGGAATGCCAGTCGGCTTATTAGTGACTATCTCCGTCTAAACAAACGAACATTCCCAAAGACGGCAGTTGGGAACCTGGCTAGCAAGCCTAGGTACGTCATGGTCAAGGGGAACGCCCCTTCTCCCCTCGTTGACAACGGGGGGAAGAACTCGAAAACCGAGAAAAGAAACGAAAGGAAAACCCATGGCCGCCCAAAAGAGGGGCAAATAAAACAAGCGCCGATGTACGGTTTTAAGAAGATTTCCCGCCTCGTGTGATTGACTCGCTAATGGTGCCGGGAGCAGACGATTGGTCGCCTCGAAATTTCTGGTGCGAGAACCCAGCCCAGGCCTATCTCCATCCAGGCTTTGAGTGGTGAGGCTTGCCAACAAACCCGCCTGCGGCTGGCATACCCATGCCAATGAAAAACCCCAGAGACAGAAACACACTTTCATTATTAGGCCAAACGGTGCATAATAGGTGACAACACACACGAGGGAAGGACGCACCCCTCAACTCCTACGCTGCACTCGAACCACGTCCACTAAAAATCCGGGTGAGAATGCACAACGGCGACGTAAATATCCCGTGCCGCTGCTACTCTGTTGTAGTTGTCGTTGCTGATGCTGATGCTGATGCTGATGTTGCGTATTGTCCACGACAACCAACAGCCAACATTGCGGAGTGTCCCTCCGAAGGTATCTAAAATTGCATCACTCTGCATTATGAGGCGACCCACGCGCAGATGGATTTCTCATTGATCCCCTGCCGGTCGCCTTAATCCAACGAGACGGTTTGCAGATTCTCACATGAGCTCTCCGCATCAAAATAAGCCCCATAGAGTCCGTCCGTCGCGCAGCTTTACAAGCCGCGCGTTCAGCCTCTACGGCCCACTACCCAAGTCCGAGATGCCTCACGAACCGAACGTCGTCAGCCTGTCTTTCCAGAGCACGTCGCATGTGCTCCCTGTGAGCTTGCTCCGCCGCGGCGATCTGAGCATCGTGCGTGGACGAGGTTCGTTCCTCGAACCCCTCGGCTGTGAACCCCGGCCGGGATGAGAAGCCCAGCAGTCCCAGCTTCTCGCCCGTCCAGAAGAGCAGGTCGCCATTGCCGACTCTGTCGCTACTCCCCTCCGGTTGGGTGGGGAGCAGCTTCCTGGCTATCTCATCCGACGCTGGCATTGAGCCGAAGATCGAGGAGGGTACGTGTGGTTCGCTGTGGCCTATCCGGCACCGGCGCACCTCCGTGAAGCCGTCCCGCTCAAACCACTTGACGTAGCCCGCACCATCCGAGACGGCTATGCGCGTTCCGTGATTGGCCACGGAAAGGAGCTTCGCTGATGACGACGTTTGTCGGTTCTTCAGAACTGAGTTTCCAAGCATGTCCCTAGCACCTGGCAACGAGGTTGTCGGCGTAGCGAAGCCGTACAGCTCCAGAGATCCTTTAGTATTATATTCCCCACAAGCAATCAAAGTACGCCCGCCAGGTATCGTCTTGGACGCGTGAACCTGTTCCAAGGATAGCGCCCCGCCCCGTCTGATTTCATAGTCAAGGCTTGAGAAGGGGTGCGGAAGTGAAGCCATGCTACAAAGCCTTGCCCCGGAATGAATCGAACCCTTTATGGAAGGAAATCTGCGCCGATCGTAGTGAAGAATATTGGAAAACCTTCCAGCAACATATATGTCGTCGGACAGGTCCATATGGGAACCAGGTTTCTGTAGATGAAGAATATGCAGTGGACCAGGTTGAGAGAGAGGAGCGTACGGGGGGAGGGGGTCCGTATCGAAGATCGACATCAGACTACGTTCGTAATAGTATTTGGCCCCAGGTCGCCCAAGACTGTTGGTAGTGTCGACTCTGTCCAGGATGTCGCTTTTGTGATTTGCCCTCGACCTGTAATCGTGCATGTGAATTCCCAAGTTTGTTCCAACCGTAACGGGCACCGCAGGATGCGCTGCCGACAGTGCTGTTATGGACCATGGAAATGACTCGCAGCCAACGACTGACAGGGTTCGTAGATCAATATCGATAAGATCTGGTGGGCATCTTGGTCAGTATCCGTTTCCGCGCCTCGGTTGAGCGCCACTCCCTCACTTACGACTCTGCACCGCGAAAAACGCCCGGTGTTGCTGGCTATCCACGCTGACGCATTCAGTAACTCCTGAATCCACACGCTTATCACGTCTGTTATTGTCTGACCCAGGCCCGTCGATAAACAAGATGCCAGGCTTGCTCCTAGATATAATCGCGCCTTTTTTACCTCTTGTCCCGCCTATATCCCATATGCAAACGCCACCATCGTCTAACGGCGACACAGCAAACACGGTCTCGACACCGGTACGGCCTTCACGGGGACCGTCGGGTCGGTAAAGTGCGACGCCTCTAGCCTCGACAAGCTCTGGTTCCGAGTGCTCCGACATATAGACGCGCGGTTGCTGCAGCCAGCTGACAGATATCGAAGCATGTCTTTGAATGTATTCATTGTACCACGAGACTCGTTCGGGCGGGAATGATGGATCCCAGTTGGCCATAATTCGGACCCGCTCGCGTTGTCTATAGTCTACCATGGGTTGGCTATCCTGACGTGAAGCGCCGTCAGTACTGTCTGAAGCGCCGCTAGCATGGTCGCCAAGAGCCAAACCCCGGTACCTCAAGGCAGTTTGTATGGCCCGGCCATCTCTAAAGCTGTTCCGTTCGAACTCAAAGCGGTCAAAGTCGTGGCGCCGATTAATAGCCTCGAGGAAGGAGGATTCTTCAAAGCATCGAACTCTCCAAAAGGCATCGTCGCGTCCGAGCTGGAGGAATGTTTTTGAGACCCGCTGGAGCTGGGTTATATGTGCCGGCTCGAGGACTGTTTTGCCGCCCAGGTTGTTAGATTAGCTTCCCAGGAGGAGCTCTCCCTCGCCCGCTTGGAGGGCACTTACACGATATAATATGGAGTAGGACCTCTCCAGGGAGGTCGGGCAAGCTGGCGGTGGCCATGCCTCAGGTCGCACCTGTATCTGCACATTCACCTTGGCGTTGGAAAGGGCCAGAGGGTGAGATGTAGTGATATCCGAGCTGCTGACAGCCTCGTAAAGCAGTGGACACACCATCGGGTGGGCGGAGGGCGAAGGTTGTGGGTGGCGATTTATGGTACTTTACTCCTGGAAATGTGGGGTTGGGTACCCCGCGAGATCCACCTGTTAAGATAAGCGATAAAGAATCCAGAGGTTGGTGCCGTGATATATCCACCCCTGCCGTATTATGATTAAACTTGGGAGCCTCTTCAACAACACGCCCTTACACCACCATCCTCATCCTTACGTTTTTCTTGAACTTCCACCATAGCCGTATTGTAGCTCAGCCTCTACCCTCTAGATATCTAGCCTAATTTTAAGGCACATCTGCAGAGGGCCTTCTAGTGCAAAACAACGCTGGCAATCCATGCATCCACACTTGCTAACAAAGTTGACCAGGGCGGTGTACCCCCTAAAAATGCACAGGGCCCCAGACATAACAGCTCGAGAGACTCGGTGCCGCCAGTTACCCAGTCGATCGTCGGAATGAGATGCAATTGCCTCGGGACGGTTCCTTCCGCAGCTATTATGTGACACAACGGGACTGCCGTGACATCCCAACCCAAGATCCTTCTACATTGATGGAGATAAGACGAATAGTGCCTGCAAAATGACTGTGGATCCCTTCCTCTCGACCATAAGTATGATGATAATTGGCATCGGATTCAGTATTGGACGTTCGTTCCAACTCTTTCCTTGCCCCGTGTTATCTTGTAAGCAAGTCCTACAGCTTCTTTGAATACTGAGCATATGTATTGCATTATGCGTCAGTCCAGTTAATTGCTCGTCCTTTGAAGCATATATAGATGTCATTTACTTACTGGCAGTGGCATGGGCCTATGTCGCTGCCTCCCGTGTCTCTTCTTCTCTGCTATGATAAAAAGGTCATTCAGGCATTCTGACTTCCGCTAATGTCCAATGAGTCTTTTTCTGCCAGTGTCCTCCCTAGACGACTACGGCGTTTCGGCTCAAGATGGTAAGAGATTTGTTCTCGACCTGCAACGACGTATTTTGTCCGCGACAAAACCGGTCCTCAGGAGAGGGAGACTTTCCCAGTGTCGTGGAATCAGGACACCACCGTCTACTTATCCTTGCCGTTTGTCTTGTAAGAAACGTAATCACATCGGCAATGCAGAGGCGGCATCTCGGCCAGGAAATGCTTCTAGCATATCCCGATGAAGGATTCTTATCAGTTTGCTGATCCCTTGGTACCCCGGGGTTAGATCAAGTGCTACCCTTGTATGCCTTGTGTATATGCAACTTGGGGAAACAGTTGGCCAAGACGGTTTACCTCACTGCCTGGGCGAGAGGGTGTACAATATCTCCTCTAGTCTGCCCTCTTTCTTCGAACTTTTTGCCTTCTTCCATCACCACCTCTTTGCGCTTCCTCCTTCTCTTTAACAGGAGTGTGCATGTGAGTATCTCTAAGGCTTGCTCATCCTTTAATAGTACCCGGTTATGACTGTTAGCTTATCACCCTTGTCCTTATTGTTATATCTCCATCCTCTTCCATCATCTTCCAGGTAGTCAAGGGTATAGTCCCTATCGTTATCTTGCCTGGCACCTTCACAATCACCCCTGACCTACCAAGAAAAGCAACAACAACAGGCCGCCCCACATCTCTCTCTGACCCTACCCTTCTTCTTCACCCTCGCTTCCCAGCCCTCCTCCTCCTCCTCCTCCTCCCCCAACCAAAGTCATCGCGAACCCAAGAACGCGTAGGTATTTCCTGATGTTCCATCCATTCCAACCTTGTTATCGTCGGCGTCGGGAGTCCGAGAGTCTGACTGGGTGTTTTCTATCCCCTATTCTACACGCGCCGCTTGTCTGGGCATTCTACCTGATATTCTTGTCGCACTCACTCCCACCTCTCTCTATGCCAGCGGCGTAGATGTCAAAGGCCCTTTCCCCTACCTCAAGCTGTATCCTCTCCTCGGGCTGCCTGTCTCTTTTCTCTAGCCTCAAAGGCTCGAGACTTTTACCTTGGTGCACGCAGCATCGTAGAACGCATCGCGCTTACACCAAATATTTCAACCCACAGTCCGCCTTTTCTCCTCCCTTCCCGAACTTCCTCCTAGTGGAGTTGGTAAAGCGTTACTTTTATGCGCATCAAGACGTCAAACCACTAATCGGACATCTTGTAGTTCTCGACTAGCAAATACATTGGCATTGCCGCGCGCTGACCAAAGACCACGAGGTAAGTGAGCTCTCGCAGCGGACTGATATTTCTCCCTCTCCTCCACCCTTTGCCCCATCACCTGTCTCCCCTTATCTTACACTGCTCCTACCTACTCCTAGATCTCCTAGATCTTCCAACACAGATAGATTTCTTATTTTCCCAACTCGACCCTACAGCATTCCCCCTTCGCATCCTCCTCTGCCGTATGCTCTGCTAACCGCTGGACCAGAAGCTACCAAGGTTAGTTTATATCTGTTATCTACCTACCTACACTATGAATGGACGGGACTGTGTGTGTGGAGTACTTGTGTTTATTCACTGCACTTGTTGGTCCCCTTAAAAGTAAGTAAAATATTTCCTACCTGTCTAAGAACAGTTACCCCTATCTAGTCGATTCTCATCTTGTACGCAACCTATCCTTCCTCGGCCCCCTCTACCTTTACCTTCAGGGACTAGGGACTCTTGTCACTACACCTACTCAGCTGGGTCAACCAATGTGCTTTTGGTGCCAAGAGGTTGGACATCTTGCCAAAGCCTACCGGCAGAATCGAGACTCCATGATAGCCGACAAAACCTTTGCCGAACGCCAGCTTCGTATCAAAGGAGAACACTTATCAGAGAGAGTGTGTGTGGAAGCGAGGATCAGGCTTCTGGAATCCAAGATAGGGCGATATCCAACCAAGCAACTTGAGGCCGACTTGGACCACACTCAGCAAAGCCTTGGTGATGATTACAGAGACTCCGTTGATGACAGCATTGGTTCTGGAGGAGATGGCCGGGGCCCTACGGGCTCTCTTACAACCATTCCCTTTCGCTGCCTGATTAGCGCAATTGTTTTGTTTTTGTTGCCTTCACCCCTTTGTAATTTCTACTTAGCTTCCAAGGAGAAGAGATGTTGTCGCCTTGGTGAATATTTATGTACAACACTCGTTTACATCGCCAAGTCGGAATCGACTAACCTTAATGATTTCCAGGTGTCAAAAAGATATTTTGCAGAGCTCAGTGACTTCTACACCAAAGCTCTACCAAGTTGCGGTAGAGGGAACGACGATACAGCACCTGTGCAAGGTCGGAGGACTCAAAACACTACTCACACCTGGAGCACCACCCCTACGAGCCCCGTCTCCCTCCCGTAACTGGAACAAAACACCCTGACACGTTACAGGGGCTTGTACCCTCTCACATACCTCTCCTTCACAACTATCAGCGTCCTACCTTTAGCTCGAAGTGTGAACCTAGGACTTCAACCACGCTCATATAGCTAACTATATACCGAACCAAAATAGGAAAAAACTTTGCAGACGAAATGGAGTCGGAGCACGACTTGGCGCCCTGCGCTACTCCGTCTGCTGCTGGCGACCTTCCTGGCGCCAACCCAGACCAGATCCTCCCTTCGACGCCCGTCTTGCTGGGCGAGACTTCCCAGCCCCGCCAAGCCCACCCGTCGGCCGCCGGGTTCACCGGTTCTACTCGCCTCTCTTCCGCCGGTCTCACCGACCTCCCTTCTATCCATCCAGCCCGCCTTTCTTCTGGCGGCGCTGCCCAAGTCGTTGCCTCTGCTGTCGCAACTAGCGGCAGTTACGGTAGTCATAACCTTCGCTCCCCCCCCACACATAACGAAACTAACACAACAGTAGAAGATACCCACAACAACTTCGCCGCGACCCCCTCCTCAAGTGGATTTAACTCCGCCGTGGTTTGCTCTCTTGTCTCGAGTAGTCCTCAACCCGAGGAGGAATCTCGCCTGCCCGTAGAGCCTTACCAACGGGACGGAGCTGTCGCACGCTGTGGGTTCAGACCCTACGAGGAATTCAGTTCCTCCGATCGGGACTTCCACCAGGCCAGCTCAGATTCTGGCGAACAGCAGCCCGAGCCCTACACTCCCCTTGGCCGCTCCCCTGCCTTGCCCGTCTTGGAAGGTTCTCTATCGCAAACAGAACCTCCCCAGTCTCCAAAAATGCCAGTTCGGGGATATGGACTGCCTGCCTCCCTCGTCCCCACTACAACTACAGATTCGGGAAATTCGCAGTGGCAAGACGACACCTTGGCGATGGGCGACAAAGCTGGAACCCAACCTCGACGCCCGAGCATTTCCAGCTCCCAGGGCAAACCCTTGCACAAGTGGAGCAGCAATGGTGGCGGCATTGCTAGACAGGCCAGCTTGTCATTTAGGGGCATCGCGACCAACACCACCGACGGTGACGCCTTCGCCGACGGCAACGACGATCCGCGCCCTTTCCTCCAACCCTCCAAGGAGAGAGAGGTGAGTGTCGCACTTCGACACGTTGATTGTGCCGGCGCAGTCCATAGCCAAGGCACGCTGTGCAGTTTGGACGGTAGAGCTATCCGACAATCCATCGAGCCCCCAGTGCCATCTCTCCCGATAGACGGAGAGCTACAGCAGCATACCGGGAAGCAGCAGCAAAAGTTGAGCTCACATGAAGGCCCACTGTCCTACCAAAGCTCCGCTACGCAGTCTTCCTGGCATACGGGCCAGCAAGCTTTCAGCATTAAAGTCCCTATTCTGAAAGCCACAATGAAGCAGGGATATGCAGCTGGAAAATCGGCCGCCGGCGCAAGTCAACTCAATGACAAAGATGGTCCTGATAATGCTACCTCGGACAATCTTGCCACTGGGGATGTCGTGAGTGACGCCGACGAATGGGAGACTGTTGGCACCAGTATTGGTGGCCGAGACAGCGACCATCGTCACTTCCTGAACTCGACCGCAGGCGGTTTTGGGGCCAAGATTACTGGTAGCAGCATTGCCGACTTTTCCGACGCACCAAGTGCCAGCATGGGGGGAGGTCGTTCAACCAAGGGTGTCATGAATGGGTCCAGCCTAGGGGGCCTACAGATGACGAGTGATGCCCTCTTTTCCCCCAGGCCACGGACTCACCGCGTGAATGGATTCCCACAGAATTCTATCCGCACGTTTGACAATCGCGCAAACAACAACATGGCCGCACCCGAGGAGCCACTCGCCGTCAAGTTTCCTCAGACCTTCCGATCACCTAGCATGAGGAACAGGCTGGGAGGCCTCGGATATCCATATTCGAATTTACCGAGGGCCTCCAAGTTTGAATTCCGAGAATCCGGGTGCTCTGAACAGGACGAGGTCGCTATAGCGCCTACCAAGCCGGGCCCCAAGGAAGCTGTGGCAGACCTGGCCACACCGCAGCAGAGCCGATATTCCAGGATCTCGGGGGAGCTGCAGCCCCATACCCCAATCACCTTTCCCCCCAGCACTCAGCGAGGGAGTGTGTTCAGCCCTACCCGATTCGAGTTTCCCCTAATCCCACTTCCTGAAGCTGCGAGGATCCAGGCACAGCTGCGAGCGGAGGGAAAGCAGGACCAGACCTATCTTGCTGAGGACGGCAGCCACTTGGCCACATCATCCTCCAGGAAATCCACGTCGACAAGTCCTACCGATTCTATCACGCATGCTGCACCTATCGCAGAAATTTTAGCCGCCCACATTCGCCCGGTCCATACGCAGGAGTCTCCCCTCAAGCGGAAGCGCGAGTCGCACAACGGCGATTCTAGTCCCTGGGCAGGTGAGTGACTTATGACACCCAACAACCTACATTCCCTATACTGACACGATGAGCAGATCGACCCTTCGTGTACGGTGTCTACGGCATGGGAGGATCGCCCGTGAACCGACTTCGAAGCCCTCCCAGTCCGAACTATACCTTCGATCAGTCCGTCGGCGGAGCCTCGAGGCAAAGCACCCACTATCGCCGCCACTCTGCACACCTGCAGCCAAGAAACTGGCGACAGGGATTCTACGCCATGGAGTTGGATGTCGACCGGGACTTGCGCAGCTTGGTGAACGAGCATCCCGAGGGCGCTTTCGGAATACTAAGCGAGGACGCACACCTGTCTTAGGAGACCAGGAGGCGCCGACAGCTTTGTTTCTACACCATGGTGGGCCTGAGCATATTCCCTTTCTTTGCCTTGCTGGTCCTGAAGGGTGCCTTCAACTCGGCACTCTCGTGGTTCACAAAGGGCGAGACGGACCGGCTGAACCGGAGGCAGCTCAGCGTGATCAACATCCTCAACTATGCAAGCCTGGCTACATACTTGATCGCCCTCACGATCTTGGTCACGGTTGTTGCTGTCCGAAACGGGCAGGCTCATGTTTAAAGGCCGTCTTGCGTTGGTCGACCACACCGAAGGGTTAGGAGTTGCAGAGGGGTTTATGGACTGGGATGGGATTTTTGTTTTGGAATTTTCCTTCATTTCTGCTTTCATTTCTGACTTCATCTGAGTTCCTGCTTTTCTGATCGGAGCAGGCACTGTGGACGCTGCCTGCGGGTACAGACTGCTGGTGAACAGAGCTAAGGCGTTGAAAAGGGGTGGAATTATCGAACTTGAGAAAGGAAAGGACAAAAAAGGGGTCACATTTCTCGATCTCTACTACACGGAAGGGAAAAAGGGAAGGCCAATTGCTGCTAGATACCACCTTGCTTTTGACTAAATCCCAGAAATCATCGCGATGGCTTCACATCAATAATTCTTTTCGTTCAAGTGTAAATCTTGATAGCCCCACTCTTGAATCCAGCGGGTCGGTTCCGCTGCAGCAAGCATGGATCGGTACGTACTTGAGGCCCGAGCTTTTTGAGGGAGGTATGACGTTCCATGTAACACAGACAGCTTTTGTGGAAAATTAATTTCTGTTCAAAGCTCCTTGATCATTCACCTCTCTAGAATTGAACCGAGTTGCTCCTTGTGCGGGTAATATAGCAGGCACGAAAATACAGGGACAATGGGCTCATCAACTTCAAAAGCAGCACAAAAAGGCGCACGCAGATTTCCAACTAGGACTCCAGGAGCAACACCACCTCCGCCACCTCCGCGAGTGTCCAGAAGAGCCGCCCCTTCAGCGCAGCCTACCCAACCCAAGGCTTCCTTTACCAAAGATGAAGGTAAGATAGCCTGCCCAATATTTTTTTTCTCGCCTCCAAATCCATCGCTAACCTCTATATCCCCCCAACCCGCAGCTATTCGCTCCGACTCCATCAACCCTGGCGCACAGCCCGACCCCGAGCTCTTCAGCGAAGGCTTCTCAGCGCGGCTGAAGCAGATGGGCGTGGCGGAGCCCCACCCGACGTTCTCCCCCTCGTCGACCGCGAATCCCATGTCCCCCGACGCCTCGCACCATTTCCCGCCTCCGCCGGGCAACTATCCGTCCGCGGCGGACAACGCGACGCTCAACGTCCTCGAGGCCCGGCGGCGGCTGCAGGAGCGGGCGGACCGCGAGGTCGAAGGCATGGGCAAGTCGGGCGACAAGGGGAGGGAATTCCTCGACGTGGCGACCATCCGGGACGTGTTGGCGATGCGGCAGCGCGGGGACAGGCCGGCGGATATTGAGGCGAGGTTGGGGCTGAGGCGGGGGGTGGTGGATAGGTTAGGACCCCCGGGGATCGTGACGAGCGTGGGGGATGCTGGGTCGTGAGAGTGCGGCTGCTGCTGCTGCTGCTGCTTCCTTGTTAAGTACAGAGTTTATTTGTACGGATTTGGCTGGCATTATTGCGACTAGACTCGAACGGACACTCCTCATGGTCGCGATGTGTAAAATTACGTTACAAAACATGCTATAAGATACCCCCCGGCCATTACTATTAGGTTTAAAATATGAACATGAACATGAACATCCCTTGCGCGCTCGTACCGCAACGCCGTCGATAAACTCGCAAAGGTAACCGCCGACACCCGAAACACTCCTTCCCTAGCCTAGGAGTGGACACACAGGGAGCTCACCAAGCACAATGGCCCCCATCCATCCTCAAGTCCGCCCCCGTCATGAAGCTGCTCGCGTCGCTGAGGAGGAAGACAGCAGCGCCCCTGTACTCCTGCGGGTAGCTGAGCCGGCCTAGCATGTTGGCATTGGGCCAGGTGGTCTTCCTCTCCGGGAAGGCCTCGAATAAGCCAGCTGTCATGGCCGTGACGATGTAGCCGGGCGAGATAGTGTTGACACGGATGCCATGCTCGCCCCATTCGGCGGCGAGGTTGCGAGCTAGCTGGAGCACTGCAGCCTTGGAGGCATTGTAAGCACTGAGCCCCCGAGAAATGTTAGCATCACCTGGCCAGTGAAATTGAAAAAAAAAAAGAGGGATTGGGGGAGATTTAAATCGACTTACGGGCAGATCAACCCCCTATTAGCGACGGTGCCGCTCATGCTCCCGATGAGAACCAAGCTCCCCTTCTGCTTCCGCTTAACCATCTCCCTCGCCACAGCCTGGGCCGTCATGAACACCCCGGTGACATTAACGCCCAGCATGCGATCGCAGTCCTCGGCGGTATACTCGAGCGCGGGCGTCTCCTGCTGTATCCCCGCCGCGGCGATGAGGCCGTCGACGCGGCCGTGGCGCTCGCCCACGGCGCCGACGAGGCCGTTGAGCGCGGCGCTGTCGCGCACGTCGACGCGGTGGTACACGAGCTCGGTGCCCAGCTCGCCGCTCGCGCGCGCCGCCACCTTGCCGAAGTCGGAGGCGGCGCCCGGCGTGGGGAGGCGGTCGATGACGTGCACGGTCGCGCCGGCCTCGAGCAGCGCTTCCGCCTGGACGAGGCCGACGCCGCGCCCGCCGCCGGATACGAATATCACCTTGCCCGCGAGGCTAAACTCCGGGAGCAGGTTGGGGTTTGGGGTTGGGGTGGTGGGTGTTGCACTGGAGCGGCGGGCGGTGCTGTGGAGGGGTCTGCTGGGGGCGGCTGTTGCTAGCACGAGTCTTGGGAGGGCGTTGTGTCTCAGAGGGGGAAGGGTGAGGGAGGTGTGTAGTGGGATGGCGGGAGCAGAACTTGCTCGCGGCGCAAACCGGCCTAGCCGGGTGGCCATTGACGATGCCCTCATGGCTGCAGGATGCATCGCGAAGTTTCAATGCCGAGTACACACTCCCTAGTACTCTCGAGGTTAAGACTTAAGAGTCGTCCACCCACAATAGTCCGGAAGGTCCTGGAAGTCAGTCAGGCTGGCTGGCTTTGGGTCGAGAAGATGCTTCCTTTGCGACTGGTATTAAAAGAAAAGGAAGAGAGGGCAAGTGGCAAGGGAAGGGGGTCCAGCACGAGACGTAACAGAAATAGTTCGAGCAACGGCTCCAACACCGAAGAGGGGGTGGCAAGCTGGGGCAAGATATCGTCCATTTATCTAGTAAGAAACGGCCAAGATCGTAGACCGAGGACGGAGGCTCCGTCGGTAGTAAGCACTTCAAGGGCCCTGCGAGATCAACCTGGAACACAGCGTCACGTCTAGATGACATCCTAGCTCCTAAGCTAAAAGGGATCTATGGATCGGCTGCGTACGGCTCCAGGGACACACATCTTTCCCCCACCCTCATCGGCTCCGTAACACCCGGCCAGCGCCATCTCGGGAAGGCAGCTTTAGCAAGTTAGAGTTAGGGTGGCGTGGAACTTTAGGTTAAGAGACGCGAGCGGTGGGCTCCAGTCCCGGGAGCTTGATGGGAAGGGGTCAAGGGGGTTTATGGATGATGCAGCCGGTGAGAGTGCCGGACTCCTCATCGGTGAGACCAAAACCTGTCGCCATCCTCCCGTCCTCGAACGGCCATTGGCTTTTTAGGGTCTGGGCATGATGCACTTTGAAGCCCTTTTGGGAGACAAATGCTTTGTGCACCACACAACCGGTTTCCGTGTGCCGTGGTTTGTCGATAGAGGCGATAGTGGCTGACGCAAGACGACAAGGGCCCGCAGGGCCTGTCAGATCACTGATCGCCCTTGCTCGGTGCCAAGGTGGGGCGGGGGTTGGTCTGGGGGAAACGTTTAGCAAGGATATGATGGAGGTGGATGATGGGATTGTTGGAGAGCGATCGACCAGTCAACCCTTGTTCAAAACCAAAGATCCCATCCCATCCCACCCCAAGAATGTGCCGCCGGATTTCCTAATGCGGAAAGCCGGTGTGGGGATGCTTTTTCCCAGCTAACAAACACCGATGAAGCCACAACCGCCTCCGCTACAACCCACCAAAAGTGCTAGATGCCTCGGTGAAAACTGCTGGCGGCCGCGATGGCGAATCGAGCCTGTCTAGCGCCCTCCCCTGCTCCACGGCCCAGCTGATAACCGACTTCTATTATAGCCTCCCCCTGGCCTCTTCTAGTGCGAGAAAGTGCGGATATAAGCAGCCCACATCCCAATCAACCCCCCCCGCATCTGCAATGCAGTTACGAGGAGTCCAGACTCTCTCTGCGCTCTGCATCGAGAGGGGATCAAGGTGCTCCCCGGCAGATGCTTGGCAAATCTACGACACTACTCGCGAGCTACCCACTTGTAGCGTCGCAACAAACCATGCTAACCACGGAGAAATCAAAATCAAACCAACACGCGCTCTCGCCCTCTCCGATGTAAGCCCCGCCCCTCCCCCTTATGCAGGGCAGATGTGGTTTGCAAAAGAGCCCCGTTGAAGCCGCTCCTCCTGGCCCCCTTCCTTTTTCTTTTTTTTTTGCCCTTTTCCCACTACTGCAAGCGCAGGGTCCCGGCATTGGCCAGCCGGCGCGGCTCCTCTTGGTGTCAACCCTGCATGGCGCACTCCCACGGTTCTCCCGTATGGGAGGTTGCCTATTCTGGAAGTGGAAGTTGGGTGTCGTCCAATACTGCAGCTTTGGGCTATAGATCCGCATACATCCGTCGGCGAGACCGCCATCTCGTCGCTTAAATCTCCGTGTCAAGCGACAGCCGAGGAGTTGTTCCTCCTACTCTTGCTCCATGCAGCTTACGAGAGAGCCGCCGATTTCTGCCCCCCTCCGTGACCGGAACAGCAAAAGTCGCGTAGCTACTCTGCGGGCGGGTATTGGCCACCCCGCCCTCCTCCCCCCTCCTACTTCCATATAAGGGTTACACTTGCGGATAGGACCCAGAGCTCCGCTGCCTCGTGTGTCTTCATACGGCCCGCACTTATCCCCGACATCGTGCTAACTAGTTCTAGTCGGCCCGGCATTCTTCGCGGTGAGCTTTGCTGAAAAGGGTATACCGAGTTATGGAAGGAAGGGGTGTTTGCTCACGATCCAGAGCTGCCCCGACCGTCTTAATTTTTGCTCTATGCTACCTCTTGTGTGGGACTATGGATCCTTCCTCAGGATCTTCTTCAAGGGC
>Ga0164242_10001301_pt1 | contig 29482 bp, 23 predicted proteins | sample OricomgcompostMG_FD_108783 | JGI IMG/M metagenome (GOLD analysis project Ga0164242, IMG submission 108783) | Miracle-Growth compost microbial communities from Emeryville, California, USA - Original compost - Miracle growth compost (MG) ...
CGGAGCAAGAGGGGCTGCTCCTCAGTCCCAATGGACCCCTGGAATGCGAAATGATGGGTCTTTTTTTTGCTTTCAGGAAACGAAAAACGAAGACACGGGCGCGTTTGCGGTGCCACAGGATCTGCTGCTTTCGTTTACGTCGTAATAAAATTTGATTCACGGGACGCTAGCGACTCCGACCCTCCACCAGCCCACGCCGGACAGTCATCGACCAGGGATGAGACCCTGGGAGCAACCTAGCCAAGCCAAGCCTACCTATGCACTATGGAGTAAAGTCGGCAGCCGGGCCCCTCCAAAAGTCCGTTCCCCGGTCTTGGGCCGCCAAGAAAGATTGAGACCACCATTATGGTGGCGCGCAACCACCACTAAAACAACAGATCAAACGGAGGTCCCGTCTCTGTGCCCAGGCAGAGACTGGCAGGCTGGCAGGCAGTAAATGGGGCGGGCCAGTCACACCGCGCAGACCACCACCTCCTTTGTCGCGGGCTGGGCGTTCGGAGAGTCGGTGGCAGGCTGCTTTGCGAGGGTCCGCCCACGCACCCAGCAGATGGAAGGTGCGAGTGCGACTGGGCGCATGTCTCGATCCTGCTGCGTACGTAGTAGGATCTTGGGATCGTATGTGATCCGAGCCGATGGACAATCTCTTTCGCCGTCTCTGGCCTAGTGCCCCCGATCCAAGGAAGCATTAGCTTACCCGGAATTCCGCCCCCGACGCCCCGTTGTGTTGAATTTCCCCGGGTTGCGGTGGCGAACGGAACCGAGAACGAGACGAAAGATAATTATATCTTTCGGATCTCCACCCTTCTGGATGGGGGCACTAGTATTCATTTCCTTTCCTGTTCACTCTTCCCACCCTTGACCCCCCCATCCTTGACCCTCATTCTCTCCTTTGATTCTTCTTGTTCTTCGTTCTTCGTCTTCCATCTCTCTTCTTGTTTGATCCCCAAGCCCATTGCCAAGTTTCCGAACTTGGTGCTGGTTCTTGTGGTTTTGCTCTCAGCTGGGCGCATTGCTCGTCGAAGGGCCGGCCTTGCTCGTGATTTTCACCCGAGCTTAGCTTGCTCTTTAAGCCCCCACCAAACCCGCCATTGGACGGAGCTCCCCTCTCCCGCCCTCCGATCCATCGGCGCATACCATGGCTGTCGAACTTTCAGAGAAGGCCGCTGCCGAAGCCGGCACGTCTGGCCGCTCCTCGAGCCATCGCAACTCGACCGAGGCCACCACCATGGCTGGCGCGACCGAGAACCAGCGTGGTCCCAGTCCAAGCCCGACCCCGAGCCGTGTGGCTCTGGAGAAGGCCGACACCAAACCCGCCGACGAGCCCGCGGTTGAAGACCTCGATCCCTACAGGCACCTGCCTGCGCACGAGGCCGAGATCCTCAAGTCCCAAGTCACCATCCCAGAGGTGAAGGCCGGCATCGCCACGCTTTACAGGTATGCCTCGCGCAACGACCTGATCATCATTGTCATATCGACCGTGTGCGCGATCGCGGCCGGCGCGGCCCTGCCCCTGATGACCATTATCTTTGGAAACCTGCAGGGCACTTTCCAGGACTACTTCAGCGGGAAGGGCTCGTACGACGCCTTTCTTGATGAGATCAGCCATCTCGTCCTCTACTTTGTCTACCTCGCCATTGGCGAGTGGATCACCACTTACATCTCCACCGTGGGCTTCATCTACACGGGCGAGCACATCAGCGCAAAGGTCCGCGAGCACTACCTGGAGAGCTGCATGCGCCAGAACATCGGTTTCTTCGACAAGCTCGGCGCCGGCGAGGTCACGACGCGCATCACGGCTGATACGAACCTGATCCAAGAGGGCATCTCCGAGAAGGTCGGCATGACCATCTCGGCCGTCGCTACCTTCGTCGCCGCTTTCGTCATTGGGTTCGTCAGCTACTGGAAGCTCACTCTCATCCTGCTGAGCACCGTGTTTGCTCTGCTGTTCTGCATGGGCGGCGGCTCGACCTTCATCGTCAAGTACTCCAAGAAGAATGTGAACGCCTACGCCGAGGGTGGTTCCGTTGCAGACGAGGTCATCAGCAGCATCCGCAACGCCGTCGCCTTTGGCACACAAGACCGCCTAGCTAAGCAGTACGACACCCACCTCGTCATCGCCGAGAAGTTTGGCTTCAAGCTCAAGGCCACCCTAGGCGTCATGGTTGCTAGCATGATGTTGATCCTGTACCTCAACTACGGGCTTGCCTTCTGGATGGGTTCGCGATTCCTTATCGAAGGCGTAATCCCGCTAAAGAAGATCCTGACTGTCATGCTCGCCGTCATGATCGGAGCGTTTAACCTAGGTAACATCGCCCCGAACATGCAGGCTTTCACCACCGCCTTGGGTGCCGCAGCCAAGATCTACAACACAATTGATCGCGTCTCGCCTCTTGATCCTTCGAGTGACGAGGGCGACAAGCTCGAATCGCTTGTGGGGACCATCCGATTGGAGAATATCAAGCACATTTATCCGTCGCGCCCGGAAGTGGTGGTTATGGAGGATGTCTCACTCACCATACCCGCGGGTAAGACCACCGCCCTCGTCGGCGCCTCTGGAAGCGGAAAGTCCACCATCGTCGGTCTGGTTGAGAGATTCTACAACCCAGTCGACGGCAAGATCTATATTGACGACGTTGAAATTACCACCCTCAACCTCCGGTGGCTCCGTCAGCAGATCGCTCTCGTATCCCAGGAACCGACTCTGTTTAGCACCACCATCTTCGACAACATCAAGCACGGTCTCATCGGCACTAAGTGGGAGAATGAGGACAAGGCCAGGCAAGAGGAGCGCGTCTACGAGGCCGCCAAGCAGGCCAACGCCCACGACTTCATCAGCTCGCTGCCCGAGGGCTACGATACCAACGTAGGCGAACGCGGCTTCTTGCTCAGCGGTGGCCAGAAGCAACGCATCGCCATTGCCAGGGCCATTGTCTCCGACCCGAAAATTCTTCTCCTTGATGAGGCTACGAGCGCTCTCGACACCAAGTCAGAGGGAGTTGTGCAGGCCGCCCTGGAGGTTGCATCCGCTGGCCGCACTACTATCACAATCGCCCATCGTCTGTCGACCATCCGGGACGCGCACAACATCGTTGTGATGTCTCAGGGTCGGATCGTCGAGCAAGGCACCCACGATGAGCTCCTGGAAAAGCGCGGCGCCTATTTCAACCTCGTCACCGCCCAGAACATTGCGGCTGTCAACGAACTGGATTCCGATGAGGAGGCAGCAATTAACGAGGAAGAGGAGAGGATTCTTATCCGCAAGGCCAGCAGCAGGGCCCAGGAGGCGGGCGGCGCCGGGGCCTACATCGAGGACCCTGATGACAATATTGCCGCGAAACTGAAGCGTTCGAGCACTTCAAAGAGCGCTAGCAGCATGGCTCTCGCGGCCCGAAAGAAGCAGGCGGAGCAGAAATACAGCTTGTGGACGCTGATCAAGCTTGTTGCCAGCTTCAACAAAGCGGAATGGAAACTCATGGTCGTTGGCTTGATCTTCTCAATCATCTGCGGCGGTGGAAATCCTGTTCAGGCCGTCTTCTTCGCCAAACTAATCCAAGCCCTGTAAGTTAATAGCGCTCCTTCCCTTTCTCGAGGTTCTGCTTCCAAGAGACTGGTTTGACTAATATCCTTCCAGTTCCGTCCAAGTCACAGCCGAGACGATTCCTCAAATCCGGAGCGATGCCTCGTTCTGGAGCTTGATGTATCTAATGCTCGCCTGGGTCCAGTTCATTGCATTTTCCGTCCAAGGAGTCATCTTCGCCAAGTGCAGTGAGCGTCTCATTCACCGAGTCCGAGACAGGTCCTTCCGAACCATGCTCCGCCAAGACGTCGAGTTCTTTGATCTAGACGAGAACTCGGCTGGCTCTCTGACTTCGTTCCTCAGCACCGAGACTACCCAGGTTGCAGGTATCAGCGGCGTCACCCTTGGCACGCTACTCATGGTCACCACCACCCTGATCAGCGCCATGGTTGTCGGCTTAGCCCTGGGCTGGAAGCTGGCCCTCGTCTGCATTTCCACCATCCCCGTTCTGCTTGGTTGCGGATTCTTCCGATTCTGGATGCTTGCGCACTACCAGAGACGTGCTAGGCGCGCCTATTCCAACTCGGCCAGCTATGCTTCCGAGGCCATCACGGCAATTCGCACCGTTGCTTCCCTCACCCGGGAGGACGACGTCTTGAGTCAATACAAGGAAAATCTCGCCATGCAGCAGCGTGCCAGCCTGCGCTCGGTCCTGAAATCGAGCACCCTCTACGCCAGCTCGCAGTCCCTCACCTTCCTTGCCTTGGCCCTTGGTTTCTGGTACGGCAGCACGCTAATCGCCAAGTTCGAGTACGGCATGTTCACCTTCTTCGTGGTCTTCTCGTCGGTCATCTTCGGTGCACAGTCTGCCGGAACGGTCTTCAGCTTCGCCCCTGACATGGGTAAGGCGGTTGAGAGCTCGCGCGCTCTGAAGAAGCTCTTTGACAGCAAGCCCTCCATCGACACGTGGTCTGAGGAAGGAGAGAAGGTCGACTCGATTGTCGGCAGCATCGAATTCCGGGACGTTCACTTCCGCTATCCCACTCGGCCCGAGCAGCCCGTGCTACGCGGCCTCGATCTCACAATCCAGCCCGGGCAGTATGTTGCGCTAGTCGGCGCCTCAGGTTGTGGAAAGAGCACCACCATTGCGCTACTCGAGCGCTTCTACGATCCACTGGCTGGCGGTATCCTGGTCGACGGAAAGGAAATCAGCAGCCTCAACATCAACGAATACCGCAGCTACATTGCGCTAGTATCACAAGAGCCGACGCTATATCAGGGCACTATTCGCGAGAATATCCTCCTTGGTTCGCCGCACGAGGTCACGGACGACCAGGTCGAGTTTGCCTGCAAGGAGGCCAACATTTACGATTTCATCCTTTCACTTCCCGACGGTTTCAGCACAATGGTCGGCTCCAAGGGTACCCTACTATCTGGAGGCCAGAAGCAGCGTATCGCCATCGCGCGCGCACTCGTCCGTGACCCAAAGATCCTGCTCCTCGACGAGGCCACCAGCGCTCTCGACAGCGAGAGCGAGCACGTCGTCCAGGCAGCCTTGGACAAGGCCGCGCAGGGCCGGACCACCATCGCCGTTGCTCATCGCCTGAGCACCATCCAAAGGGCCGACGTCATCTACGTGTTCGACCAAGGCCGCATCGTCGAGCGAGGCACACACGCCGAGTTGATGAAGCTGAGCGGGCGGTATGCCGAGCTTGTCAACCTGCAGAGCCTGGAGAAGCATGGGTGATGTTGGAACCGATCTACTCCACGACACCTATACAGGCATTTATTATACAACAAGAGCACGGCTTTCTAAGATATCCCCAGCCTTCTTTTTCGTTTGATTTACAACATGAGCATGAGTATTTCTCCAACGGAGCATAGCACACATACAGAGCGGAGGAAGTTAAAAAGCAATCTCATCTTTTTTTTTTTTTTTTGTTTTTTTTTTTTTTGCCTAGATAATGGGCTAGGTACTCGTCTAAGATTGAACAGACTCGCTCTGTTGCCAACTCGAGTCTAGATGTATTGTGTAGTGGGACATGGATAGAGATAGAACTGGGGACTTGGTAGCACTCTCCTTTCAAGTTGACTGCACTCGTCCGAATATACTTTGTAATTAGGAGTATGTCCTCCAGTATCAACACCAGTTTTATCAATACGCGACCGATGTATATTCCGTGCTATACACATAGGATATGGTTGACATCAAGAGTAACTTTAGGATATCGCTCCGGTTACTTGGTGTCCTTCAGCGATCAGGCGCCGGTCTCCCAGGGCAGCCGGGCTGGCTCCACTGAGGGGCTGATGTGGCCGGAGCGGGAAAAACTTGGGATGCGGGGTCCTGAATTTTTCGCTCCAACACCGCCAAAAAGTTTGGTGGTGGCAGCGAGATAAGAAAGTTCTGCCGTCGACGACATCTAACCTCCCTCCTCGTTACACAACCCGGAGCCCACAAAAAATCACATTCCAAAAACGTCACGATGCCTAAGTCAAGAAGAACAAAGGTGTTTCACCTCACCCAGGTGAACAAGAAGACCCGCGAACAGAAAGAAAAGCTCTTTGAAAACATCAGAGAGAGCATACCGAAATATCAGTATTGCTTCGTCTTCAGCGTTGATAATATGCGGAACAACTACCTGAAGGAGGTGCGACATGAATTGAAGGACTGCCGGTATGTTGCCCCTCTCCAGAGGACTCCCCACTTCCTCAACACGACCTCCCGTCGCTAACCCGCCCTCGTTCACCCCCCAGCATCTTCTTCGGCAAGACAAAACTCACCGCCCGCGCCATCGGAACCACCCCGGAGGATGCCCAGGCTGACGGCATCGACCGTCTATCCAAGTACCTCTCGGGATCCGTGGGCCTCCTCTTCACGGACCGAGACCCCGCCTCGATCTCCGATTACTTCAGCGCCCTCTCGCCCGTCGACTTCGCCCGCGCAGGCGCCGCGGCGCCGCGGACGTTCACGATCCCGCCCGGAGTGGTGTATAGTACCGGCGGCGCCGTGGCGCCCGAGGACGACGTCCCCGTGCAGCACTCGCTGGAGCCGGAGCTGCGGCGCCTGGGGATGCCGACGCGCATGGTGAGCGGCAAGGTGGTGCTCGGCGCCGACGCGACCGGGGAGGTCGCCGAGGGGGCGCAGGGCTACACGATATGTCGCGAGGGCGACGTGCTGGACTCGCGCCAGACGAGGCTGCTGAAGCTGTTCGACGTGTGCATGAGCGAGTTCCGTGTACGGTTGGTGGCGTACTGGACTAGCTCGACCGGGCTGGTGACCGAGCTGGATACTGGTGACGGGATGGAAGGAGTGGAGAAAGTGGCTGGGGATGGTGACGAGGCAAGCGATGAGTGAAGCGCTGAGGTGAAGCTGATGGTATTCTGGTTGGGAAGGATGCGAAGGCACTTTCTCTACATTCTTCATCCCGTCTTGGCTCAAGAGGACGAGATCGGGGGAGAGAACGATATGTGCTTTGCGCCTTCATGTTCATATAGGGATGTTTGATACCATATATTCTCTGGTTCGGGTCGGCGATAGGCGTCTTCAGAGGTTAACGGAAAATAAACGACTGGCACGGTTCTTGGCTCCTGTGGCTTGATCAGTGCGTGCTTCAACCCGACGATAGCCTGCATGGTCTTGTTGTTGTGTCGTACTCGGACAATTGCTAGACATGCATATCACAAGAGGCATCGGTATAGCTATGGTCCTTTGCATTTTTTAGCCTACTCATACACACAGATCGGTCGTACAGCTGAACGGGGTAAACAGAAAGGATAGGAAAGTAATGGCCGAGTGGCACTCACTCTCCTTTCGGCCAGTGGGCTTTTTGATTCCCTTACCTCTGACCTTACCTCAGAGCCCCTGTGTCCTCTGAAGATACAACCTCCCCTCCCTAGCCAGTGAAAAAAAAAGAATTTAAAATAAATAAAATACAGAGACGGATTACCTTCCGAACAAACTTTTCTCTTCCTGTTGTTGATCGCTCAAGACTTGCGAGTAGGTATTATCGACTGGGGCGATGCAAGCAAGGATGATACCCGCAAGGAGGATAAGGGGATGGATGCTAGTGACGGATGATGGTGACGGATGCTGGTGATCGATACTCATGGCGGATATTGGGTCGTGTCAAAGACTCGGGTGCACCAGTCGTGTTACCTTCGCCGAGCGGCGTAGATATACCAAACAGCCTCGAGGGCGGATGTGACATGTTGCAAGCTGAGAAGCCTTACCCTTTGGTGAAGGGGGTGTAATGAAAGCTGTTGACGAAGGGTGAGTGTAGTAGTTTTGATAACCCACCACAAGGCAGAGAGTGCCCTCTTAGTAGCGTCGCAACTTGCGAGGATCTTCGTAACCTCCTCCGTCGTGGGCGCGTTTCCGAGAGTCGTCGTCTCTTGGGGGCCGGTCGTAGTCCCTACCACCTTGATACCCACCACTTTCCCTAGGTCGGATGGGGTCCATGTTACTGCCAGTCCGCCGGTTGTCGCGGTCTCGGTAGCCACCACCGCCTCCAGATCTGTCATCATATGAGCGACCACCTCCGCCATCACGGCCATACCCACCCCGACCACCGCCGTCGCCATGACCCGAGAAGTCTCTCCGGTTATCACGGCCGCCGCCGTAACCGCCTCGGTAACCGCCTCCGGGTCCGTCGGGTGCGTGGGATGGAGCACCATAACCATTCGGGCCCCTGTCGCCGCCGCCGCCACGGCCGCCGAAGCCGCCACGGAAGCCGCCGCCACGTTCGCCACGGTCGCCAAAGTTTCCTCCGCCCCTGAAGCCGCCGCCACGCTCACGGCCACCGAAGCCGCCGCGGAAGCCTCCTCGGAAGCCGCCGCTGAAGCCGCCGGGGCCCATGGGTCGAGACGGCATGGCCTTGGTGTAACCCCTGCCGCCCAAGCCTCCGCCAAAGCGGCGCGGTTTCCAGCCCTTGACGGTCCGGCCCCGCTCGACGTCTACCTTGATACGTCGATCCCGGATACGAATGCCATCACATCCATCTAGAGCAGCTAAATTCCATTGCGCGCCAGGGGCGCTTTTGTCAGTAACGCCTTACCATGTTTACCTTTACAAGTCATGGATTGTGTGATAATGGGCAGGGGGGTAAGGGAACAACAAGATCGAGACAGGCAAGCTTGAGGGCCATAGTCTCGCGTGATACATGATGGGGGTGGTGATGGAATGAGACGTGAAAGTCAGTGGTGTGGTTTACCTCTCATGTCCTTTTCGCGTTCGAAAACTACGAAGGCATAACCGCGATGGGGTTTACGTTTCTTATTACCCTTCTCATGCGCATGGGTGTCCGTGATAAGGCGGATCTATCATCATGTTAGCTTTGAGGACTGTATATATTCTTTCCTGGATTGGCCGAGACTCACGCGCTCAATAGGCCCAAAGCGACCAAACTCTCGCTCGAGATCTTGTTCATTTGCTTCGTAGCTCAAACGCGCGACAATCAGGGTCTTAAAAGCATCTCCTCGAATATTGGGATCCTGGTTAGGGTTGTCTATATGCCCAAGATTACCAGTCAGTAAAACATGATCAGAGAAAAGAGTAGCCGTTGTGGGAGGGTATTGGAGACGACTCACATTGCTTTGGGCCTTCAGTCACAATGCGCTTGATTTCAGCTTCGTGCTCGCGCTTTTTGCGATCGCGCGCTTCGAGCCAACTTTCGGTGGGTTTGTACTCGTATTCACGCTCGTAGCTGGCCATTGCCGGTAGGAAATCAGCCACTCCGGAGATGGCAGCCGTCTTACGCTGCTCGGAGGGCAGGTCCACGGGAGGCACCCATCGCAAGGGAGGGCGCGGCGCGAAGAGCGCAAGGAGGTTTTGAGGGAGACGATCTGTCATTTCGATACACTCATTCCCAAGGTGCTGGTGTATTATCAGGATATTATTGGAGATGGTTGAGGGGAAACAATGCTGGATACCACCTCTGAGATAGGATGAGGCCGGTTTAAAGGAAGATGGACAGCGTGCGAAATTTACCAAAGTTCGCGTCGCCCGAGTCACTCAAGAAGTCCCATATAATATGGCAGATGGTCCGTGCAACACTTTCGACAACAGAAGGGGCAGGGGATTGATTGTTTTTTCTGTTGATCACGTGCTATACTTTTTTTTGTCACAGCGCGCGGAGCTTCTGAATGCCATCTTCAAGATCAGCACGGCACCTGGTGATTCTTCAATCATGAGGCCAAGCCCTCCAGCACAACTACAATGACAATAATACCGTTGCAGAAGATTTCAACCAGCCGAGTATGTCTCTCTCTCTCTCATTCCCACAGCTCCTTTGAAAGCTAACGTCTCCGAAGAATGGCCTTGGGGCCTTCGTCTTGCAATGCAAGAAGATGGACTTCCACTACTGCGACTGGGCAGGAAGCTCCACGGGCATGAAGTACGCACCAGAAACCTCGCAGCCATAGCCTCTCCCTCCCGCTCACAGTTTCGCAGTTCTTTTATCAAGTCCCATCTCCCCCAATTCGCCGCTGCACATCCCCAAGTCGAGTTCGCCGTCTCGCCCCGGCCCTCGAAGCACCCGGTCATTATCGGGCACTACATCAACGGCAGGCAGAAGGCTATATGCGTTCGGAACATGGAGCCGCTACAAATTATGAGGAAGGCTGAGCTGCTAAGAGACGCGAGCGGCGAGAAGCTAAGGAGGACAGCGAAGCCCGTCCAGAGTAGCAACGACAGTGTCAGGGGTATCTGGTCGCCATTCCATGGCAACGGTATGCCGGTATAGATAGATGGTGATCCACGAATCCGGCATGTACAAATAACCAGGCGCAACAGTGGCTGTGGTTCTGGGGTTGCCACATGTACAACATCAAGGCTTGTTGAGACTCGGCTGGCAGTCTTGAGCCGCACCTGTATAGAATAGATTCTAGTCGCGCTGGATCCAGCATGATATGACACCCATTGACGATAACCGCACCTGTCATTAGAATGCGGTGCTAGCATACGTTCCCGTTATCTATATTAAATTCAAAAGTCTAGCGCTTAACGAAGAACCCACCCTTCCTTCTCGGGGCTCGTCTCCTCAGCAACATCCGCTGCTTCTGGTTCGAGGTCTCCTTGTGGGCCTTGGGTGCTAATATACCATCCGTCTTGTTTGTGAGGACTCGGTATACCGTCGACCCAACTCTCTGGTCGCGTGGTGTCCTATCCCCACGGGACAGCCTTTCCATGGCATCAAATTTGATCTTCTTGGGCCTCCGTTCCTCTGCCAACTCGGCCGGCATCGACTCCTCTTCATCATCAGACTCGAGAAGTTCAAGGGGAAGCACATGAGGGACTTCAAACTTCCTCTTCCGCTGCGCTTCTGGCTCCGGTACAGCTTCCGTAGCTCCCGGTCCATCATCTTGCGAGGCCAGGCCCGAATTACGCTTGCGCGCCTCAGCTTGATTCTTGAACAACGCATCGCGCTCTTGACGCTTGCGTTTCTTTGCGGCAACTTGTCTGTAAGGAGTATTAGTTTGTGATGCAATCCCGCTTCTATGCATAATGGCATTGCAACTTACTCTTCGGCAGCCTTGGCGGCATCTTGCGCAAGCTCCATTGACTTCACGGCAGCGTGGCGCGAAGAAACAGCTTCCGGCGGGGCGTCGTCGTCGTCATCATCCTCCTCCTCGTCTTCGGCGTCCAGATTCCCCTCGGTCCCGGCTTGAGCTAGCATACCAGCGCTGCTGTCCAGGCCATACTTTGCCGGGCGTTCCAGTGGCGTAAGGAACTCCTCCTGGTCATCGTCGTCAAAGACGATGTGTTGTTTCCTCTCCATGGGTGTCTTGAACATTTCCTCGTCGGCGCTTCCACCGTTATCGCCATCCTCTTCGTCATCCTCGTCCTGGCTATCACAAATCTCCTCGACCACGTTCCCGGATTTGGCGAGCCTCGGGATCGGGATCTCGAGGGTCACAGACTCATGGTTGCTATAAGCGGTGCCCTTTCCACGCACGGGCAACTTCTGCTTTTTTGTTGCTGGGCCGTCTTCGAGAGCTAGTTGCTCCTGGGGCCCGTCGATAGACTTTCTCTTCTCAGATGACAGCGAACCCTGGGTGTCAGAGCCGACGTTGTGTGTTTTGGCAGCCATGATTGCCGCGTTTGGGAACAGCACTGGTAGCCTGGTCCGACTTCGTCTTACAGGCTCACAGAAGGTAGCACACTACTTGGCTGAATGAGTACGTGAGATTCTTTGCCGGGGCTGCACCAGAAAACTTTTATATCGATATTTTGAATGTCGGTATTTTGCAGTGTGGTAGTCAGTGAGTTGAACATGGAATTTTTTGGTTGTTCAAAAAGTCTTCAAGGGTGATTTTAATTGGCTGATTCGTTCATCGTATCCACCTTTTACCATGGTATCCCAGCTCCAAGGTCATAACTCCATGAAAGCTCATGAAATGAACTTATGAATTAACTATCGTCATTGTCTCCAAGTTACACTCGACGTTGAAAAGCAAGAAAGAAAGAAAGAATACAGGCTCAGAGCCATGGAAATTACAAGATTCCACCAAATTTAAGTCCCGTTTGCCTTAGTCATACGCCACCACGATGCGTCCTCGTTACTCGTGTTTTCCATCCACACCTACTCGGCTGCTCGGTTGTGTGAGCTCGAGACGTTCGATCACAACCGCAGTCGCCAGGTTCGCAAAAGCAGCCAAGGGGCCTGTGCGTAAAGGCAAACAACCTCCACTATATGTGCCTACAAAAGTCAAGCTGAAGGACGTAACAGAGGGCGAACTTCCTCCTCTCGAGTTCTGGCAGCGGCGTGCGGGTGTGGAAAACCTCACGCCCGAATGGTGCTATAGTGCTACCCACATCTACCTCCAGCATTATAATCCGAAGGAGTCGACATGGAAAGGAAAACTGGAAAGAGGTCAGGGAGCCACCGTCCCCTCATGAGCCTAGATTTCCTTGTTCCCCGGGCTGACAAACATCCTATCTAGACTACGACATCACTCCCCAGAGACTTAATTCCTTGGCTGTAGTCCTGGTGGCTAACCCTCACTCTGCTTCGTGGAGACTCGGCCTAAACATGTTGGGCACAGCCTCGGACCTGGGTTCGGAGTCGTCGACTCTTCTCCTCATCCGCTTATTGAGCCAATCTTCAAGTTCAGACCGATTGTCAAAGACGCCTCTATTAGTCGCAGCCTTGTCCCGGTTCCGACACATTCTTCGGAAGAAACAAGACCCAGACGCGCTGACGCTTCAAGGATTGATCCTAGCAAACGAAGGCGACGACGGAAAGGCGTTGGAGTTCTTCAGCCAGGCGATGGAGGTCGGCTCACCCAACCCGAGCAGCGGCGGCCAACAACAAGATATTCGACCGCCCTGGTGGGGCTGGGAGGCTTCCTGCCACCTCACCCGGGCCAGAATCCTTCTCCAACAGGGACGCCGCGAGGAGGCCATTGCGGCTTTTCGGGTCGCGGCGGTGGAACTGGATCACGCGCAGGCGTACTTTAAACTAGCGACGTTGCTCGCGGAGGATTCGCCGGAGAGAGGCCAGTATCTTCAGAAGGCCGCGGTTTCGGGGGTTCCCGAAGCGTGCCAGTTACTTGGGGAGAGCGAGGTTCGTATGGCTGAGCAGCCGGATCAACCTAAAGAAAAAGTGCGTGAGCACTGTTTGTGGGCGAGCGAATGGTTCTCTCTTGCCGGCAACCCCACGAAGCGGGAGAAAACTCCGGTTCCTGCATGAAGCAAGAGAGCGAGTGCTTGGGACGAAGCACTTATGAAGATGTGGCAGTCGTTAGGCCTTTTTTATCTGTGTAACAAATACCCTGTACAGAATACTGGATAGACCCAAGCGTAGAAAAATCGAAATTCTTCCTCCACGTCAGCAATACTACATGGCCGAAGGAGAGAGCATGTAATGAATTTTGACGCGAGGCTGTAGATGATATTCCAAATTACTCCATGCCCATCCAACTAGCGAGCTATTGGGAACACAGTGTACAACGAGGTAAAGGATTGAATACTGATACAAGTTAAATCATCATACAGTTCTGAACACACAACCGCTGGTTTGGATCATATGCAGTGTCCCGTGAGATCGTTAGACCTAAGAGTCAACAACTCCCTCCTCACCCTTCTCTCAACCCCACTCGGCCGGCACCTCGCCCTCACTACCACCTCATAAACTGCGCTTGTCCCCTTCTCTTATGGCCCGCACCGCTCTCTCCCAGCCTTCTTCCCCAACAGCCTTCACCCCGAACCTCACAATATTGGCCTTGTACGGATGTGCGTCTCCCTCGAAGGCCTTCATCCTCGCCAACCTCTTGTCCCGCAGCCTGTTCTTGGGCAGCATCCCGCTGACGGCCTTGCGGAGGACCTCGGCGCCTCCCTGGCGGTCCATCAGGGCGTCCATGGTGATGGTGCGGAGCGAGCCGGGCCGGGTGTTGTGTCGGTAGTAGTTCTTCCGCCACTTCTTGTGGCCCGTCGTGTACAGGGCCGCGCAGTTGGTCACGACGACGTAGTCGCCGCAGTCCGTTGACGGATCCCATATGGGCTTGTGCTTGCCCATCAGGATGACGGCAATGCGGCTCGCTAGCCGGCCGAGAGACGGCGGCGTTACTGCCGAGGGCGGGGACTTGATCGTGCTGAGGGTGGGATGGGGTGCGCTGGCAGAGACGTGGTGCCAGACACGCGAGTAGGCGAGTCGGGTCTAGGGGAGGGAAGAAGGGAATGTTAGTTTCACGACACGCTAAGGCTTCGTATTGCAGATGCGGGCGATGCTCACAAGGCCGACGGTTTGCGACATCCTGAGAGGACGGTTGGGAACTAGTCCCTCATATAGGTGTGAAGATGCCGCAGGTTTCCGATCAAGAAAAAGTCCTGATCTAGTGGTCAATTGAAGCTTGGATTGGGCGGTGGGTTGGCCCTGCTATGATGGAGCTGAAGTTGAACTGATTTGGAAAGTTTGATGCCAAGATCTCGAAATTTTGCTACGTGACAAGGCACGTGAGATTTGGAGCTCACGAACCCACCCCAGTAAACTCGTCCAAGTGGGGTTGGGGCTCGACCAAGCACGCCGCGCTCAACTTCGGACCGCACTTCGGAATCTAGTGAGGTGATTTCAAAGCAATTGTAGCGCAGCTATGACTGTCCGTTTACTTTCTTCATTTCCTTGACTTATCCTACGTCATCTTCTTGATTTTGGACTTATTTTCATGTCTCGTGTCCCTAGATATTTTCTTGCTATATCGGGTATTGCTCTTGTCTCTTCTTCTACAGCATATATCTGGCGCAGGCAACAACTACAACGGCGAGTGGGACCGCCCACGGATAATCAAGGCAGAATGGCGGTCACGACGCCTTTCCAGGTACGACGGCCCCTTTGGTAGTAGGAATCTAGCTTTTTCGGACCCCTTTTCTTATCATCCCAGTGTGGCTGATGCATCTTGAAACAGACTGTTTTCGCGGTACCCATGACATGTGACAGCTGCGTCAAGGATGTTTCGCAATCTTTGCACAAGCTCCAGGGCATCATCAAGGTCGAGGCGAACCTCCAAGATCAGCTGGTCTCGATCGAAGGAACAGGTATGGGCTCTGAACCCAGCGATGTTGGCCGTTGGGGGCTTTGAATCGGTCCAAAGCCCCTGATATGTCTTGTTCTTGTGATCAACTTGGATCTGGAAGTCACTGACCCATGGACGCACAGCCCCACCGTCCGCTATTGTCGGGGCCATTGAGGCTACAGGGAGAGATGCCATCCTCCGAGGGTCGGGGGCTTCAAACAGTGAGTGCACGGCGTGTTTGCTTGTCTCTCTCCTCGCTGCGCCTGTCTGTGTTACATGGAGGCCGGTCCCTGGTTGAACCAAAACAAGCTTACCGCCGCCCCACAATGCGAGACCCTGACTTCACGCACATTGCAACTACTACATGTCATCTGATGGTACCCTGGAAAACGAAGCCCCTTTGCTTCGCCACAAGAGCTTTAAACGGACGACGGCGTGTTGTGGCATGAGATGATTATGTTCTCGTTTTTGACCATTTAACTAGGTGCGGCGGTGAGCATTCTCGAGACATATTATCACCCGGGCCAAGGCGGCCGAGACAGCGAGGGTGATAGAAACGTCAGGGGCTTGGCACGGATGGTCCAAGTCTCGCCGTCGACAACGATCGTAGATCTCACACTGCGAGGTATAGCGCCAGGCACGTACCGGGCGACGATCCGGGAATATGGCGATCTCAACGACGGAGTGTCGTCCGCAGGGCCAGTATGGGGTGGGGAGAACGAGGAAGGTAACCGCAGGGGCCAGTTAGGGACTATCACGATTGGCAAGGATGGAAGGGGAAGTGCGTTCCTCGACAGTCCCTTTAAGGTGTGGGAGGTTATCGGCCACGCCTTGGCCGTTTCAAAACAGGACGAGACGAACGGCGCACCGTTGACGAACGACTATGACACGGTTGTCGGCGTGATTGCAAGGAGTGCGGGCGTGTGGGACAATGACAAGACTGTCTGCTCGTGTACGGGCAAAACATTGTGGGAGGAGAGAAAGGAGGAAGTGAGGAAGGGGATGCTCTGATGCGCCTAGGTAGTGGGAGATACATATGTACCTCGATTCATGTGTCCTTCTCTCACCGGTGAAATCCAAGAACCAGATATCGATCCCCGCTGGTATGGTCTAATTAAGCCCAAGAAAGGGGGCCGTTGGTAATGGCCATGTCTCGATCAATCAAGGGAGGCTGGTGCTACCACTCGGCGCTCCTTGGACCCTGAAATCCCCATGCCGCGGTTTTGATAAGGACTGATGTCGGCGTTGTGATGACAGACGCTAAAAGCCACATGCGCAACCAGGAACCTGCGACTCTGCACTCCTGTCTCTGATTCTTACCCCAAATTGCTTCGATATTCCACTCCCACTCCCACTTGGGGATTGCCGGGTTATAGTTGGGACTAGCGGGGATTGTTTATAGAACCTCCTGAACAAGGTCCTTAAATCACGATACAGCAAGGATTGCTTGCTACCTTCCTCCTGTAGGTATTCGTAGAGTGGTTATGAAAATAAGGGGCTCTTGGGTGCACTCGGTATCAGTGGCGATTAGGTTATGACAAGACCTGGGTACGGGCCGCACCGTGCACATACCAACAGTTAAAAAGAGACCCCTGTTTTTTTGTGTAATGCTGGCGTTGAGCCACAACATTGGGGGACATGGTAGCCGCATAGGGTACTACGTAACACACAGTGAGAGCACAGGGAAGAGAGTGGAGACGGAGAGGCGCTGCGACGGAAGCGACTCTCCTCGGAGCGAGGAACCAACAAAGGAGGTGCACGAGAGGTGGGGGGAAGAGATGGATGGAGAGATGGATGGATGGGTCCCTCTCGATCAAAGGTCGAAATAGGCGCCCTGCGACAACTCATGCGGGAGACGGACCCAGACGGTGCAGGGAACAGGGGCAGGGGTGGAGAGTACGGGGCCTTGGGGGCCAATCAGCGGTGGGGTTCGGATGTCTGGAACGCGTTGTGCATGAGGATGGCTGGCCTTTGATTCGCAAAGGGTTCCAAGATGTCTGTGACAGGCTATACGGCATTGCATGAATCCAAGGGCTGGGAGGGTGTCGAGATTCGAGAAATTCCCCATATGATTATACCCAAGTCTCATCCAGGAATCGCATTTTGCGAGAGGACTGGCTGGGCCTTGCTGTGGAGGGCCCATGCGCGAACCACAACAGAGGTACATAGTTTGGCCGATTGAGGTACGGCGAGGGGTACGGATCCGTACACGTGCATACATGCACCGTGTGGGCTGCAGAATGGTATTCTTCAAATAATCGATGGGATTGCGGGCATGCAGGCTCTGTACCTGCACATGTACACTACATACCCTGCGAATGTACAGCATAGGTAGATAGCATCGAAGAGCGCATCACATCACATCACAGCACAACACAGGTTGCAGCGCGGCTCCTCCTCCTCCTCCTCCTCCTCGTCGAAGCTAACGTGGGTCCATGGTGGTCCCACCGTGAGTCGCCAAGCACTGACTGGCGTTCGGTTGACACTCGGGGAGATGGTGTTTCGTGAGGGGAGCAGGCCAAGGAGCGAAAGCATGAGTGATACCTTGGAAGCAGGTACACGACGTATGGTACTACGCGTACTACTGATGCCACGACTTTGGTAGCCCGCTCACACACTCTTCTCTCTCAGGGGCAGCCGCCACACGTCCATCTCATGATCTCATCGTGGTGCTTCTGAAGAAATGGTTCGATTCTTGAATAGGGCAACATTCGATTCGGGATTAGGATCTTATCTTTCCATATTAGCGCCCTCCAAACCAGTTCTCTCCGAAGGATCGACACTAGTAGAAGGCAAAGAAGCAGCCCATGCGTAGCCCCCGATTCGCCCTCCCACACCTCCCTCCATTTCCCGATATTCCATCGATAGTCGAGAGCTGCACTACTACTTCGGTACTTTTGCACCGGCTGCCCACCCTGTACCCAACACTCGGGCCCGACGAAGCCTTTCTTTCTTTCTTTTTTTTGCAAACAGGGAACAGGGAATTGACAAGCCTAAGAGGGGATAATACCCACTTGAGTGAACCCTTGAGACATGGCCTTGGGCCCTTGGATACACAGATACGACCCCCTTCAGACCGAGAGTTGTTGCAAGCACTCCCCTCCCCTTTTTCCTCGCCAGTCAACCAGTGGTCCCAGGACCAGGGACACCCCAAGACCAAGGACACACCCCAAGTACCAACCTTGTCTGTGGTGGAGTGTACATCTGTGTTCCCTGACAGTCCAGAGAAATCATCAGCCAAAAAGACCTGATGGTGGGGCCACCCCCTTGCTCGCTGTAACAGGGCCATCGCACAGGCCTGTGAATATCATGCAGACCACTGCCGGGCCCGAGTCGAAGTAACAGGCAAAAGGTACGAGCCGCTCCTGTGTGTTCTCGTTTTCCCTCCTCTCTTCTCGAGTCCCAGTCCTTTCCTTTTTCCTGCACTCCGTAGGCGCTGGCATTTCCGTCTCTGTCCATTCATTTCCCATCCCGCTCATTCAACCCGCCTTTCCCGCCGCTTTGGACCTCTCTCCGTTCTCTTCTCTTCTCCTCTCCCTCAACAATTCCAACAAACAGCCTCTCGCTAGTCTCGAGGGCTCCTTTCGGCCAATTTCCCAACTTCACGCCAGTCATTTTCGGCCCACCATCCAGAATCCCAAAGTCGAGCAACACCGCCGACCGTTGGCTCGCAGGCTGCAAGCCACTAACACGGATAGAATTATTTTTGGACGGTATCCCCACAACGAACACCACCAACACCGCACAGAGTGCGACGAGGGAAAATCCGAGGATCCGGCACAGGAAGCCTCGTACCTACATAAAAACGTGTTCCAACAGACCGGTGACTACATTAGCTCGACAGGAGACCGCCCGCAGATTGACCTCCTTTGCTGCTACCCGCCCGATTGCCTTGCAGCAACCAGCCCACCAACCAATATAGCGACGGCTGCATCAGCACGAGGCATTAGGGGAAGAAAGGTTTGAGCAAAGAAGCGACGAGTTAAGAGGTCGAAGGCCACGAACCACGCACCTGTGGGCCACGAGATTGCATCCTGCTTTCCATATCACACGCCAAGGCATCCGCTAGTGGGAAAACCTGCCCAGCGAGTGGCTGCAGCCGCGAACCGAACTTGACCAGTCCATTTATTAGCGGAAAGCGGGGGAATCGTCAAAGTTAGACTTTGCTTGGGTCACCGCCGTAGCACAGATACACCCACCCACCCACACAACCACCCAGCCGCCCGCCCGCCCGCCAGCCAGTCGAGCTAGCCAGCCAGCCAGCCCGAGCGAGGAATACCCACCGCCTCTCGGTTGCCCAATCCAGCTTATAAGCCCGGCTTGTCTCGCCCACCACTCACCACATTTTCTGCCATTTTGTTGCTGCAAGTCTCCGGGACCAACCCCAACCACTCTGTCCCCCTCTCTCCTTGACAGCCACAATTTGCTTGTCACCACCACTCGAAGTATCGTCGTGAGAGCGGCACCACCGCAAAACTCACAGTGACTGAGTAGTCATGTCGCTAAAGCAGGTAAGTGCATCGCAAATCCCACTTCGGCGGGTAGCTAGCTTCCCTAGGTGCTGACTGTCTCGACAGGAAATAGAAACATGGGTTACCGCCCTGGGGCGGTACGATAATAATGAGTTCGACGAGGCATTGGCCGAGTTCGAGAAGGTCTCCGATACCTCCAAGATCCTCTTTAATATGGGTGTCATCCATGCTACCCTCGGCGAGCACGAGAAAGCTGTGAGTCCGGTCCACCCCGGCCGTTGACGCCTGAACCCTCTTCCCCAGGGACTCGACTAACATAAACTCCCTCGAAAGGTTGAATGCTACCAACGAGCCATTAGGCTAGACCAATACCTTGCCGTGGCATATTTCCAACAAGGTGTCTCAAATTTCTTGCTAGGGGACTTCGAGGAGGCGCTGGCGAACTTCAACGACACCCTGCTCTACCTCAGGGGCAACACCATGATCGATTATGCCCAATTAGGCCTTCTGTTCAAGCTGTACTCTTGCGAGGTGCTGTTCAACCGAGGTCTCTGCTACATCTACCTGCAGCAGAAGGATGCTGGTCTGCAGGATCTGGAGTACGCCGTCAAGGAGAAGGTCGTCGAGGATCACAATGTCATTGACGAGGCCATCCGGGAGGAAGCAGAGGTAAGCAGGCTCCGTTCCGTCTACAAATCGAGCCGGTACTAACTCACTCGCTCAACAGGGCTACACCGTCTTCTCCATCCCTGTGGGTGTGGTCTACAGGCCCAACGAAGCCAAGGTCCGTAACCTGAAGACGAAGGACTACCTCGGCAAGGCCCGACTAGTCGCTGCCTCGGACCGCTCCAACGCATTCACCGGATTTGCCGGCAGCGAGATCAAGAATGTACGTCTCTCTATTTCGTAGCCTCTACCCATTTTACTAGTTTAAAATACTGACCGATCCTCATAGGCTGGTATGTCGAACGTCAAGGATGATCGGCCAGCCGACAACATCTCCTTTGCGGCCACAAATCTTGTCAAGCCCGGCCTACAGAGCAGGAGGCAACAGTCCGAGCCACCCGGAAACCGCAACGTCTTCCCGCCCACGCCGCCACCCGAGAACGACAAGCCGTCCCGCGTCAGCCGCGGTGCGTCCGTTCGAAACGGACCCAAGCCCATGCCCGCAAGGCTCAACATCGACAAGGCCCGGCCCAACGATCGTTACGAGAGGTCCGACGACTCCCGCCAGAGGCCGCAGCGCGCTGCCTCCGCCACCCCGAGCCGAGGTTACTCGCAGCGGGACAACGGCCGGAACAGGCGCTCGGCCGAAGACGACGACGACGCATATCCTGATGACGTGTACGATATGTACCAGGGCGGCGGTGATTCGCGCGGCAGCCGGTCCCAGCCCCGTCGGAACCAATCGCGGTATATCGAGGAGGAAGACGAGGGCGGCAGCGACTACGACGACGGCTCGTTCGACGAGGGCGACTTTGAGATGGTATCGAACCGCAGGCCCGGCACCAACTCGATGGCGTCAGGCGGGCGGGGCTCGTCCAGGCGACCCGACATCCGGAACATCCGCGTCAAGGTCCATGCTGGAGATGTCCGTTACATCATGATTGGCGCCGCCATCGAGTTCCCAGACCTGGTCGACCGCGTGCGGGACAAGTTCGGCATCCGCCGCAGGTTCAAGATCAAGGTCAGGGACGACGACGCCCCCAACGGCGACATGATCACCATGGGCGACCAGGACGACCTCGAAATGGTCATGATGACTGTCAAGTCCCAAGCGAGGAAACAGAGGCTTGATACCGGGAAGATGGAGGTAAGTCATTCAAACTCAAGATTACCTTGGATGTACCCACCCGATAGGACTTGACTTGCTAACTCGTCATCTTTTAGGTTTGGGTTCAGGAAGTGTAGATGATGACATATTGAGCGACGTGGCTATACCCCAAGATACCCCCTTTCCGACTCGTCAACGCTGCCAGTTATTGCTACGAAGTAATGATGGAATCTCTCTACCTTCTTCATCGCCTATTTTCTCTCTATATTTTTTTATATCTCTCTCTGGGAGCGTCTTGGTATTTTTTTATATGAATCACAAGAGGATAGCGAGCGAGCTCTGCTAGGCTACACTGTCCAAACGCAGCCACCCTATATCAAATATCATCTGCATGCACACAACACACAACTTAGAAGGGGAGACGAGGCCCGGGATGCATTCGGTGAATGCGGAGGGGTCCTTAATCCGCTCTGCATTTGTTTCTCGGTTTTTCACTTTTTGCTATCTACTTGTCTCATCTAATGTCGAATCGACGTTTTTTTGATGGCCCCGTTGCTTTATTCTCTGCCATTGTTTTACTGAGCGAATACGGAGTTATGGAATGCAAAGACGTTGGGGGAGGGGGGGAGAACTAGACTAAAAAAAGGGGGGAAGGATGGGATGAGAAGGTTTCGAGGCAGAAGGGGCTGTGTGAGAGGGTGGGAATTCTAGCAGTGTCACCACCCCTATTTGGCCACTGGTTGAGGTTTGAGGAGGATAAGGCAGATGGCAAGGGGTGACTGCGACTACCAAGCAATGATAGTTTTAGAGAGTCTTGATGAAATCTACCTGTCTTCGCGATATCTGAGTTCTCCAATCAGGCCCGCCTGCCTGCCTCTCATGGGCTGGCTCCCGGTGCTACCTCTCGAGGGTGGCTGTGCTTGCCGGCGTTTCGTCTCGACAACCAATATCCAATGCTCAGCAGGGCATGTTTTGAAACATCATTGATTTCAGGCCTGCCGTCCAGGCCAGCCGTTATGTAGCCACTGCGAGGCTGTGGGCAGCGCATGGCGTGTCTCCCGCCATAATTCTCACCTGATGGTTGCTCCTCTTTCACGATGTCCAATGCACTTGCAAAATTTCCTATTCATGCGAGGGACTCTGTCGTGGCTTGGTCCGGCCAAGGCATATTATTGATATATCACTGGGTTGTATGGGGCGACTTGTATGTTTGGGTTCCGTAAAGGTAATTCTTTTCACCCTGCTACCTTCCTATCATAAACACACCTCATCACGAGGTACCGAGGTTCTCCTTTCCTGTCAGCTCTCACTTAGCACCGCATGGTAACTTAGCGAGCATCGCATTCCATAGGCGGCGTTCAGCAGTAAGCCATAACTAGATAAGTACCACCTGCCAGCTCAAAACCACCTTTGAGACCGAGCGAGACCTATCAATATTTTCGCCCCTTCCCAGCCTCCTCCCCGCCCAACAAAGAGAGTCGGGAGGTAAATATCGCGTGACTGAGAAAAGATAAAGCAAGGAAAACAACGCCTCCATCGCCAGCCAAAGGAACCTTCTCCCTACCCCCTTGATCCGCCCCCCATTTTCCCCGGAGTGATTCGTAGCTAGAGTTTTACACACGACGGATTCGTTGCACCCTAAAAAGAGAAAAAAAAAACGCCTGAAATCCATATACGAAGGGAGCCATCCTGCCAGGAGATAGCTGGCCATTCTCCTTTCGCCGAGCCTTAGAAAATAGGAAAGAAGGAAAAACAAGTCAAGAAACGCGACAGAGGATCTCCTTGGCCGTGGTCCTGTTGGTCGAGTGTTGAAAAAATGGCCACAAGAGGAAGAGGCGCCCATTCCCAGCCACCACGCAGAACCCTAGAGGAAGGCGAGATATCAGAGAGGTCTCCTATGCCATTTATGAAGACACCCTGACGTTAACCTCCTCTTCAGGTTTGGATGGTGGTGGTCGTGATATCGGTGGTAGTCGTTGTTTGCCGGTAGTGACACGGACAGCATGGCTAATCATGGGTAATGTGGGGAATCCCGTTCGTCGTCATCGTCTTGTCGGTTCGAGTTTCTGTCGGTTGAAGCAGTGGGTTCGGCAAAGACGGATGGTGTTGCCTACATAACCATGGACGCCAACTGCCTCGACTCCTCGTCCATGATGCCCATCTCCATGCCGTTACGTTGCTGTTCCATAGCACTGACCCGAGCCTCGATGCTGGAGAGGCGGTTGTCGACCATGCCGCCGTTGCCCATTCCGTTGCCCATGCCACCATTGCCCATGCCACCGTTAGTCAGCGCCCCATTGCCAAGGCCGGGACCGCCCATGTTGGCCGGCGGCATGCTCGGGGTGCCCATGTTGGGTGTCCCACCGGGCCCGCCAAGGATGTTCGGGCCACGACCGCCCTCCAATGCCTCCATGCGCTTCTCGACATTGTCTAGGCGGGCTGCAAGCGCGGCTTCGATCCGGCTGAAGCCCTGGGCCATGTCGTGACCCATACGGTCAATCTTGTTGGTCATGCTTCGGATGCTCTGGGCCATGGGGGTGTTCTCCTGGCCAGGGACGGCGGCGGGGAGGCGGGGTTCGTGGTTGTGTCGCGACTCTTGGACACCGAACCGCCACTGGTTACCCAGCTGCACCTCGCAAACAGCCTTGGCGCGCCACGGGCAATCGACCTTGCGCGTGGAAGGGTTGCGTTTCTTGGCTGTGCTGTTGTACTTGACGCCTCCTCGGTCGCACACCAGGTCGTATCTTGTAGGCTTCCCGTCTCGGTAGTTGGAGGCGCGCAGCTTGACGACGCCGTAGCCTTGGTCCTTGGCGACGCGCTGAACGGCCGTCAGTAGGTCTTCGAAGGTGCGGTAGATGCCCTCGGGCGGCGGCGCGAGGCCCGGGCCGCTGGGCAGGGGCGATTGCGGCATGGGGTTGCCGGAGGAGGTGGGAGTTGGGGTGGCCCAGCTCCCCGGGATGCTGTACGAGGGCTGAATGGTCGGGGTCACTGCTGCCGCGGCGGCGACAGCGGCGGCTGCTGTTGCCGGGGCGGTGGAGGAGCTGCTGTAGTAGAGGACGCGGTCCGTGTTGGCGATGGACCCAGCACTGCGCTGCGGATGCTGCTGAGCCTGCTGGGGTTGGCCGTGGCTGTGGGCGGGCGGGGTGTTCAGTCCGACGACATCGGGAGGCGCCTGCGACAGTTGGGATTGGGGATTGGGGTACTGAGAGTGGGGGGTGCTGTAGCCATTCATCAATGCGTCGGCGTCGGCTACTTGATGGGATCGATCAATCTGATGTGATGGGAATGTGGGATTTGATGAGCCAGTGCCTTGTTCCGGCGCCCGCACGGCCTCGGTCGGCCAGCCTGGAGCTGCAGTTCCTCCGATCTCCGAAACGCGTGCGCGCTTACGGCGTGGCTGGGTCTGGGGAGCCTCCATCATTGCTGGGGGAGGGAAGCTTGAGAGTGCGCAGGGGAAATGGGATGGATGTGTCCTCGGTCCATGCACAATCGAGGTGGCGGCGACCAAATTCCAGCTCTGCTGAGATGCGAGAAGGAAAGGGTCGTTGTCGCCGGGTGGGTTTTTTTTTTGGTGGTGTTGTGCGGGCGGCGGGTGGTAAGTTTGCTCTGAACTTGCAGTGGTCGCCTCGGCGCGAATTTGAGATCGAGGAATAAAGGGACTTCGCCGCTCATACTGGGGCCACCAAAGGGGGACGTGCCTTGCTGTAAAAAAAACAGCCATCTTCATTCACGTGATTCACAAAGCAAGGGGGCACTGCAGTTGGAGCAACGTCTTTTGTGAAGTCGACACGACCTTGGTACGTCCTTGATATTATTATTCACTGCAAAGGTCCTACACTACAGCTCAATTGTGCATTGTGCAAGATGCCTCCTATGCCAGCAATTTTATGGTTAAATAGTTTGAATTCACGTCACATATGCCATTTGCGGCCAAGGGACGGAGGTACAAGCCTTTACAGTAGGTACCTTGGTAGGTTAGTGGTAATTGCCACGAAACAAGTGCAAATATCTCTCTCCAGGCTTGTCCCCTGATGAGAGGCTACATAAATATCACGTAGTCAGCGATATCAACTGCGTTTTTTGTGCACTTCGGAGCAACAGGTAAACAGTGCGGATCTGCATCTGCGGCTAGCGGACTCGGCCCATTACTGCCAAGAATTGAAGCCTCCGGCCCGGTATCTGTACCTCTTACCGAGATCGTACACTCGGGTGGTTGGGTGGTAAGAGTCTATGGCCAAGAAGTCTGCATGTAATTGGCATATAAGGAGCCGAGCCCCGAGCCCTTTACTCGGTGTTGTGAGATTTGGAGCAAGTATGTAAGTTGTGAATGTGATACAGCATACTGAGTGCAGATGTCACAGGCACACGGGCACATGCATTATGTAATCGAGCCTTGGATGAGAAACAAAGGTCAATCACTCACCCCAAACTGGACCCCTCTGTCAAGTTTGATGCTGTCTCCACACAACGCCAACGCCTGAAATATTGACGACAACTCTTTGCTGCTACTAAACCGAAGATCTACACTGATACCTTCCACGTTGTGACTTAGAATATGGCATCCGAACAGCCAGTCAAGGAAAACCCCGAGGATATCCAGGAAGAGGAGCGGTTGGAAGATGCCATGGAGCACCTGAAACTGCTACATCTCCAGGTCATTACATCTCACTGGCATGTCATGACAGTATCTTTCATTACTGACAGGTACCATTAGTTGAGACATCTCCGTACAGCCATCCCTAGGGCTATCCAGCCCCTGTGCTCTAAGCAACCTTCGCGTACGGTTGGCCCATTACTCCTGAGATTTGCCAAACCCCGCCAAGCTAACCAACATCGTAGCGGATGCTCTGTTCTCTTCATTTGCAAAGTCCGTTGCAGAGACGAACAATGAACTAAACGATTTCAAGGCAGCCATGACGAGTGAGGAGAGCAAACGGGTGTTCGAAAAGGCAAACGAGAGCCGCCAAGCCAACCCGAAGGGAATCCGGCCATGGCGAGCCACCGAACATCCGGACTGGACGACTCCCCGGACTCCCCGAAGATGATACCCTCATTTCACACCACGGATCGGTGGAGAGGACCAAATTAACTGACAGCATTCAAAGCACGCGCCGGTTTGGCTATGACATAGCTGCAGCGTGACGAGCGAGTTTAGTGAGCTATCGATGAGCGAACTGGGCAAAGGTTCGCATTCAACCACGCCAAGATGACGCTCCGGTTGGCCATTTATCTCAGATGCAACTGTAAACATCTGCGGCGGAGTGGTAGATACCGACGGTATTCTACAAGGGTATGGGCGGATAAGAAGCCTCCGAAGCGAGGGATATTGCGGTGGGTTGTGGAAGGGCAGCTGTCCCGGACGAACACATTTACAAGCCGCGATAGGGAGTGAGGGGAGTGATGGCTTGGGATCCATTATATGCTGTAGACACTGACATACCTACTTTACGTGGGTATCTACTAGGTATGCTGAAATGCAAGCAACTTTGCTCCCTCGTGATGAGAGCTCCTTCCTACCCTACGCATACACGGGTACAGCACACACGGAGTGTGTGGAGTTTCTGAGAGAATAGATAAGATAACGAGTGCCTCGCCCCAGCGAAAGCTTCTTAGGTAAGCAGCTGAGGGCCACCGACACTTTGCCCGCCTGTGGCTGGTGGGTTCGCAAGCCCCACCCTAATTGGCCAGAATCCATGGGGCTTGATTTTACACCACACAAATTGGAAAACCTTCAAAATTCCAACTTTTGCACTTGCTCAGTGTGACGAAGATTGAACATCGCGATTCTCACGACGAACCGCAGCAATGGCACCCACACGAGTAACATACCGTCGCCGCAACCCGTCAGTTTGCCCACACCATCTTCCATCTTCTCCCAGATATTCTGCGAAGCCCCGCGTGCGCCTGCTAACCTGAGTCGCCTTCTCAGATACAACACCACCTCCAACCGGACGCGCGTTATCAAGACGCCCGGCGGCGACCTGCGAGTCCTCCACATCAAGAAGCGAGGAACTGCCCCGAAATGCGGTGACTGCGGCATCAAGCTCCCCGGCGTAAGTCGCATTTTACAATTTCGTGTTGGGTTCAGGACAATCGAGGATGGGAACGCGAAGGGGATAGGAGGCATTGATCAAGCAACTCTCGGCCGACTACGCCCACCGTCGGGAGGAGGGTATTAAGCAGCTCAGGCTGTCATGCAAAATACCCCTGCCCCTTGATCACTGCGGAGGTGCTGGTGCTGGAATCACTGGGGCTCGAATGTGTCGAATCAGATCCAGGAGGGGTCGTACCGATTGACTTGCGAACGCTCGTGGCTAACGTCATGCTCTTCCTCTAGGTCCCTGCTCTCCGGCCCCACGAGTACGCCCAGATCTCCAAGCCCAAGAAGACGGTTCAGCGTGCCTACGGTGGATCAAGATGCTGCAACTGCGTGAGGTAAGAAAACAAACCCCTTCGCACAATGAGGGCCAGAATCTAATGAACTAAACCAGGGACCGTATTGTCCGAGCTTTCCTGATCGAGGAGCAGAAGATCGTCAAGAAGGTACTCAAGGAGCAGAGCCAGGGCGAGAAGAAGAAATAAAGGGCTAGCGGTTTTCGGCGGCGGGACGGATGCGGGTTTCATTGCTTCGGTGTTCATCATGGAAAAGGGCTGCATGATATACAAACAGCTATAAGGCTCAGCTGTCTCTGTTATTAGGGCTGCTTCCCTCGTCGACTCGAGGTTCGGAATGATAAAGGACTTCAGGCCGTGTTCTCCTTGGCTCGTCTAGGTGGATGTGATACTACCTTGCCATGAAGAGGGCGATATGGCTATAAAACCCAAAATCTGCGTGATAACCGTCGTCTTCAATCCTCCCGAGTTGTGCAGAGCTGGACTCAGGACTCTTCATCTTCAGTTGGTGGGACTGTGTGGCGATGGGTGTTGCTCCACTACCTACACCAATCTAACTCTCCGCAAAAGTAACCTGATTGTTGAACTACTCTGAAATTGTGAACACAAGAATATAGTTAACACATATTGAAAAGCGTCTACCTGGTGCGGGAAGCTGGTGGTGCTGGGGTATTGCGGCGGATACCCTTGTAATAATTAGATGTTGGATAAGAATGACGTGTGGATCGCCCAGAAAACCTTCAGCGCAGACGCTCCAATAGCCACATTTGGGCGCAGAAGTCCCCAAGATCATGGCCAGCTTCCACGCCGCACCAATATAACCGCCAACAATGGCCAATCCAACACGATTCATGCGCCCGGCAGCGGCGCTACGCCTCGTCCTCCCGCGCACAACAACCCGCAACCCACCCTATACCTCACAACTCCTCCTCCACCCGCCCGTCCCACGACAACCAGGAGCGCGCCAACAGCCCGCGGCGGCGCTACACACGCAATCCTCACGGCGCCGGGACCGGCGCCCAGTTGGCCCGGACGGCCAGCCCATCCCGGACATGCCGCCGCCGACCGACTTTGAGCGCCTCGATGTGCTGGGCGCGACGCCGGCGCCGGCGACTAGCGTCGAGGCGTGCCTGCCGGACGGGTTCCGGCTCGGCGGCGGGGCGTCCGTCCTCGGCGGGGCTGGCGCTCTGCTCGTCGGCGGGGAGGCCTTTGCCTGGCGGCCGTGGACGCGCGGCGGGTCGGCCGGGATGGGCTCCGGCCCGAGGCTGGTCAACAAGAAGGGCCAGTGGGAGGTACCGGACGAGGCATTCGGGTTGCTAGGTCTGGTTTGGCCGAAACCTGGTAGGTATTGATTGGAGCCTTTGATTTGCTTCCATTTTGCTCACTCTCCTGCAGATTTACTCATTCTAGGCCTCGGACCCGAGATGCGGCCGCTCAGCCCTGCAACGAGGAGGTACATTAGCAGCCTCGGGCTGCGCGTTGACGTGCTCGACACGAGGAACGCTGCCTCGCAGTTTAATATGCTTGCGACTGAAAGAGGCGTTGGCGATGTTGCGGCGGCGTTAATACCGATAGGGTGGAAGGAAGGCATCGGGGCAATATGAGTCTCTCCGCTACGTATGGAGCTAGGGATCGTGAGACTTGCATATAGAATCTTCGTTGGTTCCCAGTCGCGGATAAGGGAACTGCCACCTCGGCGGCATACGGCCATTCTGACGTTCGGCATAGTAAGATCAAGTGTAAGAAAGGGTGTTCGGTCTTGCATTTATTTGACTACCTATGGTGTCGAGTCGCTGCCCACACACCTTACGACTCAAG
>Ga0164242_10001302_pt1 | contig 29479 bp, 42 predicted proteins | sample OricomgcompostMG_FD_108783 | JGI IMG/M metagenome (GOLD analysis project Ga0164242, IMG submission 108783) | Miracle-Growth compost microbial communities from Emeryville, California, USA - Original compost - Miracle growth compost (MG) ...
CGGCGATGTCCGCCTCGATCAGTTCGGCGACACGGGCGCGCCAATCGCAACGGAGGGCCACATGAACGCGCAGATGCCGATCGTCATGGACGAGCAATTCACGCTCGGCCTCGATCTTCCGGAGACGCTGAGCTTCGACGAATGGGCGGCGCTGGGCCGGAAACTCTGCATGGGCGCTCGGGTGGTGAACTGGTTGATCGGTGATTGGTTGATCGCGGGCTCCGAACGCTACGGAGAGAGGGCGCGCGAGGAGGCAAACGCCATCTTCCGCGCCGATGTCGAGCGCTTCGGACCGATCGTGGATGTCTGCCGCCGCTTCCCGGAGCCGAAGCGCCACCTTGCCCTCACCTTCGCCCACCACGCCGCCGTAATGGCGGTCACGGATGACGAGCAAGCTGAGGCGCTGCTCGGCGAAGCGGAGCGTGACAGGATGACGGCGGCGGCGCTCAAGGCCCAAGTCCGCATCGTCACGAACCGCCAGCCCTGCATGATCGAGGATGACGACCCGGACGACACGGCGATGCGGAGGATCGCGCAGGCATGGAACAACGCGAGCCGGGCGGCGCGAGAGGCGTTCCTGGAGCTCGCGCAGGAATCGCACATGGGGGTGATCGACCTATGACCGTCAACATCGAGGAGTTCCGCGACGTGTTCCTCCGCCGGGGCTGGCGGGGGATCGAACGGAATTACGGATCATCCTCGGCCGTGCTGATGCAGCTCATCGCCAAGGCCGGCGGTCCAGCGCTGCTTGCCGAGCGGGCGCGCGTGCAGCGCTGCGGGCGGAAGGCGGGGGCACGGTGACACGACCGATGCCGCCTGACGATATTCTCCAGCCCATGCCGGCGAAGTTCATTCCCGCCGACGATTTGCGAGAATGGATGATCGACACCTTCATCGCCGAGGATGCCCCGCTCGCCAACCCGGATCACTTCCACCTCGCCCATGCCGAGCTGGGCGTGCTCTGGACCAATGCGCCGAACGGCAAGCATATGCGCACGATCATCGGGCAGGCGGAGATCATGCCCCCGATGGCTATGGGGAATTGGCCCCGCGCCCGGGTGATGCAGCAGATCGAGGAATGGTTCGGCACCGTGCCGGATTTCCTGATCACGTTCTTCGCGCCGGTTGCCGCCGCTATGGACGACGTGTCGTTCTGCGCGCTGGTCGAGCATGAGCTTTACCACTGTGGGCAGGAGAAGGACCAATACGGAGCGCCGAAGTTCACGCAGGACGGCCGCCCCAAGTTCGGGATGCGCGGGCACGACGTGGAGGAATTCACCGGCGTCGTCGCTCGATACGGGCCTAGCCTCGATGTTGCGGAGATGGTCGAGGCGGCGAACGCGAAACCGTTGATCGGGCGGGCGACGGTCGAGGGCGTGTGCGGCACTTGTATGCGTCGTGCGGCGTGACGAGGGCTTGACCAGTGGGAAAAGGCAACAACACGCTGCCGGACGAAATTAAGTCGTTCATCATCAACGCGGTAGCGGCGTTCGACACGCCGACGCAGGTAGTGGCAGCCGTAAAGGAGGAGTTCGGACGCGAGATCACGCGCCAGCTTGTCCAGTGCTATGACCCGAGCACCTACAACGGCCGCAACCTGTCGCAGAAGTGGCGGGTGGAGTTCGACAAGGCGCGCAAGGCCTTCCTCGACGACTGCACCGCCATCCCGATCGCCAACCGCGCAACCCGAATCCGTGCGCTCAACCGCATGGCCGTGAAGGCTGAGACGATGCGCAATTTCGCGCTCGCTGCGCAGCTTCACAAGCAGGCCGCCGAGGAAATGGGGAACGCCTACACGAACCGCCGCGAGGTGACGGGCAAGGACGGGAAAGACCTGCCCGCCGGCGGTAGCGTCGCGATCTTCGCGTTGCCGGATAATGGGAGGGGTTGATGCCTTGCTATGTCGTCAAGATGAAGCCGCCGAGCGTCGAGGAATGGCGGACGTGGGTCCAGATGGGATACCTTGGATCATACGAACGATACGAGGCCACTGTGCGCGAGCGCGGGCCGGCGACAATGCACATCAAAGGCGACCTTGGCCCGCACTGCACCGAATGCCTCGCGCCGGGGGAAAACCTCTGCGACTATCCCGTTGGCGACGGCAAGACATGCGATCGGTCGCTTTGTGATGAGCATGCGAAAGGCGTAGCCGCTGACACCCATTACTGCCGAGATCATTGGCTGATGTGGATGGACTATCTCGCGAGCGAGCGTGGCTACGAGGTTTTGCGCAACGTCACGCCGCTTGGGATCGTCGCAAAGCCAGAATGAACGCCCCCGCGCGCATCCAACCCGAGATCGTCCCCGGCCAAACGATCACGCCGCAGCCAGGACCGCAATCGCAATTCCTCGCCAGTCCGGCCGACATCGCGATCTACGGAGGCAGCGCGGGCGGCGGCAAGACTTGGGCGCTGTTGCTCGAAGACTTGCGGCACATCGGGAACCCCGACTTCGGATCGGTCACGTTCCGCCGCTCCACCGTCCAAATCCGCAACGAGGGCGGTCTGTGGGACGAAAGTATGAACCTCTACCCGCTCGCCGGGGCAGAGCCGAAAGAGCACGTTCTGACGTGGAAATGGCCGAACGGTGCCACGTCGAGCTTCGCGCATCTGGAGCACGACAAGACCCGGCTTCACTGGCAGGGTTCGCAAATCCCGCTCATCAAATTCGATGAGCTGACGCATTTCACGCCAACACAGTTCTGGTACATGGTCAGCCGAAATCGCTCGATGTGCGGCGTGCGCCCGTATATCCGCGCGACGTGCAACCCCGATGCCGATAGCTGGGTCGCCGAGCTTATCGCGTGGTGGATCGATCAGGACACCGGCCTACCAATTCCCGAGCGATCCGGTGTGCTGCGCTGGTTCGTCCGTGTCGGCGAGGAATTGAAGTGGGGGAATTCGCCCGAGGAACTGGCGATCTACCTCATGCCCGATGGTACTCCGATTCCACCGAAGTCGCTGACGTTCATCCCGGCCAAACTGACCGACAACAGGGCGCTGATGGCGGCCGACCCCGGCTATATGGCGTCGCTGCTCGCTCTGCCGTCGGTCGAGCGCGAACGGCTGCTCGGCGGCAACTGGAAGATCAGGCCAGCGGCGGGGCTGTATTTCCAGCGTTCGTGGTGTCGCGTCGTCGATGCGGTGCCGGCGGGGACTGTCTTCGGCGTCGGTTACGATCTCGCCGCCACGCCGCCGTCTGCCGACAATCCCGACCCGGATTATACCAGCCGGACCAAGATCGGTCGCATGCCCGACGGCCGGTATATCGTTGTGCACAACAACAGCATTCAGGAAGGCCCGTTTGGCGTCGAACGCTTCATCAAGAACAACGCATCTCAGGATGGCAAGTCGGTTGAAATCTCGCTTCCGCAAGACCCAGGGCAGGCCGGCAAGAGCCAGGTCAAATCGCTGATCCTCATGCTGTCGGGCTATACCGTCCGGTCATCCACTGAGACGGGCGACAAGGTGACGCGGTTCGGCCCGTTCTCGGCGCAGTGCGAGGCTGGGAATGTGGACGTGTTGCGCGGTGATTGGAATGATCGCTGGTTCACAAACCTCGAAGGCTTCCCGACCGCGAGGCATGACGACGATGCTGACAGCGCGTCGCGGGCGTTCGCCGTGGTCGCAATCGATCGTGGATATGCCTACAACCCGGACGCCTTCTGATCCGCCGTAATCGCCACGCCTCGCCGTCGCCATCATCGCGCGCATGGGCGTCGTGCGAAACCTATTCGATGGGCTGACGAACGCCCTCTCCGGCCTCGGCGGCAGTCACGATCCGCGTAGCTACAACCGTTATTTCGTCATTCCGAAGACCGACCCCGAGATCGATGCGGCCTATCGCGGCTCGTGGGTCATGCGGAAGATCATCGACAAGCCCGCGACCGAGATGGTGCGGGAGTGGCGCGACTGGCAAGCGGACAGTGGCGATATTGAAAAGCTGGAGGCCGAGGAAAAGCGGCTCGATCTGCGCAACAAGGTTCGCCGCGCCGAGATGCTACGTGGCCTGGGCGGCGCTGGCATGGTGCTGTGGACCGACGATTCCGACCAATCGCAGCCGCTGAAACCTGAAAGCATCCAGACCGGCGGCCTGAAGGTTATCCACGTCTGGCATCGCAGCCGCTTCCAGCTCGGCGACATGATCGAGGACTGGCGCGATCCGTGGTTCGGTCATCCGAGCTATTACGAGGTTCAGCTTCAAGGGCAGGCCGGTAGCCGCGCGGTTCGTTTCCACCCGTCCCGCGTCGTCGCCTTCCGTGCCGATCCGGTCGCCGAAATCGTCGGCGCGGGATGGGCGGATTGCTTTTGGGGGCAGAGCAAGGTCGAAACTGTGCTATCCGCCGTCGAGAACGTGGACACGGCGGAGGCCGGATTCGCGGCGCTCATCAAGGATGCGCGCAACCGACGGTTGTACGTCCCGAAGCTGACTGAGCAATTCGCAACCGAGGAGGGCGAGAAGCGATTCACGCGTCGCGCGACCGCGTTGGCGATGGGCGAATCCACGCTCGGCATCACGTTTCTTGACGCCGGCACCGCGACCGGTTCGGATGGCAAGGCGACGGGCGGCGAGAAGCTGGAAGACCGCCAGATGGTCTGGACAGGCATACCGGACATCAAGTCGAGCTATTGGAACGCTGCCGCTGCCGCTGCCGACATGCCAGCGACCGTGCTGTGGGGCGTCTCGCCGCAGGGGATGAACGCTACCGGACAGTCCGATATCGAACTGTGGCACAAAACCATTCGCGGCCGGCAAGACCTCGACCTCCGCCCGTGCATGACGCAGATCGACGCAGCGCTTATCCCGTCCGCGCTCGGCAAGGTCGATGATACGATCTGGTATGAGTGGGCTCCGCTCTCGACGCAGAGCGAGAAGGACGAGGCCAACACCTTCTTCCTGTTCATGCAGGCGGCGGAGAAGCTGCAAGCCACCGGCGCGATTCCCGACATCGCGTTCGAGAAGGCGTTGCAGAACACGATGGAGGAGCGGGGCTGGCTTCCCGGTATCGGCGATGCGCTCGCCGAGATGCCGGAAGACGAGCGCTTCCCCAGCCTCGCCGCGCCCGATCCGAGCGAGGGCGATCCCAGTGCGCTCGGCTTCGATCCCAGCATGGAAGGAGGTGATCCGTTTATCTCGCCGTCGCCGGGGCAGTCCATGGAAGCGGCTCCCCGGCGACGCGCCGCCAATGACATGCGCTTCACCGATGCGGAGCCGCGCACACTCTATGTGCAGCGCAAGCTGCTCAACGCCGCCGATTTCATCCGCTGGGCGAAGGCGCAGGGGTTCGACACCATGACGCCGGCCGCCGAGTTGCATGTCACCATCGCTTACAGCCGCACGCCGCTCGATTGGATGAAGATCGGGCAGGATTGGTCCAGCGACGCCAGCGGCAATCTCACTGTTCCGGCGGGTGGTCCGCGCATCGTTCAGCGGCTCGGCGACAAGGGCGCGGTTGTGCTGCTGTTCGGATCGAACGATCTGGCGTGGCGGCACAAGGCGATCCTCGAAGCGGGCGCATCGTTCGACTTCGACGAATATCAGCCCCACGTCACGATCACCTATGCCGCCCCGGCCGATTTCGATCTGGCGAAAGTCCAACCCTACACGGGGCCGCTCAAGTTCGGGCCGGAGCTGTTCAGCGAGGTTGACGAGGATTGGGTGCCCAAGGTTGTCGAGGACGGATTCTCCTTTGCGGATATCGGCGGTCACGGCGGCAACCCGAACCATGATCCGCACAATGGGCAGTTCACCAGCGGGCCGGGTGGCTCTTTGGCCCATGACTTGGAAGAACTTTTGTCGGGCAACATCAAGTCGAACCCAAAGACTATTGCTCGAAAACTTCGGGCCAAGGGCTATGATGTTGCCAGCGATCATCCTGAGATCGCGAAGGCGGTCAAAGCGCAGCACGAACGGATCGACGCCGGGCATCGACGCCTTGCCGAACGTCTCGCCAGCCCTGAGCACAGGGCAAAAATCGCGGAATTAACGAAGCGGCGTGAGGCAGAAGCAACTGCGCGGGCAGAACCGTATGAGAAAGCCCCGATGATGCAGCATTTCTCGCCGAAGGAGCGAGCTGAGATTATCGACCATGCACGCGCTGGCAGAGAAGATTATGCCGAAGCATATGCAAGGCTCGCCACGGTCGGGGCTATTGCGAAGCAAGCCAAATCCGATGGTTGGACTATTCGCCACGTTTCGAAGGAAGGGTCGCGCGCGACATCGCGATACCTTGTTCACCCAAACGGTAATGAAGTCCGGGTTTCTGACCACTTCATTCCAAGCACCCCAAAGCGGGAAGCCGGATACCGTGGCAAGTGGGCTGGCGAGCTTGTGGTTGGCCGCGAATGGCGCTCGCAGTCGCTCAAAGACTATATGGATGAACTTCAAAGCATAGCAACCGAGACGAACGAGGATTGACGCCGCCCGGCTTGCGCCTACCCTCGCCCCATGCGCTGCGCAATCTACACCCGCAAATCCTCCGACGAAGCGCCGGACAGCAATCTCAGCTCAATCGAGACGCAGCGCGCGCTGTGCGAAACCTTCATCGCCAGTCAGGCCGCCGAGGGCTGGATGGCGCTGCCCGATCGCTATGACGATCTCGGTTACAGCGGCGGCACGATAGAGCGCCCGGCGCTCGCTCGCCTTCTCGACGACATCGCCGCCGGGCTGATCGACACGGTGGTGGTCTACAAGATCGACCGGCTCTCGCGCTCGCTCAGGGATTTCGTGAACCTGATCGACCTGTTCGACAAGGCAGGCGTCTCGTTCCTCTCCACCACACAGCAGTTCAGCACGACGAGCAGCATGGGCCGCCTCACCCTCAATATCCTGCTCACCTTCGCGCAATTCGAGCGCGAAATGGCGGGCGAGCGCACCCGCGATTGGGTGGCCGGAGCCCGGAAGCGCGGCATCTGGACGAGCGGGCCGCCGCCCTTCGGCTATATGCGCCGGGATGGGCGGCTCGCGCCTCACCCGGAGCGCGCGGAGGTGGTCCGCTGGGTGTTCCGCCGCCTGCCTCGCGCCAAATGCTTCGGGACGGTCGCGCATGAGTTGAACGCGGCCGGTCATCGCAATCGTTTCGGCCGGACATTCGACGGCCGCACCGTCAAGACCATGATCGAGAACCGGGTCTATCTCGGCGAGATGAGGCATCGAGGCGAGCATATTCCCGGCACGCACGAGCCGCTGGTCACGTCTGCGATGTGGCGGAGCGCGCAGAAGGCGGTCGCGGAAATCCGGGCCGGAAGATATGGGCAGATGGGAGCGTGGCAGAGAAGTCGGAAGATTGCCGCCCCGGTTGGGCTGGTGGAGCCCGATAAGAGATCGCGGTCTTCCGGGGCGGCAGCGCAACCGTAATACATTGCCCGAGCAGAGGCAAGATTCCGCCATGCCTTTCGATCCGCTCCCGCCCCGCGCCCGCTACAACCTCGCCGCGCTCGTCAAGGCCCAGCGCCCTGGCGCGCGCAAGCGTTCGATCATTCTCCGCCCGATCGAACCGACACAGGCGCTCGCGTCCGATCTCTATCGCGCCTGCTATCGCCCGCTCATCGCGAAGATCGAGGCGACGATGCCGGCGATCCTCTCGGCTTACTCGTCCGCGCTCACGGTCCGCGACGGGTTCGCCGACGCCAGCGATCCGCAGAGCGTCACCAACTCGCTCGGCGACGATCTGCGCAACATGGTGCTGGCGCTGATCCCGGCGCTGCGCCTGTGGACCGCGCGAACCGAGAAATGGCACCGCGCGAAATGGCGATCGGCCGTGCTGTCCGCGTCCGGCGTCGATCTGGATACGATGCTGATCGGCTCGCCCCAGCCCGCATCGGTGCAGGATACGATCAACTGGAACGTGGCGCTGATCCGCTACGTGGGCGATCAGGCCCGCGCGCGCATATCGAGCGCGGTGTTCGCGGCGCTTCATGCCCGCAAGCCGGCCGCCGATCTGGCGAAGGACCTGCGCGGCATCGTCGGCATGTCGCGGCGGCGGTCTTTGCTCATCGCCAGCGATCAACTCGGCAAGCTGTCGTCGGCGCTCGATCGGGAGCGGATGGCCGAGGCGGGAATCAGTGAGTTCAAATATCGGCATTCGGGCAAGCTGCATCCGCGCAAGTGGCACCGGGCGCGCGATGGGAAGCTCTACGATCTCAAGACTGGCAAGGAAATCGGTGGCGATGACGCGATCGCGGCGGACGATATGCCGGGAATCCCGCCATATTGCGGGTGTCGGAAGCAAGCTGTCGTGCGGTTCACCTAATACCCGTCCTCGCCTTTCACACCGGGTGCGCGACCTTCACCGGGACTACATCGCCACAATATTGACAATAGCGGATAGCGTGGGGGAGCCGGGCAGGAGCAAATATGTTCCCCAAGCCCTTCTTCCCACACGAAGGGCAAATTCCACGCGGGGAAGCGCTGCGAGTTTGCATGCCGGGGCGGCGGACGGCCATGTCAGCGGCCCTCCGCGCCCATAGCGATTAGGATGCGACGCGCCCAATTTCGCCCCGCTTCGGACACCGTCCCCCAGCGTCCCGCCAGGACGCCGCTCATATAATCAATGGTGTTGGCGCGCTCTTGACCGGTTTGCCCAACATAACGGGCGATCGTCCGAGCTTCCATTTCCTTCACCGTTGTCATGTGGCTTGCCTCCGTAGTTGGTATCACCTATATAGATGGTATCAGCTACTAGCGCAATAGGTGGTATCAACAAAATGCGGGGATCGACTCAATTTGTGGTATCGGATACGCCCCCGCCTGTGGGACGCCCGAGGATCAATCACGAAAAGACGATGGCCCGCTTCGGCGATGGCACGCTCGATCGTATCAAGGCCGTGCTGGCACCGCGCGAGAAGCAATCTGATTTTATCCGCGAGGCAGTCGAGCGCGAGCTAGAACGACGGGAGAGCGGGAAGTGAGCGAGATGATCGAGCGGGTGGCGCGCACCTTTTATGAGTGCACGAATGGCGCATTTATCCCAGATTGCGCTGCGCCGAACGATCCGCCCGTATTCGTCCCGGCATCTTGGGATAGCGCCGACGTCCGGGATCGCGATCATCATCTGGCGAACGCTCGGGCCGTCCTCACCGCCATGCGCGAGCCGACTACCTCGATGATCGACGCCATGTATGACGAATATCAGAACGGCGGCAAAGGCTCGCTGAGGGATGATTGGATTGAGGCGATCGACGCGGCGCTGGAGGAGGGGCGGTGAGAAACTGGACCGCGCCATTGCAGCGATCCGAGATCATCGCGCTGGTTGCTATCACCATCTCGATCTTTGTTATCCTGCGATAATAACCCCGCCGTAATCCCCTCTCGCGCCGGCCCATATCGTCCGGCGCATGTATTTCGCGGACCACCTCGTCTTGGACGCGCCACGCCGCACCGCGGACGGCTATATGGCGGTTCGCGCTCGCGCCGCCCGAACTGGCGTCTACCAATACACAGGCCGCGAGGTTGATCCCGACAACACCCATGGCCTGCGCGATCAGGCCAGCGTCAATGTGCTCCGCGACGAGAACACCGTTTTCGATCAGCGCTCGGCGCACAGCTTCATCGGCAAGCCGATCACGGACGATCATCCGCGTGAGGGTGTGAACGCCGGCAACTGGCGCGATCACGCGCGCGGCGTCGTCATGGGGGCGATGCGCGACGGCGACCACCTCGCCTTCGACCTGCTGCTCACCGACGCCGCGACGATCGCCAAGGTCGATGCGGGTAAGGTCGAACTGAGCAATGGCTACCAGTCGGGGCTGGAATTCGGCGACTTTAAGGCCGCCGATGGTACGGCCTGTCAGGCGCGCCAGACCAACATCGGCGGCAATCACGTCGCGATCGTGGATCGCGGCCGCGCCGGCCCGACTTGCCGCATCGCCGACGCCGCGCCGTGCGACGCCGCTCCTCGCGCCTTTCTCGACAGCCTCACCACGAAGGAGAAGCCCGTGAAGACCATGCTCATCGACGGGCTCACCGTCGATATCGCCAACGCCGACACGGCGGAAGCGACCATCAAGACGCTGCTCGCCCAGCGCGACTCTGCGAACGCGAAGATCGCCGATGCGGAAAAGAGCGCCGAAACGCTCACCGCCGATAAGGCGAAGCTGGAAGCGGAGGTCGCCACGCTCAAGAAGGCGGTGGCGGACGCCAAGCCCACCCCGGCCCAGCTTCTCGACGCGGCCAAGTCGTTCGCGCTCACCCGCGACAAGGCCAAGGCGCTCGGCGTCGCGATCACGGACAGCATGGACGAGCCCGCGATCAAGCGCGCGGTCATCGACGCGCGCATGGGCGATGAGGCCAAGGACTGGACCGACGATCAGGTCGCCGCCTCGTTCGCGCTGATCGCCAAGGACGCCAAACCGGCCGCGCCGAGCGGCACGCCGATCCAGCTCGGCGATGCCCGCGCCAGCGCCGCCTCCGCCCGCGCAACCTGGCTCGCCGCCAAGGAAAACGCGCACCGTTCCGCGCAGAGCGCCTAAGGAGCACCGACCATGGCCGTTCTTCAGAGCAATTTTTCCGAGGACATCGCCCCCGGTTATCCGGGCATGGACGCCGATGGCGAGCTGTCCAACATCATCAGCGGCACGCTGGAAGGCTCGACCGCCTGCGCGTTCGGCCGCCCCGTATACGCCGGAACCGCCGATCGCGGCGTCTCGCTGACCGTTTCGGCCGATTTGCGCGGCTTCGCGCTGGCGCACGCCGGCAACGTCGTCACCGCGACGCGCGCCGCCGACACCTACGCGCCGGGCGATACGCTGCCGATCAAGAACCGGGGCAAGATTTGGGTCACCTCGACCACGGCCGCCGCCAAGGACGATCCGGTCTACGTCACGGCCGCCGGCGCGATCACCAATGTCGCCACCGGCAACACGGCCGCCAGCGGCTGGGTTTTCGACGACACCATCGCCGCTGCGGGCCTTGTCCGCATCGTGCGCCGCTAAGGGGGCTGCAATGACCAAGCCGATTTTCTTCGACTCCGTTCAGGCGGCAGTCTCGCATATCGTCGCGCAGGGCGGCGGTTGCCCCGCTTTCGCCGACGCGATCCGTGGCGTCGATCTCAATGACGCGCAGCAGGTCAACGCCTTTCTGACGCCGCAACTGCTCAATATCGAGCAGGGCGTTTACATGGTGAAGTATCCGCTCGCGGATTACGCCGAGTTCATGCCGGTCGATACGCAGGGTTCGATCTGGACGGCGGGCTCGCTGTTCTACTCGGGCGACATCGCGGGAAAGCCGGAATGGTTCGACGTGGCGGCGGACGACATGCCCTATGCCGACGTGAGCCGGGCGCAGTTCCTTCAGGAGAACTGGATCGCCGCGATCGGCTACAAGTGGAACCGGTTCGATCTGGAACGCGGCCAGCAGCTCGGCATCAATGTCATCGCCGACAAGGCCAACGCGGCAACCACTTCCGCCGAGCGCTTCATCCACAAGACGGCCATGACGGGCGACGGGCTCAAGTTCTCGACGGGTTTTGTCAACAACCCGCTCGCCACTACCGTCACCGCCTCAGGAGCGATCACGGCGACTTCGGATGCGGTTGCCGATGTCGGCCTCATCAACACCGCGCTCAACTCGGTCGAGACGAACACGCTCGAAACCTATCGGGCGGATACGCTGGCGCTGCCGCGCACCACGTTCAACATTTTAGCCTCCAAGCCGATGCCGAACACCAGCGTCTCGGTTCTGAACTATCTGCGTTCCAATTCGGTCGTGGGTAACATCACGATTAAACCGACCCGCCATCTCGAAACGGCCGGCGCATCGGGCACCAAGCGCATGGTGGCCTATGCCAACACCAACGAGGTGCATCGCTTCCACCTTCCCGGCGGCGGCCATCAGTTGTTCAACACCAATCCCTACCAGAAGGGGCCGTTCTCGTGGGAGGTGCCGGGCCTCATGTCGATCGGCGGCTACGAGAACCGCATCCCGAAAGCGATCACCTTCACGGACGGAGTGTGAGACATGGCGAAGTTCACGAACACGCACCCCGGCGCGCGCGGCATCCTGATGAAGAACGGCGAGCATAAGATCGTCGATCCCGGCCAGACGATCGAGATCGACGAGAAGGAGGTCGTCAGCGTCGCCGATGGCGTCGAGAAGGGCGACAAGCCCGCCAAGGACGCCGACAAGCCCGCTTGAATCCCCTGGGCGACACCAGCCGCCACCTCGGGCCGGGCCTTCGGGTTCGGCCCGCTTCGTCTCCGCCGTAATCGGGCGGGGCTATATCGTGACGCAGCGGATGCGGAAACTCTGGATCGTGTGAAAAATCTTCGACTCGTGTGGGTCTTGAACAAGACGCGGCCCTGTCCATTGGAATCGGGCCTTACCACCGGGGATCACTGCAACCTTCCTGTCTAATGCCCCCGCTATAGCCGCCCCGATTTGACCGGCGTGGTTATCGGCGGAAATGGAAGGCTGAATTTCGTTCGCAAAGCCGTGAATCGCTAGCGTCACCTCTAGCCCATCGAGGCAGCTCGCGCGCATCGGAACACCGCTTGGTGGCCCCATACGGATGAAGGGATAGGGCGGCACCGCTGGTGTCCATTGCGTAAAGATACGCGCCTTCGGCACCAGCGCGGTCACGCCCGCATCGGCCTTGAGCAACTTCAGCGCGGCGTTGCGGACAGCCAGGGTGGAATCAATCGCCATCGCGTCCTCCGCGCTTGATCTCGATCCGCACCGCGTCGCCTACCAGCTTCACGGCCTCCGCACGCCTCTTCGCGACGGCCGGGGCCATGTAGGGGCGCGGGGCCATTTTCGACGTGCCGTATTCCAAGGCGCTGGCATAACGAGCATTGGAGGACACTTCGACAAGCAGGGGCTCGACAAGTACCGTCTCGATATTGTTCGCCAGCACGCCTGTGTCGTTGTTCGGCGGCTCGCCGGGAAGGGATGCGACGTGCCCCTTGCCGGATACCGATCCTTCCGTGATCGAGATTTGCGCTTCCGTCTGGATCATGTTGCCGGCGGCGAAGAGGGCGCGGCTTATCCGGTCGGCCATGCCGCCGCCGCCAAGGCCACCGATCCGCTTCGTGGCGGCTTTTCGGCCCGTGATCTTAGGCACGCCGCCCCCGCCCGACATAACCTACCCCCGCCGGATCGCGCTCGATCGACGTGACCGCCCATATCCCCGCGAACGGTCCCTCCGTCACCTTGACGGACGCATCGGTATCGAGCAAGCCCGAGAAGCTGGCGGCGAGGATGATGAACCGCACGTCGCCGTCCGCGAAGCCGTCGCTCTGGCGCATTGCTTCGGTGGCTTGGTCGATGGAAACTCGACACGCACGCTCGGTGGGAGGCGAGCCCGGAACCCAATTCCCGTTATCGTCATAATAGCCGGGATTATCTTGCGAGGCGATCGCGCCCGCGAAGAAGGGCGCGCCGAACGCGGCGGCGGCCATATCGGCGAGGCCGAGGAAGGCGCTGGGCAAATCCATCAACAATTCCAGGGCGGCAGCGGCCCGGCATAGCCGTTGAAGCCGCACGACGCGGGAATGCAGCCCGGCGAGGTCGTGCCCATCCCGCTCTTGTTCCGGCGTAGCAGGGCAAGATAGTCCTGCCCATATACGGTGGATTCCCACCCGCCGTCGATGGCTTTCTTTACCGCTTCATCGGAGAATTGTGCCGCAAACGAGCCCGACCGGAACTGCGTCACGCCGGTCGATGTCATGCCTGCCGTATCGGCACCAGCGATGCCCGAAACGCCCGCACGGAGCATATTATGTGCGGCGGCGGCCAATTTGGCAGGGGCGTAATCGGTATCCGACCATGATTGATCCACAAACCGCGCGCTGTCGTCGATCCAATACTGGACAGTCGCCGTATCCACGTCCGAGAAGGCTGGATATCGGGCCTTCATATCGTCAGGCGATGGATCGCTATAGGCCATCATCAAAGCCTATGCGCGAGCCGTCGTGCGATTACGGCGGACAAAAAGAAGGGCGGCCGATAACGACCGCCCTCCCGAGCCTGCCCAGCCCTGACTCGCCTCAGCGCGCCAAGCCCGGCCGTGCCGCGCCTCGCCTTGCCAAGCCCAGCCTAGCCTGCCACGCCTCGCCTATCCTCGCCGCGCCATACCTCTCCTGACCTTGCCGTGCCGCGCCTCGCCGCGCCCGACCTAGCCTTGCCTGCCATGTTTCGGCCCCTTTATTCGGCGGGACGAGCCTGTTCGATCAACGCGAAAATCTTCGCGAGTTCGGCCAGCTCTGCGTAGCGACGATGCCACGCCTCCAATTCGGCCCAAGCCTGTGCGACGACTTGGGCGCGAAGCTCTTCATCCGATAGCGCATGTTGGAGGCTGGTATAGCTCCTGTCTTCATCGCGCTTCACCGAAACGAACGCCCGGATGGGAGCGGACGAGCCGTCCTGCTTCTCCATCACCACGTCGATATGGCGGATGAGGTGCATTGCCTGCGTCTTCCGGTGTTCTTCGGCCGCCTTGGCGTCGTCCCACTCGAATACGTTATGAAGTGGCGCGTCTCCCGGCCGGGACGCCTCAACAACGTCATACGCCTCCAGCCGACCGTTGTGGAACGTGCGAATGCGCTCCAATTCCTCTCCGACGATCTGCGCATCAATGCCGCCCGGAGCGACATTCCCTTTCCATTGGTAGACCATCCCCATCATCATGCCTCCTCGCTGGAGCCGACATGGAAGCGGCCATAGCTGCCGTTCTTTTCCGGCCGCCATTCGCCGATGCCGACGCCAAAACCAGCCGTGTTGAGCAGGTTCGCGATCTGCTCGGCTGACATCACGGCCGCGTTGAACTTGATCGTCGCCGGGATGCGCCATTCCGGGAACTCGGGACGATAGCGAATGTCCGCCGTCCCCATCCCAACGCGCACCATGTCCTCGCGTGGTCGGGGCTCGCCGATAACCTCCAACATCTCGGCGTCGATATGGAACGCGCCACGCGCCATCGTCATCTTCGCATCCACGAAGCGGCAAGCCGATACCATAGCCGCCTTAACGCCGATTGCCGGGAAACCGTAAGCGCCGGATTCGGTGCGGTAGAAGCAGGCTTCGTAATCGGCCTCGGGGTCTTTCGCCTCTCTCGCCTTGGCCGCCTTCTTCATCTGCTTGTCCAGCATCTGGCGCTTGGCCTTCTCACTCCATGCATGGACGATCAGCGGGCTATCGCCCACCAGCATGAACGTAATGGTCTGGATGTTGAGCGGCGGCAATTCGATCGTCGCCGATGATTTCGAAACTGGCATTGGATTCCTCCTGTTTAGGGAAAGCATTTTCACCGATGGGGGCTACATGACTAGGGACAATCTGGCGTCAGTGCGCGGCGAGGCGGCGCAGATCGGCGATGATCCGGCCGATATGCCCCTCGCCGGATTCGTCCCCATATTCCTTGAGGTAGATTTCCAGCTTCTCGATTGCAGCGGCGCTGTCCGGCGCAGGCACCGCCATAAGATCATCGACCGATTGCACGGCCCTGCGGACATGGAGCTTATTGTCTGCATCCATGCGGGCGTAATCCGGATCGCCGGGCACGGCCGTATTGAATGGATGCGCGTCCAGTTCGGCCCATGCCTGATGATAGCAAGCCTTCGCGGCTGTCCAGTTGTCCCGGTTCGCGAGGGCTGGAATGGCGGGGAGCGTCAGCAACGGAGCCGCCGCCATTGCGCCAAGCACGCCGCGACGGGTGGTGTTCGTGTCCATCACGCCGCCTCCCGATATTCGATATGGCCGAGCAGCGCGCCTTCGCCATCGAAGATGGACCTTTCGATCCGCTTGCGCTCGTCGATCGCGCACCAGAGGAGACGCCAAATCTTGTGAACGTCATGCCGGATCGGCCACGACTGCTCGCGCGCAGTTTCCTCCACGCCTTCGCAGAGATCGGCGACCGTCTCCAACAGCACTTCGAGGTTGGACATGGCCGCCTGGGCTTCGAGGATGAAGCCTTGCACCTCCTCATAGGGGAAGGCGCTCAGATAGACCGTGGTTTTCGGGGCGGGCTGTTGGATCGGCATCACAGCCTCCCCTCGGCGCGCTTCTCGGCCCAGCCGAGCGCGAAGATCGTGTTCCACGCCCGGATATGGACCGGGTTGCTATAATCGAACGGGACGACGCCCGGCGCGAACGGCGGCGGATCGCGGCCGTTGTCATTGGCAGCGCGGGGCGGAAACGGTATGACGTTCGAAGCCATGATCGATCTCCAAGGGATCGGTTGCGGTCAGGGCCGGGCGGGTGTTGGTAGCGCCCGTTCGGCCTGTCCTACGTATGCTCCGTATTGCCTACGGTGTCAACGGGTGCTACGTAGAAAATATGAGCAGCGATCCCATGAAGCGATTTGAGATGCTCGCGCCTCCCGCATGGATCGCGCGCGTGGACGAATGGCGTCGCCAGCAACCGGACCTGCCTTCTCGCGCCGAAGCGATCCGCCGCCTGGTCGAGAAAGGGCTTGATCGGGAGTGAATCGCAAGCAAAAGGCCGCCGCCAAAGGGCGGAACGAAGTCAGGAAGCTGCTTGCCGGGGTTGTCAGCAATGGCGGCTTTGGCTTGATCGTCTGGGGTGCGGCGGCCATCTACAGGCGCTCACCCGGCGTATCCTACGTTCTATGGATCGGGGTGGGCGTCATGCTCGTTATGGTTTCGTGCGCGATCGTGCGCTATATAGAGCCGGAGGAGTGAACGGATGAACCTCTATCAGAACCTTCCCCCGGTGATCGCACTGGCTCTCGCGCTGGCGGCATGGGGTGCCGTGGCGCTGCAATCCCGCGCGGCAAAGAAGCATGTCCACGATCGGGATTGATCCTCGCTTATACGAGGTTCGGATCGCGCCACATGATCTCGGCTACATCGCCGTCGTCCCCGAACTGCCGGGCTGCATGTCCGATGGTGAAACGCCCGAGGAGGCGCTTGCGAACGGATATGACGCGGCCGGTGCGTGGATCGAGGCGGCGCGCGAGATGGGTCGTGAAGTTCCTACTCCGATGCGTCGCGCCTACGCCTGACCGGGATTGATTCCCGCCCTCTCTGACGCGTAGGCTCGCCCTCTCAATGGGAGGAGCCAATGATTCTGCTCGCGGCGATGTTGGCGGCTTCGGCAAATTATGATGCCGCGATCATCGCCGAGGCGAAGACGAGCATCGCTAACGAATTGCTCGATCCGCAGGCAGCGCAGTTTCGCGGCATCCATGTCGTCCCCGGTGCCAACGGCGGCAGGAAGGTTTGCGGCGAGGTGAACGGCAAGAACAGCTATGGTGGCTATGTTGGCTTCCGTGGCTTTGCTTACGAAGGCGCATATCACACCGGAGCGATCAAAAATCCGGATGAGATCACGATTTATGAAACAATGGCGAAGGGGTGCTAAGCCTTTTCGCCTCCATCCCCCTCCCGCATCTTCCGCTCGATCATCCTGGTCCGCGCCACCATCTCGCGACGCCGCCGATCGGCTGGCGCGTCGGCCGTTCGCCTCACCATCTCGCCCATATCCGGTAGCAGGCGCACGTTCATGGCGAGCACTTCGGATTCGGTATCGCCGGTAAGATCGGCGGCGATGCCCTCGATCGCCTCGCGCGACAGCACGCCATCGGCATAGAGCCGCTCGATCAGCGACAGGAGGAGGACGCGATCCGCCGACATTCGGACGCAGCCTAGCCCAAGCGCAGGCGAGATGCACGCCCGCCGTAATCGGGGCTTCGGCCCGGCCCTACCCTCCCGGCAAATCATCGCCGGGAGCGCGCAATGTCGGAGCCCAACACGATCGAGTTCGGCGTCCTCAAGATGGGCGATGGAGCCGATCCCGAAGGCTTCACGTCGATTTGCGGCCTGAATACGACCGGCTTCAACCGCACCGTCGAAAGCACCGATCGCTACATCCGTGATTGCACCGCGCCCGCCACTCCGCCCAACCGGCGCGTCAAGGTGACGGGGCGGAAGTGGGATTTGACCGGCTCAGGCTATTTCAACATGGGTCAGCAGGCCGACATCGAAGCCGCGATCGGCGTCAAAAAGAGTTGGCAGTTCGTCGTCATGGATGACGACGGCACCACGCCGCTCGGCACATGGGCGGGGTCGGGCGTGATGACGGCCGCGAACATCGCCACCAGCGAAAACGATCTCGGCACGCTGGAACTGACGATCGCCTCCGATGGCGCATGGACCTACACGGCGGCGAGCTGATGCCCCTCACCGAAATCGAGCTTCCTTTCGGCGACGGCGATTATCTCTTCGCGCTGAAACTGCCCCAGCTCGAAGAATTGCAGGAAAGGCGCGGGACCGGAATCTTCCGCATCTACGGCCGCGTGCTGGCGGGCCGGGCAGTGCTGCCGACCGGCGAGGCGATCGGGTTCGCCGAACAGGGAGAGGCCTTCGCCGAGGACATTTACGAGACGATCCGGCTCGCGCTGATCGGCGGCGGGCGCGGCCTTGTGGACGGCAAGGAGGTGGCAGTCTCTCCGCTCACCGCGCGCAAGCTGGTGGAGCGCTACGCCCACCCGGCTCCGCTGAGCGAGGTATGGACCATCGCCGCCGCGATCCTGGCGGTGAAGATCAAGGGATACGACCCCGGCCCAAAAGCCGAGCCGGCCCAGGAGCCGGCAAAGCCCACAGGCAAAGGATCAGCGAAGGGTTCGACCCGGAAGACGCGATCGTAAACTGCGGCGCGATGGGGATCCCCTACGCGGAGCAGACGTGGTGGAGCTACACGGCGTCTCTTTGGGAGCATAACGACCGGCTGAGAGAGCGCGACAAGCCGGACCTGCCCGATCCCGAGAAAGCGCGGCGCGCGATGCTGGCGGCGGAAGGCCATTGCTGATGGTGGATGATGCGAACCGGGTTGTCGTCCAGCTTATCGGAGACACCTCCGATCTGACGGGCAAATCGAACGCGGCGGCGCGATCTTTCGACCGTTCGATGTCCACGATCGAGGCGGCCGCGAGCCGCGCGGAAGGGGCCATCCGCACCTCTCATCACAGCATGGCGGAGTCCGCCAACGGCGCGGCTGGCGCGCAGATGATCCTGAACTCGGTGATCCGCCGCACGACCGATCAAATCGCGGCCGGCGCTCCGGTGGCGACGATTTTTGCGGAACATATCGGCGCATTGGCTGAAGCGGCCGAGTTCGCGGGAGGATCACTAGGGGGCGTCGGCGCATTTTTGGCGGGACCGTGGGGCATTGCGCTTTCGGCTGCGGCGTCGGTCGCGGCCATTCTGGCGCAGCGGTTATTTGAAACCGGGGACGCCGCACACGAGGCCGATGATGGGCTCAAGGCATTCCAGCACCGTCAGGCTGACATCGGATCGTTCATCGACGCGACAACCGGCAAACTGATCCACCAGAACGAGGTGCTGGTCCAAAATGCCATGCTGACGCGCGGAGAAAGCATCAGGAAAAATAGTCAGCATATCGTAGATTTGCGCGACAAGGCGTTCGGGGCGGTGAGTAAGGCATCTGTCACGGGCGAACGATTCACGGCAGAGCGCCAGCCCGGCGAGAAAACCTTCGACGTTGATCTGGTGAACGCCATATCGGGCGCTAACGGCAGCGTTATCCGCCTCAATAAGAATATGACGGAACTGGCGAAGCGCCGTCCCGACCTAAAGGGTCTAGCCGATCAGGTTAACAACCTTGCCGCCCAAGCGGCGAGTAGCGCCGAGGCCTCCGCCAAGGCGCGCGGCGAGATGGTGGAGCTCCAAACCGCTGTTCGGGGCGGCACGGTTTTGACGGCTGGCCTCGTCGAGCAACAGGTTCACCTCGCCACGGCGCGCACCGCCGTTGCCAGGGCGCAGGAGCATCTCAACGAGGTCGAGAGGCGCGGTCGTGAAATCGATCGCATGAATGCCGGAGACGAGAAGAACAGGGCGCTGGAGCAGTTCCGTCGCGATCTCACCGACGCCACAATAGCCGTCCAGCAAGCCCAGGACGCTCAGAAATCTGCGGCCGAAACCCATCGGGAGCATGCTCGCGCTGCGCGTGAAAGCGCAAAGGCGATACGGGATAACGCGAAGGAAGAGCGCGAGCTTGAATCTTCGCTCAGGAGCTTACGGGCTGAACTCGATCCACTGAGTTCAGCTTGGGAACATTATCTCTCCACACTCGATCAAATCGCCAAATTGCAGGCATCAGGCAAACTTGATGCCGCAACCGCAGGTCAATATCGGCGGGCCGCCGTCAAGAAAGAAATCGAAACAAACATCGCCGATACCAATAAGGAAGATAAAGCCGCGCGCGATAATGCTTTCAAGGATATCTATGGCGGCCCGAGCTTGTATGTTGGCGCGCCCGACAAGCTCCCCACCCGTGAATCCGAAGATGCGGTGCGAAACTCGATCCTCGGCGATCCGAAGGTCATCAGCGAGCAGCAGCGCCAGATTCAATCGCTCGCCAATTTCTATGAGCGCGCCTTCGAGGGCGGCACGCACGGGATTTGGGATGCGTTCAAGCGCGACGGGGAACGCGCCGTCGCCTACGCGCTGGCGAAGTTCACCCTGACGCAAGCGGGCAGCCTGTTCGGCAAGAAGGGCGCGTCCTCCGGCGGCGGGATTTCGTCCTTTCTTGGCGATATCGCGATGGCCTTCGGTCGCGCCTCGGGCGGCTATGTGGGGCCGGGCAGCCTCCACCGCGTCAACGAGGGCAGCGGCGGCGTCGAGCTGCTGAAAATGGGCAGTCAGGGCGGGAAGATCATCCCGCTGGGAGAGACGAAAGCGGCGTCTCGTGGTGGTGGCGTCACGGTGCTTCAAAGCATCAATGTGGATTCCAGAGGGGCGGTGATGAACGATGAGTTCGCGAGCCTCATCCTCACGCGCGCCGGGCAGCACGCGCAACAGATCAGCGCGGCCTACAGCGGTGTTGCCGTCCGCGCCGCTCCCGGCGCTGTGCAGCGGACGCAGACGCTCGGCACGCCGCCGTAATCGCCGAATGGGCGCGGTCATAGCGTCGCTGCATGTCCGGCCTGCGCACCCTTCATTTGTGCCAATTCAACTTCGCCGATCAGGACATCACCGTTGTCGGATCGGAAATCACCGCCGGTCCCTCGCTTTCCGGGATCGAAGAGCCGATCGCGACGGACGGCGGCGGCTTCTGGCAAGCCGCTTTCAGCAACGCGGACTTCGGCGGACCCGACGATGACGATCGCGCCGCGACGCTGGCGTGGCGGGCGATCAATGCGGGGCTGAGCGGCGGCCAGCGCGCGATCGTGCGCTTCTGCGACAGGTTGCATCAGCCGGTATTGGATCGTGCGACAGTGCCGCATAGCGACGGCACGCCGTTCAGCGACGACAGCGAATATGTCTCGCCAGGCTCATCCGCCACCGTGCTTGCGGTCGTAAACGGCGAGGCGGACGGGCTCAACGCCACGATCATAGACATATCGCTCGCTTCCGAACGGCCGCTGATCGGCGGTGAGAGGTTCACGCACGTCCATGCCATCTGGCTTGACCGCTGCTACGAGATCAGCGCGATCGAGCCGCTGGACACGGGGCTTCGGATCACGTTCCAGCCGCCGATCCGGGGCGGCATCGCGGCGGGCGATCCGCTCGACTTCGGCGATCCGCGCTGCGTCATGCGCCGCGCATCCCAGCCGACGAACGCGCTCAATCTCGGCCGCTTCTCCTCCGCCTCGATCACCTTCGTCGAAGACATGAGGCCGCCGGCATGAAAGAGAGCTGGCTTGTCCGGATCGACAGCGATCCTCCGGCGCGCATCGCCGCCACGGTCAACCCGCGCCGCATTCCGGCCGATCATGTCGAAAGCGAGGACGGGGCGCTCTATCTCGGCGGCGCAGCGCTACTCAATATCCCCGAATTGCAGGCGCTCATCAACGACATCGCCGACAGGATCAGCATCACCATCTCCGGCGTCTCCGCGGCCGCGATGGCGATGGCGGTGGAGGAAAGCCCCGCCATCAAGGGCTGCGACCTCCATATCGGCCGCGTCTCTTTCGATGATGCGTGGCAGGTCGAATCCGTCACCTGGCTTCGCACATACCGCATCGACAAGATCACCACCGATCGCGGGCAGGGCCAGAACGGCGCGACGCGGACGATCACGCTTTCGCTGGGCAGCGACAACACCGGACGGTCGAGCGCGCCCAACGCCTTCTTCACCGCGGTGGATCAGGCTCGGCGCTCGCCGACCGACAAGTTCTTCGATCATGTCGCCAATATGCAGAACGCGGCGCGGCGCTTCGGGCTGCGGGACGATTGATGCGGGTCGGGGATTTCCTTCTCGCGCAGGCGTCGAACCGTGCGCCGTGGAATTGCAGCACGCTCGCCGCCGACTGGTGCATGGCGCTCGGCCATCCCGACTTCGCCGAGGAATGGCGCGAGGTGACGGACGAGGCCGAATGCGCCGCCGTCGCTGCGGATGGACTCGTTCCGCTGTGGGATATCGGGATCTGCGACGCGCTGCCAGTGGTGGAAGGCGAGCTTGAGGCGGGCGATATCGCGGTGGTCTCGGCGCACGGTATGGAGGCGGGCGCGATCTGGACGGGCGAGCGTTGGGCGATGCGGTTGCCGCGCGGCATCCTGTGCGCCGCGCCGGATGCGGTCTCCGTCGCCAAGGCGTGGCGGCCGTGAAGACGCTGGGCAAGATCGTCGAAGGCATCGGCATCGCGGCGCTGGCGGCAACGGCGGTTTTGACCGGCGTGGGCGTCGTGGTGGGCGGTCTCACGCTCGGGGCCGCCTTCTCCGCCGCGACAGGCGCGATCGGAGCGGGGCTTGGCGTCTCCGCCGGTTTGGTTGCCGACGCCGCGCTGGTTGGTATCGCGTCTGTCTTTTCGCTGCTGCAATCGACCCCCAAGCCCAAGAGCCCCGAAACCGCCGTCAAGGTCACGAACCCGCCGCGCGTCATGTCGCTGGGCGAACGGCGGCTCTATGGCGCGTATGTCTGCTACCAGACCGATCCGAACAGCGGCAAGGCGGTGGACGTTTACGCGATCCATGACTGTCCCGTCGCGCCGATCGACAGCATCAGCGGCATGTATCTCGGCGACGATCGCGTCATCAATGAGAGCGGCGGCGACGGCCCCGGCACGGTCGCTAAGCTGCCCGATGGCACCTACGACAACGACAAGGTGCAGATCGACTACCGGCTGGGGCAGCGCACCGAGACGGCCTACAGCGAAGCCATCGCGACCTTGCCGGGCTCGTGGGACGCCTCGCATCGCGGCGATGGCGTATGCTCCGGCATGGTCATCTGGGGGCCGGTGCTCGCCAAGAACTACTCGAAAATCTATCCTAAGGGCCAGCCCTCGCTCAGCCTCGTAGGCCGCTGGTCGAAGGTCTACGACTGGCGCGACGAAAGCCAGAGCCTCACCGATCCGTTGACATGGAAGTGGAACGACAACGCCTGTCTCGGCTACGTCTTCTACAAGCTGGTGGTGGAGGGCCGCCGCCCGACCTTGCCGTTCGATGATTCCGGCTTCGCCGCCCAGCTCGCGACGATCCTGCAAAACAAGTGGGATACGCTGTTCGCACCGACGCTCGATTATTGGACCGCCGCCGCCGACGATTGCGACAGCGCCATTCCGATCACGGCGATGCGGACGCTGACCACGATCAAGACCGACAATGGCGACCGTACCATCCATGTGCAGGACACGACCGGGCTGGCGGTGGGCGTCTCCGTCTCCATGACCGCGCTCGACGATCTGACGCACACCGAAACCAATACGGTCGAATCGATCAGTGGGCGCACCGTCGTTCTGTCGAACGGGCTTACCTACAAGCACCCGGCGGGCTCGCTGCTGACATGGCAGTCCACAGAGGATCATCCGCTCACCGAAAAGCGCTATCGCACCTGCGCGACGTGGGAGATGACGACGCCGCACAAGGCCAATCTCGCGACGATCCTCGCCTGTTTCGACGGCTGGGTCAGTGACCGCGAGGACGGGGCGCTGGTCTGCTACTCGGGCCGCTACTATGCCCCCACCATCACGATCGGGCCGGATCAGATCGTCCAGCACAGCTTCGACGACGGCATAGACGATGAGAACGCGGTCAACGAGCTCGTTCTCACCACCGTCAGCGCGGTGCATCATTGGGCGACACCGGAATGCGAGGCGTGGCGCGACGAGGATGATATCGACGCGCGCGGCCGGGTCGCTTCGCAGCCGCTCGAATTGCAGGTGCCGAGCTATACGCAGGGCCGCCGGCTCGCCAAGCGCACGATGGCCCGGCTCATGGCCCCGAAGCGCGGCACCGTCACCACCAATCCCGGCGGCCGGATCGCGATCGGGCAACGCTATATCACGCTGCGCATCATCGAGGGCGGCGCGACGTGGTATGACGGCCCGGCCGAGATCACCGCCTTGAAGCATACCCAGACCGGTATCGCCTTCACCTGGGTTGCCGCCGATCCGAACGTGGACGCGTGGAATCCCGCGACCGAAGAGGGGATGCCCGCGCCAATCGGCAACACCGCCGTCGCCGCCGCGCTCGCCATGCCGACGATCAGCTCCGCGCTGCCCGACTTCTCGGCGGTGAGCGAGGACGGCACGGGAGTCCGCATCGCGATCACCGCCACCGGACCGGACAGGGACGATCTGACCTGGTATGCGCGCTGGCGGGTTCAGGGTTCGTCGGCATGGAACGAGGCCGAGTATGCCGATGCTGACCCCGGCGCGTCGGTTGCGCTCAGCACCGGCTTCGTGCCCGCGCAGGCGATGATCGAGGTCGCCGTGGCCTACAAGGTGAGCGACGGCCGCGTGTCCGACTGGTCCGATCCGCCTGCCGTGGTCAACACCGCCACCGATCAGACGCCGCCCGATGACGCCACGGTTCCGACGCTGGTGTCCTGGACCGACAGCCTCAATCTCCAGCTCGCCGGCAACATCGCGCGCGCCGCGACCTATCGCTGGACCTTCTATGAGACGGACGGGACCACCGTCATCGTCACGCACTCCACGCCGGATCGCAGTATCAATTACGCGGCTTCGCAGGCCCGGATCGACGGGGTGCGCCGCGCCTATGTCGTCGGGGTCGCGGGCGTGAACAGCGCTGGGGTTGGCGTGGAAGCGAAAACCGCCGTTCTGAGCAAGGACGCGCCTGCCGCCGTCACCTCGCCTGCGATTACCGGGGGGGACACGACGGCGGTGGCGACCTGCGATGAGACGCCTGGCGCGAGCGGTTATGTGGTGTTCTATGGTGACGCGACAGGCTTCGATCCCACGACGACGGGCGGCGTCGTCACTTCCGGTCTGCCCAGCATCTCCATCTTCGGGCTGGACGCCGGAACATATTATGGGCGCGTCGCCGCCTATGACGAATGGACCGCGAACCCGGCCTATCTCAGCCTATCCGATGAAATCCCCTTCACGATCACGGTAGGCGGCGGCTCGACCCCTTCCGGCGGTGGCGGCGGTGGCGGTGGCTATACCGGCGGCGGCGGCGGCGGAGGGGGTCACTACAACATCCCCTGAGCCGCCGTAATCGGAGAAGGCCCTGAACCATAGGCTTTGCCCGTTTCAACGGGAGCCGGTCATGGGCGAAATCACGGATGACGCCAACGAAGTTTATCGCGATTTCAATACGGACGGCGTGCCTTCGTCCGGTGCCCACGACCCCGAAAAGCCCGATATCAGGTCGCTGTTTTCCAAGATCGATATTGTCGTCGCCGCATCAGCAGCCGGCATCGCGATTGTGGCGACCACGGCCGACCGAGATACATTCTACACTGACGCCGATAACCAGTCGAAGCTGGTCTACGTCAACAACAACAACGGCACGGCCGATGACGCGGCCAATGGTGTCTACGAATATGTTGGCGGCGCTCCCCGGATCGCGACGGGTTTCTATCAGGGAGTCGCTGCTGTCGTGCAGCCTCTGGTGGACGAGGCTGAGGCGTGGGCGCAATCCGATGCCAATCCCGACCCCGAAGATTCCGGCAGCAAATCGGCCAAGACCCTTGCCGCCGAAGCGGCGGCGAGCGCGGAAGTGCTGGGGGGCGTCTTCACCTTCGCCAATGATTACGACTTCCCTGGATTCTTCACCGGGGACGGCAGGATTTGGCTGTATGCCGATCCGGTTTCCGGGGAGGTGGATTTTCTGCCGAGCGGCCAGCTCAAGGCCCGGATATTGGGAACCACCTCCGTCGTCACGGCCCTGCCGAAAACCGATTTCAGTCGCCTCTATATGTGGGGCGACAGCCGAACCGAAGGCGCGGGCGACGCCACGCCGAACACATTCCCGTATTTCGCCATCGCGGCTCTGCCTTTGGTAGCAGTGCACGGCAAGAGCGCCGATAACCTCGGACGCAGCGGGCAACTCTCCGCTGAGATCGTCGCCCGGCAAGGCGGCCTCCCGCCGATCTTGACCGTCGCCGATGACACAATCCCTGCGAGTGGCGCGGTGGCCGTCACCAGCCGGAGCGTGGACATCTTCAAATATGGCGGCTCCGTCAACGGATCGGCCACCTTCAACAGTCAGACCGGATATCTCGCTGGCATCCACGGCACCTATGCGAACGATGGTGCGGGTAATCACAGCTTCACGCGCACCGACGCTGGATTGGCTACTCCAGTTCCGATCGGGTCGGTGTTCACCCCAGATATCGCCGTAGCCGCCGCAAACGCGGTCAACTTCCTTTGCGCCGGCACCAACGACCCCTATGCCTCGCAAACCGATATCGTGTTCAATACTCTGGCGGCGCGCCAATATACCGAAGCGAACGGCGGCCTCATGATGGTCGCTGGAGTTATCGGCCGCCAGCGCGGCTCGGCCAGCGACACCAATCAGAGCGATATTGTTCTGCTCAATCAGATGCTGAAGGCCGCGCATGGCCGCTATTATCTCGATTTCCTGACGCCACCCACAGCGGCCGAGATGGCGGCGGTCGGGTACTCCCCGACCAGCACGGACACCGCCGACATTGCAGCGGGCTACTGGCCGACCGGCCTTTACGACGCCGCCAATGATTACGTCCATTTCCAGCAACTCGGCCAGAAGATTCAGGTCAGCCGGATGGTGGCGATGTTCAACAACCTCAAAGCGGGAGCGGCCTAATGTCCGAGGTCATTGCGATAGGATATGACCCGACCGGCCTCGTTTCCCCGGTCTTTCCGCTGACCGATCCGGCGATGACATATGATCACGATGCCCTCTACCGGTTCTACACCTATACGGACGGCAACCGCGTGGTCGGCGACACGCTGGCCAACGGCGTCATCGGACACACGCCCGCGACGGTAACATCTGTCGGAGGGGCCGGACACATGGCGATTGGTCCGGTCACAAAGGGAGCTTTGTGGGGATCGGGAAGCCAGGCGATCAGCCTGCCTTCCTCCTTCGATCTTCTGGACGCCGACGATGATGAGGAGGTCGTGATCACGGTCGGCTTCAGCATCGCGACGATTCCAGCCAGCGGAGTTTACGCGATTGCCGGCAAGTGGACGAGCACAGCAGTTGTGCAATGGGGCCTGTTCGTCAATGCGGGCAAGATATGGCCAACCTTTACCGGCCTTGTCACCACCAATATTATTCCATCGCCTCTCAACGGCACGTCATATCTCATCACCCTGCACTTCAGAAGGGTGGTCAACGGAGCCCGCCAAGTCAACATATGGGTGGATGACGCCTTGGTTGCGAACTACACTTTCGTTCCAGGCAGCGGCGGCGCGAACGCTCCGGTTGTCGGTCTCAATGGCAGCATTGCTGCCCCGACTGGCCTGACGGTGCACGAAGCGCAGGTGTTCACGCCGCCGGCGGGCTACGATCCGAGCGCGTGGATCGCCGCCGAGCGGGCGAAGCTGACGGCCGATGTGGGGTAGCCCCATGACCGGCTACATCCTCGTCCTCGCCCTCCTCGCCAGCGTGGCGGTGGTGTGCCTCATGCTGGGGCGGCGGACGTGACGGGGGAGTGTTCATGTGGCTGATGTGTCGATGCTCGCCGGGCCGTTCGGAGGGCTCATGGCCGGGATGTGGGGAGCCGGGGCCATGATGGGCTATGGCTTCGCGCATCGCACGCTGAGCAAGGAAATCAGCGGCCTGCGCGCCAAGATGGACCTGAACGAAGAGAAGTGCCGGCACGAGATCGACACGCTGCGCGCCGAGCATAAGACGGAGATCGGCGGCTTGGTCGGACGGCTGCGCGAGATTGAGAATCTGTATTTCTACGGGGTCCAGCGCCAGCTCGGGCAGGTGCGGGAATCGACCGCGCACCTGATCGACAGGGGGCGCATCGTGCCGCCGGTGGAGGAAGGGGAATGATCCCCGATATCGACGCCTTGATCGCCCGCGAAGGCGACTACAGCGACAACCCGGCTGATCGCGGCGGCGCGACCAACTTCGGCATTACGGAGCAAGTGGCGCGCGCCTACGGTTATCAGGGCGACATGCGCGCTTTGCCTCGCGCCACGGCGGTTGCGATCTACCGCCAGCGTTACTGGACCGGCCCGCATTTCGATCAGGTGGGGATGATCGTGCCCGAACTGGCCGCGGAGATGTTCGATTGCGGCGTCAATATGGGCGTGGCGGCCGCTGGACGGTTCCTACAGCGCGCTCTGAACGTGCTGAACCGGGGCGCGGTCGATTATCCCGACGTGCCCGCAGACGGCGCTGTGGGGCCCCTCACGATCGCGGCGCTGCAGGGCTATCGCGCGCATCGCTCGGATGCGGAAGGCGCGGCGGTGCTGCTGTGGCTTGTCCGCGCGCTTCGCGCGGGGCGCTATGTCGAGATCGCGGAGGGGAGCCCTTCGCAAGAGGCGTTTGAGTATGGATGGATCGCCCGAATGGTGAGGCTGGCGGCATGAGCGCGCCTCGCATCTCGTGGAAGCATCTCGGCGTCTTCCTCTGCATCTACACCGCGCTCGGGTTCGTGGCGTGGCTTATCCATATCCTGTCGCGGCCATCCTACTGGTGCGGCGTGATCGTCGGCGCGGGCAAGGCGGCGGGGGTCAAACCGCTCGTGCAGGACTGCTCGCCGATCCTGCTCGCCCTGATCGACAAGCTGGGTTCCATCGCGCTCGTGCTGGTGGGCTCGGCGGCGATCGGCATCCTTGTATGGGTCGTGATCGCCCTCGGGGCCACGCTCAGCTTCAAGGCCGGTGGTGGAGGTGTGGAAGGCGACGTGCATGGGCCTGTGCCCGTCCGCGTCGAGCAACCGGCAGACAAGCCTGTTCCGGTATCGCAGGAGACCAAGCCATGACCCTCGCCGCCATCTGGGCGCTGATACGCGGCCCGCTCCTCAAAGCCGCGCCGTGGTTGATCGGCGCGCTGCTGATCGTCGCCAGTTATCTCTACGCCTACGAGCATGGCCGATCGGTACAGAAGGCGAAGGACGCCGCCACCATCTCCGCCCTGCAAGCCGCCGTCGCCCAATCCACCGCCAACGTCGCCACGCTGAAGAAGGCGATCGATGCGCAGAATGCCGACAGCCTCGCCCGCGCCGCCGCTTTCAACGCCGCACAGGCGCAGGACGCGCAGGACGTGGCCGCCGCGAACGCGCGCTGGGAATCGAGCGAGAAGTCTCGCGCCAAGCTGGCGGACCTCGCCGCGCATGGGATGAGCGGGTGCAAGGCTTCGGCGGAATTGCTGAA
>Ga0164242_10001303_pt1 | contig 29476 bp, 26 predicted proteins | sample OricomgcompostMG_FD_108783 | JGI IMG/M metagenome (GOLD analysis project Ga0164242, IMG submission 108783) | Miracle-Growth compost microbial communities from Emeryville, California, USA - Original compost - Miracle growth compost (MG) ...
ACGATAGTGCCGGGGTAGCCCGGTGTTAAAATAGCTCGATGCCCCCATTTATTTTACGCAACTCCAAGTTGCAGCTGAATTAAAAAGCCTCCGTCAGAAATGACGGGGGCTTTTTGCTTTTTACGACTGAGGTTTTGGTCATCGAAATAAAAAAACCCACATCAGAAATGATGTGGGTTTTTTTTGGTTCTGAACTTATCGGATTATTTCTTTTTCGTTCTCGCTTTGATGCGGGCTTTTTTCTTAGCCTGGCTTTTGCGGTTTTTCATCTTGATGGTACGAGTTTTTCTGCCTTTGCCCATTTTTTGAGTTCCTTCCGTTGATGACTCCATCATAAAGAACCACTTTAAATACGTCAAGTAATCGAGAGAGGGCGTCAAAGCTTTGGCTAAAGGCTTCGATTCAATGAAATCGAAGGACTGACCGATGAGTCAAAAGGTGAGTCATGCTTTTTGACGAGAGAAAATTATCTACTGAGTCGATCGACGACCTCATTCAATGCCCGGTTCATACCATCGAACCGTATTCATTGATGTTGGCGCCGGTGTATGTACTGATGCGACTGAATCACAAGCTGGTTTCGGTGAAGGCACCGCTAGATTTTTTTCTGCCGGACGAGCTCGAACGCCTGAAACGCTACGAAATGTTTTACATTCCGAAGTTCGTACAGCTTTCAGTTCAGTTTCAGACTGCGGCTCGAGTGATGAAAAACGTGCTTCATTCCGAAATCGCGGGCCTTAAGCCTGCACCTTATGAAGTTTCTCACGAAATACTTTCACTGATCGCTCCTCTTTGGGGAAAAGAATTGCAAGTTGAGCCTTTCTTTATGGCGATTTTCGCCCACGAGCTTTGCGAGCCATTGACTCCCGAGCAAATCGTCTGGGCACGTGAACAGGCCGTTGTCCGACATGATTTGGGGCTGATGCTTTCAGGGGCATTCGTCTTTATTGCGGCTCACCTGGGCTGGCAAGACTTTGAGGCGCTGACCCAGGCTCGCAACGATATTTACGTCCGAACCGTTACGGGTGAGGAATGGGATGATCCCAAAAACGAACTCGAACTGATGGTGAGCGGTTTGAATGTTCTTTTGTCGCAAAATCGATCCGTCTCGTGCGACGCGCTCGAAGGAATCGGGGACGAATGGGCGCGGAAGGTCTCTGCGCGAATCCGAACCTTCGTCCGCTATCGTGGTCTTCCGAAACGGAGTTCGCCGACGATTTACGGCGATGAAGGGTTTGCGGCATGAAGCAGACCCCTCAACTCGGATTAGGCAATTCGGTCGAAGAAAACGTCGAGATTCTGCATTCCGGAATTTTAGGAAAGCATGCCTTCGGACGGGTGTCGGACTTGATTGCTGCTTGGTGTGAGTCATCGACCGAACTTCCTCCGAAGCCGATCGCCGATCTGAGAATCATGATTCAGGCGCTTTTAAGTTTCGCACATCCGCAAGAAGAGTCGAAGTTGGGGCAATTCGAGTTTGCGATCGAAGAACAGCAAATCTTTGCGTCGATTCGTTTTGAAAACGATATTTTCGAAAATACGGATTCGGTAGAACGGGTCTTATCGCAGTACTGGCTGAACTCGGACGATGCGTTGCTGTTGAAGAAGGTGCTTTACCCGAAAGACCGGGTGGAGGTTCGTTTCAATTCGAAGTTAAACCTGATCGAATGGCGGGTATGCCGATCACTGAAGCCCGAGTCGATCACTCATCAGGACCCGTCTTTTTTGGTGTTCATCGACGACTTGCAAGCGATTACCTCTGAAAGTCTTCGTTATACCGAGCTGGGAGACCTGCCGTACCAAGAGTGGCTGAGCGAGGTTTATAAGAACAAAACCACTCAGAATCGATCCGGCGAATTTTTTGTTCAAGGTGAATCCCTTCAGAACGAGACCGAATGGGCTCGTGTGGTCGTGGATCGCGAAAAAGGCGAGCTGGAAAGCGACGTTCGTCATTTCAAAACAAACTCGAAGATCGAGGATGACGACTCGATCATATTCGAAGAGCTCAGCTACGAAGAAAACGAGCGAATTCAAGAACGCAGTCGTCGCTATGTCGAAGACATGCGGTCTCAGCTCCTGACCGAACAAGCCGAATTGAAGGAAAATGTCAAAGAGGTGGTCGCGACTTGTAAGAAACGCGAGCTGCGTGCCGTCCGCGAGGTCGCTCTTTTGCAGCAGAAGATTCAGATGTTCGAAAAACTCCTGCATAAGAAAGAATTAATCGTTCAAAAGGGGCAATCAGAGGTCCGGATTTTGAATGAAAAACTTCAGAAGCAGGAGCATTCGCGCCCGCAAATCGATCTGGCAAACCAGATCAACGCCTTCCGTGAAAAGGCGGTTCAGATGTACGATCAGCTGAAGGCGGTAAAAGAAGAGAACCGTGAACTCGAACAAAAGATCGTTGAGATTCAACATCGCGAAAAGGTGATAAACGACAAGGAAACTTCAGCCGGCGGAATTCAGATCGAAGAATTAACGAAAAAACTCGAGCGCTTGCAAAGGGCGTTGGGTAGTGAAAAAGGAAAGGTTAAAACACTTTCCGAGCGTGTGATTGTGGCCGAGAAAGAGGCGCAGAGCGCGGGCCCATTGATTGAAGACCTAGAGAAGAAGGTTGAAAATACCTTGAAGGTGGCGCAACAGCACAAGAAAGAAACCGAGCAGATGAAGTTGAAGCTCGTTCAAGCCGACGCCGAGAAAAACAAAATCAAAAACGAACTCGTAAAGGCTCAGGCCCAGATTCAGACACTCATGAAGCGACATGCTTCATGAGCATCAGGTAGATGAAGCGACATGCTTCGCGAGCATCAAACCGATGAAGCGACGTGCTTAATAGCACATTCTTGAAACCAATTTCTATCTTGGGATCGCTTTTCATGCAGTCCTGTTATTTTACTTTCCTTTTCCGAGGAGTTTTGAAGCCGGAGGCGATCGAAAGACAAGGCAGGACGCCGACTCTTCGGAAAAGGAAAGTAAAATAACAGGACTGCACAAAAATAAGATAAAGGTCAAATGGGAGTGAGTCTGTGACGATGAGTTAGGACCGCCACTTCGCCAAGCCATTCGAGGCCAGCGCCAGCGTAGAAAGTTTGTAGATTAACCGCATTCCCACGTTCGCGTCCCATTCATCGGACGCCTGATGGACTTCGATCGGACGCTCATTCGAATCGAGGGTCGGTGCCACTTCGACGACGTCAAAGCCGATGATTTTTCTGCCGGAACGGGCCAGCATTTTGATGATGAAAACCGCTTCGGTGTAATCAAGACCGCCCGGAACGGGTGTCCCGGTATGAGGGCAATAGCGCGGATCAAGGCCGTCGATATCGAAACTGACCCAGACTTTTTCGGGCAACGGATCGATGATCTTCTTTGCCAGCTCCGAAAACGGAGTAGCGCTCAATCGATGTTCCACGATCTCGGGATCGAAAAAGACCTTGAAGCGTTCGCCTTGGGAACGGATAAATTGAAATTCCTCGTCGCAAAAATCGCGGATCCCGACTTGAACAAAACGCGAAACGGCCGGGATTTTGGTCGCGGCATTATACATGATCGACGCGTGCGAGTGCTCGAAACCGAGATAGGCTTTGCGCGTATCCGAATGGGCATCGAAATGCAGAATTCCGATCGAACCGAAATGTTCGGCCGCCGCTTCAAAAGCACCGAACGGAGTCGAATGGTCGCCGCCGATGATGGCCGGGATTTTTTGAGCTTTCAAAATGCGAGCAATGTTTTTGCGAGTCCATTCGTTGAGCGTCGACGAGAGCTCGTTTACTTTTTTCAGATTCTCCTGAAGTTCGGGCGCATCATCGATTTGACCGTAGGCATCCTTAATGGTTTGAGCCAGGCGCTCCGCCTGATCGTTCAACTTGACGATTTCGGAGTCGATCGGAAGGCAATGAAGACCTTGCCGGTAAGGATCCGAAACGTCGAGATCGAAAACGTCGATCTGCCCGCTTGCATTGAGAATCGCTTCGGGGCCGAAGACGGTTCCGCCGCCGTAAGAGGTCGTAGCCTCCCACGGAATCGGAAGGTAGATCAACTTCGACTCGTCAAAGGAATACGGCAGCCCGTAGATTCCCGCATTGGGATCGGCTGCCGCATTCGGATCGTAATCCTGTGGCGAATTATTGTGCGGTTCCATTCGTAAGGTCTTGGATATCTCCGTCACCGTAGATCACATATTCCGCAGAATTCATCTGATAACGGGTCGTGGTCGGTGTCGACCAAGTGATGAGCAATTGAGCACCTGCGATCGGGTCGGTCTCAGTGCCGAAATTGAGGGGGTTAGACAATTCCGCATGGAACGTGAAAGAGCGATCCGTGTGGAGTTGAATGTTCCCCGGAACGACCGAAATTCGGCCGATGAATTTGCCTTTTCCTTGATAGCTGCCGCCGTAGATGAAGCTGACACGATAATCGAAACTTCCGGCAACGCCTCCGAAGATGTTTTTGAACTCAACCCGGTAGACTTTCGCAACGACGCTGTTTTTTTGCCAACGCAATTGGGTCCAGCTGGTGATTCCGCTCGGAACGATGTCGCCGCTCAAAGGTTTGTAATCGGCAGTCGGTTTGTTGTTGATGACGAAATCCCAAACCTTTTCACCGATCGAGATGATTTGATTGATATCAATCTTGCCGAGGCTGCCCGTCGTCGGTTTTGAGGCGGGAGTCGATGGCGTGGTCGATCCGGGATGGCCGCCGATCGTGCCCGGTAATGGGAGCGGACGAGGAGGAAGATCATCGCCGGAGTCCGGCTTTTGTGCCGGTGTCGGGGTCGGAAGCATCGAGATCAAAGAGGTGTACTTGGCGTTGTACCCTTGAGCATTGTATTCCGGAGTCACATCTCGAACGCTTACGGAAGCAATGTCCGAACGGTCGAAGCTTTGAGCGACGGCCTGAGTTCCGCTCAATGCGAAGCCCGCCAAAACAGTGATTGAAAGAGCGGTCATTGAAAGAAGCGAACTGGATCGGATCATTGGATTTCCCCCTTTGGTCTGGTTCCAAAACTTGGCCAAAGGAATAGCGGATTCGGGCGAAGATGACAAATGAAACGATCAGTAAAAAGATTGAATGGCGTCAAGTTCTACTAATGAGAGGTGGCTGCAATTGATGCGGCGGGCTATAGTTTAAGCAGTGTTTCAATCATCCCTCGAATCGACACTTCTTTCGAGAAATTCGAGAAAATCAGCTGTCCCGGAGTGGCGCAGAATCCCTTCTGAAGCGCCTCTTGCGCCGCTTTCAACTCGTTAGAATAGACCGGAATGGCCTGTGGCCAGCGTGCTATTTCCACATGTGCGGGGCCTTTGCGAGTGTTGAGTAATGAGCGCAGCTCACGATCGATCAATGTACCCACTTCATCATCATTTAATTGAATCGCATCGGGATCGGTAGAGCCACCAACCATTGCGGTCAGCGAGACGAATCCTTTTTGCGCTCGCGAAGGAAAGGCACTCGAATTAAAAAGGCAGCCTAAAATGCGATAGCCCTCATCCCTCGGAATCAAAACGCCGATTCCGTTCGGTGGACCATTTTGAAAATCTTCTTCGCGATAAAAGGCCGTGACGCTGACGAGCGGACTGTAGCGAACTTGCTTCAGCGCGAGTGCCGAGCGTGGGTCGGACGACTCGATCAACGAAGACAGAGCAGGAGCAGGAACGGTGAGGATCAGGTTTACGTCCGATTCGAGGTTCAGTTTTTCGATCGGTGAGTTCAGGTGGATTTCATTCTGAAGCCGCTCAGCTAAAGCATCAATCACGGATTGCATGCCCTGTTCTGGGGCCATGACCTGAGGCCTGGAACGACGAGCGTGGCGGGGTTTGCGTTTCACCCAGCGAAAGAGCGATAGGCGCGGATCGGTTGGCACCAGTTTCGGAAAGCTGATTTTTGCGTTCAATTCTTCGGGCGTGCAGGCGAAGATGCCAGTCACGAAGGGCGAAAGAAGATAGCGTCGAGCGGGCATGCCCAGATAAATGTCGCACCAATCGGCAAGCGACGCCGACGGAGAAAGTGCCACCTTCGGTTTTGAAAAAACTCGAACGGCGGTTTGAATGGCCTCGGTCGGGGTCAACGGCATTCGCCGCATCTTTCGATTGCGAACGATGAACCTGGCCTTGGATTTTGGAGCAACGGGAAGAAGGGGCACCCCCAGCTCTTCGAAAAATTTTTGAACTTCGGGCGTAACGAGAATGCTGTGGGCCGCTTTTTCGCTCGGGCCGAAAAAAGTTTTTCGGGTTTGGAGCAAGCCGCCCACCCGAGATGAGGCTTCGAAGATCTGAACATCGAACCCGCGTTTTTTGAGCTCATGACCGGCGAGAAGCCCGCTGATGCCGGCACCGACGATGGAGACCTTTTTCTTTCGAGGGTCGAGCGAGCCGATCATACCGTTTGAGAAAAAAGACGCGTCTCAGGCGCCTTCCGCGCCAGCCTTGCATCGAAGGCCATGCAGATATTTCTTAAAAAAGCGCGCCCCTCTTCATTGACCGTGCAGGCGGTGCCGTTTAATTTCAGAAGCCCGTCTTTTTCGAATTCCGCGAGTTTCTGGGGAATTTCGGCCAGAAACGGAAGCTTTTCGCGATCCTCGGTCCAATCCGTTTTCAAGCGGGTCATCAGGTTTAAAATATGCCGACGCAAAATCAAATCTTCTTCGTTCAGCAGATGCCCGCGCGCGATCGGGATTTCTCCGGCGTTGACTCGGTCGACGTAGGTCTCAAGCAACTTTTCATTCTGCGCAAATGCGGTCCATGCGTCACCAATGGACGAGACTCCGAGTGCCAGAATCGGAGACACATTCCGAGCGGTGTAGCCCATAAAGTTTCTGTGAAGCTCGCCCCGTTGAACGGCTGAATACAAAGAATCACTTTTGAGTGCGAAGTGATCCATCCCGATTTCGGCATATCCTGCGGCTTCGAGTCGCTCGCGACCGCGTTCGTAGAGTGCGCGTTTTTGATCGCCGGTCGGAAGATCGGCCTCGGTAAAGCGCCGTTGACCGGGTTTGATCCAAGGCACATGCGCATAGGCGTAAAAGGCGATGCGGTCGGGCTTCAGATCGATCACCTTGGTAATGGTGTCTTCGACACTGGCCATGGTTTGAAGCGGAAGCCCGTAGATCAGATCGTAGTTGATGCTATTGAACCCGAGCGTGCGTGCATCTTCGGTAAGTTTGCGCACTTGTTCGACCGACTGAACCCGATGAACGATGTCTTGCACGGCGGGGTCGAAGTCTTGGATGCCCAGGCTGATGCGACGAAAACCGAATTGCCGAAGCACTTCAAGGTGCTCGCGGCGGGTCACTCGCGGATCGACTTCGAGCGAAAGCTCGTGGTTCGGGTGGGTCTCGCAGTGCTCGAAAATGCCGCCCAAAAGCAGATTCAACTCTTCCGGCGATAAAAAGGTCGGAGTTCCGCCCCCCAAGTGAAGTTCGCTCAATCGAATCTTGCGTTGAAGCCCCAATTTTTCACGGTAAAGTTCGAACTCGCGAAAAAGCGTTTTCAGATACGGCTCGGCGACGCCATGGTTGCGCGTGATGCGCGTGTTGCATCCGCAATAGGTGCAGAGTGATTCGCAAAACGGAATGTGCAGGTAGATCGCGGCTCCGGTATCTTGGGCTTCGGCCTGGGTAAACGCGTTTTTCAGCTCGCGGATCCATTCTTCGACCGTGGGGGCATGATCCCAATACGGAACCGTGGGATAACTGGTGTAGCGCGGCCCGGGGACGTTGTATTTGCGAAGAAGGTCGCCGTTCATGATGAAAACACCTCTTTCTGATAGTGGAGGAACTGCCGGACGTTGGCCTCAGGGGTCGTTTGCAAAACGCCGTGGCCTAAGCCGCAGACCCAGCCCTTCAGCATTTCGCGCGGAAGCTTTAAAATTGGAGCGAAGAATTTTTCGATCTCTTGGCGGCAAACCGCCTCGGGCTGTAAAAGCAGATTCGGATCGAAATTGCCTTGAATCGACCAACGATGGCCCCAGTCTTTTAAAACCTGACTTAAATCCGAGCGCCAATCGATGCCGAGCCCTTCGAACGGAAGCCCTTCGAGGTGCTGCCAGTGTTCGGGGCCGGTGCCTTTGGAATAATAAACGAGCGGAGTCTCGGGATGGCGCGTGCGGAAGGCGGTCATCACTTCGCGCAGGCTCGGCACGACGATCTCGCGGTAAAGCTCGGGGCTAACTTCGCCCGCGCAGGTATCCATGATCGCGATTGCATCGGCGCCCGAGCGTGCTTGAAGACTCAGGTTTTCAAGCAAAAGCGGTGCAAGCACTTTGAAAAATCCATCGAATCGGCCGTCAGTAAGCCCGAGTTTTGCATTTTGAAGCCGGCCCTGGTGGGACCCTTCGGCCGCGTAATAAAAAAGCGTGAGTGGACCGCCGACAAACCCCAAGAGCGATTTTTCGGGGCTCAGTTTTGAGCGGATCATCGTGAGCGCTTGGCCTTGATATTCGATTTCGCGAATGAGCGCTTCAGGTGATTTCTTTTGCGGGTTCAAACGCGAAAGCAGCGAGGGATCCGTCAGATGCCATCCGAGCTTCGGGCCGGGAGCATACTCAAGCCCCATTCCCAGAATTTCGAGCGGAAACAACAGATCTGAAAACAAAATCGCGGCGTCGAAGTTGAAGTCATCAATCGGCCCCATTGTGACCTCGGTCGCCGCTTCGGGGATCTTGCACAATTCCATAAACGAATGACGCTGCTTCATCGCTTGATAATGAGAGTGATACCGACCGGCCTGACGCATGAACCAAACCGGCGGGCGACGGGTGTTTCGCTTTAAAACAGCGTCCAGATAAAGAGTGGAATGAGGTTTTGAGATCATGATTCTCGCTCCATAAGATAGCCGATTCCGCGAACGCTGCGGATCACGGTCGGCGCGTTGGCATCGGGTTCGATGAGTTTACGAAGGCGCAAGACGAAGTTGTCGATCGTTCGAGGGGTTGGGTATTCGTCTTCGCTCCAAACGACGTCTAAGATTTCATCGCGGCTGACGACTTGGCCGCGTTTTTCGTAAAGCAGCTTCAACAGCGCGCACTCTTTGTGCGACAGGTGATGCTTTTCGCCGTCGACAGCGATCTCGTATTGGTTGAAGTAAACGACGGCGCGGCCGATTTGGAGTTCGGAATCTTGAGCGACGTTTTCTTTGATGAACTGAATACGCTTCATCGCGTTTTGAACGCGTAAAAGGAGTTCCTTAAAGTGGAAGGGCTTGACGATGTAGTCTTCGGCGCCGAGTTCTAAGCCGTGAATGCGATCTTCGGGGGTTCCTGCCGCAGTCAAGAAAACCACCGCCATCGACGGATATTTTTGGCGGATGAGGCGACCGATGTCGAAGCCGCTTCCGTCCGGAAGGTTTACGTCCAAAAGCGCGAGCGCAAAGGGTTGGGATTGAAGCGCCGAACGCGCGTCTGCAATCCGCTGAGCCCAGGTCACGGTATAGCCTTCGATCGTCAGGCGGTCTTTGACCGTCGATCCGACGTTGACTTCATCTTCGAGGAGGAGCAGCGAGTGACTCATGCTGAGGTTTCTCCCTCTCCGTCGCCTGTAAAAGTTAAATGAGTGATGAAGGCTCCGTTCGAGGGCGCGAATTCGGTGCGTCCGTTCATCTTCGTCATCAGCGTCTGAATCAGATACAGCCCGACGCCTGCGCCTTGCGAATTGCTTCCGCGATAAAAAAGTTTTCCGAGTGAATCGCGGTCGCCTTCGAATCGCGAATTGCGATGAGTAACCTCGATGAAGTAAAACCCATCTTTCAGTTCGCCCGTGATCGAAATCAGCGTCGGCTGCGAGGTCGAGTATTTGAGCGCATTATCGAGCAGATTGCGGAAAATTACATTCAACGCCGTCGGGTCGGCAACGACAAAACCGCGATCCAACCGGGTCTCAATTTGGATGCGTTCGTCAACGTTCGAATACTGAGGCAGAATTTTATGATGAATAAAGTTTTTCAACGAGACGGATTGGGTCTGGATCGCTCCACCCGCTTCGATTCGGGCGAGTTCGAGCGCGCGCTGAACTTGGCCTTCCAGCCGTTCGACATCTTCGAGCAGCCGACGGATGAAGGGGCCGTGCTTGGGGTTGTCTTCGATATCGCGAAGCGCTTCAGCCTGCAATTTGATGCTGGTCAAAGGAGTGCGAAGCTCATGGGTCATCGAGGCGAAAAAAGCCTGAAGACTTTTCGATCGGCGTGAGTCGCGCAAGAAAAGCCAGAACAAGATTCCGTTTGCCACGAGAATAAGGAGCACGAATGTTCCCGATTCGCCGCTGATCATGCGTTCGACCCGATCCAAGCGAGGCTGAACTTGAGAGCTGGGCACTCCGAGCTGCGCTTGTAGGGTCGCAATCTCATCGCTCTGCTGGCGCAGAAGGGTCCCCCACCACAAGGCCAGCACGATCAAGGTCGCAGCCCAGATACACTGGATGGCGACGAGGAGCTTGACCCGACGATCGGGATTGCGGATGAAATCGCCTTTGCCCATGACTCTAACGAACTCCTTTAAAAACAGCCGGAGCAGCCGCGAGCACTTGTTCAAGATCGGCTTTCGTGTGGGCCGTGCTTAAGAACGCCACTTCGTAACCGCTCGGGGCGAAGTAGACTCCGTGGGTTAAAAACCCGTGAAAGATTTGCGCATAGGTCGCTTTTTGTTCGGCCGGAATGTCGTCGATGCGGCGGACAGGCTTGCCTTTCGAGTGGCAGACCATCCAGCTGACCGAACCCAGGCTTTGAAGATGCATCGGCGCCGAGAGATGCTGAGTCGCAAGTTTTTGCAATTCGCTGCCGAACCATTCACCGGTGGCGGCCAGTTTCGGATAAGGATTCTCGCGCACGATTTTCTTCAGCATCGCGTGCCCTGCGGCCATCGCGACTGGGTTTGCGGAAAGGGTACCGGCTTGATAGACGGGGCCGACAGGTGCCACCATTTCCATCAATTCTTTCTTGCCGCCGTAAGCGCCGACGGGGAAGCCGCCGCCGATGATCTTTCCGTAAGTCACGAGATCGGGCGTGATGCCGGTTTGCTCGGCCATTCCGCCTAATCCCACGCGGAAGCCTGAGATCACTTCGTCGAAAATCAGCACGCTGTGATATTTTTTGCAAAGTTCAGAGACCTTTTTCAGAAACTCAGGCCGTTGAATCAGAAGACCATTGTTGGCCGGAAGCGCTTCAATAATGACCGCCGCAATTTCAGTGCCGTGGGCCTGAAAAGTGGCTTCGAGTGCGGCTTCGTCGTCGAGTGGGCAGACTAAAGTTTCGGACGCAGTTTTGGTCGAGATGCCGGCGCTATCCGGCGACGCCATTTCGGCCAGACCTGAACCTGCGCGCACGAGCAAAGAATCGACATGGCCGTGATAACAGCCGTCGAACTTGAGAACCAGATCGCGCTTCGTGTATCCGCGTGCGACCCTTAGGGCCGACATCACGGCTTCGGTCCCGGAGTTCACAAAACGAATCTGATCGACGTGCGGAAGCGCCTTGATCAAGTCTTCGGCGAATTCGAGCGAGTAGCGTTCAGCGGTTCCGTACGACCAGCCCCGTGACAGCGCTGATTTTACCGCTTCGGCGATTTCAGGGTCTTGATGTCCGAAAAGGAGTGGCCCCCATGAAAGACAAAAATCGATGTACTCCTTGCCTTCGACGTCAGTGAGTCGCACGCCCTTAGCTGATTCGACAAAAACGGGCGTGCCGCCGACTCCGCGAAAGCCGCGAACCGGAGAGTGGACTCCGCCAGGAGAAACTTTTTTAGCGCGTTCAAATAATTCGTTCGATTTCATTTCAACCATTCCTTTGCTGATCGGGCTCCGTAGGTGATCACCATTTGTGCTCCGGCGCGGAAAAACGCCGTCCAAGACTCGACATGTGCCCGCTCTTTGTTGACGAGACCTTTTTCGGCCATGATCTCGATCGCCGCGAACTCACCGCTGACTTCATAAACCGCCCAAGGCAGTGGGATTTGCGTCGACAATTCTTTCAGCACATCCAGATACGGAAGGCCGGGCTTGACCATCAGGATGTCTGCGCCTTCTTCGGCATCGCGGATGCTGGAGCGGTAAGCGTCGCTCGGGTTGGCGGGATCAATCTGGTAAGTAGCGCGGTCCTTGATTTTCATCTCTCCCTTCGGTGCCGAATCCGCAGCCACGCGGAAGGGACCGTAGAAGCCCGAATTAAATTTCGCCGAGTAACTCATGATGAGGGTTTTTTCGAGTGAGTTTGCGTTCAAGGTCTCGCGGATGGCGCGAATTCGGTGGTCCATCATGTCGCTCGGGGCGATGCAATCGGCACCGGCTTGAGCGTAGGCGAGCGAGGCCTGGGCCAAAGCCTCGACCGTTCGGTCGTTCACGACGTGATCCATTGAATCGTTCAAGATCCCGCAGTGGCCGTGAGTGGTTGAAGAGCAAAGACACACGTCGACTGAAAGAAAAAGATCGTCCCCAAATCGTTTTTTCAGCGAGGCCAATTGCTGGGCCGTGAAGTCGTAATTGAATTCGGTTTCGCCTTTGGCAGTCGGGACTCCGAAAAGAAGAAAACTCTTCACGCCTTTTTCAAGATCGCTTTCGACCTGTTTTAAGAGGCTCGTCGGAGTGTCACGATAAACGCCGGTCAGGCCAGGAATGGTTTCACGATCGCGGATTCCCTCAACCGCAAAGAGAGGCTGAATGAGTTTGTCCGGCGAGACGACGATTTGTCGGGTCAGGTCGCGGACGATGGGGCTTAAGCGTGTGCGGCGGTTCGAGATGGAATACATGCGCGGAATTCCTCATTCCCGAAAGAGCACGGGGTCGATTCCGTGCGCCTTCAAAACACCTGCGGTTTTACCCGGTCCGCAGGCATGGGTTTTTTTGAAAAAGCTCTTTTGCTGATCGGCATCGAGTTTACTCCAAATCGCCTGAAAGGGTAAGCCTGAAGTCCAGTAAAGGCGCTCGGATTGAAGCGCTTTTTCAGGGATTTGTAGAAATTGGTGCCGATAAGTCGCGACGGGTTCGATCCCGGGCGACGGAGGCGTCAGTTCCCGGCTTTCGGCATGGGTCAAGAGAGCAAACGGTCGGTCGCCGATCTTCAAAAGCGTCTTAGTTCTAAAAATGCTCAGGCTCTCTAACCCTTTTCCTTCGAGCGAGGCTTCGACCCACACGCCTGCTAAGGCGAGCTTAAACCAGCTTTTGGTGCCCGAGACCCAGATGCGTTTTGAGGCGAGTCGTTCTTTCGATTCCAGAAAGTCAAACGCGCGCGAGTGGGCAATAAAAACAAGATCGGTGTGATCGAGCATCGCCGATTCATCCGAAGACAGTGCCTTGGGTTCGAATTGAAATACGTCGGCAGCCTCGATGCGGGTAAAATCAGGAGAGGCGGATTTTCCGGCCGGCGCGGATGAGTAAGCGCGGATTTGGCTCACGGATTCGCCCGATGGTTTTTCGCCTTTGATGTAAAGATCACCGTCGACTGCGCTGGCACCGAGCTTCTGATGACAGCCGCCTCCCCATTCTTCCAAAACGGTGCGTTCGGCAGCGACCGTTTTTAAGGTCTCGGGGTCATGCAAAGTTTGGATCAATGATAGCACTTCAGGACGATCGCTTCGCGCTTCAATCGCGAGCGCGCCTTGGGCAGGAGCACTCGGGCATTCCTTAAGCGGAAGCATCATGAGCTTCGTGTTTTGAAAAAGCTTGTTCAGTTCGATGGCGCCTTTTTCGTCGATTCCCAGCCGTTCCAGGCCCGCAAAGGCCAGCACGACGGCGTCGATTTTTCGCTCGCTCGATTCGGGTTCGTGAATGCGTGCTAAGCGGGTATTCACGTTCCCTCGGATTTCAATAAACCTTAAGCGAGGCGATTGTGTAGGAGAAAAGCGCGGAAGCGCGTTTCGAAGAAACTCAGGGATGAGGGTCAAGCGACGGGGGGACGAGGTGCCCACTCGAATTTCTTCGCCCTTTTTCAGGCGCTCGATCACCGATTCATGGAAGATTACGACATCCTGCTGAAGCTCACGCTTCGGCGTCGCTGCAAGCTTCATCTGCGGCGGGCGATCGAGGCTCAAATCTTTCATCGAATGCACGGTCAGGTCGACATCGCCGCGAATCAGCGCGTGATCCAACTCGGCCGTGAAAAATTCTTTTCCGTCGATTTGGCTTAAAGGCTTATCGAGGATGCGATCGCCTTGGGTTTCGATTCCGACGAGTTCAACGGTCAGGCCGGGATGTGCTTTTTCAAGTGCGCGGGCGACCCACGAGCTTTGGGCCCACGCCAGCAGCGACTTGCGCGTCCCGAGTTTCAGATGTCGTATGTTCATAAACTTTTAATAAAAGAGAGCCAAGTCTTCCCAGCCGTGGGCCAAATGGATCGAACGCGACATCGTTCTTAAGATTGCGCGATGATGGCAGGCGTCCATCGCCCGCTGGACTTGTTTTTCTCTCAGTAAATTTTGTTCTTTTTCAATCGTAAACAGATCGCTGAGCGACCAGAACGCCGAGTGCGAGGTGAATGCTCCGGCTTGTTGGGCTTGCCCGCCCAAATGAAGGATCTTGGCCTTTGGATTGACCGATTGAATGAGCGACAGCACGAAGGTATCGGTTTCGGCACCCATCGGGGTCGCAAGAATAACGATCGTGGCTTCGCGAATGGCCGCGACGAGCGCCTCGTGGGTGTGGACTTGCTCGACGTTCGAATAACCGCGAAGGGTTAATTCTTGAGCGAGTTCTTGAAGGCGGTTCTCGGTTCGGTTCCAGATTTTCAGGTGAAATTCAGCGAAATACGGAGCGATGCTTTTTGAAATTTGGCCTGCTCCTAAGATCACCACGCGGTCTTCTGCCGATGGATTCAAAATTCGACGGGCCAGGGCTCCGTAGGTATTGCCGCCGATCCCTTGAAGGTAGTGCGCGCGGATGTCTTTCGTGTCTTCGAGAAGTTTCAGAAAAATCGGCTGAAAAAGCCTGAACAATGCCGGCGACTGCGCTTCGAGCGTTTTAAATGCGGTCTTCACCTGGCCGAATACGTCGGTTTCGCCTTTGATTTCGCTTTCCAGTCCGCAGGCGAATCGCAGTAAAAACTGATAAGCTTGAGCGCCCTCAAAAGTTCGGCGGGCGCGGGTAGGGATCGGAAAAGTACGAGAATTCGAGCCGATTAAAAGAGTTCTTTGGCAGGTGCGGATTTCTAAAACAGAGTCGCTTGAAACGGAGGCGACCTCGGATTGGGGGCCCCACTCCGCGATCATCAACTCATCAATTTCAATGGGGTTTACCCCTGCTTCTGCCATATCCCTCTTCTTCCGCTTCTATCCTGACCAATAAGCTACTCCATGTAGCTGTTGTATTTGTCACCAAAGTGTCAAAGTAAAAGAGAAAGGATGATCCTCATCTCGCTGGATCTTGCCGACCTTGCGGTCGGATGTTTCGCATCTGCGTCAAAACGGATCTGTGGTAGGCTCGTAACACGATGAAAATTTTGATTTATCACCCGGTTCAGCTCCCGGTGATTCAATACGGCGGTACCGAGCGGGTGGTGATGTGGTTGGCGAAGACACTGGCCCGGCTTGGGCACGAGGTCTCGGTTGCGGCCGCTCCGGGCAGTTCGATGCCTGAGGGGATCGGCTGTCTGACCGATCCGCAAGAGTGGACCCGTCGCGCGGGCGAATTCGACGTCCTTCACGGGTTTACCAAACCCGGGCCCGAGCTTTACGAGGCCTTTCGCGAGAAGGTGCTCGTCACCATTCAGGGCAACGGCCAGCTCGGCGAAAAATTCCACCGCAATACGGTGTTTGTGAGCCGCAATCACGCCGAACGCCATGGGGCGACCGAGTTTGTTTACAACGGTCTCGACCCCGACGAGCTTTCGTTCAATGATCGGCCTCGCGCGAATCGGTATTTATTTCTTTCGAAGACTTCGTGGCGGGTGAAAAACTTAAAAGGCGCCGTCCGGTACGCGCGCAAATTCCGGCAGAACTTATGGATCGCAGGCGGCGATCGCCCGTATTCGCTTCGCGCGACGACGGCGATTCGGCGAGGCTTCGGGCGGGATTGGAAATGGGTCGGCTCGGTCGATCAAGCGCAAAAAGCGCGGTTTTTGCTTGAAGGAAAGGCCTTTTTATTTCCGCTTCTTTGGAACGAACCCTTCGGAATCGTGATGACGGAAAGCCTGGTGAGCGGGACTCCGGTCTTTGCGCATCCTTATGGTTCGGTGCCCGAAGTGTTGGAGTTCGCTCCGCAATGCCTGATGCGCTCGGAAGACGATTGGAAGCGAGCATTGACGGGCCAAATCGCCATTCCGTCGGCGAAGGAGTGCCGTGATTGGGTACTCGCGCATTTCGATCAGGTGGCGATGACGAAAAAATACTTATCACTCTACGAGCGCGTGGCCCAGGGCCAAGCTTTGCACGCGACTGAGCCGGTGACGAAGATCACGGCAGAGCAGATATGACCGACGCCAGTCACAAAAGCCAGGGGATTTTAGCCGGTTTGTTGGCAGGAGCGTTCTGGGGCCTGAGCTTTCTGATTCCGCGCATGCTTAGTGGCGTGCATCCGATCGAAGTCGCCACCGGGCGGTTTGCCTGGTTCGGGTTGATTTCGTTAGCGACGCTTTTTTTTCAGAAAAAACTGACCCGGCGGTCGCCCCTTTTCACGCATGCGAAGAGTGCAATCATCTTTTCGCTTTCAGGTTACAGCCTCTATTATTCTTTACTCGTGCTTGCGATTCAATTCACCGGGATTCCGATCTCGTCGCTGATCATCGGGCTGTTGCCGGTGACGATTTCGCTGGTGAGCGGAGACCGGGTCGCACGCCCGAAGCTTTTTCGGTCGGCGTTGGGCGTGATCGTGGTGGGGCTCGCAATCCTGAATTTCGAAGTGTTTGATCCGCATCTGCTTGAAAAGTTTCCGCACCCGTTCTGGGGCATGATTATTTCATTGGTTTGCTTAGTACTTTGGAGTGTGTTTGCCGTGCTGAACTCGCGGTTCGTGAAGCGCCATGCGGACGTGCATCTGGCAGAATGGACGAGCGTGCTCGGGGTCTATTCGGGGCTGACGATGCTCGTGATTTTTCTTTTCGTGAGATCGGATGATTCCGATTTTTCGTGGAAATTGATCGGTTTAACCGGTATTTTGGGCATTTTTTCGACCTTCATTGCCACGAGGCTTTGGAACTATGCCAGCCGCGTCCTGCCCGCATCGTTGTGCGCGCAGTTGATCGTGTCGGAAACCGTGTTTGCACTTTTGTACGGATTCATTTACGAATGGCAATGGCCGACTGCGGTTCAATGGACGTCGATGATTCTTTTAATCAGCGGTGTGTGCATCGCGATTCAGGCGTTTCGGGTGAAGCAAAATGGATAAACCTTATTATATTGTCTCTGATGGTGCGTGCATGAAAAACCCCGGCCCGGGCGGGTGGGGATTGATCGTGGTCACGCCCTCGGAACACGTGGTCGAGTTCGGCGGAAGCGAAGGCGCAAGTACGAATAACCGGATGGAGTTGATGGGCTTTTATCGCGGTCTTCAAGAAGTGTATCGCCAGGCGAAGACCGAGCCAGGAAACAAAATTCTACACGCGATTTCAGATTCGAAGTACGTACTCGACGGCGCCGAAAAATACATCCACTCCTGGAAGCGAAACGGTTGGAAGACCGCAGCTGGCGGAGAGGTCAAGAATCAGGAATTGTGGGAGAAAATTGCCAAAGGTCTGGATCTCTTTCGCCAGATCGGGTTCACGATCGAATACGAACTGGTCAAAGGCCACGCAGGCAACGACGCCAACGAGCGCGCCGATCAGATTGCAGTGAAGTATTCGCGCACTGAGGCGGTGGATTTATATGAAGGCCCGCTGTCGAAGTATCCGATTCAAATTCAGACGGGCGAGGCCTTTGCGCCGGTTTATTTGAGCTACATCGGCGGCGTTTTAAAACGGCATGCGACTTGGGATGAATGCAAACGCGCAGTCGAAGGCAAGCCTGGCGCACGCTACAAAAAGGTGACGAATCGGCTGCAAGAAAAAGAAACACTCGCTCAGTGGGGCGTTCGCTAAGAGCCGCTTATTGAGGGCATTTATTGAGGCGCTTCTTCATGAAGCGTCGATCGCAGCTGATTGAAATCGAGCGAGAGCAGCACACACGGCATTCCGATATCGGTATAGAATTTACAATACGCGCTTTCACCCGAATAGTTCGGATCGATCAGCTCCACTCGGCCCAGGCCTGAGTTCACGTTGAGGACCATCGGTTTCGGCGTGATGTTCGGATTTTTCAAATAACCATAAATGCTGATCTGGTTACTCGAAAATTCTTTGTCGCGACTACAGCCTTCTTGAAAGGCCTGGCCCGAAGGCGTGTCGTTCAAGATCGAGACCGGCGTAAAGTTCAGGTCGAGGTTCATGCCGTCGGCGTTGAGCGACAAGATGGAGGGCAAGAGTTGCAACAACGACTGCTTCGTGCGTGGGTCGGACGGAAGGTCGAACGATGCTTTTGAAAAGTGGGCATTAAAGTGGTTCGATTGCAGGTCGAGCCCGGTCAGGTCTTTGTAAACCATTTCATAAAGCGGGCGGTTGCGGTTGACGCAGTCGTCATCATAAGGCGCGCAGCTCGCGGCCTTGGGCGCGAACGGCAGGTCGAAACCCAGTTCGGGCGTGAAGACCAGGTACCGATTGCGGTCGATTTGAAGGTTGAGCGGATCGAATTGGGCGAATGACGTTCCTTGTTTGGAGATATCCGTCTTCCCTTCTAAGAACTGCCCAATGTCGGCACTCATGACGGTGCCGTCGATGTGCTGGTTCCCGAAGACGTGACCCATTTCGTGCAAAAGCAGCATCTCCAGTGGGGCACCGTCGTAGTTCGTCCAGAGCGGAACCTGAAATTTCGGATCGACCGATTCGGGGGCCGCAATCCAGATCATGCCCTTCGACCAAGGTGCTTGATGAAGGTGCATCGAAAGCAGGTCGGTGAGTTCGGCAAATCCGAAGGGGAAGTTGTATTTTTTCTTCCGGGCTTGAATGTCGTTATTTTCGACACCGAAGAAGATGGTCAGGTCTTCGCTTCCGTCGCAGTGATCGAGCATTTGCATACGGGTGGCGATGCGGTAGCCCGCGCGGATCGTTCCGTCGATCGAGCAGCGGTTCCAGGCCTTCGAATCGTCTTGTCGAAGTTTTCCGCCGATTTGGATGTAATCGTCGGCCCAGCGTTGAAAGCTTTTTTGAACGAGTCTTTGCAGCGCTTCTTTTGAAAATCCGAAGTGATCACCGACTTCGATGCAGGTCTTGACCGTGGCGTTCAGGTCATCGCTCGTAAACCAGGCCTTCATGTCGACCGGGTAATCGGCTCCGCCGCTGACGGACCCGCCTTGCGCCCGGGCCGTTGGAGCCCTCACTGAAAGCAGCGCCAGGGAGATGATCATCCCCAGCGCCAGCTTTTTTGTGAATGGAATCATTTTCATGAATCGTGCTTTCATTGAAACGATCTCGCTTATTCGTTCACGGTTCCGTTGATGACTTTTTTGAATTTAGCAAGACCTTTTCGAAGGTTGGATTCAAGGTCATTCATGGTTTGCGGATCGTTCGCGTTCACCTTGTTTCCGCTCGTGACCAGATCGTGGTGCATTTGGTTCAGGTCATCGATCGAAACACTGGCGAAAATGCTCAGTTCGGCCGACACGGCTTGTGAAGCGATCGAAAGAGACATCGATTTTACTTCTGCTGTGTCATCGTCATTGACGATCGCAATCGGAGAGCCGATTTGGACGTCGATTCGGGTACGGTTTTCGTTCATGGCGACTTTTAGGCCCTCGGTTGCAGCCCGTGCATTGGCAAGATCGCGAAGATCGATTCGTTCCCAGGCAACGTAGTTCATATCGACTTGGCGATTTCCATAAGGATCGACCGAGACCTCTCCGCATTGGTAATTGTAGGCGCAGTCGATATTGTCTTGCTTCTCTTTCATCAGAAAGCTGATGTAATCGAGCGAAAGCTGTTGGCTGTCTTGAAGAATCCCGTAGAGATCGTTGATCGAGGTGACATTTGAAAGACGGGTTTCCAGCACCAAGAAGCGTTCTTTGTATTGTTTGATGTTGTTATTGACGGTATGGTCATGCGCTTTCTGCCCTGCGAATCGAAGCGCGGCCAGCACGTCGGTGTCGATCTCGGCCTGGGTTTTGACGTTGATGCCGGTCTGCCACGAAGTGCGATCGGTTGAAAAATCCGCTCCGGCTTTGGCGATCGCATCGCCTCCCCATTGCACGTTTTTCACTTTGCCGCTCATCGAGTACACAATGTGCTCGTTTCTCAAGCTCGACTGTTGAGTGTCAAAGGTAGGCTTCACCCATTCGACTTGATCTTCGTTGGCGAGCACGCGATCCACGACCGATTGCAGGATCGGGTTTAAGGTGGAGAGATCGACCTCGTCGTCGGAATACATTTTTTTCACGGCTTCTTTGTGTTGAAGGTTTTGCAGGCTTGCCATCAATGGGCTTGGCACGGCCGGGAGTGCCGACGATGGGGTTTGAGCGTATACCGAATAACCGGTGAGTAGCCCGACGATCAGGGTCAGTTTCAGAGTGAGTGGGGTTTTCATAACGTTCTCCTTTATATATTGCGGCGCGTCTTTGGTCAACTTCGCTTGTTTAATAAACCAGTGCTTCCGTGAACCTAACTTCGTCGAATCGGTGGGCAAAATCTGCATTAATTTAATTAAAAATATGAATTATATTTGAGTAAAAATTAAATTTATCCGAAGATGGAAGTACAGGATTATGAAATCAAAGGAAATTTTTGATTATCGGGATTATCGAAAATACCTCGTCGAAACCCTTCGATCGCGGCCGAAGCAGGGCCATGGTGAAAAATCGAAGATGGCGCTCGCGATTCAGTGCCATAACGCTTATTTCTCTCAAATCCTTCAGGGTAAGGCTGATCTCAGCCAAGAACAGGCCTTTTTGCTGGCGCGCTACCTGCGGCTTTCGCCCGAAGAATGCGAGTATTGGTTGCTGCTGATTCAATACGCGCGCGCGGGCACTGCCGATTTAAAAAAATACCTGCTCGCGAAAATCGAGACGATCGAAGCTGCTCGAATGACGATCAAAAACCGCATTCAGTACGATCGAAAAGCGATTTCGAAAGAGGATCAAGCGAAGTACTTCAGCCAATGGTATTACTCGGTGATTCACCTGATGATCTCGACCTTGAAAGGGTTTTCGACCCTCGAAGCGCTTGAAAAGGCTCTGCCGCTGAAGCCTGCGCTCATTCAGGACGCGGTTCAATTTCTCGAACGGGTCAACATGATCCAAAAGTCGGGGAACGAGTACCTTCCGGGCCAGGTGAATATCCATCTCGAAAACGATGCTGCGATGATCACCGCTCACCACACGAACTGGCGGATGCAGGCGATTCGCTCACTCGAAAAGCAGGATCCGAGCGATCTGCATTATTCGAGCGTCATCACGGTTTACCGTCATGATTTTGAAAAAATCCGAAAAATTATTTTAAAGTGCATCGACGAAGTGCGTGAGGTCGTTGCCAACCCGGATCATGCGGCAAAAACCAAAGAAACAGCGGTCGCCGTTTTTACGACGGACTGGTTTACGCTGATTTGATGCGATAGAATGAAGCTTATGGACATGATTTTATCACGCAATCCCAGGACGGGCGCCGTTCTGAAAGAAATTCCGAAAACGAACGCTTCCGAGCTTCCTCAAGTCTTCGAGCGAGCCGCTCGCGCCCAAGCTCTGTGGTCGAAACTTTCAGTTAAACAGCGCGCGCGCAAGATGATGAGTTTGAGAGAGGTCCTGGCCCGCAAAGTGGACGAGCTGGCCGACGTGATCCATCAAGAAAACGGAAAGCCCGTGACCGAAGCCATGGTTTGCGAGCTCTTGCCTGCAATCGAGCTGATTACTTTTTTTGCCGGAATTGCTCCGCGCAAACTGAAGGAGCACCCCCTCCCGCTTCGCAATCCGTTTCTGCGTTATCGGAAAAGTTCGCTTTCGTATTGGCCATTAGGAACGGTCGCAGTGATCGCGCCTTGGAATTATCCGTTTTTTTTAGCCTTTGGTGACGTGGCCGTGGCCGTATTGACCGGAAACGCCGTGGTGTTCAAACCCAGCGAATACACCTCGTGGGTGGGGCAGAAGATTCAAGAGCTGTTCGAAGAAGCCGGCTTTCCGATCGACATCGTGCAAACCGTTTACGGCGAAGGCGATCTCGGCGCGGCATTGATCGACCAGAAGCCCGCAAAGATTTTTTTCACCGGAAGCGTGCGCACGGGCAAGGCGATCATGAAGCAGGCGTCGCAGTATTTGATCCCCGTCACACTCGAATTGGGCGGAAAAGATGCGATGATCGTGCTTCCGGATGCCGATCTCGATTATGCGACATCGGCGGCCTTGTGGGGCGGTTACACCAACTCGGGCCAGGTCTGCGCCTCGACCGAGCGCTTGGTCGTACATGAATCGATCGCGCCTGAATTCATTCGGCGGTTGACGGAAAAAATGGCGAAACTTTCGACCGAAACCGATTTGGGCGTGTGTACGATGGAGCGCCAGAAGTCGGTGTACGAAGACCACCTCAAAGATGCGCGCGAAAAAGGTGCCGAGTTCTACGCCGGGGGCGAGATGTCGGGCGATCATACACGCATGTTGCCGACGCTCGTGGGTGGCGAGCGCATCGAAGAAATGAAAATTTACAACGAAGAAACCTTCGGGCCGGTGACTGCGCTCACCACTTTTCACTCGGTACAAGAAGCGATCGAAAAGGCGAATCGCAGTCCTTATGGTCTTTTGGCGAGTGTGATTACCTCGAATCTTTCTTTGGGCGAAGAGATCTCGAAAGAACTTCAAGTCGGAACGGTCCTGATCAACGAAGCCGTGTTTTCGGCAGGATTGCCCGAGACCCCGTGGGGCGGAATGAAAGACAGCGGTTTTGGCCGCAAGCATTCCGAGGTGGGGCTCTATGAGTTCGTGCATTTGAAGCACGTCAATCAACCGCGCTTCGGGTTCCTGACGTTCAAGTCGTGGTGGTGGTATCCGTACACTGGGTATCAACGGCAATTTTTTCGGGCGTGGATTCGTCTGTATCAAGGCGGAGCCTTTGAAAAATTGCTTAACCTGCCGCATTTTCTGTGGTGCATGCTGAAATTTTTAAAGAACGAGCCCAGGCTTTAAGGCGTTCCTTCGTTCTGATCGCATGAGCGGATCGTCGTGGCAATTTGGGTCTGGAACGGCCAAAATCGCTTTGCGATTCTTTCAGCATGAAGAAGACGTTTTTGATTTTTTCAGCTCTTTTGCTCACCCTTAAACTCACTGCCCAAGCCGACGAGGCGCGAGTTTTAAAAATCGAACCGGCATCGACACCGTCCGAGCCGGCATTAATTTACCTAGAGAGCGGGCGAGTTTTGCGCGTCGATTCGCGCGATCGAAAAACTTTGCAGCGATTGAAGGTGCTTCAACAAAGTGGTGATCGGATCCACTTTGACGGAGATTTCATCGGCAATGCGATCGCAGTTCCGAAAGTTGAGCCACCGCCGGAATACACGCCGACCGATTTCAAAACTTACGAAAACGCGCACGCTCAGTTTCGTAAACTCAGCACACGAATGCGCCGCAGATCGCAGTGTTACCAACGCGCCGAAAACTGGGTGTATGAAATGTGGCAATCGGGCCACGTTTACTCGATGAAGATTTTCATGTTCTTCACGCGGCGATACATTCGCGATTATCAATACGGATGGTGGTTTCATGTGACCCCGGTCGTGGAAGTGGGCGGAACGGATTACACACTCGATCCGACCTTTACCTCGGATGCTTTGAGCGTGCCGAAGTGGACGAGTTACTTTATGCCGAAGAATGTGACCTGCCCGCGAGTCGAGAAGTATTCGGATTACGAGGATCATCAGGAAGAGCAGCTTTGCTATCACATCCGCGTGCCGATGTACTATTATCAGCCGCTGAACGTCGAGGCGATAGAAAAGGGCGAGTTCGTCACGGATTGGATTCCGTGGGAACTCGCCCATGCTGCGAGAGCTTATCGTTAAAAGAATGGATTAATGAAGAACGCCGCTGGCGTAAAGCGAGCTTCCGCCCCAACGGTCGATCGTGCGGACGTACTGAACCGATTGATTCTGACCGTCACTGAATTTCATTTGTGCTTCGAAGCGAAGGAAGGCTTGGTTGTTGCCGCCGCTGTAATCCGCAGTCACGGTCAGCAGGTTGCCGTCGAGAACGGCTTTTCCGAAGACCATATCGAAGTCGCTCATGAACGTCACGTTCCACTCGTTCGGTTGGCCCGACGGAGTGAAGGTGGCATCGTAATCGTTCTCGCAAAAGCCCGAGAACGGAGCGCGGAAGTAGCCTTGCTCTTGCCAGCGCACGGTGTACTCGCCGTTGCCGTTCGACGCGAAATCGATGTCGCCCCGGTTGAGATCGCAAAGATCGTCAAACGAGTTATTCGAGACGAAGCCCGAGAAGTGTCCGGTCGGAATCGTGGCATTAGCCGGTTTGTTTTCAGTTTGAGCCCAGGATCCGCTTCCGACAAGAAGTGCGGCAATCGCCAAGGTAGAGAGAGAGATTTTCATAGAGACCCCCTTATGGTGTGATTTATCCTCGTTTTAGCGCATGCCTGCGTTGCGGCGCAATCGTAAAACGAAGGGGGGGATTTTAGGGGCGTACTTGGGCGTTCACCGGATAGGTTTTTTCAAGGTCCGACCATTCCTCAGGCGTCACACTGCCGCTTTCGGCGATGCTCATCAGATCAAGGTCGTTGATTTGGTTCACGTATTCACATTTTTCAGAATCCCACAGGGTATAATAATGATCGGCGAACCCGAGCACGTGACCGAATTCGTGGGCGACCGCTCGATTGTCGGTGCGAGTAAAAAGATGGATTGCACGATCGGAACGCGAAACGTAAGAGCGATTCCCCGACGTGTTATTAAACAGGATATGAAAGAGATCGGGCTGGGTTTTTTGCGATCCCCATTCGACTCGGATCTGGTCGGTGTCGCTGCTCCAGACGTTTTCGATCGAGGCTTGTAAAAAGGAGCGCTCGTTGTCGGTGAGTTGCGCGCCGTCAATTGCGAGAGTGTAAATCGTTTTTCCGCCTTCTTGCGAAACCTGAACTTGCGCATTGGCTTGCATTGAGTAGAGAGCGTTGTCGCGAGCGATGAAACGCGACCAAGCGTCGATGACCTTACGCTTTTGATCGTTGGTCGAGGCCTCGTCCATTTTCTTCAAAAAATGCGCATAAAGCGGGATGCCATTCAAGGTGGCAAGCTCGTCCGAACTCCAATCGAACGAGAAGCAATCCTGCTTTTTCTGACAAGCGTCGCTCTTTGCAAAAAGCTCGGGCAGCATTTTCACGTTATCTTTGCTGATCCCCATGTTTCGAAGCGAGAGCACGCGGTTCGAATCGTCGGTCAGCAGCGATCGGGTCGTGGCGTTTAGCCAAGACCAGAAGGCGCGGCTGTCTTGATCTTTGTATTTTTGAAAGTTTTGATGGATCCGCTCCCAGCCATAGTGCGTACTTCGCCAGTCTTGGCTTTTGGGCGCCATCGGGTCGATTTTGAGCAGATATCCGTCTTGAAAGGGCACCTTGACGGCGGTGATCTGTTTTTTTGTGGTCGTAGTCGTGGTGTTGGCCACGGTATCGGTCGAAGGAGTGATCGGAGTGGTAGCAGCGGCCGCTGATTTTACTTTTTCGGCGTGGGCTTCGAGCGCTTGAATGATTTCTTTTTTAATGTCTGCATTTTTATCGTCGCAGGCGTCTTTGTAAAAACTGTTTTGGATTTTTTGGTTTACAGCATCGAGCGGACCCTTCACCAGTTCGTGGCGATCGAATGAGGAGGCGTCCGAGGCTTTGTTGCTTCCGCCTTGAGGGGCGCAGGCTCCGAGCGCCAGGGCGAGCGTCGAAAACGCAATGAAAGAGGTTGAAAAAACGGGAGTATTCCGTCGAAACATGCCCGAGCATGTGCAAGAGGCGTGCTCAGCTCAGCTCGCGTAAAACAGCGAATCCTGCTTCTTCCTCTCCTCAAACCGTAAAAGAAATAGACACCTGTCGGGGGCGCGGGTATAGATTGGCCTCCACATCAGACGGGCAATCGCCGGCAGGGGTAACACCTTGCGGGAGGAAAGTCCGGGCTCCACAGAGTGCGGTACCGGCTAACGGCCGGGGGTTCGGGTGTAATGCCCGGGTCACGGAAAGTGCCACAGAGAAGATACCGCTTTCATTCACTCTCCTCGAGGGAATGAGTGAAAGTAAGGGTGAAAAGGCGAGGTAAGAGCTCACCGCTTTTTCAGTAATGAAGAAGGCATGGAAAACCCTACCGGGAGCAAGACCAAATAGGAGAGGAGTGGTTGAATCAGCATTGCTTGCAATGACGGTTCGGCCCACGGTTGACTTTGGCCGTTCGACTTTCGGGTATGGTTGCTGATGAACGACCTGAGCAATCAGGCGTCTAGAGGAATGATTGCTTCCGTCCTTCGGGACGAAGACAGAACCCGGCTTACAGTCTGATGTGGAATTTTTTGGGTGTCTGACTACTTTTTGATGCCCATTGCGTTATCTAACGCAATGGGCATCAAAAAGTAGTCAGACACCCTTGGCCTTGTCTTTTAAGATATTTCCAAGCACCTGTTTAAAGGCCGCAACGACGTTTTCAGAGTAGTGTGGGAACACCGACTTTTGAAGCTCCTGGATGTTTTGGGCATCGTCGGTGTAAGTTTTAGAAGCCTCGTAATACGAGTTAATCAGCGATAAAATTTCGGCCATCGGGTGAAGCTGGTTCCCCGCCACGCGGTTCGGAAAACCCGATTTGTCTTTACGTTCGTGGTGCTGCCGTACCACTTGAAGCGTGACTTGCGGCACGTCCGTATGGTGAGCCACCATGTCGGCGCTCAAGGTCGGGTGTTTCAAATAATACGTCAGTTCTTCGGGAGTCAGCTCGTGTTGCAGTTTTTCAGAAAGATCGCCGAATGGTGTGCGATAAAGCGAGATATCCTGAAGGACGCTCGCTAATCCCAAAATTTCAAGCGTCGCTGTTTTTTCAAACCGAAGTTGCTTACACACGAGCATCGAATAGGATGCGCAGAAAACCGAGCGGTCGCATTTCTTGGCTTTGTCGATCATGCCATAGAGCGCGCCTTCGTCCGAATCGATCTTTGAAATGAGCTTGAAAAGATCGCCCAGCATGCCTTGCGTGTACTCGACGAGCTGTTCGTTCACGCCGGCGTTTTTCATTTCATTCAAAACCGAACGTGCCGTGACCATGGTCTCGGCGATCTTCCAGTTCGTCGGATAATCGGTGCTGTCGAGAAAAGAGGCTTGCGCATCCTTCAACTCGGTTTTGTTTTTCTGAACGTCGTCTTCTTTGACGTAAAGGTATTGGGTCTGGCCTGCGGCCTTGTTCAGGTAAGCGGCATCAATCGGCGCGTTTTGCTGCGCAAACAAATTCATATTGTTCGGCGGATCGAGGATAAAAATATCGTACGGGTATTTCGTCCCGGTATAAAAATCGGTGATCGGGAGCACGACATATCCCGATTTCTGAACGAGCTCGGGCGCTTTCTTGCGTTCGTGAACCGTATCGATGTTCGTGCGGATCGAGGCGATGAGCGTTTGATAAGGTTCGGTACCCGAAAAGATGCCTTTCACGTGGGTGTTTTTCATGACCCGCTGGGCGACATCATGATGGGCGCTCAGTTTTGATTCAAACAGAAAAATCGGAAGCGCCGGCCGATGGGTGAGCGTGACTTCGAGAAAGCGGAATGCCGAAAAGGTCGTGTCGTCCGGGCTTAAGAAAACACTCGAAAGCGTGATCTCGGGGTTCGTAATCCATTGAAGCGCCTGGACCATCGAGGGCGTGACCATGGCGAATCCGTTCGATTCTTGGGTGAGTCGATCGAGGACGCGCGGATCATGATGGACAAAAAGCGGACGGTTCATTCTTAAAGGTTAACATAGAAAGCCGTCCCAAAGCCGCTAATTTATGCCGCCATCGGGTCACTTTCTTCAGTGTCTCGCGCGGGCGCCAACTTTCCCAACAGATCACGAAATGCCCCCACGATGCGATCGGAATGATGGGCGAAGACTTCGGCTTCGAGCTCTTCGGCGCTTCCTGAATGGTCGAGATAACCGTTGATCAAACTCAAGACTTCGGCCATCGGGTGCAACTGCATGCCGCCGACTCGATTGGGAAAGCCGGTTCGGTCCTTCCGTTCATGATGTTGACGCATCACTTGTAGCGTCACAACCGGCACACTGGTGCTTTGCGCCACCATGTCGGCGCTCAAAGTCGGGTGCTTCAAAAAGTAAGCATAGGCTTCGGGAGAAAAATCCTCGATCCGTTGTTCGCAGAGGTTTCCGTAAGGCGAGTTGTAAAGAGCGATGTCTTGAAGGAAGCTTGCCAATCCCAAAATTTCGACGATCGCGTTTTTCTCGAAGCGGAGGGTTTTGCACATCAAAATCGACAGCGTGGCGCAGGCGATGGTGCGGTCGCATTGCTTGGCCTGCTCGATGAACTGATGCAGCCGCGAGCTTTGCGACATTTGCGAGACGAGTTGAAACACGTCGCTGAGAAGAAAGTGAGTGTGCTCGACCAATCCGTCCGAAAGCCCGGCCTTTCGCATTTCATTGAGCAGAACGCGGGCATTGAACAGGGTTTCGGTGCTTTTCCACGAAACCGGAAAATCTTCGATGTCCATGTACGAGCTTTGGGCCGTGCGCAGGTTCTCTTGGATTTCGCGCACGGTGTGCTCATCGACGAAAAGCCATGAAGTTTTTTCAGACACGTGAATCAGATACTCGGGCTCAAGCGGGCTTCCCCCTGAAGCAAGCAGGCGCAGGTGTTTACTTTCATCCTCGATAAAAACGTCGAACGGATACTGCCGCGAGTTCACGAAATCCACGAGCGGAACGGCGAGGTAGTCCGGATGTTCGCTTCGGCTTAGCACGCGCTTTTTGATGCTTTGAAGCTCGGGTGGAGTATTGAGATTCAAAGGCTCAATCAGGGTTTGAAACGGCTCGTGGCCTTTGAAGGTGCCGCGAACGTGCTGGAATCGAGACAGGGTTTGTTCAGTCAGGGCCGTGAATTCGTTTTCCTCGTCGATCAAGAAGACGGGAGTGGCGGGACGCTGAACGAGCGACATCTCCAAGAACCGCAGCGCGCTGTACGAGGCATCGTTGGGGTTGAGGTAGATCCCCGAAATAGCGACATCGGGATTACTAATCCAGCGGAGGGCCTGAATCATGGAAGAGGTGACTAGGGCCACGGGCCCAGCCTCGGTCCGAATCCGAGAGATAAAATCCTGGTTCGCATTAATGAAAAGCGGCTGATTCATAGGAATATTATAAAATCTTAATACTTGAGTGGCAAGGTCGAATATTCAAAAAATCCCTCAACGGCTCTCATTGATTTTGGTCATTTAATTCGTTCGTTTTGACTCAAAGCATGCTAAAGGATAAGCCTATGAAACCATGGGGCGTGTCTGATTCTTTGAAGCTTTATCACATCGAAAATTGGGGGGATCAGTACTTCAATATTAACCCCGGCG
>Ga0164242_10001304_pt1 | contig 29464 bp, 26 predicted proteins | sample OricomgcompostMG_FD_108783 | JGI IMG/M metagenome (GOLD analysis project Ga0164242, IMG submission 108783) | Miracle-Growth compost microbial communities from Emeryville, California, USA - Original compost - Miracle growth compost (MG) ...
CGACACGAAGCCGAGCGCGATCAGCCGCGGCGAGCGGAACACCCACAGCATCAGCAGCGCGATGCCGAGCGCCGACACCGCGCCGATCCGGTGCACGTCGCGCTCGGCCGCGCGCCGCGCGGCCTCGGCGTAGAACACCGCACCGGTGCGCGACACGCTGACGTCCGGCCACGTCGCCTTCAATGCGGCCTCGGCCGACCCGATTGCGCCGAGCACCGCGCGCTGCACGCTGGCCTCGTACGCGGAGCCCGGCAGTGTCGCGATGACGAGCACGCGCGTCGATGCACCGTGACGCGACACCAGCAGGCCGTCGTCGAGCGTCAGGTTCGACGCCGCGAGCGGCAGCGCGCCGAGCCAGTGCTGGAGCCAGCCGAACGGATCGTCGGCGAGCGACGTCGTCAGGCCCGCGGCCGGCAGCCCGTACAGGCGATCGTCGAGCGCATCGCGCCATGCCGACGGCCCGGCCGCGACAGCGGCGCGGTCCGCCGGCGTGAGCAGCCCGAAGCGGTACGGCAGGTAAAAGCGCGCGATGCGTGCGACGTCGAACGGCGGCACGCGCGCCGTCACCGATGCGAACGCATGGCTTGCGTCGAGCGCCGCGCCGAGCCGCAGCGCGGCGGCTTTCGCGTGCGCGGCGTCGTCGCTCGCGACCACCAGCACCGCGCGGTTGCCGAGCGCGCCGGCGAGGCGGTCGACCGCCTCTTCCGCCACCGGGTCCGTTTCGGTCGCCGGCAGCAGCGCGAGCAGATTGGTTTGCAGCGGCGACGGGCCCGCGAAGCGCCATGCGCAATACAGCGCGGCCGCGAGCGCGAGCGCGAGCCAGGCCGCGTACAGCGTCCAGCGCGCGGCGGCGGCGCGGTGCGGCGACGCGCTCACGGCCCGGTTCCGAAAAGCGCCATGTCGGCGGGTGTCAGCGTCGTCACGGCGGTGCTGGCGTCGAAGTCGTAGCGGATCACGTCGCCGTTCGCGAGCGTGATCCGCAGGCCGTCGAGGAACTCGCCGCCGTCCAGTTGCAGCGCGCCGAGCGCCTGCGCCAGTTGCGGCTGGCGCGGCACGAGACGCAACTGCCAACGCGCAGGCGTGCCGTGCGCGTCGACGTCGAACTGCGAGTACAGCGCGCTCATGTCGCCGCCGAGCAGCACGCGCATCATCCGCGCGACTTCGGCGGCGCCGCGCGCGCCGCCGGTCGCGCCGCGCGCGAGTCGATGCCCCTGCGCGTCGATTTCCACCACGCCGGCGTCGGTCATCACCCAGGTTTTCCGGTACGGCGTGTCGATTCGCCAGATCACGCCGCGCTCGCGAAAAAACAGCAGCGAACCGGTGCTGACGATCGGCGCCTTCAGCGCGGCGAGCGTACGCGTCTGTGTGAAACGGGCGCGCACGCCGTTCGCGTGCGCAAGACGCGCGGCGATCTGCGCGACCAGCGCGGCATCGGCGCTGGTCGGCGCCGCGGCTTGCGCCGGCGGCGCGGCGTGCGCGGGAAGCATCGCCGCGAACGATGCAAGCAACAGCGCGGCGCCGATGCGTTGCGTCAGCGCGCCCATGCCCGCTCCAGCTTGTCGAACACGACCGGCGGCGACACGAACTGCAATTCCCGCGTGCTCGCGCATACCGCGACCTGAATCGTGTAGCCGCGCGTCAGGCGCGTCTGCGCGGCGCAATCGACGATCTCGTAGCCGATCTTCAGCCGGTTCTCGTATTCGAGCAGTTGCGCGCGCACTTCGAGCCGCTGGCCGTAGGTGGCCGGGCGCACATATTTCAGATGCGCCTCGACAACCGGCCACAGGTAGCCGGACGCCTGCATCTCGCGATAGTCGTAGTCGAAGCGGCGCAACAGCGCCGCGCGGCCTGCCTCGAAGTACTTCAGATAGTGGCCGTGCCAGCAGACGTTCATCGCGTCCACGTCGTGAAACGGCACCTCGACGATCGCGTTCGCCGCGAGCGCCGCACCGCCTGCGTCGTGGGCCGCCGCGCTCATGCCGCCGCTCCGGCGCGCGCGTCGACGAACTCGCCCGCCGCGATGCGCGCGGTCATCGCGCGCAGTTCGTGGTCGAGCGCGCGGTCTTCGTCGACGAAACCCGAGGTCGCGGCGACGTCGTCGATGAAGCGGCGCAGCGGCGCCGGAATCACGGTCTCGCCGTGGCGCGCGACGCGCAACCGCACCGCCTGCACCGTCGCGAGCGCGTGCGCGGCGCCGACCTGCTCGGTCAGTTCGAGCACGCGCAGGCAGTCGCGCGCGGCGATCGTGCCCATGCTGACCTTGTCCTGGTTGTGCGCCTCCGTCGAGCGCGAGAACACGCTCGCGGGCATCGTGTGCTTGAGCGCCTCGGCGGTCCACGCCGACGCGGCGATCTGCACGGCCTTGAAGCCGTGATTGATCGGCGCGCGCGCCGGGCTCGCGCCCGTCAGGTTGCGCGGCAGCCCGTTGTTGAACTTGTCGTCGACGAGCAGCGCGAGCTGCCGGTCCATCAGGTCGGCCAGATTCGCGACCGCGGTCTTCAGCGCGTCCATCGCGAACGCGATGTGGCCGCCATAGAAGTTGCCGCCGTGCAGCACGCGCTCGCCGTCCGGGTCGATCAGCGGATTGTCGTTCGCGCTGTTGAGTTCGTTTTCGATGTCGCGGCGCATCCACGTGAGCGCATCGCACAGCACGCCGATCACGTGCGGCGCGCAGCGGATCGAGTAGCGGTCCTGCAGGCGGTGGCCCGGCGTGTCCGGTCGGCCCGCGAGATCGGCGCGAATCCATGCGGCCGCATCGGCCTGGCCCGCGTGCGGCTTCGCGTCGAAAATCAGCGGGTCGAAATGCGCGGCGCGGCCGTCGAGTCCGACCGTCGCGAGCGCGGTGAGGCGTGCCGCGAGCCGCGCCAGCTGCGCCGCGCGCGCGAATGCGAGGCACGCGAGACCAGTCATCACCGCGGTGCCGTTCATCAGCGCGAGTCCCTCCTTCGGGGCAAGGGCGAGCGGCTCGCGGCCGAGCGCGCGCCATGCGTCGCGCGCGTCGCACGCGCGGCCCGCGAACATCACGTCGCGCTCGCCGGCGAGCGCCGCCGCGACGTACGACAGCGGCGTGAGGTCGCCGCTCGCGCCGACCGACCCTTCGGCCGGAATGCGCGGCAGCACGCGATGATTGACGAGGTCCGCGAGGCGTTCGAGCAGTACCGGCCGCACGCCGGACAGTCCGTACGCGAGCGAGTTCAGCCGCGCGGCGATGACGGCGAGCGTCTGCGCGTCGTCCAGCCACGCGCCGAGCCCGCAGCCGTGATAGCGGGTCAGTTGCAGCGGCAACGACGCGACGAGCGCCGCCGGCACGTCGACGACGCACGCGTCGCCATAGCCGGTATTGACGCCGTAGACGGTCGCGCCCGCGTCGAGATGGCGGCGCAGGAACGCCGCGCCGCGCTCGATGCGCGCGCGCCACGCGGGGTCGTCGCTCAGCCGCACGCGTGCGCCGTCGCGCGCGACGGCCACCACGTCCTCGATCGTGAGCCGCCGTCCGCCGATCACGACGGTGCTCGCGGGCGCCGCCGCGCGCGTCAGGTCAGTTTCGGCCATGCGTCCCCCCACTGGGACGCGCCCAGAAATCGTAGAAATTGAACCATTGATAAGGCGCCTTGCGGCAGTAGTGTTCGAGGCGCGCCGCGTAACGCTGCGCCCAGGCGGCCAGATGCGCGGCGCGCTCGCGCCGCGGCAACTGGATGCGTTCGGCGAACGCTTCGAAATAGAGCCGGTAGCCGCGCCGCTCCTTCAGGCAGAACAGCAGGTAGACGGGACACGCGAGCGCGTGCGCGAGCACGTACGGCCCCTGCGCGAACGCGGCCGGCGCGCCGAGGAACTGCGCATCGGTCGTGCGGCCGCGCTCGTGCGCGGGCGTGCGGTCGCCGACGATGACGAGCCATTCGCCGCGCTCGATGCGCTGCTGCATCATCAGCGCGGTCTGCGGGCCGAAGTCGCTGACCTCGACGAGGCGCTGTGCGAAGTCGCCGTGCGCACGCGCGAGCACGCGGTTGAACCGCTGCGCGTGCTCGCGATAGACGACCGCCGTCACCTTCGCCTGCGCGCCGCGCATCGCGAGCGCGCGCGCCATCTCCAGGTTGCCGTGGTGCGAGCCGATCACGAGCGCGCCGCGCCCGCTCGCGATCAGGTCGTCGAGCGCGGTTGCGTCGTCCACCTCGACGTCGGGCAGGCCGAGCGCGCCGGACCACGCCGCGAGCTTGTCGAAGCCCGACTGCGCGAACGCGAGCATGTGCCGGTACGACGTGAGCCAGCCTGGGCGCGGCGTGCCGGGCGTCGCCGCCGCGTCGCGAAGCCGCGCGAAATAGCGCGCCGATGCGGCACGCGCCGCACGGCCCGTCAGCAGGAAATACGCGACGACCGGATGCAGCCACAGCGCGGTGAAGCGCGGCCCGAACCGGCGGCAACTCCACGCGAGCAGCATCATGCCGGCGAGGCCGCCGCGCTCGGCGGTGCGCCACCACGGCGCGGCGTCGCCGTCGGCGTGCGCGCTGGCACTGGCGTTGGCATTCGTGCCGCCGCGCGCGAACTTATGCGCGATCAGAAGCGGCAGCCGCGCGAGCATCCCCGCGACGAGCCGCACGTGGCTGCGGCTGATGCGCAGGTTGTCCCACAGCATGTCGAAGTGCGAGACGCCGTCTGCCGCATAGGTGACACGCGTCGGAATCGACACGAACGCCGCACGCCGCCAGTGCAGCCGCACGAGGATCTCGATGTCGAAATCCATCCGTGCGGGCAGGCGCACGCGGTCGATCAGCGCGCCCGCGAGATCGAGCGGATACAGGCGGAACCCGCACATCGCATCGCGGATCGCGAACGACAGCGTTTCGATCCATACCCATACGTGCGTCAGATAGCGGCCATACAGCCGCGCTTTCGGCACGCTCGCGTCGTACACCGGCCGGCCGATCACGACCGCGCGCGGATTCGCGCGCGCGGCCGCCAGAAAGCGCGGCACGTCGGCGCTGTCGTGCTGGCCGTCCGCATCGATCTGCAACGCGTGCGTGTAGCCCGCGTCGCGCGCCGCGCGCAGCCCGGCCATCACCGCCGCGCCCTTGCCGCCGTTCACAGGCAGCCGCAGCAACGTGAGCCGGCCCGCGTACTGCGCGGCGAGCGCCGCGAGCACCTGCTGCGTGGGTGTGTCGCTGCCGTCGTCGACGACGATCAGCGGCAGGCCGTGCGCGCTGAGCCCGGCCACGGTCGCGCCGATCGCGTCCTTGTGGTTGTAGATCGGGATCACGATGCAGGCGGCGACGCTCATGCGGCCTCCGCATAAACGATGACGCCGGACGCGCACGTGCGCGCGCCGAGACGCCAGACGAACGACACGCGCCGGCGCGCGGCGTCGTGCGCGAGTTCGAGCGCGAGCACGGCGCCCGGCGGCACCGGCGCGGTGAACTTCAACTGGTCGATCGACACGAGCGCGCGCACGTCCGGCACGAACCCGGCCGCGAGCCGCACGGCCCAGTCGATCTGGACGACGCCGGGCAAGATCGGCAGACCCGGAAAATGGCCGGCGAAGTGATCCAGCGTGCGGGGCACGCGCAGTTCGTACCCGCGCGTGTCGGCGGTGGCCGTCTCCGCGAGCAGTTCGAAGCCTTCCGCGCGCGGCGCAAACGCGCGCGCGACGGCGGCCGCCTGCAACTTGCCGCGCGCATCGAACGGCAGCGCGCGATGAAAGCGCCAGTGGCGCGGCAGCACGACCGTATCGAACCAGGCCGCGAGATGTCGCCGCAGCGCTTTCACGAGCGACACACGGCCGTCGCGGCGCAGCGCGTCGTCGCCGTCGGCCGACAGCACGACTAGTGCGCCGAGCCGCTGGCGCGACGCGGCGGCGAGCGGCGCGAGCGCGACGTCGGCGATCCACGGATGAAGCCGCAGCCGGCCTTCGAGTTCGCCGGGCGATACGCGCTTGCCGTCGACCTTCAGCACGCGATCGAGCCGGCCTTCGAGACGAAAGCGGCCGTGACCGTCGAACGCCGCCTGGTCGTCGGTGCGATGCCAGCGGTCGTGGCCGAGATGCGGCGAACGCACGTCGAGCGCGCCGTCCTCGCCTGCGCGCACGTCGATGCCGGGCAGCGGCGTCCACGCGTCGGTCCGCGCCTGGCTGCGCCACGCGATGCCGCCGGTCTCCGTGCTGCCGTAGATTTCGAGCGGCGCGGCGCCGAACGCGGCGACGAACCGCTGCGCGCTCGCGGCGGCCAGCGGCCCGCCCGACGAGAAGAACGCGGCCGGCCGCGGCGCGAGCGCCGCAAAGCCCGGCAGATCGGGCCAGCGCGAGAGCTGCGCGGGCGTCGACACGACGACGGTCGCGCCGTATCGCGCGATGCGCGCCTGCAACTGCCGCGGGTCCGCGCAGATCGCGCGATCGAACGGCCGCCCGGCCGCCAGCGGCCAGAACACGCGAAACAGCATCCCGTAGATGTGGTGGTGCGGCACGCCGGCGAGCACCGTCGCGCGCCCGAGCAGCGCGCCCCATTGCGCTTCGAGCGTGCGTACCTCGGCATCGAACTGGTCGAGCGTCTTGCGCACGGCCTTCGGCGTGCCGCTGCTGCCGGACGTGAAGAGCGTGAGCGGCGCGCGCGCATCGATCGCGAGCGCGGCCGCCTGCGGCGGCGTCGACGCGCCGGCCGCGACGAGCGCATCGAGTGCGGGACCGTCGAGCACCGCATCGTACGCATCGCTTAGGCCCGCGACGTAGTCGGGCGCGGCGCTCGCCGGAATCACCGGCTCCTTGCCCGCGGCGAGCAGCCCATAGAGCGCGCAGGCGAACCGCCACGCGTCGTCGCAGCACAACGCGACGCGCGTGCCCGGCCGCGTGCGCAGCGCGGCGGCGAGCGCACCGACCTGCGCGACGAACGCGTCGAAGCCGAACGCGGCGTCGCCGTCGCGGCACACCGGCGCGTCGCCGCGCCCGTGGGCGAGCAGCAGGTCGTGCAGCGCGATCATGACAGCCCGCGCCGCGCGGCACGCGGCAGCATGATCCAGCGGCGCCACGCGATTTCGCCGACCAGCAGCGCGCCGATCAGCCCATACGCGATCACGCCGTTGTACAGCGACCAGGTCGCGCGCGACGACGCGAGCGCCGTATACACCGAGCCCGCGCCGTTCAGCGCGAAGAACGCGCACCAGACCCACGTGACGCGGCGCGTATAGCGGACGATGTGCGCGGGCGGATCGGCATACACGCGGCGCGCGAATTTCTCGATCATCGACGGCCCCTTCACGAGCGTCGCGCCGAACGCGACCAGCAGCCCGAGACTGACGAGCGATGGATAAAGCCGCATCAGCCGCTCGCTGCCGGTCAGCACGATCGCCACCGACGCGACGCTGAGCGCGCCGGCGACCGCCCAGTCCAGCGCCGTCAGCCGGCGCAGCGTCGCGGCGAACGGTCCCGCGCCGGTGGCGCGCTGCATCCACAGCAGCGCGAGCAGCAACAGCCCGACCACGCGCGGCGAATCCCAGTGCCACGCGCACAGGATCACGACCGGATACGCGATGCCGGCGGCGACGCGCCAGCCGCTTCGCGTCACCGGCTCGGCGGCCGCGCGCTCAGGCGCCGAACGCGTGCCCGCACCCGACGAATCGGTCACGAATCGTTTCATGCATGCTTGCGGCGAGCGCGTCAGGCTTGCGCCGCCAGCAGCGACTCCACCGCCGCGATCACGTCGCCGACCGTGCGCACCGAGCGGAATTCCTCGGGCTTGATGCGCCGGCCGGTGAGTTCCTGCAGCTTGATCGCGAGATCGACCGCGTCGATGCTGTCGAGATCGAGTTCGTCGAACAGACGCGCGTCCGGCGTCACGCGCGACGGCTCGATCGCGAAGTTTTCCTCGAAGATCGCGCGGATGCGCGCGAGGATGTCGGCCTCATTCATCGTTTATTTTCCCTTGCCTGCGGTGTCTTCCAGCGCGGCGGCCGGCACGGCCCCGTCGCGGTGGCTCGCAATCAGTGCCGCGAGCGTATTGATGGAGCGAAAGTGGCCGCGGACGTGCTCGTCGTCGGCGGCGATCGTCAGTTGGTAGCGGCGGCGCAGCACGATGCCGATTTCGAGCGCGTCGATCGAATCGAGTCCCACGCCGTCGGTGTCGAAAAGCGGCGCGTCGTCGTCGATGTCGGCGGGCGTCAGGTGGTCGAGATCGAGCGCGTCGATCAGAAGCCGCTTAATTTCGAGGTTCAAGGAATCCATAGTCGAACAGGTGCTGGGTGATATGCGCCTCGACGGCGCTGGCCACGCTGCGGGCCGCGAGCGCCGGCGCCGCGGTGCGCGGCGCGAGGCGCTCGACGCCGAGCGCGTCGAGCACGTTCACGGTGAGGCGAAAGCGGCGCGCCGGCACGTGGTACCAGCGCATCTGCCGCGTGAGCGTGGGCGGATCGCAATGCAGCAGCACGGGCACGATCGGCGCGCCGGCTTCGAGTGCGGTATGGGCGAAGCCGCGCGAGAACGCGTGCAGGCGGTTCGGCGGGCTGCGCGTGCCCTCCGGAAAGATGATCAGCGTGTAGCCGTTCGCGAGCCGCCGCGCGCAGTCCTGCACGAAGCCGACCGGATCGGCGTTGCTCACGTATCCGGCGGCGCGCACGATCCCCCACAGGCACGGGTTGCGCCAATGCGCGCGCTTGACGACGCAACAGGCCGACGGCGTGAGCGCGAGCAGCACGACCACGTCGAGATAGGTCGGATGGTTCGCGACGACGATCGCGGGCCGGCCGGCGCGCAGCGCGTCGCCGCCGGCCACGGCCAGTTCCATCACGCCGGCGCGTTGCAGCGCGGCGACCAGCGCACCGAAGAAGCGGTGAATCACGTACGTGACCGCGCGCTCGCGCGACGCGCGATGCGGCCATACGCCTGCGAGCGCAAACGCGACGACCGAAAACAGCAGGCCGCACAGGCCGAACGCCGCGAACGCGAGCGCGGTCGCGACGAGGCGCCACGCGTGATCAAGCCGCGCGATCATGGTGCTCCCATTGCCACTGCCATTGGGGCTGTCCTTGCGCGCCGGCGGCCCGCCACGTCGCGCGGCCGCCGCGTTGCAGGCAGTGGTGCAGCGCGTCGCTCTGGGTCGCAAAGCGGTCGGCGGCCTCCTGGTCGACCGCGCGCTCGCTCACCGCGCACGTGAGCCGCCCGAGCGGCGCGGTCTCGCCGTCGAGCAGGACGGCGAGCGCGCACCCGCTCACTTCGTCTTCGACCGCGCCGTAGACGGGATCGGCCGGTTCGTCCGCATAGACGACGAGCACCGGCGTGTGCGGTGCTTCCTGATGCTGCGCGAACGCTTCGAGCAACGCATAGCCGAGTGTCTGTGCACCTGCCGACAGCGCGGACGCCGCCGAGCGGTCGCGCCGCGCGATGCCGAACAGCCCCGACATCGCGTTGAGCACCGACAGGCTGAACGCATTCGGCGAAACGGGCTCGCCGGCGTCGATCGCGCGCAGGATGTCCGTCGTGCGTCGCAACTCGCCGTGTCGCGACGCGAACACCACGCGGGTCGCCGGCCGGGCATCGACGCAGTCGCCGGCGACCTTCAGCGCCATGCGCGACAGCGAACTCAAGCGTCGGCGCACCATCGGCTCGACGAACTCGACGTCGGCCGGCCGGCCGGCGTTCGCGGGCCAGTAGGACCAGCGGGCCACCGGTAGGGTCCAGGACAGATCGGGCATCACGGAGTTTGCGTATCGGCAGTCGCACCGCGCGAAGCGGCGGGCTGAAAGAAGATGCGTTCGTTATGTTCTGCGCGCCGCGCGACATCAGCGTGAAATCTGTATGGCATCGACACGAAAGGTTCCCTGCAATTGTATAACGGCATGCCGCGCAGATTATTTAGGGCAAGCCCACAACTGACAAGCGAGCGATTTGATATATATCACGCGTACGTTATCAATCAGGCATTTACCGACGATCGCGCAGTTTTTTGCCTGGTATTCGCGTGTTTCATGCATTTCGCATCGCCCGTCGACTCGTCCGTTACCTGCGCGCAAACATCGACATCCGCTCCAGCATCCACACGAGCAGTTCATCGGCCGCCGCCGACAGCGGCCGGCCGGCGCGCACGAGCACGCGCGCCTTCGCCGACTGGAACAGCGGGTGCGCGACCGGCAGCGCGACCAGTTCGCCGGCGGCGATCTCGTGCATCGCGCCGAACTGCCCGATCAACGTCGCGCCCGAGCCTTTCTTCACGAAGTGCTTGAGCACGGTCAGCGAGTTGGTCGTCAGCGTCGGGCGGATCTGCAGGTTGTCCGCGTACGCCAGCATCTGAACCAGTTGGCCGAGCCCGAACGCGGGCGGCATCAGCGCGAGCGGGTAAGCGAGGATCTCGGCGACGTCGACCGGTCCGCCGCGTACGGCGAGCGGATGGCCCGGATGGACGAGCAGCATCACCGGCTGCGGCGACGTCGCCCGATATTCGATGTGCGGATGGGCCGGCGGGTTGTACGCGAGACCGATCTGCACGCGCCCGTCGACCACCTCGCCGACCACATCGTTGACCGGCAGCACCTCGACGCTCACGTCGAGCTTCGGATAGCGCATGCAAAACCCGGTCAGCACTTCGTCCATCAATCCGTCGATGTAGCCCTCGCTCGTCGCGACGCGCAGGTGTCCCTGCTGTAGCCCTTGCAGCGCCTGTAGCCGGTGCTCGAACTGCTCCTGCTGCGCCTGGCAGCCGCGCCAGTATTCGACCAGGTGCTGCGCGGCTTCGGTCGGCACCACGCCGCGCGGGCGCCGCTCGAACAGCGTCGCGCCGATCTCCTGTTCGAGCAGATGGATCTGCCGCGTGATCACCGACGCGGCCGTATTGAGACTCTCGGCCGCACCGCGTATCGATCCCTGGGTCAGCACTTCATAAAAATAGCGCAGCCGCCGCTGATTGATTTCGCGCATCGGAATCTGCCCGCCCTGCGTTGCCCAAAAGGCAACTTTACGTGACCACAGTTGCTCTTGCCAGCCACTTATTGGCTGCCGACCATCGCCGCAAGCAAGCCCGTCGTCCGTCCACCACCAGGAGCCGTCTGTGGCCTCGTCCGTTTCCCGTTCCTCGCCGATCGACAGCGATCCGCGCACCGCCGCGCTCTATCGGCGGCTCAACCGGCGCATCCTGCCGCTGCTGCTGGTGTTTTACCTGTTCGCGTGCCTCGACCGCCTGAACATCGGCTTCGCGAAGCTGCAGATGCAGGGCGACCTCGGTTTCTCCAGCGCCGTCTACGGCTTCGGCGCCGGCATCTTCTTTCTCGGCTACGTGCTGTTCGAGGTGCCGAGCAACCTGTTGCTGCCGAAGCTCGGCGCGCGCCGCACGATCGCCCGCATCCTGGTGCTGTGGGGACTGACGTCCGCGTCGATGCTGTTCGTGCACAACGCGGCCACGTTCTACGGGCTGCGGTTCCTGCTCGGCGTGTTCGAAGCCGGCTTTGCGCCCGGCATGATCTTCTATCTGACCTACTGGTACGGCGAGGCGCGGATGGCGCGCGCGATCGCGATCGTGATGATCGCCGGACCGCTGTCGGGCGTGGTCGGCGGCCCGCTGTCCGCGTGGGCGATGACCGCGTTCGCCGGCACGTTCGGGCTCGCCGGCTGGCAGTGGATGTTCCTGATCGAGGGGCTGCCGTGCGTCGTGCTCGGCGTGATCGCATGGTTCGCGCTCGTCGATCGGCCGGACGACGCGCGCTGGCTCTCCGCCGACGAAAAGCGCACGCTGGCCGCGAATCTCGGCCGCCCGCGCGCGCCGCACCATTCGTTCGCGCAGGTCGCGCGCGATCCGCGCGTCTACCTGATGGGGGCCGCCTATTTCTGCATCATCTGCGGCATCTACGTCGTGAACTTCTGGCTGCCGACGATCCTGAAGGCCGATGGCGTCACCGATACGCGGCGCATCGGCCTTTACTCGACGCTGCCCTATCTGGCCGCCGTGGTCGGCATGGTGCTCGGCGGCCGCAGTTCGGACCGCGCGCGCGAGCGGCGCTGGCACAGCGCGCTGCCGGCGCTCGCGGCCGGCGTGGCGCTCGCCGTCGCGACGCTCGCGAGCGGGCGGCTCGCGACGTCGCTGCTGTTCATGAGCATCGCGACGATGATGATGTGGGTGTCGTATACCGTGTTCTGGGCCGTGCCGTCCGATTACCTGAAGGGCGACGCGGCCGCCGGCGGCATTGCGCTCGTCAATACGATCGGGCTGCTCGGCGGCTTCCTGAGCCCGACCCTCATCGGCTGGGCGCAGTCGGCGACCGGCAGCCTGCAGGCCGGCCTGTTCGCGATGGTCGCGTTGCTGGTGATCGGCGCCGCGCTGCTGCTCGCGATCCGCGTGCCGCCGCAGTCACAGTCGCACCCAGCCGCAGACGCCGACGCGAGCGCGCCCGATACCGCCGCCGCGACGCGCTGAGCCGCGGCGCTTCACCTCCCCACATGGAGACTCGACGTTGAGCAAGACCATCCTGATCGCAGGCTTCCAGCACGAAACCAATACGTTCGCGCCGTCGAAGGCCGCCTATGAAAACTTCGCACGCGGCGAAGGGCATCCGGCGCTGCCGCGCGGCCGCGACCTGCTCGCGCTGCGCGACGTCAACATTCCGGCCGGGGGTTTCATCCGCGCGGCCGAGGCCGCCGGCGACACGCTCGTGCCGGTGCTGTGGGCCGGCGCGAGTCCGTCCGCGCACGTGAGCGAGGACGCGTACGAGCGCATCGCCGGCGAAATCCTCGACGCGGTCGCGCGCGGCGGCTTCGATGCGGTGTATCTCGATCTGCACGGCGCGATGGTCGCCGAGCACGTCGACGACGGCGAGGGCGAACTGCTCGCACGGGTGCGCCGCGCGGTCGGCGACCGGGTGCCGGTCGTCGCGTCGCTCGACCTGCACGCGAACGTGACCGCGCGCATGCTCGCGAACGCCGACGCGCTCGTCGCGTACCGCACGTATCCGCACGTCGACATGGCGGCTACCGGCGCGCGCGCGCACGCGCTGCTCGACCGGTTGACGGCGGGCGGCGCCCCGCTTGCGCGCGCGGTGCGGCGGCTGCCGTTCCTGATTCCAATCAACGGCATGTGCACGCTGCTCGAACCGGCGCGCGCGATGTACGCGCGGCTCGGCGAACTGGAGCGCGGCGCGGTGGCGTCGCTGTCGTTCGCGCCGGGCTTTCCGGCCGCCGATTTTCCCGAATGCGGGCCGGTGATCTGGGGTTACGGCGACGACCCGCGTGCGCTCGACGCGGCGGTGGATACGCTCTACGACACGATGCTGCGCGACGAGACGCAATGGCAGGTGCCGTTCCTGTCGCCCGACGACGCGGTGCGAGAAGCGATGCGACTCGCCGCGGGCGCGACGCGCCCGGTCGTGATCGCCGACACCCAGGACAACCCGGGCGCCGGCGCCGACTCGAACACGACCGGTCTGCTGCGCGCGCTGGTGCGCCACGGCGCGCAGCAGGCGGCGCTCGGTCTGTTCTGGGACCCGGACGCGGCGGCCCGCGCGCACGCGGCGGGCGTCGGCGCGACGCTCGAACTGACGCTCGGCGGGCGCTCGGGCGCACCCGGCGACGAGCCGTATACCGCGAGCTTCGACGTCGTCGCGCTGACGGATGGCCGCTGCCGCTACGACGGACCAATGATGAACGGAATGCAGGCGGACCTCGGGCCGGTGGCGTGCCTCGCGATCGGCGGCGTGCGCATCGCGGTCAGTTCGACCAAGGCGCAGATGCTCGATCGCAATCTGTATCGGGTCGCGGGCATCGAGCCCGAGCGCATGAAGATTCTCGTCAACAAGAGTTCCGTGCATTTTCGCGCGGACTTCACGCCGATTGCCGAAGCGATCCTCGTCGCGAAGGCGCCGGGACCGATGCTCGCGGACCCGGCGGACCTGCCATGGCGGCGGCTGGCGCCCGGCATACGGCTGCGGCCCGGCGGCGCCGCATTTCGCGCTCAGGCCGCCGACGCGCCGTCATCCATTGCGCCCGCACCGGACTGCTAAGGCTCGCGATCGACGATCTCCGGCTCGTCGATCGCGCGCGTCAGCAGCCCGACGAACGCCTGCATCGTCTGCGGCAGCGTGCGCCCCGCCATCGTCTGCACCTGTAGCGTGCGCTGATGCAACGCCGGGTTCGCGATCGGCACCGCGGCGAGCCCGTCCACTGCGAGCCGGCTGCGGACCGTCAGCCAGCCGGTCAGCGTCACCGCATCCGTCAGGCGTACGAACGTCTGTAGCGATGCGTGATAGTTGCTGACGAACGCCGGCTCGAAAATCAGCCCTTCGACGCTGCATGAAATGTCGAACAACTGGCGGATCGTCACGCCCTGGCTGTCCATCGCGAGCGGCCACGGCGCGAGATCGCGCAGCGTCACCGACGCGCGCGCCGCGAGCGGATGGCCGCGCCGCACCAGCGCATAGATCGGCGCACGCTGCGAGTAATGCACGTTGATTTCCTTCTCCGGCGCGATGCTGAAACACACGGCGATGTCGGCCGTGCCTTCGCGCACGCGCTGCGTCGCGAGCGACGGCGCCGACACGTCCAGCTGAAACTGCGTGCCCGGCCATGCGTCGAGAAAATGCGCGAATACCTGCGGCAGAAAATGCGGCGCAACGCCTTCGGAACTCGCGATGCGGATCGTCGCGCGCGAGCCCGCGCTCAGGCCACGAATTTCGTCGACCACGCGCTCGGTTTCGAGCAGGCTGCGCCGCGCGTGCCCGGCCAGCAGGCGGCCCGCGTCGGTCAGCACCATGCCGCGCGGACGCCGCTCGAACAGCGGCGTGCCGAGTTCTTCCTCCAGCCTCGCGATCTGCCGGCTCAGCGCGGACACGGCCACGTAAAGCCGCCCGGACGCGTTGCTCAGCGAACCGCTGCGGGCGACTTCGAGAAAGTAACGCAGTGCCGTGCTGTCCATGAAACTGCCCCACCCGCTTTGCCGTTTCGGCAACGATAAGTCGCCAATATTGTAATTGTGCACAAATATCGGCGGCTTCAGGATCGGTTTCACTGCGGTCGGTACCGCACGCCGCTCAGGAGAAACGCCGTTGACCCGTGACCTCGCCCTTCGCAACGCGGCCAGCCAGTACGACTCGGGCCGCTTCCTCGCCGATCTGAAACGCCGCATCGCGTACCGCACCGAAAGTCAGGAGGCCGACAGCGGCGCGCGCCTGCGCGGCTATCTGGACGACGAACTGATGCCGCTCCTCACGCAATGGGGCTTTCGCTGCCGCGTCGTCGACAACCCGGTGCCCGGCGCGGGTCCGTTCCTGATCGCGCATCGCCACGAGGACGACGCGCGGCCGACCGTGCTCGGCTACGGGCACGGCGACGTCGTGCGCGGCTACGACGCGCAGTGGCGCACGGGCCTCACGCCGTGGGACGTGACCGTCGACGGCGAGCGCTGGTATGGGCGCGGCACCGCCGACAACAAAGGCCAGCACAGCATCAACCTCGCCGCGTTGAAAGCGGTGCTCGACGCGCGCGGCGGCCGGCTCGGCTTCAACCTGAAGCTGTTGTTCGAGACCGGCGAGGAAGTCGGCTCGCCGGGGCTGCATGCGTTTTGCGAGCAGCACCGCGACGAACTCGCCGCCGACCTGCTGATCGCGTCCGATGGGCCGCGGCTGCGGGCGGACCGGCCGACGCTGTTCCTCGGCTCGCGCGGGCTCGTCAATTTCAGCCTGCATCTGACGCTGCGCGACGGCGGCCATCACTCGGGCAACTGGGGCGGGCTGCTGCGCAATCCGGGCGTCGTGCTCGCGAACGCGATTGCGTCGATGGTCGACGCGCGCGGCCGCCTGCTGATCGACGGGCTGCGCCCGCCGCCGATTCCCGACGCGGTGCGCCGCGCGCTCGCGGATATCCGCGTCGGCGGCCAGCCGGGCGAGCCGGCGGTCGACGCCGACTACGGCGAGCCGGGCCTCACGCCGGCCGAGCGCGTGTTCGGCTGGAATAATCTCGAAGTGCTCGCGTTTCGCACCGGCAACCCGGACAAGCCGGTAAACGCGATTCCTCATCAGGCGATCGCATTCATGCAGTTGCGCTTCGTCGTCGGCACCGCGTGGCGCGATCTCGAATCCGTCGTGCGGCGGCATCTCGATGCGCACGGCTTCACGCTCGTCGACATCGACGTCGAGCGCGGGATGCCCGCGACGCGCGCCGATCCCGACCATCCGTGGGTGCAGTTCGCACTGAAGTCGCTGCGCGAGACGACCGGCGCGGAACCGGCACTGCTGCCGAATCTCGGCGGCACGCTGCCGAACGAGGTCTTCGCCGACGTGCTCGGCATGCCGACCGTCTGGGTGCCGCACTCGTATCCGGGCTGCTCGCAGCACGCGCCGAACGAGCATCTGCTTGGGCCCGTCGTGCGGGAAGGACTGCAGATCATGTCCGGCCTGTTCTGGGATCTCGGCGACGCCGCGTACCCGCCCTCCCCCCTTTCGACGAGGACGTCGCCATGAGCATCGAATCGGCCTCCGCGCCGCACTTCTCCGCCACGGAACACGACGCGCCGCGCACCGGCGTGGCCCGCCTGATCGTCGCGACGTCGATCGGCAACGCGCTCGAATTCTACGACCTGATCGTCTACGGCTACTTCGCGGCCACGCTGTCGAAGCTGTTCTTTCCGACCGGCAACGCGACGGTGTCGCTGCTGCTGACGCTCGGCACGTTCGCGCTGTCGTTTCTCGCGCGCCCGGTCGGCGCGCTGGTGCTCGGCTCGTTCAGCGACCGCCGCGGGCGCAAGGCGTCGCTCACGCTGTCGATCGCGATGATGACGCTCGGCACCGGCATGGTCGCGCTGATGCCGACCTACGCGACCATCGGCATGCTCGCGCCGCTCGGCATCTTCGTGTCGCGCCTGTTGCAGGGTTTTTCGGCAGGCGGCGAGTTCGGCAGTTCGACGGCGTTCCTCGTCGAGCACGCGCCGCATCGCAGCGGCTTCATGTCCAGTTGGCAGTTTTCGAGCCAGGGCGTGAGCGTGCTGCTCGCGTCGGCGTTCGGCGCGGTGCTGACGGGGTTGCTCACGCCGCCGCAACTCGCCAGCTGGGGTTGGCGCGTGCCGTTCCTGTTCGGATTGCTGATCGGTCCGATCGGCTTCTATATCCGCAGCCGGATCGACGAGACGCCCGAATTCGAGCGCAGCGAGAAGGCCGCGTCGCCGATCCGCGAACTGCTCGCGACGCAGAAGTCGCGTGTGCTCGTGTCGATCGGCTCGCTCGTGCTGACGACGACGGCGAACTACATGATCCTCTACATGCCGACCTACGCGGCGCGGCAACTCGGGCTGCCGGCGTCGTCCGGCTTCATCGCGACGCTGATGGCCGGATTGATCGTGACCGTGCTCACGCCGTGCGTCGGCCACTGGTCGGACAAGGTCGGGCGCACGCGCATCATGCTCGGCGCGGGCGTGCTGTTCTTCTGCACGATCTACCCGGTATTCATGTTCATCAACGCGCATCCGTCGCTGCCGACGCTGCTCGTCGCCGTCATGTGGGTCGCGCTGCTGAAGGCCACCTATTTCGCGCCGATCCCGGCGCTGATGGCCGACCTGTTCCCGACCCGCACGCGCACGACCGGCATGGCGTTCGGATATAACGTCGGCACCACGGTGTTCGGCGGCTTCACGCCGCTCGCGGTCGCGGCGCTGATCGCTGCGACCGGCAACAACCTGGCGCCGGGGCTCTATCTGATGCTCGCGGCGATCGTGAGCCTCGTCACGCTCGTGTGGGCCCGCGCGCGGCTCAATGTGCATTGACACCCTTTCATGGACAACGAAGCATGTCACCCGATTCGCCACCCGAAATCCAGCCCGCGATCCGCTTTGCGATCGAGCACGAGTCGACGTGGGACCGTCACGCCGACGGCCGCTTCGGCGTGCACCAGAACGACCCGCCGCCGTGGAACCGGCTGCTCGGCCCGCTTCATGACCGCGGGCCGGTATCGGCTGCGATCGCCGTCGACGGCCGGCCGTTCGCGATGTGGGGCGAGCCCGCGCGCGCGGATCTGACGTTCAGCATCGCGAAGACGTATCTCGCGCTGCTCGCCGGCGTCGCGCACGACCGCGGCCTGCTGCCGGACCTGGACGAGCCGGTGCGCGCGCGCGTGCCGGGCATCGGCTTCGACGACGCGCACAACGCGCCGATCACGTGGACGCAGTTGCTGCAACAGACGAGCGAATGGCAAGGCCGTTGCTTCGGGCTGTCGGACCAGGCGGATCACTATCGCGCGGTCACTTTCGGCGAACCGCCGGACGGCCGCAAGGGCGATCCGCGGCCGTTGCGCGAGCCGGGCACCTACTGGGAATACAACGACGTACGGATCAACCAGTTGTCGCTCGCGCTGCTGCATCTGTTCGGCCGGCCGTTGCCGGACGTGTTTCGCGAGTCGATCATGCGCCCGGTCGGCGCGAGCGACGACTGGCGCTGGGTCGGCTACGACGACGCGTGGGTCGAGATCGGCGGCGCGCGCGTGCAGTCGGTGCCAGGCGGCTCGCACTGGGGCGGCGGCATGTCGGTGAGCGCGAACGATCAGTTGAAGGTCGCGCAGATGCTGCTCGACGAAGGCGTCGCCGGCGGCCGGCGCGTGCTGTCGCGCGAATGGATCGCGCGGATGCGCACGCCGTGCGCGATTGCGCCGTTCTACGGCTGCCTCGTATGGCTCAATACCGGCCGCAAGCTGTTTCCGGGCGTGCCGGCGTCGAGCTGGTTCGGCGTCGGTGCCGGCAGTTCGTTCATGTGGATCGAGCCCGAGCGGCGCATCGCGCTGATCGTGCGCTGGCTCGACCCGCAGTTCGCCGACGGGTTTTTCAGCCTGGTGCTGGAGGCGGTCGACGCGGTGAGCGCACGTTAGCGGCGACGCATCGCCGGCGATGGGGCGGTCGTCGCACGCAGCACGACGTGCGCGACCAGGAAGCTGGGATGGCCGCGAGGTGTTCGAACCGGATGCGCAGAGCTCTGAAGTTGTGCAGCCACGCAAAGGTGCGCTCGACGACCCAGCGGGTCTTTCCTGGACCGCCGCCGTGCGGCTCGCCACGGCGGGCAATCTGCGTGGCGATGCCAGCGGCATGCAGTGGTTTTCGATATTTGTCGTGGTCGTAGCCACGGCCGGCTTGCACCACGACGGGCGTGATGGCGGCCGTCCTCGTTTGCCGCGAATGGGCGGAATGGCTGCCAGCAACTCATGCCTGAACCGCAGCCCATTTCTTGCGGAAGCATTTCCCAGGCAAGGCCGGATTGCAGCACGAACGTGTCAGCGCTTTTAAGCGCAAACGATCTGCCAACGAGGTGCGGCCCGCGCGCCCCGCCCGCGCATCAGCCCGCGGCCCATCCCGGCACGACGAACAGATACAGCAGCCCGAGCAGCGACCCCGCCGTCAGGAAGATCACCAGCGTGAAGCCGAGCACGCGCTGTACGCCGACGCCGGCGATCGCAACGACCGGTATCGCCCAGAACGGCTGCAACAGACTGCCGGCCATTTCGCCGGCGGCGATCGCCATCGACGTGCCGGGCAGCGACGCGCCAAGCTGCATCGCGGCGGGGATCGTGAACGGCCCCTGTACGACCCAATGACCGCCGCCGCTCGGGATAAACAGCGTGATGACGCCCGACGCGAGATAGCTGAGAAACGGCAGCGTCGTCCCCGATGCCACGTGGATGTATGCATGCGCGACGGTCTCGTCGAGCCCGGTGGCGCCCATGATCCCCATGATGCCGCCGTAGAACGGGTACTGCAGCAGCATCGGCCCGGTGACCTTCGCCGCGTCGGCGACCGCGCCGACGTAGCGGCGCGGGCTGCCGTGCAGACACAATCCCGCCAGCAGGAAAATAAAGATCACCGTGTTGATGTCGAGACTCACGCCATGGCGCGCCCACTCGGTCGCCAGGTAGCTCGCGCCGGCCAGCACGAACACCAGCGCGCACACGCGCGATCCTTCCAGCATGCCGGCGAAGGTGCCGCGGCGCGGCTCGGGCGCTTCGTCGAGCTTGCGCTCGTCCGCCTCGAGCAGTGCCGCGTCGGCGACGATCATGTCCTTCTCCGCGGGCCGCATCAGGATGAAGACGACCGGAATCAGGATCATCGCCGCGGCGCCGCCGAGCAGGTTCCAGTTCGTGAACACGGTCTGCGACAGCGGCAGCACGGCGTGCGTGTGCTTCTCCACGATATTCAGCGGATTGCCCGGCGACGCGATCGACAGCGCGATCGAACTCGACATGCCGGTGAACGCCCACAACACCCACGAGCTATAGGCGGCGGCCACCAGCCACGCGAAATCGACCTTCACCTGCCTCGCGACCTGCCTCGACAGCAGCGCGCCGATGACGAGGCCGAAGCCCCAGTTCAGAAACGTGGCGACCGCGCCGATGCCGAACACCAGCAGCACGGCCGAAATCGGCCCGACAGCGAGCCGGCTCACGCGGTGCAACGTCGCCCGGATGAGCGGCGCGCTCGCCAGCGCATAGCCCGTCACGAGCACCAGCACCATCTGGAAGGCAAACGTGAAGATGCCGAAAATGCCCTTGTACCAACCGGACAGAATCACGTCGACCGAATGCCGCGGCGCGAACAGCAGCGCGAGGCAGGCGACCATCACCGTCAACAGGATGACGATGACGAACGGGTCCGGCATCACGCGTTCGAACACGTACACGCAGGTGGCTACGGCGCGTTGCAGCAGCGTCTTGCGATCGCCCGCGGCGCCCGGCACGGCCGCGGGGCCGACGGCCAGCGGCGGGGTATCGTGAGTTTCCATGGTATGTCTCCTGAACCTGGGTCGAGGTGCCTGCCTGTCTTCGGGGCTGCCCGGTCGGTTTATCGCGGATCGCGGCGGCTGTCCGGGCGGCCGCGATTGCTGCCGGCGCTCATGTCAGCGCGGATTCCTCCGCGCGCGCGGGTTGGCCGGCCGGCGCGATCCGGCGCTCGCGCTCCTTGCGCTGCTGGGCCATCAGGATCTGGCGCGCGCGTCGCAGCGCCTTGTCGGTCTTGAGGAACAGTTCCGAGTAACCGTCGTCCGGATACTCCATCATCTGTTGCTGGCGTTCCAGCGCCCACTGGTCCTGCTCGACCACCGCGGGGAACATCTGCGCGACCTTCGCCGCCGTCGGCGTGGCCGGGTCGCTCAGCGTCGTGTGCCAGCGCTTGCAGGACACGTTCCAGCGCCACACCAGATGGCGCGCGTCGACCGGCAGATGAAGATGCAGCAGCGTATAGCCGCGCTCGCTGTCGGTGCCCAGTTCGCCCTCGGGCGCGACGCGCATCACGACGCGCGTGAGACCGGGGCTCACCATGCAGTGCGTGTGGACGCGCTCCACCTCGTCGTACAGGAACCACTCTTTCAGATACGGCGGCTGCCGGTAGCCGTGCACGTGGCGGGTCGTTCGAACGAAGGTATGCCCTTCGCTCTCGCCCTCTTCGAGTTCGACAGGAATCCTGCTGTTTTCCTTGTCGCCGATGTTGCCGTCGTGCAGCGGATAAAAGTGCGTGATATCCAGCAGGTTTTCGATCAGGAGCAGATAGTTCGCCGGCACACGCAGCGGCTCGGGTGCGCCGATCGACAGGTTCCCGGGATCGGTCACCTCCGGCGTGCGCGGCGGCGCGAAGCGCTGCGATCCCGCCGGGTCGCCGGGCCACACCCACACGACGCCGTCCTGCTCGCAGACGGGCACCACGCTCAGGCGCGCCTGCGGCGGAATCGCCCGGTCGGGCGCCGACGGAATCGCCGTGCATTTTCCGGAAGCGTCGTAGCACAGCCCGTGATACGCGCACTCCAGCTGGCCGTCGTCGAGCAGCCTGCTTTGCGACAGCGGGAATCGCTTGTGGCAGCAGCGGTCGTCGAACGCGACGACCTCGCCGCCCGTCGCCCGCCACATCACGATCGGACGATCGACGATCTTGTGGCCCTGCAATTGTCCGACCGGAAACTCGGTCGAAAAGCCAATCGGATACCAGCAGTCCTTCACGTATTCGAACGTACTCATGAGGCCAGTCCTCTCCAGGTCGATGGGAACCGCCGGGCAGACGGCGAGCGCCACCCGGCTTGACGGTGAAACAGCGCTTCGTTGCAGCCGGACGACGCTCAGAGATCGAGGACGAGCGTCGGGCTCTTCGAGCGCGCGCAACAGATCATCACGAATGCCTGCCGGTCGTCGTCGTCGAGCACCGTATCGCGATGCAGCGGCTCGCCCGCGAGATAGCGCGTCATGCAGGTGCCGCAATAGCCCTCGCAGCACGACGTATCCACATCAATGCCGTGGGCGCGCAGCGCCGTCACGATCGATTCGCCCGGACGCACGGTGCAGCGCATCCCGGAGCGGCGCAGTTCGACTTCGAACGGCGTGTCGGGTGCCTGCGCGTCGCTGATCGCGCCCGCCGAAAAACGCTCGCAATGCCGCGTGCCGGCGGGCCAGTGCGCGCTGGCCGATTCGATCGCGTCCATGAACCGGCCGGGACCGCAGTAGTACAGGTGCGCGCCGGGCGGCCGCGTCGCCAGCGTCGACGCGACGTCGAGGCCGTTGCGCGGGTCGCCGCCGTCGAAATGCAGCGACGCGCGTCCGTTGTCGACCAGCGGCTTGAGCCGGTCCAGAAACGCCGCGCGCTGCGGTGCGCGTGCGCAGTAGTACAGATGAAAATCGTCGCCGCGCCTTTGCACTTCGTCGAGCATCGCGACGATCGGCGTGATGCCGATGCCGCCGGCAATGAACAGATGCCGGCGAGCCGATTTCGCGACTGCGAAGTGATTGCGCGGCGTCGAGATCGCGACCCTCTGGCCCGCGCGCAGCGTGTCGTGCATCGCCACCGATCCACCGCGCCCGGCCGGATCGCGCAATACCGCGACCACGTAGCGATCGCGCTCCACCGGTGAATTGCACAGCGAATATTGGCGAACGAGGCCGTGACCGGCATGCACGTCGATATGGGATCCCGCCGAAAACGGCGGCAACGGACTGCCGTCGATACTCACGAATTCGAATGCGTTGATATGCTCCGCGAGCGACGTGATCGACCTGAGCGTGACGTCGAGCTTCCCGGCTCGCTCGCCGTCAGGACGAGCAAGTGCCTCCTCGTGCGTGAGGACCGCCTCCATGTGTCTTCCTCCTTGATCTCGGCGCACGGTCGGAGCGCGCTGTGCTTGTGCTCAAAGATAGGCAGGCGCAAGGACAAACTCAAACGAGTAATTTGAGCGCAAATTCATCAGGAAAGTTGAAGTGATCTGGCGCGGTGCACAACGACATCAGCGCAAGACGGGCGTCATCCGCTCGAAGTCGCTCGCGTCGCACGCGAGTTCGGCGACGGCGCGCGCAAGCGAATAGGTCTGGCCGGCTGGGCACACGGCGACGAACTCGACCGGATCGAGCGGGTTCTTCACCTCGACGATCGCGAGCCTGTTGCGCTCGATCTCGGGCAGATACGCGCGCACCGGCAGATAGGCGACCCCCATGCCGGCCATCGTCATCGATGCGGCCACGGCAACGCTCTTGCAGCGGGCGAGATAGCGGCAACGCACGTGCTCGGCAAGAAACCAGTCTTCGAGCGCCGCGTAATGAAACGACGATTGCTTCATGCCGATGATCGGATACTCGGCGAGTTCCCGCGGCCCGTACGTACGCCCATGCAATCCGAGGTCCGGACGCGCCATCCACTGGAAGTCGACGGTCCCGAGCGACAGCGTCGACACGCCCGGCATCCGGGTATGGCCGGGCGCCAGCACCAGTTCCAGTTCGGCCTGATGCAGGCTGGCCATCAGTTCGGCGGTCAGCGCCTCTTCGATTTCCAGCCGCACGTTCGGGAAGCGTTCGGCGATCAGCGTGATGAGTCGCGGCAGCCAGGTCATCGTGACGACCTCCGCAACCCCGAAACGCACGGTCCCCGACACCGCTTCCGGCGCGCCGATCCGATGCTCCAGTTCGGTCGACAGGTCGAGAATCCGGCTCGCGTAGTCCATCAACTCGCGGCCCTTCGGCGTGAGGCGCGCGCTCCGGTGCGTGCGGTCGAACAGGTCGACGCCGAGCGCCCGTTCAAGCTCGCGCACGCGCATCGAAACGGCGGATTGCGTCGCGTACAGACGCTCGGCCGCGGCCGCGAAGCTGCCGAGCTTGACGGACCAGAAGAACGTCTCCAGTTGCTGAAGAGTCATGCTCGCTCCGTATCGCGCACCGCGATCGCGGCGATGGAGCTAGCTTAGGGTGTCCTCGCGCGGTCGTCTGCCGTGGGATGCCCTGGCTGCGGGCACGCGGTCCGGCTATCGCGAAGCGGGGGGTGCCGCTTGCGGATGCTGGGCGTCGCCTGACGCCCGCACGGTCGCCGACCTCGCGCGTCGGCGTCGATCGCCCCGCGCCCCGACGGCGCGGCCATCATCGGAAGCCGTATAGTCGCTGCGCGTGGGTAGTCAGAATCGCGTCGCGCACGGCCGGGGCCGGCCCCCACGGCGCGAGCGTGTCGAGCATCAACGGGGTGTGCTGGCCGTGCCCGCTCGCCTGCACCAGCGCGCCGTATTGCGTGCCGACGTCGTCGAGCCTCTTCAGGTAATCGCTTGCCGACACCGGCGGCGGCCTGGATGCGCAGTCGCGCATCCACGGATGGCGCGGCGGCCAGCCGATCACGCGCGCATGGGCGTCGACGGCGCCCGGCGGCATCATGCCCCCGGACAGCCTGTGCTGCATTGCGGGCGGCGGCGGGCAAAGCGGCGGCTCGCCGCTGGCGGCAGTCGCGGGCATGCCGGGCATCCCCTGGACGGACGCGCACGCGCGCTCGCGCGATACATGGTCTATACGCCGCGCCGCAGCGGGTCGGGTTGCGCTTGCGGGGCGGGGTCGAGCGCGGCGTCGACGGTATCGAGCCGCCGGCCGCGCGTTTCGGGCAGGAACAGCACGGTGACGAACACGAGCGCATTGGCCGCGACCGCGAGCACGCAGATCGCGTTGCCGAGCCCGGTCTTCGCGCTCAGCACGCCCACCGCGGCTGGAAACAGCGCGCCGATGCCGCGCCCGAAGTTGTATGCGAAGCTCTGGCCGTTCGCGCGCAGCGCGGCCGGAAAGAGTTCGGTCAGATGCGCGCCGATCCCGCCGAAGATCCCCGACGCGCAAAAGCCGAGCGGAAACCCGAGGTAGAGCATTTGCGCGTTCGTGAATTGCAGTTTCGTGTAGCAGATCGTCGCGACCGCCGACAGGCACGCGAACAGCAGCATGTTGCCGCGCCGGCCGAGCCGGTCGGACAGATAACCGCCGCTCGCATAGCCGACGAACGACCCCGCGATCAGCACCGCCAGATAGCCGCCGGTGCCGATCACCGACAGATGCCGTTCGAGCCGCAGGAAGGCCGGAATCCATGTCGCGATCGCGTAATAGCCGCCCTGCACGCCGGTGCACATCAGCGCCGCGCCGAACGTCGTGCCGAGCAGGCGCGGCGAGAAGATCTGCAGGAACGACGGCGCGCCGGCCGCGCGGCGCGCGCGCCGGAACGTCGGCGGTTCCTCGACGTGGCGGCGGATATAGAACACCAGCAGCGCGGGCAGGATACCGACCCAGAACATCGCGCGCCACGCGAGCGCCTGCGGCAGCAGCGAATAGACAACGGTGTACAGCACCGCCGCGAGCCCCCAGCCGAGCGCCCAACCACTTTGCACGACGCCGACCGTCTTGCCGCGATGTTCGGGCCGCACGATCTCGCCGATCAACACCGCGCCGACCGCCCATTCGCCGCCGAAGCCGATGCCTTGCAGCGCGCGCAGCAGGTAAAGCTGTTCGACGTTCTGCGCGAAGCCGATCAGGAACGTGAAGATCGAGAACCACAGCACGACGCCCTGCAACACGCGCACGCGGCCGTAGCGGTCGGCGAGAATGCCGCCGAGCCAGCCGCCGAACGCCGAGCAGAACAGGCTGATCGTGCTGAGCAGGCCGATCTGCCCTTTGCTGAGTCCCCACAACGCCATCAGCGACGTGACGACGAACGTGAACACCATGAAATCGAACGCATCGAGCACCCAGCCGATGATGGCCGAATGAAAGGTCGTGCGTTCGTTGCGGCTCAACGCGGCATACCAGTTCAACGGGCGTCTCCTTTTGTCGTGTGCCGTGTCCCGCGCGGCGCAAAAGGTATTACAACCCAACCGGAGTGCAAAAGAAAGCGCTTTCTCGGGGTCGCTGAAGCGAGGAACCGCGCGTCAATCCCCGCCGGCAGACCGAACCGGCGCGTCGACCCGCCGCGCGACGGCGAGCGCCGCCGTCCGGCGCGCCGATCCAGCCGATCACGTCGATCGTGCGCATCGCCGGGCCGCGCCCGTGCGGAACGCGGCTCGCCGGCTGCGCCATTCCGCGCCCCTCAGTGCGCGAGAATCCCCATCGCGCACTTCTTCAATTCCAGAAAGTGCGGTTCGAATGCGACTTCGGGCGTGCGCCGCGGCCCCAGTTCGATCGGCACATCGAGCGCGACCCGCCCCGGCCGCGCCGACAGCACGACGAGCCGCGTACCGAGAAAAATCGCCTCGTCGACGTCATGCGTAATGAACACGATCGTGCAGTGAAGCTGCTCCCATAGCCCCGTCAGGAAGGTTTGCATCGAACTGCGGGTCTGCGCGTCCAGCGCGCCGAACGGCTCGTCCATCAGCAGCACCTTCGGTTTCATGACCAGCGCCCGCGCAATGGCCACGCGCTGCTGCATGCCGCCGGACAGTTCGTACGGCTTGTGGCGGGCAAAAGCCTCCAGTCCGATGACCCGCAGGATCTCGGCCGACGCCTCGCGTCGCTGCGCCCTCGGCACCGCGTGCAGCGACAACCCGAACTCGATGTTGTCCTCGACGCTGAGCCACGGAAACAGCCCCGCCTGCTGGAACACGACGACACGGTCGGCGCCGGGCTCGCCCTTGACCTCGCCGTCGATATAGATGTTGCCACGCGTCGGCGACGTCAATCCCGCCAGCAGATGCAGCAACGTGGTCTTGCCGCAGCCGGACGCGCCGAGCACGGTGACGAATTCGCCGTGCTGGAACTGCAGGTTGATGTTTTCCAGCGCGGCGGTCGCGCCGAACGTCTTGTACAACGAATCGATGACGATGTTCAATGACGTCTCCTGGCGGGTGGCTCGCCGCTCAGCGCGCAAACGATCGGGAATACTGCGGCGCGACGTTGCTGTCGAAGTTCGCCGGCACCGACTGGATGCGGCCTATCGTGTTGAGCACCTTTGCGGTGTTGACGAGCGTCTGGTACGTCGCCGACTGCTTCACGCCGGCGTCGATCCCCATGACTTTCGGCGTCACCTGGTCCGCGCCGGAGAAAATCTCGTAGCCGGCGAGTTCGCTTTTGGCGACCGGCACGGTGACGCCGGTCTGGCGGGCCATCTCGGCCAGCGCGCGGTCGGGCTGTTTTTTCGTGACCTGGTAGCCCTGATCGAGGGCGGCGACGAAACCGCGTACCAGATCGGGGTGATTCTTCGCCCACTCGGCGTTGGCGATGCACACGTTGTAGCTCGACGCTTCGCGCGGCAGGTCGCCATCGGTCTTGATCGCGTTGCCGCCGCTCGCGCGCAACGCGCTGAAGACCGGATCCCAGACGATCGCCGCGTCGATCGCGCCGGTTACCCACGACGTGCGCATCTGCGGGGGCGCCATGTTGATCTGGGTGACCGACGCATACGGCACGTGCGCCTCCGCCAGAAACGTGGCCAGTTCGAAGGAAGCCTGCGAACCGGCGACGATCGCGATCTTCTTGCCCCGCAGCCCGGCGACGTCGTGAATGCCGCTGCTGGCCTTCACGACGATGCCGGCCGCATCGGTATAACGCTCCTGGTTATACACGATCGTCATCGGCAGCCCCTGCGCGATCGCGGTCACGAGCGGCGGAACGCCGAGGCCGCACATGAACGTCAGGCTGTTCGACGCCAGCGCGCTCATCGCCGCCGGGCCGGAACTGAAAAGCTTGTACTGGACGTCGGCGTTCATCTGGTGTTCGAACAGATGCTCGGCCATCGACACCATGTACGGATCGGCGCCGTTATCCTCGTAGCCGATCACCACCTCGGGCTTGTCCACGGCGTGGGCGGCAGGCGGCACCAGGCAGCCGGTTGCACCGAGGGCCGCGATTGCGGCAGCGATCCATTGGGTCTTTTTCATTTTCTCCTCGCTTGAAAGCTCGATCGGGCTCGATCAGTTATGTCCGCGCCATGGGACGACCAGGTTTTCGATCTTGCGAATCACCAGTTCCATCGCATAACCGATCAGGCCGATGATCACGATGCCGACGATCACGACGCTGACCTGCAGCGCCTGTCCCGCGAACTGCACGAGCCAGCCGAGGCCGCTGCTCGCGGCGATCAGTTCCGCGGCGACGAGACAGGTCCACGCGACGCCGATCCCGACGCGCATCGCCGTGAAGATTTCCGGCAACGCCGAAGGAAGGATGACCTTGCGGAAAATCTGCGCGTTGCTCGCGCCGAGCGTGCGGGCCACCGCGATGCGCAGCGCCGGCGTGCTTTTCACGCCCGACATGGTGCCGATGATGATGACCGGAATGGTGCCGACCAGGATCAGGATGGCCTTGGGCAGTTCGCCGATGCCGAACCACACCACCAGCAGCGGGATATAGGCAAGCGGCGGGACCGGACGGACGAACTGCAGCAACGGATCGATGATGTCGAACACGAGCTTGCTTCGCGACATCAGGAGTCCGACCGGTACGCCGACGGCGATCGCGCCCGCGAATCCGACGATGATGCGCAGGCAGCTAACGAGGATGTCGCTGACGAGCGACTGCCCGCCGTAGCCGTTGCGTACGATGTCGATGAACGATTGCCACACCGCCACCGGCGACGGCAGCGCGAACGCGGGAAAGATCCGCGCCACCGATACCGCCTGCCACAGCACGATCGCGACCACGATCACCACGGTCGTCAACCAGCAGGAATGCAATCGCAGCCGGACCCGGCGAGGCTTGCTCGCCGGCTCGGTCTGCGGCTCGACGGACTTGATTGTCTTGACTGGTCTGGTCAGGGCTCGCACCGCCGCCTCCTCAGGATGAAATACGGTGAGTACGTCAAATGATTCCCGTCGCCGCGGCAGTCAGCCGACGTCAGGCGGATTCCGGCCCGTTGCGCGCTGCACCTGCGATCTCGCCCGCGTTTAATGAAGCATTCTCAGTCAATAAAGCGGCGGGTAGTACCAGGCGCAGGAATCCGATGGATCCAGCATGGTTCGTTTCGTTTTCCGCACCGCCGGAGTACCGGCAAAGCGCTGCTGCTGCGGATTTCGTCCGACCATTGCGGCGTCCGTACACGGGCCGTCGCAACGCGCCGCCCGCGCCGCATGGGCGGCGTCGCGGGACGCGCGGCGAAGTAGTCGTGGCGTTCCGTTTCGGTACGAATCGTTCTGTTATCGAAATTTTTCCGCAGACGCGCCGCGGCGCCCGTTAGTACAATGGCGCGATCCCGATCGACGGAACGGTTCCCATGACGCCAGCCGAAACACCCACCCTGCGCGCGTTCGCCCTGCTCGAACTTTTGATCCACGCGGGCGCCCCCGTCTCGCCGGCCGA
>Ga0164242_10001305_pt1 | contig 29455 bp, 23 predicted proteins | sample OricomgcompostMG_FD_108783 | JGI IMG/M metagenome (GOLD analysis project Ga0164242, IMG submission 108783) | Miracle-Growth compost microbial communities from Emeryville, California, USA - Original compost - Miracle growth compost (MG) ...
GGCGTCTTCAGCTCGCTCGAGAGCTGCGAGACGATGGCCCGCTCCGTGCGGAGCTCGTCGAAGGCGCGGCCGCCGACGAGCGCCTCGACGCGCCGCGCCGCCGCGCCGACCGACGACTCGGCGACGAGGTCGATCAGGCCGATGTCGGAGGAGCGCGCGACGTGCGTGCCGGCGCAGAGCTCGAGCGACCAGTCGGTGTCGCCGATCCGGACGACGCGGACCGTGTCGCCGTACTTCTCGCCGAAGAGCGCCATCGCGCCGAGCTCGCGCGCCTGCTCGAGCGGGAGGATCTGCGTCGTCACCTCGAGGTCGTCGTGGATCGCGCGGTTCGCGACGTCCTCGATCTCCGAGCGGGTCTCGGGCGAGAGCCCCTGCGACCAGTTGAAGTCGAGCCGGAGATAGCCCGCCTCGTTGTACGACCCCGCCTGATGGGCCTGGGGCCCGAGGATCTGCCGGAGCGCGGCGTGGACGAGGTGGGTCGCCGAGTGCGCGCGGTTCGCCCCGCGCCGGTACCAGCGGTCGACGATCGTCGTCGCGGGGTCGCCGACCGCGACCTCGCCGACCCGGACGTTCACGGTGTGCGAGATGAGGCCCGCGACGGGCTTCTGCACGTCGATCACGTCGAGCTCGTAGCCCGGGCCGGCGATGACGCCGGAGTCCGCGTTCTGCCCGCCGGACTCGGCATAGAGCGAGGTCTCCGCGAGGATGACCTCCGCCGTCTGGCCCGCGCGCGCCGCATTCACCGACTGCCCGTCGACGATCAGGCCGAGGATGCGCGACTCCGCGGTGAGGTGCTCGTAGCCGAGGAACGCGGTCTCGCCGGCCGCGCGGAACTCCTTGTAGACGGAGAGGTCGGCGAGCGCCCGCTTCTTCGCCTTCGCGTCGGCCTTCGCCCGCTGCCGCTGCTCGGTCATGAGCGCGTCGAAGCCCGCACGGTCGATCGTGAGGCCGGCCTCCTCCGCGATCTCGAGCGTGAGATCGATCGGGAAGCCGAATGTGTCGTGGAGCTGGAATGCGGTGTCGCTCGGCAGCTGCTGCGCGCCGGCCGACCTCGTCTGCGCGATGGCGGTGTCGAGGATCGTCGAGCCGCTCGCGAGGGTGCGGAGGAACGCCTCCTCCTCGGCGAGCGCGAGGCGCTCGATCCGCTCGTAGCTCGCCTCGACGTCGGGGTAGGCGGCCTTCATCGCGTCGCGGGACGCGGCGAAGAGCTCCTTGAAGCTCGGCTCCTCGACGCCGAGGAGCCGCATCGAGCGCAGCGACCGGCGCAGCAGGCGGCGAAGGATGTAGCCGCCGCCCTCGTTCCCCGGCACGACGCCGTCCGACATGAGCATGAGACCCGAGCGGATGTGGTCGGCGATGACGCGGAAGCGCACGTCGTCGACGTGGTCCGCGCCGTATCGCTTCTGCGAGAGCTCGGCGGCGCGGTCGAGGACCGGGCGGACCTGGTCGATCTCGTACATGTTCTCGACGCCCTGCTTGATGAACGCGACGCGCTCGAGGCCCATGCCGGTGTCGATGTTCTTCCGCGGCAGCTCGCCGATCACGTCGAAATCGGTCTTCGACCGGACGTTGTCGACCTGGTACTGCATGAAGACGAGGTTCCAGATCTCGGTGAAGCGGCTGTCGTCGACCGCCGGGCCGCCCTCCTGCCCGTAGCGCGGGCCCCGGTCGAAGTAGATCTCCGAGCAGGGGCCGGCCGGGCCGGGCTGGCCCGTCGACCAGTAGTTATCGGCCTTCCCCATCCGCTGGATCCGGTGGTCCGGGAGGCCCGCGATCCTCTTCCAGAGCGAGATCGCCTCGTCGTCGTCCTCGTAGACCGTGACCCAGAGGTCCTTCTCGTCGAAGCCGAGGCCCCCCGCGCTCTCGGCGCCCGTGAGCAGCTCCCAGGCGTAGCCGATCGCGCCTTCCTTGAAGTAGTCGCCGAACGAGAAGTTCCCGTTCATCTGGAAGAACGTGCCGTGGCGGGCGGTCTTGCCGACCTCCTCGATGTCGTTCGTCCGGATGCACTTCTGGACGCTCGTCGCGCGCGGGTACGGGGCGGGCACGACTCCGGTCAGATACGGGATGAACGGCACCATGCCGGCGATCGTGAACATGACGGTCGGATCGTCGCTGACGAGCGACGCGGACGGCACGACGGTATGACCGCGGTCGCCGAAGAACGTGAGCCAGCGATCGCGGATGTCAGCGGTGCGCATGTGGGATGGGACTCCGGTGGCTAGAGCCTGATCACCCCGGCGGGGTGGACGGGCGAGGTGTTACGACTTGGCGCGCTTGGCGAGGTCGGCGATGACCTCCTCGGCCTCGGCGACCGCGTCCCGGAGCTCGGCCTCACGCGCCTTGTATCCCTCGATGACCGCTGCGCCGAACTCCTTCGCCTTCGCATCGACGTCGTCGAAGAACCTCTTGCCCTGCTCGGTGCGGGACACCTGGTGCGCGATGACGAAGCCGGCCGCGACACCGAGCGTGATCCAACCGAGGGCCTTGAGTGCGTTCATGCTGCTGACTCCAGGTGCTAATAGGAAGTGCCCCCAGCCTAATGGCGGCTCGGGGGCACTTCGGCAAGGGCTTGCGCGATTACCGGGCGGCGTAGTACTCGACGACGAGCTGGGTCTCGCAGACGATCGGCACCTCGGCGCGCTTCGGGCGGCGGACGAGCCGCGCCTGGAGCTTGTCGAGCTCGACCTCGAGGTAGCCCGGGACGGGCGGGAGGACGTCGGCGTGCCCGCCGGCGGCCGCGACCTGGAAGGGCTCGAGGCCCTCGGACTTCGGCTTGACGTGAATGAGCTGGCCCGGCTTCACGCGGAACGAGGGGCGGTCGACGAGCTGCCCGTCGACGAGGATGTGGCGGTGCACGACGAGCTGGCGGGCCTGCGCGGTCGTGCGGGCGAAGCCGGCGCGGAGGACGAGCGCGTCGAGGCGCGACTCGAGGAGCTCCACGAGGTTCTCACCGGTCTGGCCCTGCGAGCGCTTCGCCTCCTCGTAGACGATGTGCATCTGCTTCTCGCGGATGCCGTACTGCTCGCGGAGGCGCTGCTTCTCGCGGAGGCGGACCGCGTAGTCGGAGGTGTTGCCGCGCTTCGTGCGGCCGTGCTGGCCCGGCGCGTAGGGGCGCTGCTCGAGGATGCGCGCGGCCTTCGGGGTGAGCGCGACGCCGAGGGCGCGGGAGAGGCGGACCTTGCGACGGTCCTGGGACTTCGATGCGGGCATGCGCACGCACTCCTTCTGGGTTCTTCGCGCGCAGGACGCGGGCGCCCGGCACGATATTTCGACGCGGTCGGCGGATGCCGACTCTCGCTGGCGTACCTCGCGAGGCCCTGATTCCGTTCGCACGCCGACGCGCCCGGGAGCTGTTCTCGCTCGGTGCCCGCGCGGTCCCCCTTGAGGTGAAGCCGTGGAACGAGCCGATCAAGTGTAGCAAACGGGCGCGTCAGTGCTTGACCCACGACTGCGACCCGCCCAGGACCTCGCAGCGGCCGACCGGCGGCGGCGCCTCAGCCGCAGGTGACGTTCGGCGTCGTGCCGGTGGCGGACTGCTCGGCGACGACCCTCCCGTCGACGAGGATGCGGCAGCTCGCCGTCGCGCTCGAGCCGAGGACGGCCTTCGGTCCGACGACGACGTGGCCGTATGCGGTCGTGTCCCACCAGGTCATCGACCAGGGCAGCCTCGCGTTGGAGTCGACCGTGATCTCGGAGGCGCCGGGGGCGATCCACTGCATCCAGCCGCGCGAGAAGCTCGCCGAGGCCTCGTAGCGGACCTCGTGGCGGAGCGTCGCGCCGACCTTCGCGCCGACGAACCAGGACGTCCCCGCCGCCGGCTCCTGCGCCGTGACGATGCCGTCGGTCGTGATCTCCGACGTGTCGAAGCCGGCCGCCTGCAGCGCCGCGATCGCGTCGTCGTGCGGCTGTCCGCCGACATCGGGGACCGGGACGAACGGGATGGTCGCCGTGACCGCCACGGGGGACCCCGCCTTCACGCTCGTGCCGGGCTGCGGATCCTGCAGGGTCACCGGCCATGAGGCGCCGATATCCGGCGCCAGGAGGGCGGTCGTCGCGCCGGCGGGCATCGGCTGGAGCACCGTGAGGCCGCCGGCGGTCAGCGCCGCCTGGATCGTCGCGGGGTCCGCGGGGAGGTCCGGCGGCACCTGCGCCGTCATCGCGCCCGGCTCGAGCCCGGCGGCTTTGAGCGCCGCTGTGGCGTCCGCCAGCGACTTCCCCGTGACGTCGGGGACCGTCACGTCCACGAGATGGCTCGCGACCGTGACCACGGCATTCGGCCGCACGCGCATGCCGGGCGCCGGATCCTGCGAGTCGATCGCGGTGAATGCGGCGAGCGCGAGATCGACCGAGCCGTCGGACTGCAGCGTCAGCTGCAGCGGGCCGAGCTCGTCGGCGGCCGCGCTGAGCGACTGCCCCGTGAGATCCGGCACGGCAACCTTCGAGAGCTCCCACGGCAGGTACACCGCGAGGCCCGCGCCGAGGACGACGACGATCGGGACCGCGATCACGAGCGGGCGGAACCAGCGGCTCGCGCGGAATCGCGACCAGCCCGATCCCTCATTCGTCGATCCCCCGCCCATCGGCTCCCCGCTCACCGCTTCCCTCGCAGGATGCGCCGGATCTGCTCGAGCCGCTCCACGACCACCCGCTCGAAGCCGCGGCCCGTCGGCGCGTAGTACTCCCGGCCCTCGAGCTCGTCGGGGAGGTACTGCTGCGTCGCGATCGCCTGCGGCTCGTCGTGGGCGTACTTGTACCCCTTGCCGTGGCCGAGCCGCTTCGCGCCGGGGTAATGGGCATCGCGCAGGTGCTTCGGCACGCGGCCGAACCGCCCCGCGCGGACGTCGCCGATCGCGGACTCCACGCCGAGATACGAGGCGTTCGACTTCGGCGCGGTCGCGAGATAGACCACGGCCTCCGCGAGCGGGATGCGGCCCTCCGGCATGCCGATGAGCTGCACCGCCTCGGCCGCCGCGACCGCGATGGGCAGCGCCTGCGGGTCGGCCATCCCGATGTCCTCCGACGCCGAGACGATGATGCGGCGGGCGATGAAGCGCGGATCCTCCCCCGCCTCGATCATCCGGGCGAGATAGTGGAGGGCGGCGTCGGGATCGCTCCCCCTGATCGACTTGATGAATGCGGAGATGACGTCGTAGTGCTCGTCGCCCTGCCGGTCGTAGCGGAGCAGGGCCCGGTCGACCGCCGTCGCCACCGTCTCCGCGGTCACGACCTCGTCCCCCATCGCCTGCGTCGCCGCCGCGGCCGCCTCGAGCGCCGTCAGGGCGCGGCGGGCGTCGCCGGAGGCGAGCTGGATGAGCGCGGCGCGGGCCTCCGGCTCGAGCGCGACCTCCGCATTCAGTCCCCTCGCGTCCTCGACCGCCCGGTCGAGGAGCATCCCGAGGTCCTCGTCGGACAGGGGCTCGAGCGTGAGGAGGAGCGAACGCGAGAGGAGCGGCGAGATGACGGAGAAGGACGGGTTCTCGGTCGTGGCGGCGACGAGGATGACCCAGCCGTTCTCGACGCCCGGGAGCAGCGCGTCCTGCTGCGCCTTCGTGAACCGATGGATCTCGTCGAGGAACAGGACCGTCGTGAGCCCGTAGAGGTCGCGGTCGGCGAGTGCGCGCTCCATCACCTCGCGGACGTCCTTCACGCCGGCGGTCACCGCGGAGAGCTCGACGAAGCGGCGCCCGGAGGACGCGGCGATCGCCTTCGCGATCGTCGTCTTCCCCGTGCCGGGCGGCCCCCAGAGGATCACGGACGACGCCCCGCGCCCCCCGGAGTCGGCGGAGGCGAGCGCTCGGAGCGGCGATCCGGGTCCGAGGAGGTGCTGCTGGCCGACGATCTCGTCGAGCGACGCGGGACGCATCCGCACCGCGAGGGGCGTCGCCGAGGTCTCCACGCGCCCAAGCGTAGGGCTGACGGCCGACAGCGCCTCAGGCCCGCGCGTCGGTCAGCGCCGCCATAGCCCGCGCTTCTGTAGGCTCGGGTCCGCCATGGTGAAGCGCCCAGACCGAAACGCCCGCGAGCAGCGCCAGCTGCGTCGCGACTATGAGGCCCGCCAGGCCGTCCACGCCGCGCGGATGCGCCGCAAGGTGCGCGACAACTGGGTCGCCGGCGCGGCCGCGGTCCTCGTCTGCGGCCTCGCGATCTTCGGGCAGTACGCCTACTTCAACTGGGGGCCCGGCATGCCGACGCCGAGCGCGAGCTCGACGCCCGGCGCGACGCCGACCGGGACCGCCGATGCGCTCGGCGTCCCCGACCCGTCGGAGGCGCAGGGCCGCGAGTGGACCGGGACGATGACCGTCGGCGGCGTCGCCCTCGGCGTGTCCTTCGACGGCGTGAACGCCCCGCAGGCGACGGCCGTCATGGTCCAGGCATCCGACACGGGCTGGTACGCGGGCAAGTACTGCCCCCGCGTGACCACCTACGACACGATGCAGGTGCTGCAGTGCGGCACCTCGGATCCGAGCTCGACCGCCTCCGAGACGGGCTACGCATTCGGGCCGATCGAGAACGCGCCGGCCGACGACGTCTACCCCGCCGGCACGATCGCCATGGCGCGCCAGGGCGGCGATGGATCCTCGATGGCGCATCAGTTCTTCATCGTCACGGCCGACTCGACGATCCCCGCGGACGCCGCGGGCGGCTACACGGTCGTCGGACGCGTCACCTCGGGCCTCGACCAGCTCATCACGGCGGTCACCTCCCGGGGGACGGCCGACGGCACTCAGGACGGCCCGCCCGCCTCGACGGTCCAGATCGCCGACTTCTCGATCCAGTAACGGATCGGAGGGCCCGCCCGGGCACCCGGACATGCCCCATAAGCTGGTCGCCGTGAGTTCGACCCAGTGGGGCCGCGTCGACGAGTCCGGTGCCGTCTATGTCCGAGTCGGCGACGAGGAGCGTCTCGTCGGCGAATACCCGGACGCGACGCCCGAGGAGGCGCTCGCGTACTTCGAGCGCAAGTTCGCCGACCTCGAGGGCCAGGTCGCGCTGCTCGAGCAGCGCGCCCGCGGCGGCGCGCCGGCGAACGACCTCGCGAAGGCCGGTGCGAAGCTCGCCGAGGCGATCGCGAACGCGAACGCCGTCGGCGACCTCGCCGCGCTCGCGACGCGGGTCGACGCCGTCCGCGGCCAGGTCGCCTCGCTCAGCGAGGAGCAGTCGGAGGCGCACAGGGCCGAGGTCGAGGCGGCCGCTGCGGAGCGCGAGCGGATCGTCGCGGCGGCCGAGGCGCTCGCCGCGCGCGACCTCTCGCGCGTGCAGTGGAAGCAGCTCGGCGCCGAGATGGACGAGCTCTTCGCACGGTGGCAGACGCATCAGACCACTGGCCCGCGCCTCCCGAAGGCGACGAGCGAGGACCTCTGGAAGCGCTTCCGCGCGGCCAGGACGACCGTCGACAACGCGCGCAAGGCGTTCTACGCCTCGCAGGACTCGGCGCACAAGGACGCGCGCTCGACGAAGCAGGCCCTCATCGGGAAGGCGGAGGCCCTCGCCCCCAAGGGTGCTGCGGGCATCCCCGCCTACCGGGCCCTCCTCGACGAGTGGAAGGGCGCGGGACGCGCGGGCCGCAAGGACGACGACCGGCTCTGGGAGCAGTTCAAGGCCGCGGGCGACGCGCTCTACGCCGCCAAGTCGGCGCAGGTCGCCGCCGAGAACACCGAGTTCTCCGGCAACGGTGCGGCGAAGTCCGCGCTCCTCGACGAGGCCGAGGGCATCCTCCGCGTCACCGATCGCCGGCAGGCGCGCGAGCTGCTCCAGGACGTGCAGCGGCGCTGGGACGCGATCGGCAAGGTGCCCCGCGATCAGATCCGTCCCCTCGAGGACCGGCTTCGCCGGATCGAGGCGCACGTCCGCAAGCTCGACGACGAGCACTGGTCGCGCAACGACCCGACGAAGCAGGAGCGATCCGAGGGCTTCGCGGGCCAGCTCGAGGAGTCGATCGCGAAGCTCGAGCGCGAGCTCGCGGAGGCCCGGGCCGGCGGGGACCAGCGGAAGATCGCCGACGCCGAGGCTGCTCTCGCCACCCAGAAGGCATGGCTCGCGGCCGTGCGGACGAGCTGAGCCGCCCTCTCCACAGCCGCCTCGCCGTCGCTGTCATCCACGGATGGCGCCGGGTCGGCGTGCACGGCACGAGCCGATCCTCGACACTGCGGGGATGACGAAGCTCCTGCCCGACGTCCTGGTCCCGGGCGCGACCGCGATTCCGGACGCGATGCTGCGATCGCTCGTGCTCGACGGCGCTCTGGTCCCGATCGGGCCCGGGTACCACCCGGTCGACGCGCCGCCTACGCCGTCCATGCGGGCCGCGGCGATCGCGCCCCGCATTCCTCCGGGACTCGCGTCCCGGCGCCCGGTCGTCGCCGGGACGAGCGCGGCCTGGGTCTGGGGACTCCAGCCGCGCCTCGAGGAGCCGCTCGCGATCATCGCCCAGGGCGAGCGGCGCATGCCGGCCGGCGACCCGCCGGGCCTCCGCCTTCACCGGGTCCGGCTCGGCGAGGGCGATGTCGTCGTGCTCGCCGGGCTGCACGTGACGAGCCCGCTCCGGACCGCGATCGACCTGCTCCGCGCGGAGGAGGCGGATCCCGGGCCGATCGGCCGGTTCCTCGACGAGCACCGCATCGAGCCCGGAGCGGTCGTCGAGTCGCTGCTCGGCCGGCGACGGCTCCCCGGACGGCGCCGCGCGCTCGTACGAGCTCAGTTGCTCTTGACGCGGTAGACGTCGTAGACGCTGTCGAGTCGCCGCACCGCGTTGAGGACGCGGTCGAGGTGCATCGCATCGCCCATCTCGAAGAGGTAGCGGCTGAGCGCGATGCGCTGGTTCGAGGTCGAGACGCTCGCGGAGAGGATGTTCACATGGTGCTCGCTGAGCACGCGCGTGATGTCGGAGAGCAGCCCCGCGCGGTCGAGCGCCTCGACCTGGATCTGGACGAGGAAGAGGCCCTTCGCCCCGGTGTCCCACGTCACGTCGATCATGCGCTCGGGCTCCTGCATGAGCGTCGCGACGTTCTTGCAGTCGGCGCGGTGGACCGAGACGCCGGCCCCGCGGGTCACGAATCCGACGATGTCGTCACCGGGGACCGGCGTGCAGCACTTCGCGAGCTTGACGAGGACGTCCGCGTCGCCGCGGACGAGCACGCCCGAGTTCGAGGTGCTCTGCGGGCGCGAAGGGCGCGCGCTCACGGGGGCGATGAGCTCCTCGTCCTCGGCGTGCGCCTCCTGCGAGTCGGCGAGGAGCTTCTCGATGACCGACTGCGTCGAGATGTGCCCCTCGCCGATCGCCGCGTAGAGGCCCTCGACCGAGGAGAGGTTGATCTGGCCGGCGACGGAGGCGAGGGCCTCGGGTGTCGTGAGCTTCTTGAGCGGGAGGTTCGACCGGCGCATCGCGGCGGCGAGCGAGTCCTTCCCCTGCTCGATCGCCTCCTCGCGCCGCTCCTTCGTGAACCACGTCTTGATCTTCGACTTCGCGCGCGTGGAGCGGACGAAGCCGAGCCAGTCCTGGGACGGGCCCGCCTCCGGGTTCTTCGACGTGAGGATCTCGATCGTGTCGCCGGAGACGAGCGTCGAATTGAGCGGGACGAGGCGGCCGTTCACCTTGGCGCCCATCGTGCGATGGCCGACCTCCGTGTGGACGGCGTAGGCGAAGTCGACCGGCGTCGCCCCGGAGGGCAGGCCGATGACCTTGCCGCCCGGCGTGAAGACGTAGACCTCCTTCGCCCCGATCTCGAAGCGCAGCCCCTCGAGGAACTCCCCCGGATCGTCGGCGTCCTCCTGCCACTCGTTGATCCGCGCGAGCCAGGCGAGGTCGGCGTCCACCGTCCGGCCCTGCCCCTCGGTCCTGCCGCTCGCCAGCCGCTCCTTGTACTTCCAGTGCGCGGCGACGCCGTACTCGGCGCGCTGATGCATCTCGTGCGTGCGGATCTGGATCTCGACGGCCCGGCCCTCGGGGCCGATGACCGTCGTATGGAGGGACTGGTACAGGTTGTACTTCGGGCTCGCGATGTAGTCCTTGAAGCGGCCGGGGATCGGGATCCAGCGCGAGTGGATCGCGCCGAGCACGGCGTAGCAGTCGCGGATCGTCGCGACGAGGACGCGGATGCCGGTGAGGTCGTAGATCTCGTCGAAGTCGCGGCCGCGGACGACCATCTTCTGATAGATGGAGTAGTACTGCTTCGGCCGGCCCTGGACCTCGCCCTTGATCTTCTCGAGGCGCAGCTCGTCCTGGACCGCTCCGATGACCTGCTTGACGTAGGCCTCGCGCTCGGGGTCGCGCTGCCGGACGAGGTTCTCGATCTCGACGTAGAGCTTCGGGTTGAGGACGCTGAATGCGAGGTCCTCGAGCTCGAGCTTCACCGTCTGGATGCCGAGCCGGTGCGCGAGCGGCGCGTAGATCTCGAGCGTCTCCCGCGCCTTGCGCGTCGCCGACTCGGCCGGCACGAAGCCCCAGGTCCGGGCGTTGTGGAGGCGGTCGCAGAGCTTGATGACGAGGACGCGGATGTCCTTCGACATCGCGACGATCATCTTCCGGACGGTCTCCGCCTGCGCGCTGTCGCCGTACTTGACGCGGTCGAGCTTCGTGACGCCGTCGACGAGCATCGCGATCTCGTCGCCGAAGTCGCCGCGGAGCTCGTCGAGCGAGTAGTCGGTGTCCTCGACCGTGTCGTGGAGCAGCGCGGCGGAGACGGCCTTCGGTCCGAGGCCGAGATCGGCCAGGATCTGCGCGACCGCGACCGGGTGGGTGATGTACGGCTCTCCCGATTTCCGGCTCTGCCCGCGGTGCGCCCGCTCCGCCGTCGCATACGCGCGCTCGATGACCGAGAGATCCGACTTCGGATGGTTCACGCGGACCGTCTTCAGGAGCCGGTCGATCCCGCCGGTCTGCTGGGTGCGGGAGAAGATCCGGGGCAACCGGGCGAGAAGCGACGCACTCGCGGTCGTCTCGCTCATGCCGCCGCCTCCTTCAGGGGATCCGGAGATTCTACGCTTCGGGCCCGATCGGCCCGATGCGCTACCGCTACTCCACCTCTGCCGTTGTCGCCGCCTTCGTGCGAATCGCGAGCACCCGTTCCGTATGCTTCCGGATCTTCGGCTCGCGCTCGCGCATCTGCGCATACAGCGGCGCGGCGATGCAGATCGTCGAGTACGTGCCGATGATGATGCCGACGAACAGGGCGAGGGCGATGTCGCGGAGCGTGCCGGCGCCGAGCGCGACGGCGCCGATCCAGAGGATCGCGGCGACCGGGAGCACGGCGACGACGCCCGTGTTGATCGAGCGGACGAGCGTCTGGTTCACCGCGAGGTTCACGGACTCGCCGAACGTCCGGAGGTCGCCGCTCCCGTCCTCCGCCGTGTTCTCGCGCACCTTGTCGAAGACGACGACCGTGTCGTAGAGCGAGTAGCCGAGGATCGTGAGGAAGCCGATCACCGCGGACGGCGTGATCTCGAAGCCGAAGACGCCGTACACGCCGACCGTGATGACGATGTCGTGAATGAGGGAGATGATCGCGGCGATCGACATCTTCCAGGTGCGGAAGTACGCCGCCATGAAGATCATCGCGAGCAGGACGAAGACGATGAGCGCGATGATCGCCTGCCGGGAGATATCGGCGCCCCACGTCGGTCCGATGAACGACGACGTCACCTCCTTCTCCTCGACCCCGTACCCGCTCGCCAGGGCCCGGCTGACGGCGGCCTGATCGTCGACGTCGAGCTGATCGGTCTGAACGACGACGGAGTGGCCGCCGACGATCGTCGTGTCGGCCGCGCTCGAGGGCACGACGGAGCGGACGGCGTCCTTGGCGATCGCCTCGGTCGTGTCGGCGACATTCGACACCGTGAACTCGGAGCCGCCGCGGAACTCGATGCCGAAGGCGAGACCGCCGCGGAAGACGGGGACGATGACGGCGATGACGAGCAGCACGAGGGCGATGCCGTACCACCACCAGCGCAGCCGGACGAACGGGTAGGAGCGGGCGCCCGTGTAGAGATCGTTGCCGAATCGGGTGAGGGCATTGCCGGGCTTCTTCACCGGCTTCGGCGTCGTCACATCGACGGACATGTCAGGCCTCCTCCCCGTTCGAGCCGTTCACTCCTGCGGCCTCCGACGCCTTCCGCTCCGCGATCGTCTGCCGCTTCGCCGCCTCCTTGCCGCCGGCGCCCTTCCGGCGCGCCTCGGGCGAGAAGCGGAACTCCGCCCGGCCGCGGTACACGGCGCCGAGGGCGCTCGGGTCGAGCCCGGTCAGCGGATGCCCGCTCGCGAAGAAGCGGTTCTCCGCGAGCAGCTGCAGGATCGGGTGCGTGAAGAGCAGCACGACGATGACGTCGATGACGGTCGTCACCCCGAGCGTGAATGCGAAGCCCTGGACGTTCCCCGCGGCGAGGATGTAGAGGACCACGGCGGAGAGCAGGTTGATGAACTTCGCCGAGAGGATCGTCCGGAGCGCCCGCTTCCAGCCGGCCGAGACCGCGCCCGTGAGCGACTTCCCGTCGCGGAGCTCATCGCGGATGCGCTCGAAGTAGACGATGAACGAGTCGGCGGTGAAGCCGATCGACACGATGAGGCCCGCGACGCCGGCGAGCGAGAGCCGGTAGCCGTTCTGCCAGGAGAAGATGGCGATCGCGAGATAGGTGAGCACGCCCATGAGGACGAGCGAGGCCATCGTGACCAGGCCGAGCAGCCGGTACTGGAAGAGCGAGTAGATCAGCACGAGGATCATGCCGATGAGGCCCGCGAGGAGGCCCGCGAGGAGCTGGGCCTTGCCGAGGGTCGCCGAGATCGTGTCCTGGGACTGCACGGTGAAGCTGATCGGGAGCGCGCCGAACTTGAGCTGGTCGGCGAGCGTCTGCGCGCTCTGCTGGGTGAACGAGCCGGAGATCTGCGGCTTGCCGTTCGTGATGACGCTCTGCGTCGTCGGCGCCTCGATGACCCGGCCGTCGAGGACGATCGCGAAGCGGTTCCGCGTGGTGTCGGTGTCGAGATAGCCGTAGAGCCGCGTCGTCACGGCGTCGAACTGGCGGGTCCCCTCGTCGTTGAAGGTGATGTAGACGGCCCAGGTGTTCGTCTGACGCCCCTGGCTGTCGGCCATGAGTCCCGCTGAGGCGTCGGTGATCTTGTCCCCGGTCACCTCGACGGGGCCGAGGATGTACTTCGCCCCGTCGCTCTCACCGCATGTGATGTACGGCTGATCGTCGGGCGCGTTCGCGACATAGGACGGATCGTTGAGCTGCGAGCAGTCGAAGTCGTCGAACCGCTGCTGGAGGGCCGGTGTCACCCAGTTGAGGTCGCTCGCGTCCGTCGGCACGGCGGTCGGCGTGTCGACGGGCGCCGGCGTGTCGGTGGGACCGGGCGTCGGCGAGTCGGTCGCGCCCGGCGTCGGGCTCGCGGTCGCCGCGGAGTTCGTCTGCGCCGCCGTGTAGAGCACGGGGCGGAAGGTGAGCCGTGCCGACGACTTGATGCGGTTCATCGTCGTCTCGTCGATCGTGCCCGGCATCGTGACGACGACGTTCGCGCCGCCCTGCGTGCCGACCTCCGCCTCGGCGACACCGGCCGAGTCGACGCGCTCGCGGATGATCGACACCGACTGGTCGAGCTGATCCTGGGTCGGGGTCTGGCCGGTCGCGAGCTGCGGCGCGAGGATGACCTGCGTGCCGCCCTCGAGATCGAGGGCGAGCTTCGGGATCCACGTCGTCGGATTCCAGAACCCGCCGCCCCCGAGTCCGAGGACTGCGATGAGCGCGACGACGATGACGCCGAGCCAGATGAGCGATCGCGACGCGGATCGCGCAGGGGCCGAGCGGGCCATCAGTTCTTGCTGTCGCCGTCGGCCTTGTCGGCCTCGGCGCTCGCCTCCGGGAGTCGCTCGCCGTACTTCGGCTCATCGGCGACCGGCGCAGTCGGCGTCTCGCCGCTCACCGCCGCCTCGCGCTCGCGCTGCTCCTGCTCGGCGATCGCCATGGCCTCCTCGACGGAGCGCGGCGCGCCGGGCTCCCCCGGCGTCGCGGCGTCGACGACGCGGACGAGCGTCTGGCGGTGCACCTTGATGACGACGCCCGGCGCGATCTCGAGCTCGGCCGTGTTCGCCACCGAGTCGAGCGACTCGATGCGGCCGAAGAGGCCGAAGTTCGTCATGACCTCGGCGCCGGGGACCATCGAATGCGTGAGCTTCTCCGCTTCGGCCCTGCGCTTCCGGGAGTTCCGCCACATGAAGAACACGAGGATGATCAGGACGACGATCATGCCGAGCATGAGCGGATCCATGCCGAGGATCGTGAAGGTGCTGGTGGCGGCGTCGGTGGGCGCCGGGGTCGGGTCCGCGGCGACGAGACCGGTGGCGGTGAAAGTCATGAAGAAAGCCTTAGCTGCAGGAAAAATGGGCCTTCGCGATCATAGACCATCGCCGAACAGGCGCTCCTGACCGGCGCCTATGGGCGCGCCGGGACGGGCGGGGTCCGCCCCGAGATGCGCGAAGGCGGCGGCGGTGGCGACCCGCCCCCGCGGCGTCCGGCTGAGCAGGCCGATCCGGACGAGGAACGGCTCGATGACCGACTCGATCGTCTCCGCCTCCTCCCCCACGGAGACGGCGAGCGTCGAGAGGCCGACGGGCCCGCCGCCGAAGCGCTCGACGACGGCCGAGAGCACGGCGCGATCGAGTCGGTCGAGGCCGAGCGCGTCGACGTCGTACAGCTCGAGGGCCGCGCGGACCGCCTCGACTCCGCCGACGGCCGGATGCACGATCTGGTAGTCGCGGACCCGGCGCAGCAGCCGGTTCGCGATCCGCGGCGTCCCGCGGGAGCGGCTCGCGATCTCCGCGATCGCGGCGGCGGGGACCTCGAGCGCGAGCAGCTCGGCGGCGCGGTGCAGCACCTGCGCGAGCTCCTCGTCGTCGTAGAACTCGAGGTGGGCCGTGAACCCGAAGCGATCGCGGAGCGGATTCGGCAGGAGTCCCGCGCGGGTCGTCGCCCCGACGAGCGTGAACGGGGCGAGGTCGAGCGGGATCGAGGTGGCGCCGGCGCCCTTCCCGACCATGATGTCGATCCGGAAGTCCTCCATCGCGAGGTACAGCATCTCCTCGGCGCTTCTCGCCATCCGATGGATCTCGTCGATGAAGAGGACCTCGCCGGGCACGAGGCTCGAGAGCAGCGCCGCGAGGTCGCCCGCGTGCTGGATGGCCGGGCCGCTCGACATCCGGAGCGGCCGCCCGGACTCGTGCGCGACGATCATGGCGAGCGTCGTCTTCCCGAGTCCGGGCGGGCCGGCGAGGAGGACGTGCTCGGCGGTGCGGCGCTCGAGGGCCGCGGCGTCGAGGAGGAGCTGGAGCTGGCCCCGCACCTTGGACTGCCCGACGAACTCCGCGAGGGTCTTCGGCCGCAGCGCGCCCTCGAAGGCGAGGTCGTCGGGACTCGCTGTCGCGTCCATCGCGTCCCCGGTCACCGGACGCCGCCGTCGAGCAGCGCGTTCGCACGCTGCGCCGGGCCCAGCGCGGCGAGCGCGAGCCGGAGCAGTGCGGACGACGACAGATCCGACGCCTCGTCCGCGAGCTCGGCGACGACCTCGGCCGCGCGACGCTCGACGAAGCCGAGGCCGACGAGGGCGGCGATCGTCTCGGCCTGCGCGGAGGGCGCCGGCGTCGCGACGGACGCGGCGGGAACGATCGCGAGCTTCCCGGCGAGGGAGACGACGATGAGCTTGGCCGTCTTCGGCCCGATGCCCGACACCCTGCGGAACGCGCCGTCGTCCTCTGCCGCGATCGCGGCGGCGACCTGCTCCGGCGTCATCGCGGAGAGCACGCCGAGTGCCGACTTCGGGCCGACGCCCGTGACGCCGAGGAGGAGCGCGAAGACCTCGAGCTCGTCCCGGCTCGCGAAGCCGAAGAGGCTCAGCTCGTCCTCGCGCACGATCTGCCTCGTCCAGACGAACGCCTCGGCACCGGCCCGCAGCGAGAGCGCGTGCTGCGAGGTCAGCGCGACGGCGTAGCCGATGCCGCCCACCTCGAGCACCGCGACGCCCGCGGCGACATGGAGGACGGTGCCCCGGAGCGACGCGATCATGCCCCGAGCCTAACGGGCGTTCGTAGCTATGTTCGATCGGGACGGGCGTGTCGCTCGGCCTCGCGCCAGGCGCGTTGCGCCGGCGTGAGGCCCGCCGCGGCGATGCCGACGGGATCGAGCGCCTGAGTCGCCCCGCCGCGCCAGGCGTGGCAGAGCGCGAGCGCGAGCGCATCGGCGGCGTCCGCCGGCGTCGGGGGCGCATCGAGCCCGAGGATTCGCGTCACCATCGCCGTGACCTGCCGCTTGTCCGCATTCCCGTAGCCCGTCACGGCGGCCTTCACCTCGCTCGGCGTATGCATCCCGACCGGGACGCCGCGCCGCGCCGCGCGCTCGAGGACGAGCCCCGCGGCCTGGGCGGTGCCCATCACGGTGCGGACGTTGTGCTGCGCGAAGACGCGCTCGACCGCCGCCTGATCCGGCGAATGCTCGGCGAAGAGCGCGTCGAGGCCGTCCGCGATCTCGAGGAGGCGGCGCTCGATCGGCGAGGCGTCGTCCGTCCGGATCACGCCGACGGCGACGAGCCGAGCGGCGCGGTTCGCCGCGACGTCGACGACGCCGAAGCCGCAGCGCGTCAGGCCGGGATCGATGCCGAGGACGCGGGTCACGCGTTCAGGCTCCCACCCGGCCGCTTCGCCTCGGTGGCGCCTCGCTCAGCGATCGGAGGAATCACTCCTCGTCGTCGAGCTGCGCCTGGACGTCCTCGGGCACGTCCTCGTTCGAGAAGATGTTCTGCACGTCGTCGAGGTCGTCGAGCGCGTCGATGATCCGGTTGACCTTCTTCGCGGTCTCGAGGTCGACCGTGATCTGGAGGTTCGGGACGAACTCGACCTCGGCCGAGTCGTAGTCGATGCCGGCCGCCTGGAGCGCGGTCCGCGCCGCGACGAGATCGGAGGGGTCGGTGACGACCTCGAATCCGCCGCCGTAGGACTTCACGTCCTCGAGGCCCGCCTCGAGCACCGCCTCCATGATCCGGTCCTCGTCGAGGCCGTCCGTCGCCTCGATCGAGATGACGCCCTTGCGGGTGAAGTTGTAGGCGACCGAGCCCGGGTCGGCGAGCGTCGCGCCGTTCTTCGAGAGGGTGGTCCGGACCTCGGCGGCCGCGCGGTTCTTGTTGTCGGTGAGGCACTCGATCATGAGGGCGACGCCGTTCGGGCCGTACGCCTCGTACATGATCGACATGTACTCGACCGCCTCGCCGCCGATGCCGGCGCCGCGCTTGATCGCCCGGTCGATGTTGTCGTTCGGGACCGAGGTCTTCTTCGCCTTCTGCACGGCGTCATACAGCGTCGGGTTGCCGTTCAGGTCGGCGCCGCCCATCTTCGCGGCGACCTCGATGTTCTTGATCAGCTTGGCGAACGACTTCGCGCGCTTGGCGTCGATGACGGCCTTCTTGTGCTTGGTCGTCGCCCACTTGGAATGCCCGGACATGGTGCCCGAGTCTACCGGGGAAGCGTGATCGCGCCGGTCGGCGGGACGAGCCCCGATAGGCGCTCCGGCGTGAGGACGCGATCGAGGGTCGCCTCGTCGACGAGGCCGCGGGCGAGGACGAGCTGGCGGATCGGCGCTCCGGTCGACAGCGCCTCGTGCGCGAGGTCGGCGGCGACCTCGTAGCCGATGTACGGCGTGAGCGCCGTGACCACGCCGACGCTCGCGGCGACCTCGGCACGGAGGCGCGCACGGTCGACGTCGATGCCCTCCACGCAGTTGACCCGGAGCATCTCGCACGCATTCGCGAGCCAGTTGATCGACTGGAGGAGCGAATGCGCCATGACCGGCTCGAAGGCGTTGAGCTGCAGCTGGCCCGCCTCGGCGGCCGCCGTCACGGTCGCGTCGGTCCCGATGACGGAGAACGCGACCTGGTTCACGACCTCGGGGACGACCGGATTCACCTTCCCGGGCATGATCGAGGAGCCGGCCTGCCGCGCGGGCAGGACGAGCTCGTGGAGGCCCGCCTGCGGACCGCTGCCGAGGAGCCGCAGGTCGTTGCAGATCTTCGAGAGCTTCACGGCGGCGCGCTTGAGCGTCCCGGAGAGCGTCACATAGGCACCGGCGTCGCTCGTCGCCTCGATGAGATCCGGCGCGGTGACGACCGGGAAGCCGAGGACCGCGGAGAGCTCCTCCCGCACCGCCCCGGCATAGGCGGGGTCGGCCGTGATCCCCGTGCCGATCGCGGTCGCCCCGAGGTTGATCTCGAGGAGCGCATCGCGGGAGGCCGCGAAGAGCCGCTGGTCCTCCTCGAGCGTCGTCGCCCAGCCGCGGAACTCCTGCCCGACCGTCATCGGCACGGCGTCCTGGAGCTGCGTGCGCCCGATCTTGAGGACGTCCTGGAACTCCGCGCCCTTCGCGCGGAACGCGGCGATGAGCGCGCGGTGCTCGGCGGCGAAGCGCTCGAGCGCGAAGACCATCGCGAGCCGGATCGCGGTCGGGTACACGTCGTTCGTCGACTGGGAGCGGTTCACGTCGTCGATCGGATGGAGATGGCCGTACTCCCCCTTCGCATGCCCGAGGATCTCGAGGCCGCGGTTCGCGATCACCTCGTTCGCGTTCATGTTCGTCGAGGTGCCCGCCCCGCCCTGGATGACGCCGACGCGGAACTCGGCGTGCAGCCGTCCGTCGAGGATCTCGCTGCAGGCGGCCTGGATGGCCTCCGCCTTCGGCTGGGGGATCACGCCGAGCCGTGCATTCGCCCTGGCCGCGGCGAGCTTGATGCACGCGAGCGCGCGGACGAGCTCCGGATAGTTGTAGATGGCTCGCCGGGTGATCGGGAAGTTGATCAGGGCGCGAGCGGTGTGGATCCCCCAGTACGCGTCCGCGGGGACGTCGAGCTCCCCGAGGGAGTCCCGCTCGCGGCGGACGCCCCCCGCCTCCTCGACGGCGGTCGCGTACAGCCGGTTCGGGGCGTGATCGTCGCCGGCGAGGACGGGGAGCTCGGACATGTTCCGCCTTTCGGATGCGAGGCGATGCGGCGGCCTGCGAGGCGATCGCGATCGGTCCTGGGAGGATCGTGGCATGAAGATCCTCTCGATCCAGTCGGCGGTCGCCTTCGGCCACGTGGGCAACTCCGCGGCGGTGTTCCCGCTGCAGCGCATCGGGGTCGAGGTGTATCCGGTCTACACCGTCAACTTCTCGAATCACACGGGGTACGGCGCCTGGCGCGGACCGCTCATCGCGCCCGACGACGTCCGTGACGTGATCCTCGGCATCGAGGAGCGCGGCGCCTTCCCGACGATCGACGCCGTGCTCTCCGGCTATCAGGGCTCGGAGGGCATCGGCGAGGTGATCGTCGACGCGGTGGCGCGCGTCAAGGCGGCGAACCCGGCGGCGATCTACGCATGCGACCCCGTGATGGGGAATGCGACGACCGGCTGCTTCGTCGCGCCCGCCATCCCCGACCTCCTCCGCGATCGCGTCGTGCCTGTCGCCGACCTCATCACGCCGAACCAGTTCGAGCTCGGGTACCTCACCGGGACGGAGCCGCACACGCTCGAGGAGACGCTCGACTCCGTCGACCTCGCCCGGGCGATGGGCCCGAGCACGGTCCTCGTGACGAGCGTCGAGCGGCCGGAGGCCGAGCCGGGAACGCTCGAGATGCTCGTCGCCGATGAGGCCGGCGCGTGGATCGTCGCGACGCCGCGCCTGCCGTTCCACGCGAACGGCTCCGGCGATGTGACCGCCGCCCTCTTCACGGCCCACTACCTCCGCGGCCGGGATGCGGCGGACGCGCTCGCGCGGACGGCCTCGAGCGTCTTCGACCTGCTCGAGCGGACGCTCGCCTCGGGCGCGCGCGAGCTCGAGCTCATCGCCTCGCAGGAGGCGTACGCGAGCCCGCGGATGCAGTTCGCCGCGCGACGCGTCCGCTGAGCTCAGGCCCCGGCGACCCGACGGCGCGCGAGCCTACTTCGGCCAGGCGTTCGCGATCTCCTCGCGCACGTCGCCGAGGAGCCGCGGGAGCGGCTTCGTCTTCGCGATGATCGGGAAGAAGTTCGCGTCGAGCGCCCACCTCGGCACGATGTGCTGATGCAGGTGCTCGGCGATCCCCGCGCCGGCGATGCGCCCCTGATTCATCCCGATGTTGAAGCCGTGGACATGCGCGGTCTCGTCGAGGACCCGCATGGCCGTCTGCGTGAGCGCGCCGATCTCCGCGATCTCCTCGGGCGTCGCGAGGTCGTACGTCGCGATATGCCGATAGGGGCATACGAGGAGATGGCCGGAGTTGTACGGGAAGAGGTTGAGGAGCACGAAGGCGAGCTCGCCTCGCGCGACGATGAGTCCCTCCTCGTCGCTCAGCCCGGGCGCGAGGCAGAACGGGCAGTCGTCCTCGGACGGCATCTGCCCCTGCTCGAGGTAGACGACGCGGTGCGGCGTCCAGAGCCGCTGGTACGCGTCGGGCACCGCGGCGAACTTGCCGGAGCGCTCGACGTGGTGGTACTCGCTTCCGTCATAGTCCTCGGGGACTTCGTCATCGGGCAGGTCGCCGAGCATCACCATCGTGTGTGACCGTACCCCTCAGACCTGTTCCTTCAACGCGATCGCCTCGCGGATCCGCGCCGCGGCGTCGGCGATCGGGACGCCGTTGTCCTGCGCCCCATCGCGGAAGCGGAAGCTGACCGTGCCGTTCGCCTCGTCCTCGTCGCCCGCGATGAGCGTGTACGGGACCTTCTGCAGCGACGCGTTCCGGATCTTCTTCTGCATCCGGTCGCTGCCCGCATCGACCTCGACGCGGACGCCGTCGGCGCGGAGCTTCGCGGCGACGCCCTCGAGGTACGGCAGGTGATGGTCGGCGACGGGCACCATGACGACCTGGACCGGCGAGAGCCAGACGGGGAATGCGCCGGCGTAGTGCTCGAGCAGGATCGCGAAGAAGCGCTCGATCGAGCCCATGAGGGCGCGGTGGATCATGATCGGCCGCTGCTTGGAGCCATCGGCCGCCGTGTACTCGAGGCCGAAGCGCTCCGGCAGGTTCATGTCGACCTGGACCGTCGAGAGCTGCCAGGTGCGGCCGAGCGCGTCCTTCGTCTTGAGGTCGATCTTCGGGCCGTAGAACGCGGCCTCGCCGGGCACCTCGGTGAGGCGGAGCCCGGAGGCCAGCGCGACCTCGCGAAGGGCGTTGGTCGACTGCTCCCAGTAGTCGTCGTCGCCGATCCACTTCGACTTCTCGTCATCCTTCATCGAGAGCTCGAGCTCGAAGTCGGTGAGGCCGAAATCGCGCAGGAGGCTCAGGACGAACTGCAGGACCTTGCCGACCTCGTCGCCGAGCTGCTCCTGGGTGACGAAGAGGTGCGCGTCGTCCTGCGTGAAGCCCCGGACGCGCGTGAGGCCGTTGAGCGCGCCGGACGCCTCGTAGCGGTACACCGTCCCGTTCTCGGTGAGCCGGAGCGGCAGGTCGCGGTAGCTCCGCAGCCGCTCCCGGTAGATCAGGATGTGCATCGGGCAGTTCATCGGCTTCAGGTAGTAGTCCTGCCCGGCCTTCGTTACGTTGCCGGCCGCGTCGCGCTCCTCGTCCATCTGGAGCGGCGGCCACATGCCGTCGTGGTACGTCTGCAGGTGCCCCGAGATCGCGAAGAGCTCGGCCTTCGAGATGTGCGGCGTGTACACGACGCTGTAGCCCTCGGCGAGATGGCGGCGGCGCGCGTGCTGCTCCATCTCGTTCCGGATGATGCCGCCCTTCGGGTGCCACACCGACAGGCCGGAGCCGATCTCCTCGGGGAAGGAGAAGAGGTCGAGGTCCTTGCCGAGCTTGCGGTGGTCGCGCTTCGCCGCCTCCTCGAGGCGCTGCTGGTAGGCGCGCAGATCGTCCTTCGACGCCCACGCGGTGCCGTAGACCCGCTGGAGCTGCGCATTCGCCTGATTCCCCCGCCAGTACGCGCCGGAGACCCGCTGGAGCGCCCAGCCGTTGCCGAGGTACCGGGTCGTCGGGACGTGCGGGCCGCGGCAGAGGTCCTTCCAGACCGTCTCGCCGGTCTTCGTGTCGACGTTGTCGTAGATCGTGAGCTCGGCGCCGCCGACCTCGACGTCCTCCCCGTTGTCGGCCTTCCCGCCCTTGAGCCCGATGAGCTCGAGCTTGAACGGCTCGTCGGCGAGCTCCGCACGCGCCTCCTCCTCGGTGACGACGCGGCGGACGAAGCGCTGACCGGCCTTGACGATCCGCTCCATCTGCTTCTCGATCGCCTTGAGGTCGTCGACGCTGATCGGCTCGGCGAGCTGGAAGTCGTAGTAGAAGCCGTTCTCGATCGGAGGCCCGATGCCGAGCTTCGCATCGGGGTTGATGGCCTGGAGCGCCTGCGCCGTCACATGGGCGGCGGAATGCCGGAGGATCGCGAGGCCGTCCGACGAGTCGATCGCGACGGGCTCGACCGTCTCCGTGCCCGTCAGCGCGGCCGCCAGATCCGTGAGGACGCCGTCGACGCGCATCGCGACGACGGACCGATCGGGGAAGAGGTCGAATCCGGTGGGCACCGCACAAGCCTAATTGCGGGGCATCGCGGCCCGCAGCGCGTCGAGGAACGCACCGGTCTCCGGGAGATCCCAGTGGAGGAACGCTCCGACGCTGTCCTCCACGACCTGCAGCCGCACGGGCACTCCTGCTGATCGAGCCCGGTCGGCGAGGCGCGTCGCATCGTCGACGAGCGCCTCGCCCGCCGCCGCGGCGATGACGAGGGGCGGCAGTCCCACGAGATCGGCACCCTCCCCCACCGCGCCGAGCGGGTCGACGAGGGGGCCCGCGGGATCGGCGTCCTGCAGGTAGCCCGCGACCATCCGCACCAGGCGATCCCGGATGCGGAGCGGCTCGATCCCGTCGTTGCGCCCGATGCTGTCGGCGGTGAGGGCGAGATCGAGGAATGGGGAGCACAGTCCCAGGACCGGCGGCAGCGGGCCTCCCGCCTCCCGGACCCGCAGTAGCGCCGCGAGGGCGATGGACGCCCCGGCGCCGGCTCCGATCACGACGGGAGCGGGCCCGCGCTCGGCCGCGATCGCGCAATGCACCGAGGCGACGCGGTCGACCGGGATGGGGTAGGGCGTCTCCGGAGAGAGCCCTGGCGCCGGGGCGTAGACCGTCGCGCCGAGGCGGCCGGCGATCCGGCAGATCGCGGCGAGGTCGGCCTCGGGGCTTCCGAAGCCGAAGCCGCCGTCGTGGACGTAGAGGACGGCCGTCGGGCCGTCGCCGACGACGAGGGCGCGTACACCGGCGATCTCCCGCGTCGCCGGAGCCGGCCCGATCGCGGGCGGTGCCGATTCGTCCCAGCATTGCCGTTCGGAGTGCCCCTGAGCCTCACGGTCCTCTGGGCCGAGCCGTGCCGCAGTCGCATCCCAGGCGAGGCGGGCGGCGGGCCGGACGAGCGGATTCGCCTTCACGGCGAGGACCTGCTCGAGCGGCCGACTGGCCTCGGCCACCGCATCGAAGCCGGTGATCCAGCCGAAGACGGAGCAGGCGAAGGGGTCGAGCCGGGCCATCGCCCGGAACGTGCCGTCGCGGTGGCGCCGGGCATCCGGGTCCGGGACACGGGTCGAGGTCTGCAGCCCGAGCGCCTCGGACAGCACATGCCGCGTGCGGGGCTTCCGCCGCTCCGCGTACTCGGCGAGGGCATCCGGCACCGTGGCCGGGGTGGCCTCCGCGAGGCAGGCCGCGATCGTCACGGCGTCCTCGAGGGCCATGGCCGCCCCCTGACCGACGGCCGGGATCACCGGGTGCGCCGCATCGCCGGCGAGCACGATCCGGCCATCGACCCAGCGGTCGATCGGCAGCCGGTACTCGACGCTCGTCATGAAGAGCGACAGCGCCGAGGACTCGATCGCATCGAAGCAGGCGTGAATGTCCGGGCTCGCGTCGCGGAAGCTCGCGCGGAGCTCGGCGAGGCCGCCGGGCGTCTCCCAGTCGTCCTCGTGGACCTGCTCCGCGGGCACCCAGGCCCCGAAATAGACGAGGTCGGGGCGCACCGGGTAGCTCGACACGCTCCGCCGGTCGCCGAGCCACAGCACGAGGCCCTCGGCGAGCGGCAGGTGCGGCGGAAGGGACGCCCTCGGAATCGTCGCGCGCCAGCCCTTCCGGCCCGTCGAGCGGGTGGGGTGCTCGCCCACCAGCTGCGCCCTGGTCCTCGACTTCAGTCCATCCGCCGCGATGCAGCAGTCGGCGGCGAGCCGCTCGCCGGTCGCGAGCTCGACGACGACGCCGTCGCCCTCGTTCCGCACTCCCGTGACCCGGGATCCGACCCGCACCGTCCCCGGAGGCAGCGGCCGGACCAGCGCGTCGAGGAGGTCTGCCCGATGCACCGAGTAATAGGGGGCGCCGTACACCGCCTCGGCCTCCGGGCCGAGCCGGCGCCGGAGCGCCACGTGCTCGCCGGTGAACATGTCGTAGTACCGCTCCTCGAGGCTCTCCGCTCCGAGGCGGCGCAGGCCGGGCCCGACGCCGAGGTGGTCGAGGACCTTCTGCGCGTTCGCGGCGAGATTGATCCCTGCTCCGACGGGCGCGAGGACCCGCGCCTGCTCGAGGACGAGGACCTGCCAGCCGGCCCTCGTCAGCGCGAGTGCCGTGGCGGCGCCGCCGATGCCGCCGCCGATGACGATCGCGCGCACTGGCCCCCCTTGTTCCGACGCTATCGCCGAGCGTAGTGGGCGGCAGGCCGCCTCCGGTCAGGGCGGATACGCTGGCGCGATGGCCGAATTCGACTATGCGAAGCAGGAATGGCGTCGCCAGGTCGGCGCCCCCGAGGAGCTGCCGTGGACGCGGGGGGCGAGGATCCTCGAGTTCCAGCCGCTCATCGCATTCGGCGCGGCCCTCACCGGCGGGATCCAGGGAACCCTCGGGCCGTGGCTGACCGCGGCGATCGTCCTCGCCTTCGGCTACGGGATCGTCTGGGTCGACCGCCTCCAGCTCCCCGACGCGCTTCGCGAGCCCGTCCGCGCCACGGCGTGGTCCGCATTCGTGCCGCCCGCCTACCTCGCCGCGCGCGCCGCCCGCTTCCGCGCGGCGGGAGTCGAGCGGCCTTCGCTCCCGCTGTGGATCGCGCTCGTCGCATGGGCGGTCGCCGTCGTCGCATGGATCGCCGTCTGGAGTGCGACCGGCACGCCCTGGGGCTTCATCTCCTGGTGAGCGAGGCGTCCCGCCGCCGCGGCCTCAGGGCTGGATGAGGCGGACGAGCGCGTCGACCAGGCCGTCCCGCGGCATGTCGTAGAGGGCGTGGTGAATGGTGTGGCCCTCGGCGGTCGCGAAGATCTCGGCGCCGAGCCGCTCCGCCGGGAGGTCGGTCCGCGCGAAGCCCCGCTCGCGCAGCACCTCGACGAATGCGCCGAGCTCGACGAGCCACTGCCGGTAGAGCTCGCGGAGCGGGCCCGTGTACTCGGGCTGCTCGCGCACGGCCTGGAAGAAGTCGGCGATGAGGAGCAGCCAGGCGCCGCCGTCCTCCCGGCTGTCGAGATGCGCGAGCGTCGCGCCGACGGCGGCCCGCAGGTCCGCGAGCTCGGGATCGCGGGCGGCCTGCCACCACTCGTCGCGGAGCTCGGCCCTGGCGCGGAGCAGCTCGAGGAAGAACTCCTCCTTGCCGGCGAAGTGGAAGTAGAACGCGCCCCTCGTGTGGTTGCTGTCCCGGACGATGTCATCGACCCGAGTGCCCGAGTACCCCTTGATCGGCAGCCGCGTCAGGCCGAGCCGCAGGAGCGCCTGCCGAGTCGCCTTGCGGCGAAGCGCGAACTTGTTGTCCGGGCCGTCCGCGCCGGCAGCTGCTTCCACCACGCCACAGTAACAGCGGGCCCCCACCCGGATTTGGGACTAGTGCATACGCGTTTTCATGTAATACGATCCGGGCGATGTCCCGCTCATCCCGGCCTCTGCTCCGCCGCCTCCTGCTGCCCGCGATCGTCACCGTCGCGGCCCTCGTCGTCGGCGTGCTGCCGGCGAGCCCAGCCGCCGCAGAGCCGACTGACGTGTGCGACACCTCGGATCGCTATCTGCTGCTCGTCGACCCCAGCGGTGTCGCGAACCAGGCGCTCTGCCGCACGCAGGAGCGCGTCCTCCAGCACCTCAGCGAAGACCAGTGGGGCATCCCCTACACGAGCGACGAGCGCCACCGCATGCTCCACTGGGGACGCCAGGCCGCCCTCGGCGCGATGTACCTCGAGCTGCTGCGGATCGCGCAGGAGCAGCCGTCGGATCGCACCGCCGACGAGACGACGGTCTACACCTGGCTCCAGCAGACGCTCGCCGCGCTGCGCACGCGGATGGCGAACGGCGCCTATGCCGAGCAGATCGAGTGGGCCCAGGACCCCTGCGGCTACGTCCCGCCGACCCCCGGCTCGACGGCGGCGGCGTGCGGCGACCCCGACTCGCTCACGACGGTCTTCGGCGAGCCCCCGGGCCCGACCTACGAGCAGTTCGTGAGCTACGGCGCCCAGCGGGTGCTCGCGGAGGAGTTCGACGCCGACGATCTCGCCGTCATCGCGGCGACCGCCCGATCCGCGCAGGACCAGCTCATCGGCGCCGCCGTCGGGGCGGGCGCCGGCATCGTCGTGTCCGGAGCCCTCGTCGCGGCGGCGACGGCCGGGCTCGCCTACTCCGCCACGCTCGCCACCGGGACGACCGCCGGCTTCGCCTTCGGGGCGAGCGCCGCCGCGGCCGGCGCGATCGTCGGTGCCGTCGCCGCGAGCGTCTTCGCCGTCGTCATCCTCGTGACGAGCGCGGTCGTCCGCGGCATCCAGGTCTTCGACCAGGCGAAGATCCCCGACCAGCTGCGCGCCGATATCGTCAGCGCCGCCGTGCCCGTCGACATCGTGAGCTGGATCGGCGACGACTCCTCCCGAGCGGCCCTCCTGCTCGACGCGATCGCGACCCGCATCAATCCGGTCGCCCCGCCGGCCGCGACCGTGCCCAGCGCACCGGCGACCGACGCCCCCGGCTTCCTGCTGACCAGCGGCGTCGGCGACACCACGTTCACCCAGACCCTCCGATTCCGCTCCCCCGTCAGCGACGACGCGTACTACGACGCGTGGCTCGACGACGGCTGGTGGGTGATCCGCGACGACGACGGCACGCTCGCGATGAGCCACGATCTCGTCTACCTCGACCATGCCGGCTTGAAACGATCCGCTACCGGCACGGCCGACGGCTTCCTCATCACGACGGTGGGCGTCGTCAGCCCGGACGCGAGCTGCACCCCCGCGGGCGGCTGCGAGCAGAGCCCGTCCCTGCAGATCCTCACGCCGCCGCCGACCGCCACCGACCCGCTGCACACGACCGCGACCGTCATCGGGGATCCCATCGCCTTCACCACCCTGCCGGACATCGCGGCGAGCTACGCCGTCGGCGACCTGCTCGACGCGACCGTCGTCGCCGAGGCCACGCACCCGACGCCGATGAGCTACCACTGGGAGCTCACCCGCCACGACGCGCACGGCGACTACACGGCGCAGGCGGACGGCTACCAGCTCAAGCGGACCCTCGGCATCCCTGACGATTACAGCCTCACCGTGACCGCCACCGCCGACAGCGGCGAGACCATCCAGCACGAATGGGACTTCACGGTGACCGGCGACGCGGACGGGCAGCTCATCGACGGCGTGCTGCTCACCCAGTACCCCGACGACGGCGCCGTCCCCGGCGACACGCAGGGTCCGTGGCTCGAGGGTTCGACGGGCGGCACGGTCTGCCTGAGCACCGGCAGCACCGACCCCACCGACTTCCACCTGCAGTTCGTCGGCGAGGACGACCAGGCGGCGCTCGGCGTGACCGCCGGCTATGCCTGCTTCCCGCGGCCCGCGAGCGCGACGCATGCCGGCGTCCACCCCTTCGACAACGCCTACGCCTGCAAGGTGGACGCCCCGTGCTTCACGACCTGGGGCGACCTCGAATACGTCGATGGCGCCTGGGTGCAGAGCAGTCCGTTCTCGTACACCATCACGAACGAGCCGCCGAGCGCCAACGACGTCGCGCAGGGCCTCGCGGGCGGGACGCTCACGATCACCACACCCTCGGAGCCCTCGCGCTTCACCGTCGGCCAGACCATCGAGGCGCGCACGACTGTCACCGATGCGGGCGGCGGACCGCTCACGGTCCACGTGCGCTGGTCCGACGGGTCCGGCGAGACGCTCACCGACATCCCCTCCGGTCAGGTCGTCGACGTCAGCCACACCTTCACGCTCCCGAACTCCCACGTCATCGGCGTGCAGCTCCAGGCCGTCGACGACACGGGCGAGGCGGGGAATCTCGCGAGCGGGTTCTTCTACGTCAAGCCGCGGGCGGCGGAGATCGACCTCGATGCGAGTGCCGAGCCGACCGGGCTCGCCACCCTGACCGGGGATTACGTCGATCCCGACCGCACGGCGTCGATCCTCACCATCGACTGGGGCGACGGCAGCCACGACGTCTTCGACGCGCCGTTCCCGCTGCCGCTCGACGTCGAGGCGACGAGCGCCGCCGATCTCGACGGCCGGTTCGCAGCGAGTCACCACTACGCATCCAGCGGCACGCACCTGGTGGTCGCCACCATCGTGAACGGCGCAGTCTCGAACGGCGTCGCCAGCGCGAGCATCACGGTGCCGAACGCGGCGCCGGGCGTCGTCAGCGACGGGCCGATCAGCGTCGACGACGAGACCGGGGAGGTGTCCTTCGACGCCCTCCTCGGCGACCTCAACGAAGACGACAGCCTCACCCTGCACGTCGACTTCGGCGACGGCGACCTCGGCCAGTACACGGGAGGCCACAGCGGGGACACGGTGCACGTCGACCACGTCTACGCCAGCGGGCGCTACACCATGACGCTTACCGCGATCGACGGGGACGACGCTGAGTCCGATCCGGTCGCCCGATGCGTCTACGTCGGTACCGACGTCGCCGTCGCACCGTGCCCCGGGGCGCTCCCGGCCTCCGATGACGAGCTTGAAGGTCTCCCCTCCGGCGATGTCGGCGGCCCCGAGGAGGCCACGTCGGGCTCGACCATCACGATGACGGTCGGCAGCATCGCGAGCGTCGGCGACGTGGTGTCGGGCTGGATCTACTCGACGCCGACCTCGCTCGGATTCGCCACCGTCACGGCCGACGGCACCGTGACGTTCACCATCCCGAGCTCGCTCGCCACGGGCGGTCACACGATCGCGCTCTTCCTCGGCGACACGCTCCTCGGCTGGTTCCCGATCGTCGTCAACGCGCCCGCCGCGCCGCCGGGCGGCGGATCCTCGGGTGGCTCAGGCAGCGGGTCGGCGGGCGGCCCGAGCGGCTCGGCGGGCGGCGGCGGCGATCTCGCGAGCACCGGCACCGACCCGAGCCTCGCGGCGCTCGCCGTGCTGCTGCTCCTCGCCGTCGGCGGTGCGGCTGCGGGCGTCGGAGCGCGACGACGTCGAGCCCATCGCACCCGCTAGGCGGAGCGGAAACGAGAGAATCCCCGGGCGACCGGGGATTCTTCTTGTGGGCGATACTGGGATCGAA
>Ga0164242_10001306_pt1 | contig 29453 bp, 24 predicted proteins | sample OricomgcompostMG_FD_108783 | JGI IMG/M metagenome (GOLD analysis project Ga0164242, IMG submission 108783) | Miracle-Growth compost microbial communities from Emeryville, California, USA - Original compost - Miracle growth compost (MG) ...
CGATCGACGTGAATCCGGAGATCGGCGCTTGCAGTTGTCGGACGTCCTTCGGTGACATCCGCAGCGACAGGGCGAGGCGGCGCATCTCTGCCGCGCTGAATCCGTCGTCGACGGTGATGCTAGCGGCCAGATCGGCGGCGAACCGGGTGAACCGGGACGGATTGCGGATCGTGCCCGGGCTCAATCCCTTCTCCAGCACGGCCATCACCACCGCTCGGTTGTTGGCGGCACGATCAAGATCGCCGTGCGGAAGGGCGAATCGTTCCCTGACGTACCACATCGCACGGTCGCCGGAGATGGTGATCTTCCCCTTCGGGTAGTTGTAGCCATGGCTGGTGAACGCGTACCGGTTGGTGATGGTGACACCGCCGAGATCCTCGGTCAGCCTGACCAGGCCGGTGAAGTCGACCACTGCGGCGTGGGCGATCTTGATTCCGAGCAGGTCCTGGACCGTCCGCACGGTCAACTGCGGCCCGCCCAGCGCGTACGCGGCGTTGATCTTGTTCCTGCCCTTGCCGGGAATCGACACGTACAGGTCACGGGGGAACGAGACCAGGTAGGCGGCGTGCCGGTCCGCGTCGAGGTGCAGCATCATCAGGGTGTCGCTGCGCCCCAGTCGGAGATCTTTTCCGTCGATGCCCATCAACAGCAGGTTCAGCGGCGCATCCGCCGCCCGGCCGGCGTCGGTCGTCCCGCCGCCGGCCTTGTCCTGGGCGCCACCGTCCGCCGGGTCGTCGGCGGGCATCAGCTTCGCGTGTTTGACGTGCTCGGTCGCTGTGCGTGTCGCGGTGTAGAGATAGGCGGCGACGGCACTGGTGGCCAGCACGGCGAAGGCCAGGCTCAGCGCGATCGACAGAATCACCTTTCTGCGTGATGGCCGCAGCGCGCGCCGCGGACGGGCCCGACGTGGGCGTCGGTCGGTTGCCACCTCCATGCTGGAGACCCCTTCCAGACATCGATGTGGTTTCGACGCTAGGAGCGGCGACGCGAGGTCCGGCAAGATAACGGTGAGATAACGGTAAAGTTCGGCCACATCATGTGTGCTCGGCGCAGATCACGAGCACCCGGGCCCGGCGAAGGGGTAGGAGTGACAGCGCAGTTCACCGGAGTGATCCCACCGATCGTCACGCCGCTGACGGCCGGCGGAGACATCGATGCCGGGTCGCTGCGCCGGGTGATCGATCACGTGATGACCGACGGCGCCCAGGGCGTCTTCGTGCTCGGCAGCACCGGCGAGGGGACCTCGTTCACCGCCGCTCAACGCAGCCAGGTGATCACCACCGCGGCCGACCACCTGGCCGGCCGCGGAGTGTTGCTGGCCGGAGTGCTCGCGCCGAGCACGGCCCAGACTGCGGAGCTGATCCCGGATGCGGTGGCTGCCGGAGCCGACGCCGTTGTCGCCGCGGCACCGTTCTACCTGGCGACCCATCCGGCCGAGATCAACCGCCACTTCCGCCGACTGGCCGAGATCGCCGGATCGACACCGTTGGTGGGCTACGACATTCCGGCACGGGTGCACAGCAAGCTGCCCGCCGAGGTGGTGATCGGCCTGGCAGCCGATGGGGTGATCGCCGCGATCAAGGACTCCAGCGGCAGCCTGCCCGGCCTGCGTCGGCTGGTGATCGAGCGGGAGCGACGCGGAGTCACGGGATTCTCGATCCTCACCGGCGCAGAGCCGACCGCCGACCTTGCCATCGCTGTCGGCGTGGACGGCATCATTCCCGGCCTGGGCAATCTGTCGGTGGCACCGTTCGTGACGGTTCTGCAGTCCGCCCGCTGCGGCGATCTCAAGGCCGCTGCCGCGGCACAGGAACAGATCCTCGGGCTGATGCCGGTCTTCGACGTCGGCGATCGCAACCGGATCAGCGACAGTTCGGCGACCACCGGCGGGATCAAGACCGCCCTGTGGTTGATGGGCGTGATCGGGTCCGCCGCGGTCGCCGAACCGTTGAGCAGGCTGGACGAGTCCGAGACTGCCCGGATCCGCCGGCTGCTGGCAGGTGCCGGGCTGCTCAGCCCTCGGTGACCGGAACCGGCTCGGGCTTGACCTCGCCGTGGCCGCCCGTTCCGGGACCGGCCGGGACCGCCCTGGTCACGAACAGCGACAGGGTGAACGCTCCGGCCGCAGCGATCGCCGCCGCCAGGAAGGCCAGGTGGAAGCCACCGAGTTGTGCCTCCAGCGCGGTCGCACCGGACCGGGCGAGGATGCCCGCCCGGAGCGACAGCAACGCGATGAGCAGGGCGGTCCCGGCGGCACCGGCGACCTGCTGCAGCGTCATCAACGTCGCGCTGCCGTGCGAGTAGAGGTGCGGCGGCAGCGGGTTCAGCCCGTTGGTCATCGCCGGGGTCATCAACAGGCCCATCCCGGCGCCGATCATGATCGCGTACTGCACGGCCAACATCCAGACCGGCGAATGGGTGGTGGTGAAGATCATCGTCGCCAGCATCACCGACAGCAGCCCGGTGCCGGTCAGCATCAGGCCGCGGGGCCCGTACCGGTCGTACAGACGTCCGGTGATCGGTGACAGGATCGCCATCACCACACCGCCCGGCAGCAGGACCAGGCCGGTGGTCAGAGTGTCGAGGCCGCGGACCTGCTGCAGGTACAGCGGCAGGACCAGGATCATGCCGAACAACGACACCATCGCCAACAGGGTGATCACCAGGCTCTGCCGGAAGGCAGTGAACCCGAAAACCCGCAGATCGAGCAGCGGATTGCCGGCCCGCTGCAGGCGCAGCTGCCGGCTGCTGAAGATCACCAGGAAGACGATGCCGATGACCAGGGAGACGATGCCGGTGACCGGGATCTTGCCGGCCCCCGCCTGGCCGAACTGGTTCAGGCCGTAGACGAACAGGCCGAACGCCGGGACGGTCAGGGCGACCGAAACCAGGTCGATCGGGTGATGGTCCTCCTCGCCGACGTTGACCAGGCGCAGGGCGCCGATCATCAGTGCGATGAGCGCGATCGGCAGCACGATGAAGAACATGAACCGCCACGACAGGTACTGCAGGATCAGACCAGAGATGGTCGGGCCGATGGCGGGGGCGACGGCGATCACGATGCTCACCGTGCCCATGAACGAGCCGCGGCGCTGGGGCGGCACCAGGTTCAGCACGGTGGTCATCAGCAGCGGGATCATCACCGAGGTGCCGGAGGCCTGGACGATCCGGGCCAGCAGCAGCACCGGAAAACCGGGGGCCAGCCCGGCCAACAGCGTGCCGGTGCTGAACAGCCCCATCGCCAGGATGAACACAGTGCGGGTGGTCAGTCGCTGCAGCACGAAACCGGTCGTCGGGATGAGCACCGCCATGGTGAGCATGAAGGCGGTGGTCAACCACTGACCGGTACTGGCGGAGATGTCGAGGTCTGCCATCAACCGCGGCAGCGCGACGCTCATCACGGTCTCGTTGAAGATGACAACGAAGGCAGCGATCAGCAGGATGCCGATCACCGTGCGGTCGCGCGTCGACATCTTCTGGGACGCCTGCATCGGTGCGGTGTCAGGGATTGTCACGGTCTGGTGACCTTTCGGTGCGTCGCGATCCTCGAGCTGCAGAGTTTTCACGACCATTGGTCGATCCGGTTCGCTGGAAATCGACAACTGTCGCCGAGAAATCTGCGACAGCTCCTCCCCGCCCCCCGGGCCGCTGGCCAAGAACGGTCAACGCCGACCGCAGCAACGTCAGCAACTCTAAGGTGCCGAGGTATTCCCCGACATCAGGTTTTCTCCTGATCCCGGGGGCATTCTGCTCCGGGCAGACCGCGCCGGGGCCGGACCTGGCTGCAGCCCGTGGGACGGTCGTGATCGACTTGGTCCGTGCCCGACACTCTCCAGACCTCGTCTCTTGAGGTTGCGATGCCCGATGCAGCTTTCGTCGTACGCGATCACGGCGATGCACCCGAACCGGCAAGCCCGGCCGGAGCGGGCTTCGTGTCCGGAGCGACACAGATCGCGCTGATCTCGCGGGCGGACGGTTTGGCCGTCTCGCTCGAGTCACCTGACGCCGACCTGCTCAGGGTCGCGCTGCGGTGGAACGACCCGCTGGCGGACCCGATGCTGATCCTCGGAGACGCCTGGGAACGGTCGTACGGCGACCTGCAGTGGCGGCATCGGCAACCCGAGCGGGTGTTGCCGTGGTACTGGCTGGCCCATGATCCGGCCGGCGGAGAGACGATCGGGATGGGCGTACGCGTCCGGCCGGCGGCCTTCTGCTCCTGGTCACTGGACGAGGACGGGATCACGCTCTGGCTGGACGTCAGCAGCGGCGGCGTACCGGTGCGGTTGGGTGATCGCCGGCTCGAGGCGGCAACGATCGTCCGCATCGCGGCCACCGGGTCGGCCTACGCAGCGCAGGGCGTGCTGTGCCGGACCCTCTGCGACGATGCGCTGCTCCCCGACGAGCCGCTGGTGGGCGCCAACAACTGGTACTACGCGTACGGGGAGAACTTCGGGCCGAAGGAGGTGCTCACCGACGCCCGGACCATCGTCGAGCTCGCCGATGGACATCCGGTCCGGCCGTTCAGCGTGGTCGATGCCGGCTGGAGCGTGGGCGGCGGGGCGCCGGGTGGTCCGTGGACCGAAGGCATTCCCGGCCTGTTCGACGACATGCCCGGGCTGGCGTCCGCGATTCGCGCCGAGGGCGCCCGGCCGGGGATCTGGATGCGGCCGGCAGCGCTCACCTCGGTCGACGACCCGGGTCGGCTGCGCGCCGGTCCGAGGCCGGTCCGCGAGCAGCCGCTGGATCTCAGCCGTCCGGAGAACCTGGCGCAGATCGGCGCCGACATCGCCCGGCTCAGTGGTTGGGGCTTCGAGTTGATCAAGCACGACTTCTCCACCTTCGACCACTTCGCCCGATGGGGATTCGAAATGGGCTCGCGGCTGACCGAACCGAGTTGGGCGCCCGCGGACCGGTCGCAGACCAACGCCGAGATCCTGCTCGGGTTGTACCGAACGATCCGTGAGCACGCCGGGGACACACTGATCCTCGGCTGCAACGTGGTCGGTCACCTGGCCGCGGGTCTGGTGCACGCCCAGCGCACCGGGGACGACACGTCCGGGCGGGCCTGGGAGCGCACCCGGCGGATGGGTGTCAACACACTGGCGTTCCGGCTCGCGCAGCATCGCCGGTTCTTCGTCGTCGACGCGGATTGCGTACCGGTCACCGCTGCGACGCCGTGGCGACGGAACCGGGAGTTCCTGGATCTGGTCGCCCGGTCCGGGACCGCGCTCTTCGTCTCGGTCGACCCGAGTCGGCGGACCCCGGCGATCGACGCCGACCTGAAGGCGGCCGTACGGATCGCACTCGACGGCGGGGAGCCCGGCGGCATCGAGCCGCTCGACTGGTTGACCTCCACGAGCCCGCGGCGCTGGCGGGCCGGTTCCACCGGGCGCAGCTACCGATGGCTCGAGCCGTACGGCGTCGGCGGCGAGCCGGGATGATTGACGGATGATCTGTGGCAGAGACGTCCCTGCCGCAGCTCATCCACTCCTGCCGGCGATAGGGTTGCAGTGATGATGCAGTCCTGAGCGCGTACGAGCCGGCCACAGCGTGATCGCTGCGGCTGCTTCGGCGCGCCGGCTTCGTTCCCACCTCTTTCGGAACAAGCTCAGGGGCACATCATCACCTCCCATCACCCGGCGACCCGGCTCCCCGGTCTCGCCGTTCCCGTCCACCACGTCGTCGACGATCTTGTGCTGACCACGATCGGCGGAGCTGCCGACCTGCTCGCCGAGGACCTGCGACACATCGGGTCATCCCGCATCCTGCAGACCGACGGTGATGCTGTCCGGTGCCGGATTGCCGGTGATCTCGCTGATCTCCGGGCCGTCGGCACCTACCGCAGCGCGGCGGTCCAACTCGGCGTCGACGCGCTCCCGGACCTCGCCGCCCTGCACCGCTCGCGGGAGAGCGGGGTCCTGGTGCCGCTGGCGTCCACGAAGCCGATCCGCTTCCGGGTCGGTTGTCCGGATGCCGCCCGGCGTCGGCTGGTGATCGACGCCGTCGCGAGCCGTACGGCCTGGGAGAACCGGCCGGGCAGCTGGGACCTCAACATCACCCGACATCGCGGCGGCTGGGTCGCCGAGGTCGGATATCTGCACAGCTCCCGCCGGTTCGGCGGCTTGGCCCGCCGACCGTGGTCGACCCATCCGGTGCTGGCCGCCGTACTGGTGCGGATGGCCAAGATCACCGACGGTCATCGGGTGCACGATCCCTGCTGTGGCACAGGAACACTGCTGATCGCCGCCGATGCCGCCGCCCGGCCCCTACGGCTCAGCGGCTCCGACATCGACCCGGCCGGTCTGGCGATGGCCCGGCAGAACCTGCGTGACCGTCAGCTCGATGCGGCACTGCGACAAGCGGATGCGATCCCGTTCCCACATCCCGACGGGAGTCTTGATCGCGTCGTGTCGAATCTGCCGTTCGGGAAGCGGGTCGGCAGTCACGGTGCGAACACCCGGCTCTATCCCGCAGTCCTGCAGGAGATCGCCCGGACTCTGCGACCGAACGGGCGCGCGGTTCTGCTCACCGAGGACAAGCGCCTGTTGGTGGAAACGGTGGCCCGCACCAAGGGCATCAAGATCATCCGCGAACGTCTGCTCAGCTACAACGGAGCGACACCCAGTGCGTACGTCCTGGTCCGGAAGCGGAGATCCTGACACAAGCCCAGCTTGTATCCGGACAAGCTTGTGGGGACTACTCCGGCGATCAGGACCGACGGACCATCGAAAGGTCGTGACCACCATCGCCGCTCCCCTGCAGCGCCGCACCCTGGACATCCTCCCGGGTGCGGTGCTCTGTGGCGTGATCGCAGCCGTCGCTCTGCTGATCGGTCATCTGGCCCCGGTCCTCGGCAGTGCCGTACCGGCCATCGTCCTCGGCGTGCTGGTCGGGCTTGCCCGCCGGCCGGATCCCACGCTCGTGCCGGGTGTCCGATTTGCCGGTAGGACTCTGCTGCAGATCGCGGTCGTGCTGCTCGGCAGCCAGTTGTCGGTCGGGGAGATCGCCCGTGTCGGGGTCGGTTCGTTGCCCGTCATGCTCGGCACGCTCGGCGCCTGCCTGTTGGGTGCCTGGCTGGTCGGCCGGGGGCTCGGGGTGGTCGGTGATCTGCGCACCCTGATCGGCGTCGGTACCGGCGTCTGCGGTGCCTCGGCGATCGCTGCGGTGTCGCCGGTGATCGCGGCCGCCGACACGACGATCGCGTACGCCGTCTCGACGGTGTTCGTGTTCAACATCGGCGCGGTGCTGACCTTCCCGCTGGTCGGTCATCTGCTCGGGCTGAGTCAACAGGCGTTCGGCCTGTTCGCGGGTACCGCGGTCAACGACACCTCGTCGGTGGTCGCCGCGGCGTCGGCCTACGGACCCGAAGCGATGCGGCACGCCGTCGTCGTCAAGCTGGTGCGCTCGTTGATGATCATTCCGATCTGCGTCGCACTCGGTGCCTGGGCGAATCGGCGGACGTCGGCCGGGTCCGCCGCCGGCCCGGGCAGACGCTTGGTGCAGATCGTACGGCTGGTGCCCGGCTTCCTGATCGGCTTCCTGGTGATGGCGGTTGCCCGTTCGGTCGGCATGGTCCCGGCGCCGATCGCAGACCGAATGGCGCCGGTGGCCGCGTACCTCATCGCCGTTGCGATGGCGGGCATCGGCCTGTCGACCGACCTGCCGGCGTTACGCCGCACCGGCCCACGCCCGTTGCTGCTCGGCGGCGTTCTCTGGCTCGTCGTCAGTGCGACCAGCCTCGGTATCCAGCACCTCCTGGGCTGAGCCGGTGACGCCGGCGAGTTCGGCATAGCGGCCGGCCCGGGCACGCAACTCGGAGTCGGTGCCCAGCTCGATGAGCCGTCCATGATCGAGAACCGCGATCTGATCGGCGTTCTCGATGGTGGAGAGCCGGTGGGCGATGGTGATCATGGTCCGGCCGCGGGCCAGCGCCGCCAGCGCTTCCTGCAACCGGCGCTCGGTCGCGGTGTCCAGGGCGCTGGTCGCTTCGTCCAGGACCAGGACCCTCGGATCCCGCAGCACGACCCGGGCGATCGCCAAGCGCTGCTGCTCGCCCCCCGAGAACATCTGACCGCGGGCACCGACAACCGCATCCAGGCCGTCGGGGAGGGCAGCGACCAGGTCGTCGATCTGGGCGACTTCGAGGGCTTGCCAGAGCTGGTCGTCGGTGGCGTCCGGTCGGGCCAGCAACAGGTTGTCGCGAATGCTGCCGTGGATCAGGTACGTCTCCTGGGTGACGACGCCGACCAGCGAAGCAATGGTCTGCGACGAGAGCCGGCGGAGGTCGTACCCGTCGATGGTCACCGCACCGGACCTCGGGTCGCGGAGCCGGGCGACCAGTGAGGCGCAGGTCGACTTCCCCGATCCGGTTGCGCCGACGAGCGCAAGGCTGGTTCCGGCGGGAACGGTCAGCGAGATTCCGCTGAGCGCGTCCCGATCGGACCCCGGGTAGCGATAGCTGACGTCAGTCAGCCGGACCTCGCCGCGGATCGTTGCTCGGTCGACGGCGATCGGTTCGGCCGGTTCCGGGACGTCGGTCTCGGTGTCGAGGTAGCCGAAGATCCGGGAGAAGAGGGCCATCGAGGAGATCCATTGAGCGGCCACATTGAGCAGCCCCATCATCGGACGGAAGATGGCGGCCTGCAGGGAGGCGAACGCGACCAGCGTTCCGATGGTCACGCCGGCGCGTCCGACCGGCAGTCCGGCGACCAGGTAGATCAGGGCCGGGATCGCCGCGAAGATGATCGACATGGTGGCCATCCGCCACCGCCCGGCCAGTTCGGAGCGCAACGCCAGGTCGACCAGCCGGCCGGAGGTCTCGGCGAACCGTCGCGAGCGGCTGTCGCCGGCGCCCATCGTCTTGGTCAGCAACACTCCGCTGACCGACAGACCCTCCTCGACCTGCCAGGCGAGGTCGGCCATCCGTTCCTGCTGTTGCTTGGTCATCTCCCGCCGCAGCGCGGCGACCCGGCGGGTGAGCCAGATCGCAGGCGGCAGCACCAGCAGGGTGAAGAGACTGAGTCGCCAGCTGAGCGCGGCCATCGCGATCCCGGTCGCGATCACGGTGGTGACGTTGGTGGCGATGGAGGTGGCGGTCGAGGTGACCACCTGCTCCATGCCGCCGATGTCGTTGGTGAGCCGGGACTGGACCTCACCGCCCCGGGTCCTGGCGAAGAACGACATGGAGCGGGTCTGCAGGTGATCGAAGACTCGGATGCGCAGGGTGTGCATGACCTGTTGCCCGACCCGGGTCGCGATCCAGGTCTGGGCGACCCCGATCAGCGAGGTGATCACGGTGATCGCCAGCATGGCGCCCACCAGGATCAGCAGGAGTCGTACGTTCTGCTGTGGCAGCGCCTGATCGATGATGCCGCGCAACAGGAACGGGTTGGCCAGTCCGGTGATCGAGGTACCGATGATCATCACGGTGACGATCAGCAGGGACCACCGGTGCGGGCCGAACAGTGCGACGACCCGGCGGATGCTGACCGGACTCTCGGCGAGCTGGTCACGGTCGGCCGGGTCGACCCGGGCAGGTCCGGGTATGCCGCCGCCGTCGGAGCGACGCTGCGTACTCGAGCCGGAGGCCCGGCTTGGAGGATTGGTGGAAACAGGCACAGGGAAAGTCCTTTCGTGACGCCCGGGGTGATCAAGCTGCCGACACGGCGCGACCAACATCCTGAGCTAACCTGATAATGAGGCTACCTCAGTATCTTGCAGATGTCAAGTCACTACAATCACCAGACATGACGGGTAAGCCGGGACTCCCGGAGTCGACGGCGGACGGTGAGCCCGAGCCCGATCTCGGTGAGTTGCTGCGTCGCGCATCGCATGCGATGCGCCATCGGTTCGCGGAACTCCTCAAACCCTGGGACCTGTCGCCGCACCAGCTCCGCGCGCTGCGGGTGATCAGCAGCAACGAGCCGCTTCGGCTGCGCGAGCTCGCCGACTATCTGCGGGTCAACCCCCGGTCGGTCACCGAGGTCGTCGATGCGCTGACCGAACGCAACCTGGCCGAACGCGCCTCCGACCCGGAGGACCGGCGGGCGACCACGGTGTCCACCACGGCCGAGGCTCGGCGGCTGCTGGCCGAAGTGGAACGAGCAAGCCGGGTCGACGCGGGCGACTTCTTCGGTCGGCTGACGGCCTCGGAACGCAACCAGCTCGCCAAACTGCTCGGCAGACTCACCGCCGACGTCCCCGATCATCACCGCCGTCGTCGCTGACCGTTCGTACGCGTCCGCCTGCCCTCACTCGCCCGACCACTCCTGCCTCCGCTCCATGCGTACCCTCCATGCGTACCGTCCGTGCATCCCCCTCCCGGAAGCGGTTCCCGCACCAGTTCGTCGATGCCGCTACACCTACTCGGCCGCGCACCAGTTGCAACCGGTGCGCCGACCAGCAACGGGTGCGGCGCCGAGCAACTGGTGCGGGACCGGGCAGGCGGTGCGGAACCGAGCGGGCGGCGTGGAGATCAGCGACGAGCCCGCAGAGCGCGGAGTTGCAGGTAGCTGGGTGCGTACGGCTTGACGCGCAGTTTCATGCCGGCCTCGGCCGGCGTCCGGTTGCCCTTGCGCTCATTGCACTTCGCGCAGGCCGAGACCAGGTTGGTCCAGGTCGACCCGCCACCCCGGGACCGAGGAACGACGTGGTCCACGGTGGTGGCCTTGCCGCCGCAGTAGGCGCAGACCCGGTCGCGGGCGTGGATCCCGACCTTGGTGCACGGGGGCGTACCGCGATGCACCCACTTCATGACGACGTAACGGACCAGCCGCAGGACCCGGGGCATGGGGTACGGACCGAACCGGGAACCGTCGACCTCCTCCTCGACGACGGCGACCTGTCGGTACAACATGCCGATCGCATGCCGCACGCTCACCCGCTGCAGCGGCTCATAGCTCGCATTCAGCACCAGCACGTCGGTCATCCGCGCCTCCTGCGCAGATAGTAGACGCCTCAACCGCAAGAACCATCGAATAAATGGGCCACTGTTCAAAGATTCGAGGCAAATGTCGCCCCGTCGACCCGCCGCTGTCACCTGACGCACCCCCGAGGCGATCCGACCGGTTCACTGAGGCCTACCGAAAGGATTCCCGAGGAAGCTCTGAGGCAGAGGAGACACGGCGCCGGCCAGCGGCCTTCAATGTGAATCCGTAGCCAGGGTCCGGATACGGTTGTCGGCATGACAGACCGGGGAACTCTTGTGCGCATCCCCGGGCCGTCGGAGGACGCGCAGCCGGACGAGGTTCCGGCCACGCAGGCCGCACCCGCCTCGAGCCGGCGGACAACGCTCCGGGACAGGTGGCAGACCCGGTGGCGACCGGCGTTGCGGGCGAACTGGCTGTTCGTGGTGTTCCTCGGCATCGGCACCGTGCTGCGCGTGATCACTTGGCTGGCCTACCAGCCGGCGATGCTCTACATCGACAGCTTCCGCTATCTCATCATGCTGGGCGATCCGGCGGTGGACGGGCTGGATCCGATCGGCTACACGATCATCCTGTATCCGATGATCTTCGTCGGGAAGCTCTTCGGCGCCGGGCTGGCGCTGACGTCCGCGGTCCAGCACCTGGTCGGTCTGGCACTTGCGGTCCTCATGTACCGGATCTGCCGTGGCCTCGGCGCGGTCCGTTGGGTCTCCGCGCTGATCACTGTTCCGATCCTGATGGATGCCTACCAGCTGCAGATCGAGCAGAACATCATGGCCGAGATCTGGTCGGATGCCTTCCTGCTCGTCGCCGTCTGGTTGCTGATCGCCTGGCGGCTGCGTCGGCCCGGCGATGAGCCGGACCCCGGCGATCCCCGCCACGCTCCGGGAGCCGGGCCGTTGTGGTACCAGGCGGCCATCGCCGGCGCCCTGATCGGTGCGAACGTACCGGTCAGGATCATCGGCATCGTCGCCGTGATCCCGTTCGTGGCGTACCTGATCTTCGTCGGCGCCCGCTGGCGCGACCGGCGCTGGTGGCGGACCATGCTCACCCGGCTGGCCGCCGGTCTCGCCGGATTCGCGATCATCCTCGGCGGTTACATGGTCGTCTACCGCGTCGCCACCGGACATGTCGGGTTGAGCGGCGCCACCGGATCGGTGCTGTACGGCCGCGCCGCGACGATCGCGCGATGTGACGACCTGCCGCTGAACCGCTACCAGCGCATGGTCTGCCCGAAGGAGCCGCTGGGTGAGCGGCTGGGCGTGGACGCGTACGCCCACAATCCGATGGAGCGGCCGGAGGGACTGCCGCAGGGAATGTCGCTGCACCGGGTGCGGTCCGAGTTCGGCAAGATCGTCCTGCGCCACCAGCCGCTGGACCTGGCCGTCGCGGTGACCCGCGACTTCCTCAAGGGCTTCGAATGGTCGAAGGTCGATCATCCGGGTGACACCCCGCTGAAACGGTGGCAGTTCCAGATCGACTACCCGCGCTGGGAAGCCACCGACGCCGACAAGTGGACGCTCTACTTCGACCGCACGGTGCCGCACGTGATCACCCCGCTGACCACCTTCCTGCGTTCCTACCAGCTGCATCACGGGTACGTCCCCGGCACGCTGCTGGGAGTTGCCGGCCTGGTCGGTGTCGCCGGTGTGCTCCGCCGACGCCGGGGCGGCGAGTCGCTCCGCTCGGAGTCCCTGCTCACCGTCGGCATGGCCCTGGTCCTGCTCGGCGGTGCCGCAGGCTTCGAGTTCTCCTTCCGCTACCAGCTGCCGGGACTGGTCTTCCTGCCGTTGGCCGGCGCGATCGGATTCACAGCTTTGACCTCACGAGAAAGGGGCCCGATGGAGGCCTACCCCGACGACGTCGACGCGATGGCGGTCCAGGGATTCGAGGATCGCTACGGTGCCGTAAAATTCCCCGATCTCGTGGTGGTCATCGCCGCCTACAACGAGGAACGCGGCATCGGCCGGGTGCTCGACCGGATGCCGAAGACCTGTCCGACCCCTGACGGCGGGACGCTGGACATCGCCACCCTGGTGGTGGTTGACGGATCGACCGACCGGACGGCGGAGATCGCCGACCAGCACGGTGCGTACGTCTGCGTTGCCCCGGTCAACCGTGGCCAGGGCGGTGCCCTGCGGTTGGGGTATCACCTGGCCGCCGAGCACGGCGCCACCTACATCGTGACCACCGACGCTGACGGTCAGTACGAGATCGACGAGTTGCCGCAATTGCTCGAACCGGTGCTGACCGACCGCGCCGACTTCAGTACCGGTTCACGGCGGCTGGGCACCGGGGAGTACGACAGCAACGTCCGCTGGGTCGGGGTCCGGGTCTTCGCTGCGCTGGCGACGGTGCTCACCCGTACCAAGATCACCGACACCTCGTTCGGCTTCCGGGCGATGCGCGCCGAGGTAGCCCAGGGGGCGGTGCTCACCGAGCCGCAGTACCAGGCCTCCGAACTGCTGCTGGGCGTGATGGCACGCGGTGCGCGAATGGTCGAGGTGCCGCTGACCATGCGGCTGCGCAACAACGGCGCGTCCAAGAAGGGCGGCAGCATCACCTACGGCGCCAACTACGCGCGGGTCATGCTCACCACCTGGTGGCGGGAATGGGTGGTCAGCGGTGAGAACCGCCGGCTGCGCCGACTGTCGCGGACCGACCGGCAGCAGTGGGCCGAGCGTCAGCGGTGGCGGAAGACCAGCCGGTCCAGCAACGTGAACTTGAAGAAGAACACCACGCCATAGCTGGCGATGTTCGCCGCCTCCAGCACGATCGTGCGGCTGGCGGTGCTGAGATGCATCGGTCCGATCACATGGTCGGTGAGGGTCGCGACGCCGATCGACAGCATGCCGCTGGCGGCGATCACCGCGATGTACGGCAGCATCTCGCGGATCGGGTGTGGCCGGTTCGTCCGGCCCCAGGTGATACGGCGGCCGACGAAGTAGTTGAAGCTTGCACCGACCAGCCAGGCGACCGAACTGGCGAAGGTGGCCGAGGAATGGGCCGCCGCCAGCAGTCCGATGTAGGTGCCGTGGGACAGCACCGTGGCCACGACCGAAGTGGCTCCGGCGCGGAAAAAGCGGTTGATGACCCCGGGTCTGGCTACCGGTTCAGCGGTGTCCGCCGTCGCCACAGAGGCCTCGGGGGCCGGTTCGGTGGCGTCAGTGGACGTAGACACAGTCTCCAATGTGTACCCGGTCTGATCGCCGACAAGCAAATCGCCGCGCCGGTTCGCTCAGGCGGACCGCTCGGTCTGCAGCTCTCCGAGATCCCAGAAGAGGCCCGTCATCAGCTGTAACGACTGCCCGGCCAGGCTGCCCAACAGGTGCTCGTCGGCGGCGTGTTGGCCGCAGGCCGGATAGGAATGAGGCACCCAGATTGTCGGCAGTCCGAGCGTGTGGGCGAAAGCCGCGTTGGGCAGCGTGCCGCCGAGATTGGGCAGCCGGACCGGGGGCAGGCCGGTGGTCTGTTCGATCGACGCGGCGGCCCAGTCGACCAGCGGATGACGCGGGTCCAGCCGGGTCGCCCGGACCCGGTGTCCGACGGTCAGCTGGACGTCGGTGAACCCGCGCGCGTCGAGATGCCGCCGCAGGATCTGCTCGATGTGGTCCTCGTCGGTGCCGACCACGAAACGCAGCTGGCAGTGGGCGGTCGCACTGGGCGGGATGGCATTCTCCGGCGCCTGCGGGGTGCCGGCGGTCAGGGCGAGAACTTCGAGGGTGTTCCAGGCGTACAGCCGCTCGGCCGGTGCCAGGCCGGGCTCGCCCCAGTCCGGGTCGACCGCCGGGCCGTCGCCGGGGTCCACGGCGACTCCGGCCAACGCCGATCGGACCGAGTCGGGGATCGCCGACGGACGCAGCCCGTCGACCGTGAGCACCCCGTTCCCGTCGACCAGACTGGCCACGGCGTTGGCGATCCGAGTGCCGGGGTTGGCGATCAGTCCGCCCCAGTTGCCCGAGTGGTAACCGTTGTCGTACGGCGCCAGGTGCAGCGAGAAGTTCATGACGCCGCGCGAGCCGAGGAAGACTGTCGGCCGCTCGGCCGCGACCCGGCAGCCGTCGGAACCGATCAACAGGTCGGCCGCCAGTTCATCGGCCAACTCGGCACATATTTCTTCCAGGCCGGGAGATCCGGTCTCCTCCCCCATGTCGAGGATGACCTTGAGATTGAAGCCCAGCCGGCCGCGTACTGCGAGAACCTGCTCCAGGGCTGCAAAGTTGATCGTGTGCTGGCCCTTGTTGTCCGCGGTCCCGCGTCCGTACCAGCGATCGCCGTCGATGATCATCCGGAACGGCTCGAGTCCCGACCGCCACAGCTCGGGATGGCCGAGAACGACGTCACCGTGACCGTAGACCAGGACCGTCGGCCGGTCGGGGTCCTCCGGCCGCTCCGCGATCAGGAACGGGCTCCAGGACTGGACCGGGTTGTCCACGATGCGCCAGCTGCAGCCCATGCGCCGCAGTTGCGGGATGATCTCGTGCTCCAGATAGGCCACCTGGAGATCGCGACTCGACGGGTCGGCGCTCTCGGTCGGCATGCCGACCCGGCGTCCAAGATCATCGGCGAACTGTCCGGACTCGAAGTACCGGGTCGCGGCCTCGATGGCTGCCTCTCGGGTCACGATCCTCCCTCGTCCCTTGCGGGATTGGTACGCGGCGTGGACTCTTGGCACCCTAGCGGGCCGGGTCGCTGTTGGACGCCACCCGCTGGACGACCGCACCGGACAGGGCGGATGATGGTGGAGTTGACCGTGCTATCCGGAGGCGACATGACCCATCAGACTCCTGAGGAGATCCGGGCACTTGCCCGCAAGAACCTCGTGCCGCACTTCACCCGGGCAGAGGCCTGGCGATCACCGGGGCTGCCGGTGATCGATCATGGTGAGGGCTGTTATGTCTTCGACGACACCGGCCGACGCTATCTCGACGGGTTGTCCGGGCTGTTCTGCGTCAACATCGGGCACGGCCGGACCGACATCGTGGCGGCCGCCATGAAACAGATGGAGAAGCTGGCCTACTGGCCGAACTGGGGCGCCGCTCATCCGTCGGTGATCGAGGCCGCGGCCAAGATCGCCGAGCTCACTCCTGGTGATCTTGATCGGATCTTCTTCGCCAATTCCGGTTCCGAGGCGGTCGAGTCGGCGCTGAAGTTCGCCCGGCAGTATCACCGCAGCCAGGGCCATCCGGAACGTACGGTGATCATCGCCCGCGACTTCGCCTATCACGGTGTCACGATGGGCGCCCTGGCCCTGACCGGAATCCCTTGGTACAAAGAGCCTTTCGAGCCGGTGATGCCCGACGTCCGGCACTTCCCCAACACCTACGGCGAAGCAGTCCCCCAGGGCGGGAAGGCCGCGGATCTGCCGTCGATCACCCGGCTCAGGTCGATCATCGACGAGGTCGGTGCCGACCGGGTCGCGGCGATCTTCGCCGAGCCGGTACAGAATTCCCGCGGAGCGCTGGTGCCGCCGGACGGCTACTGGCAGGAGCTGCGGAAGATCTGCGACGACAACGGCATCCTGCTGGTCGCCGACGAGGTGATCTGCGGCTTCGGACGTCTTGGCGAGTGGTTCGGCACCGGACGCTTCGGCGTCGTACCGGATGTGATCACCTTCGCCAAGGCCGCCACCTCCGGTTATGCACCGTTGGGTGGCATGGCGATCCGTACGCCGCTGGTCGAGCAGCTGTGGGATTCGCCGGACGGCGGGTCCTTCTTCCACGGCAGCACCTGGGGCGGTCACCCGGTCGCCACCGCTGCGGCGATCGCCAATATCGACGCCATGATCGAGATGAACGCGGTGGGCAACGCCCGCTCGCTCGAAGATCACTTCCGGTCCGGGCTGCACAGGCTGCTCGCCGAGCACCCGACCCTGTCCGACGTTCGCGGCACCGGCTACTTCTATGCCCTGGAGTTGGCCGCAGACCGGGAGTCCGGCACCCCGCTGACCACCGACCAGGCACAGCAGGTGGTGCGGAAGGTGATGCCGACAGCGATGCGCGAATCCGGTCTGCTGACCCGGCCGGACGATCGCGGAGCGACGATGTTGATCTTGGCACCGCCGCTGATCGCCGACACCGCGGTACTGGACGAACTGATCGGCCACGTGGATCACGTTCTGGCCGCAGTGGACCGATACGTCGCCGACAACGCCTCCTGACCGCCACTCACACCCGGTCCGGCTGAGCCGGGGCGACGCGGCCGGCCAGGCCGATCAGGTCGAGGTCGGTCCCGCGGGCGCCGACGAAGCAGACGTTGTACGGCATCGGCCCGCTGCCCAGCCCAGGCACCGACACCGACGGCAGACCACCAAGTCCCGCCAAGCACGTCTGGCGCAGGTTGCCTGCGCGGACATGGGCGATCCTGTCCGGGTCGTCGACCCGTGGCGGCACCGATGCTGCCGCGGGCTGGATCAGTACGGCATCGCTGAGCAGGTCCTGCAACGTCGCCCGCGCCTGCTCGGCCACCTCGCGGGCCCGTTCGACCTGTTCCCGGCCGAAATCCCGCCCGGCGGTGAACCGCGCCTCGATGTCGGCCGCCAGCGCTCCGGGATGGGCGGTGATCCAGTCACCGCGGATCTGCCAGGCCTCGTACGCCTGGATGGCGCGGAAGCTGTCCAGCCAACGGTCCAACCGGCCGGGGTCGATGTCCCACTCCTCCACCGGGACGTCCAGGATCTCGGCGGTGCGGACTGCTGCCCGGGTCGCCGTGTCGGCGATGTCCTGTTCGGCGGAACTCTGCAACTCGGGGACGATCAGCACCCGGTGCACGACCAGCGAGCGACGTTGCGTCTCCGGGACCAGCACCCGTCCGACGTCGGCCAGCAGCGCCGCATTGCGGGTGAACCAGCCGACTGTGTCGAAACTCGGTGCGAGATCGAGCAGCCCGGCGCGACTGACCAGATCGTGGCTGGTGCGGATTCCGAAGATGCCCTGGTAGGAGGCCGGCACCCGGACCGATCCGCCGGTGTCGGTGCCGAGCGCAAGATCGACCTGGCCGAGCGCCACCGCCGAGGCTGAGCCGCTGGACGATCCGCCGGGGATACGGCCGGGTGCCGCGCCGTTGGGCGGGGTGCCGTAGTCGGCGTTCTGGCCGGCCATGCTGAACGCGAACTGGTCGGTCCGGGTGATGCCGATGATGTCGACGCCGGCCGCCGACAGCGCGTCGACCGCGGCGGCACTGCGCTGTGCCGACTGCTGCTCGGCGAGCCAGGCGGCCACCCCGGCACCGACCGGCTGGCCGGCGACGGCGTACAGATCCTTGACCGCCGCGGTCCGGCCGTGCAACGGGCCCGTCGGGTCGCCGGTCAGCAGTGGATCACCCAGGACGCGCCAGATCGACCGGTCGAACGGATGACGGGAGTCGGACATGATCAGACCGTATCGGCGCCCATCGTCGGTTGTCATGGCGGACCGTTCACATGATCAGCCCGGCCGCCTCTCGGAGATCAGCCGTCCTCGGTGAAGCTCTGCTCCATGCGCAGCAGAGCGACCTCCCGGAGCTCGTCGGCGATCACCTTCAGCTCCTCGGGGTTGTCGTCGAGCCGCTTCTGCAGCTCCCGCAGCAGCTCCGAACCGGGTCGGGCGATGTCGTCGCCGACTCCCGCGCCGGACGGCCGGGTGCCGATCCGCGCATGATGGGACAGCGCCCGCTCGACCTCCTCGCGGGTCAGCGGGTCTGCCGCCGTCCGTGCGACATCCAGCAGTTCGTCCAGTGAGGCATAGGGTGCCCGTTCCACGATCGAGTCGATCCACCGGGGAACGTCCAGACAGGTGGACAACCGCCCACGCAGGACGGCTTCCTGTAAATTGATCATGTACGCGGCCTCACCCCAACAACGACTTCATCCGGCCGGCGATCAGGTCGATCGTCCGACGCGGAGCGATCCTGGACATCCTGTCCAGCATCCTTCCATCCTTGCCGACCGTTACCCCGGAAGGTGCCATTTCGGACCGCGTCGACCTGTTGGTCGAGGACGATCCCTACTCCGAGCTGCGGTTCCAGGGCCGATGGCTGCCGCCGCTGGCCTCCGATCCGATCGACGGGGTCGAAGAGAGCATCAGACGGCTGGCGGAAGCGATCGAGAAGCTGCCACAGCCGGCTTCGCCGTGCCGATCGGGCGGATCCGATGAGAAACCAGCCGCACCCGACCGGGTTGTTGGTAGGCCAGCACGTCCACCCGGACCGGTCGTCTTCGGCCGGTATCGACCGGCAGCATCAGACGCCGGCTGGACCGTTCGGGTACAACCTCGAGGAGCGCGTCATCCGGCGGCAGACCGGGTCGCAGCATGGTCCGGTGCACGATGCGCGATGTGCTCAGCCACCAGGTCGCCCAGGACACCGTGCCGACCCGGACTGCAGTGACAACCGGGCGTTCACCCGGGTTGTCCAACGTCACCGCTGCGACCGCAGCACCAGGCCGTTCGTCGGCTTCGATCCGGACGTCGACGAGGAGGTCTCCGAGTTGATCTCCGTTGCGGACGCCGAGCCAGGTCATCGTGGCCACCACCGCGAGGCCGGCTGCGCCGGCGGCGACGAGTGCTGCCATGAGTCCCACCGTGATCATGCTCGTGATCATGCTCGTGATCATGCGACTTCGATCTGGCTGCGGACGGCCCGGATCGCGGCAGCCGCTCGCTTCGGATCAGCTTCGGCAACCCGGCCACAGGCGGTTAAATGGTCTTCCCCGCACGGGCACTCCCACCACATGACCATGACACCGGGCTCCAGGTTGAACAGCGAGCGCACCGACTCGTACCCGATGAGTAGCCGGCCCTTGGCTGGGCAGACACCTAGCAACATCGTCGTACTTCCCTTACCCCGTTGGGCACGTCACGTCGGACGTGTCCGGTTGGACGCCACCTGTGTCGATCCTCCGGTGGCGAACGGGGCCGCTGAAGAGCCAATCAGGCCGGATTGGCTCGTTGTTCGCCGCTCGTCCGGTTCAGGTCAGACGGCGAGGACGGGGCTGTTCGCGGTGACACGGCGCGGCGCGGCGTAGCCCGACCAGGCCTCCGCCAGCCTGCGCACGGCCTCGGAGAGTTGCTGTTCGGAGGCCGAGAAGTGGATCCGGATCCGATCCCGGCTCTGCCGGGAGGGGTCAAGCCCGTCGCCGGGCAGGATGGAGACCCCGTGCCGGGCGGCTGCCTGGGCGAACGACGTCCCGTCCCCGCGGGGCAGCCGGATCCACAACGTCTGACCTCCGCCGGCGGGCGGCACCGACCACTCCGGGAGGGCGGCGCCGAGTTCGGCACGCAAATGATCATGCCGGGCTTTGAGTGTGGTTGCCCGGCGGGCGCACAGGTCGTCGAGGATCGGGATCAGTTCTGCGGTGGCCATCTGCGCCGGCAGGTTGCCGCCGAGGTCGTGGATGGCCCGGATGCGCGCGGCGCGGTTGATGATCGCCTCCGGAGCTCTGATCCAGCCGACGCGCAGGCCGCCCCAGACCGACTTGGACAACGATCCCACCGAGATGACACAGCCGCGCCGATCCGTGGCGATCGCGGGCGGCACCGGACTGCCCGGAAAGGTCAGGTCGGCCAATACCTCATCCTCGATCAGCGGAATCCCCGCCGCGGCGGCGATCCCGGCCAGACGACTGCGATGCAATGCCGGCAGCGTGGTCCCGGTCGGGTTCTGATTGGTGGCGATCACGTACGCCAACGCCGGCGCGTGATCACGGAAGACCGCGGTGAAGTCCTCCAAACCGGTGCCGCACGGGATCGGGATCGCTCCGACCTCCCGGATCACCTCGAGGGCGCCGGGATAGGTCGGCGACTCGACCGCCACGTGATCACCGGGGCGGAGCAGGCTCATCGCCAGCAGGGACAGCGCCTGTTGACCACCGCTGGTGATCATGACCTGGTCGGCCGAGGTCGGAATCCCCCGCTCGGTGAAGCGGTGGGCCAGCCCTGCCCGCAGCCGCTGGTCGCCGATCGGGCGGTAGCCCGGATCGTCGTCGATCGACTCCAGCTCGGTGGCGACCGACCGATACGCGGTGACGAGTTCGCCCGGCGGCTTGGTCGGTGCGGCGCAGGCAAGCCCGATCTCGGCCTCGTTCGGCTCGAGCAGTGCCAAAAAGATCGGCTGGGTGGTCAACGGCACGCCGTCGGCGCGCGGCTCGCTGGTACCGGCGACCCGCGTCCCGCTGCCTTGACGACGGACCACCCGGCCGTCCATCCGCAGTTGTTCGTAGGCGTTGACCACAGTTCCCCGGCCGACGGCCAGGTCCCGGGCCAGTCGGCGTTCGGGGGGCAGGCGCGTACCCGGCTCGAGTTCGCCGTCGTCGATGAGTTGGCGCAGTCGTGCCGCGAGCAGCAGGTAGAGCGGTCCTGGCCCTACCGACCAGCGCCCGAGCTGCTCGACAAGCCGCCGTGTGTCCATGATGTCTTCACGGTAGCCACATTGGCTCGACGCGCGATCCTTTTTCCGGCAAGCGCAATGGACCGGCCCAGTGAAGCGGTCCCGGTACGGCGGGCAGACAATGGTGCCGATCGTGTTGTGAGCCCCCCACTGCGACGAAGCGAGGACTGATGAGCGAAACGACCGGGGCGGCGAGTCTGCCGACCAACAAGCTCGGGCGGACCGGGCTGCAGGTCACAAAACTGGGATACGGCGCCATGGAGATCCGGGGTTCACGGATCTGGGGCGGCCGGGCCATCGAGGACAGCCAGGCGGAAACGATCTTGAACGCCGTCCTGGACAACGGCATCACCTTCATCGACACGGCCAACGACTACGGCCGGAGCGAGGAGTACATCGGCCGCTACATCGCCAACCGGCGCGACGAGTACGTGCTGGCCACCAAGTGCGGCTGTCAGGTGGTCCGCCGCGACGACGAGACCGACGACACTCCGCACGTGTGGACCAGGGAGAACCTCTTCCGCGGGCTGCACGAGAGCCTGGAGCGGATGAAGACCGACCACGTCGACATCATCCAGTTGCACAATCCAACGGTTGAGCAGACCGAGGAGGGTGATCTGGTTGCGGCTCTGCAGGAGATGAAGGACCAGGGCAAGGTCCGCTGGATCGGCATCTCCTCGACCAATCCGCACCTGCAGACCTACATCGAGCAGGGCGTCTTCGACACGTTCCAGATTCCCTACTCGGCGTTGGAGCGGCAGCACGAGCAGTTGATCCAGGCGGCATCCGACGCCGGGGCCGGCGTGATCATTCGCGGCGGCGTTGCCCGCGGTGAGCCCGGCGCCGGTCTGGGCGATGAGGATCGCTGGGCCGTCTGGGAGCAGGCCAGGCTGGACGAGTTGCTCGATCCGGGTGAGAAGCGCACCCAGTTCCTGCTGCGGTTCACCAACGCCCATCCGGGAATGAACACCAACATCGTCGGCACACTGAATCCTGAGCATCTCAAGGAAAACATCGCAGCTGCGGCGAAGCCGCTTCCCGCCGACACTTATGCCGAGGCAAAACGGCGTCTGGACGCGGTCACGCAAGCAACCGAATAGCCGAGCAGCGGAGGATTTGCGGAGAAAACCTGATCACGGAAGTTGGTCGAGGTCTGCGTCTGCCCGCCCCGGACGGGTCCACGGTCGGGGGTCCGTGATGCGCCAGGGGCGGGCACGCAACGTCGAAGCCCCTGAAGCACTGCTGGGGGGAGGTTGACGCGGAGCGTCTCGCCTCGACGTACAGGCGGTATCGCCTGTAGGAGAAAAGCTATCAACAGAACTGTCGGCTCGCCGGGTTTTCGCAGAAAGTCCGACGAAAGGGACTTTGGTCCCGATCAGCCGTTCGGCCCGGCCGTGCACCCAGATGGTCCCGATGTGCACCAAGCGGCCGACCCGACTATTTCGGTGATGCCGTGCGGGAGATGACGGTCACCCGGTGCCCGTCGGCGACCAACATCGGTACCAGGTAGCCGCCGATGTGGCCGGTGCCGCCGATCAACACGATCTTCATCAGTCCTCCTTCGCACTACGGGTATACGTCCGACCCGATCGGTGCCCTCCGTCAGGCCCCGTGTACGGCTCAGGTAAACAGCCCGGTGTTTCCAGGACGTTGGCCACTGCCGTGTGCTCCGGGATGGGACAATGTGGAGTCGTGAGCTTCGGGGAGCAGCAGGACGACGCGGTCCGGTTGCAGCACCTTGACAGACTGAGGACAGCGCTCGTTGCGTGGGTCATCGCCTGCCATGCGCTGCTGGGTTATTCGGCCGTGGGCGGGTGGCCCTACGACGAGGTCAACGAGGTCAGCTTCGCCCCCGGTACCGAGTTGTTCCTGGTCGTCATCGTCGGGCCGTCGGGCCTGGTGATCATCGGGTTGTTCTTCTTCATCGCCGGTCTGCTCACCGAGCGGTCGTTCCGTCGGCACGGTCTGCCGCGTTACCTGGGCGGCCGGGTGCAACGCCTCGGCCTGCCGTGGCTTGTTTCGGCTCTCGGGCTGTGGCCGGTGGCCGTCTGGGTTGCGTACCGGGGCGCGGGTTGGCACGTCTCGCTCTGGTGGGTCTTCCGGCACCGGGATCCGTTCCTGGATTCCGGCGCGCTGTGGTTCGCCCTGGTCCTGTTGATCTTCTCGGCAGCCTTCGGCATCGGCGCCGTGTTGTACGAGCGTCTGGGCACCCGCATCGTACGGCGACCGCGTCCGGTCCGTGATCCGCGACCGCTGACTGCAGCGCGGTTGGCCGGTGTCGGGGCTGTGATCAGCCTGACCTCGTTCGTCGTCCGGATCTGGTTCCCGGTGCACAGCGGGCAGGTCGGCGACCTGCACATCTGGTGGTGGCCGCAGTGCTTCGGAATGTTCCTGCTGGGCATCGCTGCTGCACGCCGCGGCTGGGACACCCGAGTCCCCGACCGTGTACGTCGAGGATGCGGCATCGCAGCGTTGGTGGTCCTCGCAGTGGCCCCGGTAATCGCTGGGCTGAACGGGTTGCACAACGACCTGGACGGCATCGCACCGTTCCTCGGCGGGTGGCACTGGCAGTCGCTGGTTGCCGGCGTGGTCGAGGCAAGCCTGCTGGTCACCAGTTCGATCTGGCTGGTGGGTGCCGCCGATCGCCGGATGGCCCGCAGCGGGCATCGGGTCACCGGCTGGACCCGGGCGGCTTTCGGCGCGTTCGTCATCCAGGGGCCGGTGCTGATGGTGCTGAGCACGGTGGCGCGGCTGCTGCCCATGCCGGCCGAGGTCAAGGCTCCCCTGGTCGCAGCATCGGCGGTCCTGCTGAGCTTCTGGCTCGGCGCATTGATCGCAGCGTTCTTCCGGTCACGGGCGAAGGTCGGCTCCGGCGACAGCCGGCCGGCTCCCGCGCTGGGCTCCTGAATGACCTGACGGAGCGGTGGTGGGAGAAGAACCGGTCATCGGCGCGAGCCGCACTCTGGAGCTGATGGGCGCTCGGCTGCACTATGTCGATTACCGCGGGGTGGATTACCGCGGGGTCGGTTCCGGGCCGACGATGGTGCTGGTGCACGGCCTCGGAGGCTCCCATCTGAACTGGGATCTGCTCGCGCCGCGACTGGCCGGAGCTGCGCGGGTGTTCGCCCTCGACCTGCCGGGCTTCGGGCTCAGCGCCCCGACCGGACGACCGGCGACGGTGCGCAGCAACCTGCGGGTGCTCACCGCATTCGTCGAACGGATCGTCCAGCCGCCGGTGGTGCTGGTCGGCAACTCGATGGGCGGCGTGGTCTCGATCCTGGTGACCGCCGATCGACCGGATCTGGTCCGCAACCTTGTGTTGCTCGATCCCGCGCTGCCGGCCGCGGGTGGGGTGTTGCGGTCGCCGGCCGACGTCTGGACACTTGCGATCCACGCCGTGCCCGGGATCGGTGAGCTGGTCCGCAGGACGCATCGGGACAGGATCGGTGCCCTCGCCACGGTCCGCGAAACGCTGCATCGCTGCGGGGTCGACGAGGCGTCCCTTCCGGCAGGCCTGCTGGAGCGGTCGGTGGCGCTGGCCGCCCGGCAGTCCGAGGTCGCCGGCCTGGATCGGGCCCACCTGTCGGCCTCCCGTTCACTGGCCTGGACCCTGGCTCGGACCAGGCGCTATTACTCCGCGATGGCGTCGATCACAGCACCGGTGTTGTTGGTCCACGGGACGGCGGACGGCATGGTTCCGGTCGCCGCGGCGCGCACCACAGTCCGGCGATACCCGGCCTGGAGCTATCAGGAACTGGAAGGTGCCGGGCATCTGCCCCAGCTGCAGTTCCCCGACAGGGTCGCCGGCCTGATCCTCGACTGGTTGGACGAGTCAGCTCCGCCAGGGCACCAGAGGTGAGCGGTAGAACCGGATTCCCATCACCGTCCACCGCGGTGCCTGCAACCCGAGCCGATGGGCGAATCGGGTCCAGTCATGGGTCGACCGGGGGGACCAGCCGAGTTCTGCGGCCGCCGGCAGCCGCGGGAACGCCAGGTACTGGATGTCGTGCAGGGTGGTGATCGTTTCCGACCACAGCGGAGCCTCGACGCCGATCACCGCGGAGTGGTTGCCGTCGTGCAGATAGGTCGCCGGGTTCCACCCGTACGCGTCATCGACCTCGACATATCCCGCCCAGCTCAGCCCGAGCTTCGTCTGTTTGGTGTACTTCTGATCGAGGTAGACGTGGTTGGCCGGCGACATGATCAACTTGACGCCGTGATGGCTGACATCGGCCAGCCGAGTGTTGGTGTGGGTGGTGTCCCAGTCCTGGGCGACGCTTCCGCTGCTCAGCTTCGCTGCGGCGACCTGGTCCCAGCCGATCATGGTCTTGTGATGGTTGGTGACAATGGTCTGCACCTTGGCGACGAAGGTCTTGTACTTGTCCGCACTGACCCCGACAACCTCGTCACCGCCGATGTGCAGGTATCGCCCGGGTGTCATCCCGGCAAGCTGGCCGACCACATCGTTGATGAAGTCGTAGACCACGCTCTTACTGACGCACAGTGAGGTGTTCGGACTGCCGATCTTGGTGTACGCCGGCGGCGCCACACAACTACAGGTCAGCTTCCCGTACGAATGCAGCGCCGCGTTGACGTGTCCGGGCATGTCGATCTCGGGCACGACGGTGATGTTGCGGGATCGGGCGTAGGCGACGATGCCGCGGTACTGCGTCTGGGTGTAGAAGCCGCCCGACCCGCCGCCGACCTCGGTCGCCCCGCCGACACTGGTCAGCCGCGGCCAGCCCTTGATCGCGATCCGCCAGCCCTGGTCGTCGGACAGGTGCAGATGCAGATAGTTGATCTTGTACAACGAGATCTCGTCGATGTAGTGCTTGACGGTGGCGACGCTGAAGAAGTGCCGCGCCACGTCCAGCATCGCCCCGCGGTAGGTATAGCGCGGGTGATCGGTGATCACTCCGGCCGGCACCAGCCATGGGCCGGGCTGCTTGGTCGAGGCGTCGGCAGCCGCCGGCAACAACTGGTGCAACGTTTGGATGCCGCTGAACAGACCTGCCGCCGTCCTGGCCCGGATCACTACGGCCGCCCGGCCGATCGTCAACCGGTAGCCCTGCCTGCCGACCGACTCCGGTGCGCCGCTGAGCAGCAACGAGATACCGTTCGTCGCGGCCGAGCTGACCTGCCTGATCGGCAGCGGGAATCCGGTCGACCGGCGCAGGAAGCCGGCCAGATACTGCGCGTCGGCCAGGGCGCCCGACGAACCCGACTGCACCGAGATCACTGCACCCGCGGTGAATTCGTGGTGGTGCGCGGTGTCCGGTTCGACTGATACCGGGCGCGGCACCACGTCGTACAGGCCGGCGATCGGCGCGGCCTGCACCATGGGCAGCCGGTCGGTCGACACTGCTGCGGTCAGGGCCAGACCCATGCCGAGGGCAGTCAGGGTGCGGATCACGTGCCGTCGCATCGCAGCCGCCTTTCCGAGGCCATCCGCAGTGATCATCCTAGACCTGTCGGTGAAGGAGCGCTCAGCTCACGATCAGTCCGGGTAGGTGGGTTGTTAACCTGTCCTGCGGATCTGTGGTGTGCCGGGAAGTCTGGTCGGCGTCTGTTGTCGCGACTCCGGAGGCGCCTCGTGTCTGATCCAGTTGGCTTGGGTTTCGCGGTCCTCGTCGTTTCCGGCTCGGTCATCGCCGCGATCTTCGGCGGCAAGCTGAGTGCTCGGCTGCGGGTGCCGGCGCCTGCACTGTTCCTGATCGCCGCGGCACTTGTCGCGTTGTTGCTGCCGCCGGTCGGGGAGGGCGCGCGGCAGTCGGGCGAGACCATCGTCTCGATGGCACTGGTGTTCATTCTTTTCGACGGCGGGATGCACATCGGCTGGCGCCGGTTCCGGTCGGCAGCCGGGTCGATCGCCTGGATCGGGGTTGCCGGAACAGCGGTCACCGCCGCCGCGCTGGCCGGCTGTGCACACTTCGTGTTCGGACTGGGCTGGCAGCCATCCCTGCTGCTCGGTGCCGCGTTGTCGCCGACCGATCCAGCCGTGGTGTTCTCGGTACTGGGTGGCAGCGAGATCGGCGGACGGACCGGCACGATCCTGGAAGGCGAGTCCGGCGCCAACGACCCGGTCGGCATCGCGTTGTTGGCCAGCCTGGCCGCGGCCAGCGGTTCGGGGCTGGACGCGCTGGGGTCGGGGCTCGTGGAGTTCGGGCTGCAGATGGTGATCGGCGCCGCCGTCGGGTTGCTCGGTGGGTGGGGGCTGGTCGCTCTGGCTCGTCGGGTACGGCTGGGCAACCAGGCCATGCATTCGGTATTGATGACTGCGAGCGCTGCGGCTCTCTACGGGATCGGATCGGCGTTGCACGGTTCGGGATTCCTGGCGGTGTTCATCGCCGGCATCCTGCTGGGCGACGTCCGGGCACCGTACAAGCGGGAGATCGAGCAGTTCAGTGCCGGCCTGGCCGGCCTCGCTGAGATCGTCGCCTTCATCGTCCTTGGTCTCAACATCGATCTCCGTGAGGCCGTGCATCCCCGGGACCTGTTGATCGGGATGACCATCGCGTTGATCTTGATCTTCCTGGTCAGGCCGATCCTGGTCGGCCTGTTGACCTGGCCGATCAAGTTGGCTCCCGGCGAACGTGCGTTCGTCCTGTTCGCCGGACTCAAGGGTGCCGTTCCGATTCTCCTCGGGCTGTTCATCCTCGACAGCGGTCGCCGCGACGACGAGCTCATCTTCGCGGTGATCTTCGTTGTTGTGCTCGTCTCGGTGGCACTGCAGGGCGCACTCGTCCCCTATCTGGCGCGACGCTTCGGCGTGCCGATGCACCGGAATCCGCCGCGTCCCTGGTCGCTCGATGTCCGGTTCGTCGAGGAACCACAGGGCTTGCAGCGTCACGTGGTCGCAGCCGGGTCGAGTGCCGACGGACGAACGATCTCCGAGCTGGGCATCGGCGACCGCGGCTGGATCAGCTTGATCAGTCGGGCTGGCCGACACATCCCGATCCGCAACACGACCCGGTTGCAGGCCGGTGACGTCGTGCTGACCCAGGTCGACGAGGATGTGTCCCTCGCCGATCTGCTTGATTCACCCGAATCATGATCGTCTTCCGACGGTCGCCCTATCTGTCACCAATCGGCTGAATGCTTTGATCACGCTGCCGCGGACCGCGCGGCTTCCAACTGCGCCAGCATCTCCCGCAGCGGAATGTACGCGCGAAGCGCGGTGATCCCGTCGTCGCTGACGTCGTACACCATGGTGTACGGCAGTCTGAGCTTCGCGCCGGTTGCGGGTATGCCGGCGAACTCGCTGACATGTTCACCGATGAAGATCGCTTCGAGTGCCGCCCTGCCATCGGTCACCGTCAGGGACCGCAGTTCCGGCTGCGAGTCGAAGACTTCGGCGTGCATGGAGAAGATGAAGTCCCGGACGGCGTCCCGTCCGCGGACTTCCTGGCCGTTCTCCATCGTCGTCTACACCACGTCGTCGGTGAAATACTGCCCGAAGTCGCCACGGTTGAGCAGCGCCTCCACGTAGGCGTCCATGATCTGCTGGGTTTTCTCGAGTGACATGACTCCCCCGTTCCTCGGTTCGGACTCGAGGCGGCACCCGAAGATGTCGGCGTTCGCCGGGCTGAATTCTGCGCGCGCCGCACCTTCGACGCTAACAGCGAGGTGCTCCCGGCGTGCGATCCTCGCAAGATTCGCGTGGTCCTACGGCGACGCGCGGGCATGCGATCGCTGAGATGTGCCGGCCCGCACGGCGGGTCGGAGCCGAACGCCGGGCACTTCGTCCCTAGCCTGCCTAGCATCGCGTTGCCACCTTGATTCCAGGGCGGGATTCAGAGGTACGCGTCGGAGGTGCTCCCTTGGCAATGGACCGCAAGCGCCGCATGGCGATCGTGGGCATCGCTGTGTTCGCACTTCTGCTCGCCGGCGTGGTGGGCGTCGTGATCAGCACCCGGCACCGGGTGGCTGCTCCCACTGCCGGACCGACGCCGCCGACAGCAGCGTCGGCATCGCCGACGACCGCGTCGCCGTCGCCCCCCAGACACCGGCCGGCCAAGGACGTCGCACCGCTCTCCGGCCTGTCGGTGACCAAGGGGATGGATCTTGATCATCCGGCAGTGGCGATCAAGATCTCCGACGTCCGCCAGGCACATCCCCAGATCGGCGTCGACAAGGCCGACATCGTCTTCACCGAACCCATCGGCG